>Ga0209947_1000286_pt1 | contig 31239 bp, 30 predicted proteins | sample SalPonR2_B_D2_MG_FD_185706 | JGI IMG/M metagenome (GOLD analysis project Ga0209947, IMG submission 185706) | Salt pond soil microbial communities from South San Francisco under conditions of wetland restoration - Salt Pond MetaG R2_B_D2_MG... ...
TCGGCAACGCATCGAAAATTAGCTTTTTACATCTGAGCCGTAAAGAAAAAGCCTCTTAAAGAGGCTTATATTCATTCATTTTATGGGCAACTAATGGCTTGTGCAACGGTTACTGTTGTTGTATGCTGTGTTTTTAGTCAAAGTCAATTTCAATATAATCTACCTCATGAGGTTTTCCAGCAGCAATTATGAATTTCGGCTTTTCCGAAAGTTCATAAATCACACTCGCATAGGTTGAATTATTACTTACTACATCTGTCCCCTCATTATCTTTTGAACGAAGAACATTCTTAATTGTTTCAATTTCAATATTTGAGGTATTTTGCGTAAATCTTTTTTGAAACGATTTTATACGTTGACATTCATACAATCCCTCATCAATAGTCTTATTATTTGTTTTGAGTTGTGTGAGATATTTATCACTGAAATCAGTATTACTCATCGGATGATTTGTATGATAAGTAAACATGGAATTTTCAAATGGTCTGAATTCAACTACAGTGTTTGCTGAACATTCCAAACTATAAACTTTTTCTGAACCTCCTATAATATAATTTTGACCAGAAGCATGGTTAATTTCGTTTATAAATTTCAATGCTTCTTCTTGTGTATTTTTCGATAAAACACCTCGCACTACAAAGGTTACAGGCAATCCTGTTTTGACATAATCTAATTGCATTAAAGTATTGCAATTAATGGATACTTGTTTATTATTCATTCCCGTAATTCCTAAATGTCCTGGAATAGTAAGAACCATAGTTTCTTTATCCGAGTTTGGTTCATTTATCTTAATAACTGTTTGAAAGCCATGATAAAACTCTGGAATATCCATATTCTGTGCTGTCATACTTGGTTTGTCATTACTTTTATTTACACCAAAAGAACTACAACTGTGTGCCAAAATATCTTTTGTGTTAAACCAATATTCGTCTCCTAATTGATGCATGAAAATGGTTTCCAAATCAACACCTGAACCTTCAGAAATCCCTTGTAATTCTTTCATTAATTCTGGCATCCATTTTTGAACAGAAGTCTTATAATCCGTTTGTTTTAAGAATTCTGAGATAAATTTATCTGGGTCTTTTTTAGTTGTTTCTGCAATCTCTTTTTTGAATAAGCGAATTACTTCTTGTATTTCTGTCTTTAATACTTTGCCATGAGTTAATCCGCGTTCATATGGTGCTCCGTTCAGTTCAAGATATCGAAGTTTTTCATCTGCGAGCAATTCAAATTGTTCCGTTTGATTTTGGACCTTAACAGAACTCTCTTTTTGTTTTATATCATTGAGGCATGAAGAAAGAAAAGTGCTAATTACTAGCAGTAATAGTATCTTGTTTTTCATAGTTAGTTGGTTTTTTAACATTGAATACAATGGCCCCTGTATAAAGCGAGCGGGGCGTTTTGGAATGTGGTCGCTTTTTTTTTTGGCTTGTTATGTTGGTTATAAATATACCATGTATTTTGGTAGTGTGCCGCCACGCATGTAGCTTTTTAACCTGCCTCCGACGAGCGAGTTAGAAGTGAGCCAAAGGCATATCATTGGGTTTATACGTAGTTCATGCCGGTTGAACGCTTCACATGGTAGCTTCCCTAGCCTTTGCTTTGTGCATTGTAGGGCTTTTCATAGGATACGTTGTTAGCTAACGTAGTTTTTATATTGCTTTTTAAATGAATAAAAGCCTATTGAGCAAAACATATGTGGCCACAAAACATTTAAATAATTAGGGATCATAATCACCTTTAATCTAATAGGTCCTCCAAAGCTCTGAATATCTTTCTTCTAAGATCATTATCGCCCGGACTGTTCAGGAATAGGAATAATTCACTTTGAGGCGAATTATACACGCTAAATAGTTCAAATCCTCTCATAGAACCATCTACATCAGCTGAAGATTCTTTAAAATAATTGACGTGGTTGTCGTCAAAAACTTCGCCATTTCTGACCAGCGAATAAAACTTTAATAAATCGTCAATGGTAGAATACATACCACCACTACCTTTTATTAGCCATGATGTTGGGCCCCAGTTAGGTGGAATATTGGGTAATCCTACAAACTGTGGTCCTCCGCCTACTGCAAAATCTTTTAACATAAAATCCTTTTTATCCCCGTACTCTCCGGTTCTGGTCATTCCGGCGGGACCAAAGAAATTTTCAGTTAAGTAATGCATATAAGTTTTACCACTTTTTAGCTCGACTATTGCCGCGAGCAACCCAAAGGCACCGTGTGAATGGGAATTGCCTTTGCCTGGCTCAAACAACAAGGCCTGATTCATCATACGAAGGATAGCTTCATCGCGACTAACCCATTGCAGGTCGGCATCCCAATCTCCTTCGATATCGAAAAAGTCGGGTAATCCCGACTCACCCGACATCAAATGCTTGATTGTAATACCTTTTTTATCGGATGGTACATCAACCAGATGTTTTTCTATAGAATCATCTAATGAAAGTAAGCCCTGTTGATCGAGTAATAAAATAGCGGCAGTCGTAAAGTCAATTGGTCTTGAACCAACAGCGAATATGGTTTCCGTACTATTGGCTACTCCTAAGGCTTCATTAGCCATGCCAAATGGTTCTTTTACAACAACAGCTCCTTTTGATTTAAGGTATAATAACCCGGCCATATCCAGCTCTTTCATGTATTGAATGGCAGCACTTAAATTATCTATATTAAATGTCAATTTTTTTTCTGGAGGAAGGATAAAAAGATCCGATATCTTCTTACTGTGGGTGCTATATTTTATTCTGAGGCGTTTTTCAACATTCTCAGAGGAAAAAGTAATGATGGCTCCGGCCTCATCAAGGTCGAGTCCTATATCGTCTCGTATGCCCATTAATTCTTTCCTGATATCTCTAATATTTTCAATAAATACTTGGCGCTCTTTTAATTCGATCATGTACTTCTCTATAAATTGTATTATACTGGCATTACCGGTTTGATCTAGCATTTGTTCAACGGCTAAAGAGGCAGATTCTATATCAGTTCCATTTTGAGCCACCATAGGAGTAGGACATAAGGCTGATATAAATAAAATTAAAAACATTAAATATTTCATAGTGATTAATTTTAAGTTATTCTATGTTAGCCAATGGCCCCTGTATAAAGCGAGCGGGGCGTTTTGGCATGTGGTCGCTTTTTTTTGGCTTGTTATGTTGGTTATAAATATACCATGAATTTTGGTAGCGTGCCGCCACGCATGGAGCTTTTAACCTGCCTCCGACGAACGAGGCACGAGTGAGCCAAATGCAGAAATTGAGTATCGTGGGAGCGTGAAATCCCCTTATTTCTGTAAATATCCTTTGTAGTTGCACAGCACCTTTGTAACGGAGTTGTGTTCCTTGGAAGGTCGGATTTTAAATCCTAATTTACTTGCCTTGCACCGTAGTTGTATGCTGTACTCATGGTTTCATAAAATGGTAAATGCTATATTTTAACTATTTGTGTACCTGGTGCGCCCTAAGTTAACGCTAGGGGTTGTAAGTGCAGGACTAGTTGACTTATAAAGGGTATGTTCAAATTAATAGCGAATCGCTTAGGGCCACATAATTAATTCAACGCTATCCCGTTATGTACAACAGTGTACAAACGGATAGTAAAAATGAAAAACAGTTTTCTAATTGTTGTATTGGTGATTACTTGTGCCTTTGGCCACGCCCAAGCTACCGCAAATGCCGCTAAACATTTAGGTGCCGGTGCAGTGATTGGAGCCGCTGGCGGATATGCGGCCCATAAAGTGTTTAAGGGCAGTCGTGGTTGGATGTGGGCCGGAGCTGTAGGCAGTAGCCTTGCCGCAGGCCTGGCAAAGGAAACCTACGACCAGTCTAGAGGTGCAGTATGGGAAAACGATGATATTATCTACACGGCCATTGGCGGAGTATTATCCGGTTTGGTGATGGATATGATTTTGGACAGTAGACGCGGTAGCGGCAAACGCTGTGGTTGTCCTCCGGTGGCCTTGAATCTAAATAGGGTCAACACTGCTTTTGTAGCCCATGTGGAGACGGGTTCTGGCGATATTGGCGCTGCCATACAGGCCAATCATCTCATTACTTTGGGCCTATAATAAACCTCTTGCCTTTATTTCTAAATATTTGTTGATCGTATTTATGGTCAACTGTTCCGGTTTGGTAAGAATAGTTTGTATACCATAGCGCTGTAGTTCTTTTTGCATTAGTTTTTTGTCCAGTGAAAACTTTTCGGCAATGGTCTTGTGGTAAATGGCCTGTAAGTCCTCGGTATCGGCGGCAATTAGTTTTTCCAGTTCGGAATTTTCAAAAAAGATAACAACTAGGACATGTTTTTTTGCCAAGGCCAAAAAATAGGGGAGTTGCCGTTTTAAGGCAGATATATGCTCAAAATTGGTATACAGCAGCAAAAGACTTCTTTGGTTTATTTTTCGCTTTACATGGCCGTACAAGGTTCCAAAATCCGAGTCGGTAAATTCGGTATCTATGCTGTAAAGATGTTCTAGAATGGTGTTGAGATAAGTAGGTTTCTGTACCGCGGGCAAGTGGGTTTCTATTTGCTTGGAAAAGGCCGTTAAGCCTGTTTTATCCTTCCGTTTTAAAGCTACGTTGGAGAATGCGAGGGCACTGTTTATGGCATAATCCAACAATTTGAGTCCATTAAAGGGCATTTTCATTACCCTACCAGTATCTATAATGGAGTATACCGGTTGTGATTTTTCGTCTTGGTATTGGTTCACCATCAGTTGGTGCTGTTTAGCTGTGGCTTTCCAGTTTAGGGTACGAATGTCGTCTCCCTGTACATATTCCTTAATTTGTTCAAACTCTTGGGTGTGGCCCAGTTTTCTTATTTTTTTTAGTCCGATATTGGACAGCCGATTGTTGATGGCCAAAAAATCGTACTGTTGCATTTGTATGATGGACGGATATACGGGTACCATCTGGTCTGTCTGAAAAACAAACCGCCGTTTTACGATGCGTAGGGGAGAGGCGGCGTATACATTTAGATTCCCAAATACATATTCGCCCCTATCTACCGGTCTCACGGTATAGTCAAAAATCTGTTTTGTTCCTTTTATTCCGGTTGCTTTATGTATAAAATCCCTTTTTTGAAACTGCTGTGGGAGTTCATCTATAAGGTCTATGCCCGTTGTAAAGGGATAAAAAGTTTCGAAGTGTATACGTATGGGATTTAAATCGCTATTGGATAATTTTTTAGGTAGTACTCGTTTGGCCTCTATTCCTTTGCCCGTGCCGTAGAGCAGAAAAACATCAAATAAAAACGCGGCCATCAGCACCAATATCAGTAGCCAGGCGATAGGGTATAACCAAGCAAACCAGAACGATAGAATGAAGCCAGCGCTAAGTACGGCCAGGTACCTAAAAAATATGTTGTGTATGTAGAACGATTTTAAAAATTGCATTTATCTGGGTATTTCTACACTTTCGGTAATCATTTGCACCACGCTTTCGGTGGTCATTCCTTCCATTTCGCGTTCCGGGGTTAAGATAACCCTATGGTTCAATACCGGTACCATTGCCTTTTTAACATCCTCCGGGGTAACAAAATCCCTACCGTTAATTGCTGCAAAGGCTTTGGCGCTATTTAATGCTGCAATAGAGGCTCTTGGGGAACCGCCCAGGTATAAATGTGGATGATTTCTGGTTTTTGTAATGATATCCGCAATGTACCGGAATAGTTTCTCCGCTACCACAACTTCCTGAATCTGACTTTTAAAGCCCAAAAGCGTTTTTGGTGTAAGTACGTTTTTTATCTCGTTGAGGGGAAGGTCTCCTTTACGTTCGTGATGGGTCTTTAGAATCAGTACTTCTTCGTCAACGTTAGGATAGTCAACTTTTACCTTAAACAGAAAGCGGTCCAACTGCGCTTCGGGCAAGGCATAGGTGCCTTCTTGCTCTATGGGGTTCTGTGTGGCCAAAACCATAAAAGGTGCCGCCATGGGGTACGTGGTGCCGTCCATGGTAATTTGGCGCTCTTCCATAGTCTCGAACATAGCGGCCTGTGTTTTTGCAGGTGCCCTGTTGATTTCATCGATAAGAACGATGTTGGAAAAAATAGGGCCTTTTTTAAACTCGAATTCCGATGTTTTTACATTGAAAATCGATGTTCCCAAAATATCGCTGGGCATGAGGTCCGGTGTAAACTGTATACGGCTAAAATTGGTCTTGAGGGTTTTGGCAAACAATTTTGCAGTTATCGTTTTTGCTACGCCGGGCACACCTTCTATTAACACGTGGCCATCTACCAAAAGGGAGACGATGAGCAGTTCTATAAAATTTTCCTGGCCAATGATTACCTTTCCTAGTTCTGCCTTTATCTCTTCAACTGCTTTTAGTAGTCCTTCTAAAGGAATTCTACTATTAAAATCGAGATTGTTCGCTTCTTCTTCGTTATTTTCCATCCGTTTTAGCTTTAAATTTTTGTAATAAGGAATTTAGTTTTAGTAAATCATCATCGGTTATTTGGTCGCTGTTTCTAAGCTGTTCCATAAAGGAGAATACCTTGGTTACAAATGCTATTGAGTGACCACTACGACTGGCAATACTGTTGTAAAATTCGTCTTCTTGGGATATGTTTCCTAAATAATAGTGGCTACGCAGCCAATCTAGAAAGTAATTTATCTTATGCTCGGCAATAGACTTTTGGTCACTCCGTACAAAGTACATATCGGATATGGTACGCGTAAAGGCCATGGTCCTATTGGGTAAGGGCGTTACCACAGGGATAGCGCGCTGCTTGCGTTTCCCCTCAAAAATCACATATAACAAGGCTCCGAACAAGGCAATGTAGTAGGCCCATTTTAATTCTTTGGTATTCAGGAAAATATACATGGGCGAGGTGTAAAACGACTTTCCGCTCTGGTAATGATTGTCAAGGTAAATGGGCCTGCTATCGCCTAAATAGGATAAAAGTCCTGCAGTATAATCTTTGTTTGCTCCTTTGAGCATAAAATAGTTGGTAAAGGCCTCAGGGAAGGTGGAGAGGATGAGGTTGCCTTCTCCAAATGGGCTATGCACTACATTTATATAACGCTGCACTTCATCGCCTTTGGTTACTGCTACTTGCCCTAGAACTATTGTGTTCAAAGTGTCTATTTGACTGAAATATGGCGTAGACGTATCTCTATTAAACCTAATGGAATCCGTTACTTCAATTTTAGGGTTTACTAGCGAATGTACTTGGTTTTGATTTGTCTCAAACCCGCTGTAGCTATACTCGATATCTAGACCAAGGGTATCCTTTAATTCTTTTTCAAAGCTTTTGGAGGCAAGAAATAGGGTATTTCCCTTACTGGTCCAGGCCAACAAGGTGTTGAGCTCTTCTTTATTGAATTGTATGTCGTTATTTATAAACACATAGCTTCCGCTAATACTATCATTTTGGTGTATAAATTCGAAAGGTGGACTATAGACCTGTTGCAGCTGACTGGGAAAAAGGTTTTCCATAACCGTGTTGAACACCATTGTGCCGTAAGGAATTTTATGACTGGCCACATAGGATGGAAACCAATTGATTTCCTTTGGCTTGCTATATTGCAAGAGCAGGAACGCGGCCAAGGTAAGTACGGCAATACTTAGGTATATGGTCCCTTTTTTACCCATGGTCCAATAGGTTTTTGAGGGTGATAAAATTGGTTTCCGCTTTGCGGTATTTAGACTCGTCTATCGGAAATTGGCCATACCAGAAGTAGTTGTAAAGGCGTGTACTGGCAGCAAAGGGTTGTACCAGTTCCAGTTTTCGTAGCTCTTTGGTATAGTCCTCGTTCGTTTTTTGCAACTCCCACGTAATCAATTCCTTTTCGCTCATCAATTGTAACATATACAGGTAATGGTAGCGAACCGCCAACCGATAATCTTTTTGGTGTAGGGCATTTTGGATAAGCTGCTGTATGTCCTCGTTTTTTATAATATGCTCTTCCTCGGAGAGGGAGACCAGGGTCTGGTTCTTTTTGGCATGGATTACTGCCCTGGCATTCACGCTCATGAAGAATTTTATCAAAATGAATACAAGTACCGCTAAAAGTACGTAGGGGAGTATTTCTAAAAAGGTGCTTAATGCCCCAGCAGCTTTTTCGATACCAAAGAGCCATTCAAAGAATCTGATAAGCATATTGCCTAGCCAATTTTTAAGGGATACCCACCAATCCGGGGCGGTACTTTTTACAATTTCGTAATCAAAATCCGGGTCGTTTCTAAACTCCTGTAATTGGTTCGCATCAATGTGTTTTTGGCTGATGTCGGATGTGTCAAACTTAACAGTAGGAATACTGTCCTGTGGCCACAAAGCAGCGCCGAAAAGAAAACACATTAAACCAAGTAAGAATCGTTTCTGCATGCCTAGTTGTCCCGTATTTCGCCAAGGTTTGCTATACGCTCATAGGTGCCGGTAAAATTCTTTTTTTCGTTAAGGTTGAAATAAATAAAGGCACCGGCGATAATGCCAATTAGATTGAGTAAAAACTGAGCTACGGTACCAATCACATTCAAAAGAATATAAATAGGGTCTTTAAATATATCCATCACACCTTCAGCATCGATCTCTCCAGAAAAAATACCCATTTTAATCCATTGGTAGATGGCTGTAGGTATGGCAAAAACATAGGTAGCAATACCGATGATAATACTGATAACGAAGATGGTTGCAAAGGTCATCCACCATTCACCCTTAACCAGATTAAAACTGTAGCTGTAAGCGTCGGAGGCGTTCATCCTGTTAAAAACGAGAATACAAAATGCAAGTGACAGCGGAACATACAGGTAGATGCCAGGGAGAATACAGATCATTAAGCCAAAGAAAACAGAAAGACCGACCATAATACCAAGGCCAATAAAACTCCAAAAACTGTCATACACTTCTTTCCGTATCGTTTCAAAATCCGTAGTTCCTTTTCCATTGGAATATGATTTTATATAGTGCAATACGGTGGATTGGGACATGGTATATACGGCTACGATGGACAAAATGTAAACGAAGCCCACAAGCGCAATGGTGGCAAGGTTGGTTACATCTATATTGGTGTCCAATAGTAGGAGATTAAAAGTGTTACCGGCAAAATAGAGGTATAGCACCAAGGAAACGACCATTACCGCCAAAAAGGGGCCTACAATCTTAAAGAACGTGTTGAAAAAAGGTTTGAACTCGTTGCGAAAAAAAGTAAAGGTGTCCGTTAGAATTTCGCCTAGTTCGCGTTGTTTTTTAAATTCAATATAGTTGCTTTTCATGTTTTTTGGTTATTTCGTGATTCCCAATCTCAAGTAGTCCAAGTATTTTAATTTTATCACCTTTATTGTCAAACCCAACTATAACACTACCTGCTAATCAATATCCGCTACCTTAACTCGGTATGGATAAATAATATAATAATTAATAATAAGCGCCAGCGAACTTGCAATGATGAAAATCGCAAGCCAGTCCGGCATTTCGGTATGTCTGGTGACAAAACCTTCCAGAAATCCTGCGATAATGAAAAACGGGACGGTACTCAACATAATTTTCAGTCCGTTTTTAACCCCTCGTTTAAAAGATTCCAATCGGGTGTAGGTTCCGGGAAAGAGTATGCCGTTGGCCAATACAAGACCGGCACATCCGGCAATGATAATTACCGATATCTCTATGGTGCCATGAATCCAAATAGTACGCATAGATTCCCATAATAGCCCTTTTTCATAAAAGAAGTATTGAAAACTACCCAGCATTATACCGTTTTGTAGCATAACCATGAGTGTACCAATACCTACCAAAAATCCGTACACAAAGGCCATAAGCGCTACACGTATGTTATTTATGGTTATTCCCATGAACATATTAAACTCGCCCATTTGTTTATAGACCGCCATAGGGTCGCCCTTTTCAATATTTTCCAAGGTCATGTTCACATAGCCATCTCCAAGGATAGAACGTACAAAATCTCCTTCGTTAGCGGCGGAAAATGCACCTACGAACGTAAAGAAGGCGAATACCAAAAATGCAATGAGTAGTTCTCTGTGGTGGTGTTTGAACATTAAAGGAAATTCTGTCTTCCAAAAACTAAAAATCCTATTTTTGGATTCGCGTTTGGTCTTATAAATTTTTTGATGGGCTTGTGAAGCCAAGGAATTTAGGTAGCGTTCCGTGTTGCTGGTAGGGTAGAAGGTCTTTGCGTAGCTAAGGTGATCCGTAATCTCAATATATAAATCGGACAATACATTGGGCGCTATATCCGTTTTGTTGGCCAATGCGCTTTCAAAAGTTGACCATTTGTCCTTATTTTGCTTTACAAAAGCGGCTTCGCGCATTAACTTTGAGGTTTGTATCAAAGAAACGAAAGAATGGAACAATTTCAAATAGAAACGGCTCAAAATATCAGCATAGATCAAAATACGGCGCACTTGGGTGATCGTATGCTTGCTTTTATTATTGATACCCTTGTCATTGTTATCTACTATGTTCTTATGATTTGGCTTCTTCTTGCGCTAGATGTAGCCCTTGGGGATCAATGGGCTATTTTTATGGTGGTTGGTTTGCCCGCTTTTCTGTACTATTTGTTGTTTGAAACCTTTATGGACGGGAAGACAATAGGAAAACATTTAATGCAGATAAGGGTAGTAAAACTGGATGGCTCCAAACCGGGATTTTCTAGTTATTTTATCCGTTGGATCTTAAGAATTATAGATGTATCCATAAGTTCTGGCGGGGTTGCGGTATTCACTATTCTCATGCGTGGAAAAGGTCAGCGCGTAGGTGACATCGCAGCAGGGACAACCGTAATAAGTGAAAAGAAACGTGTGTCTTTAGAAGATACGCTCCTTAGGGAATTACCGGTAGATTATGTTCCCCAATTTTCTCAGGTTACTATGTTTAACGATACCGAGATGGGAACAATAAAAGACCTCTACGATAAAGCCAGACGCAACGGTAACCACAATGTAATTGTGTCCCTAAGTACCCGTATAAAAAAGGTGACTCAAATTACCACCGAGCTACATCCAACGGATTTCGTGGATGTTGTCATCAAGGATTATAACTATTACACCCAACAACTATAACGTATGTTTTATCTGGTCATTGATATTTTAGGGACGGTTGCCTTCGCCATATCCGGTGTTTTAGTGGCTATGGAAAAAAAATTGGACCTTTTTGGGGTATTGATTATCGCTTTTGTTACTGCAATAGGTGGTGGTACCCTTCGAGATTTTTTAATTGGCAATACGCCCGTGGGATGGATGACAACGCCAGTATATCTTATCACTATTACGGCAACTGTTATAGCTACGATTATCTTTGTAAAACAGCTGAGGTATTTTAGAAAATCCCTTTTTCTATTTGATACTATCGGAATAGGACTGTACACTATGGTAGGGGTAGAGAAAGGCCTATCTGCAGGACTTTCCCCGGTGATGTGTATTATTTTAGGTACGATTACGGCCAGTTTTGGAGGTGTCATTCGTGATATTCTGTGTAATGAAATTCCTGTAATATTTAGACGAGAAGTCTATGCAACGATTTGTATTTTAGGAGGGGTTATTTATTTTATTCTCATTCAGCTACCGTTTGATAACACCTATGCCTATATTACCGCCATCCTAGCTATTATTTTGATGCGGTTACTGGCCGTGCGCTTTAAAATTTCCTTGCCCAATATCTATAAAGATTGATTTTTTATCTAGATTAAGCATAAGTTGTAGCGAGTAAGTAGCATACAAAGCAATTAATATTTCCGATTTTTTTAGGGCAACATATTAGAATTATTTTAAACCATAAACAGCCATGCTTACATCTATTCATCCAAAATTACCGATGCGAGATAAAAATATCACCCGAGATTTTTATATCAACAAATTGGGTTTTACGGAATTTGGAGGTGCTGATTTTGATGGTTATCTAATGGTTGAGAAAGATACCATTCAGCTTCATTTTTTTGAGTTTACTGCTTTGAACCCGAAAGAAAATTATGGCCAGGTGTATATTCGCTCAAATGATATTGATGCCTTATATAGTTTATTTCTTTTAAAAAAAGTCGACATACATCCGAATGGAAAATTGGAAAGCAAGCCATGGGGTCAAAAAGAATTTTCGGTTTTAGATCCTGATACCAATTTACTCACTTTTGGACAGGAGATCTAGCTCTAATATTGCGCGTTTATTTGATATATTTTGGAATAAAGGTCAATTTATATCGTTACTTTTTACAGCAAATAGCAGCCGTATAATCCAGCGTTTAAACCTCGAGCCTAACATCTAAACCAGAAATTCGTTATTCAACCACTTCCGCGTCTTGGATGTAGGTATTCTGTATCGGCCAATCGCCTTCGTCAAGAGGCTGTGAATTTATTTTGTCTACTACATCCATTCCTTCTACAACCCTTCCAAACGGTGTAAAGTCCCCATCCAAATGGTAGGCACCCGGATCCGTTACCACAATAAAAAACTCGAAGGGTGATGCCAGCATATGTGGATTATTGATTTCACTGCTAGGCATAGAAATGGTTCCTCTATGATGTTTGTAGCCTTTTCGAGTATCCGGCGGTAGCAGATACCTGCCAATCTCGCTCCGTTTTCGTCCGGTTTCGGTATCATCGGAATTACCTCCTTGAATAATGAAATCTTTAACTATCCTATGAAATTGGGTATCCTTAAAATAACCTTTTCTGGTAAGGTAAATGAAATTGGCCTTATGATAGGGCACGTTATCATACAGCTCTACGACAAACGACCCAAATCTAGTCGTTATCCTTACTTTGTCTGCTTTTAAGTCTTGTTGGTATTCATAAAAGAAATCAATGGCATTGTCTTCCGTAAGTTTAAATACCTCTTCGGTCTCAGATTCGTTTTCGCTCTCTTCTGCTTCAGTAGGTACAGTATCAGTTGTAGTTGATACAATTGTTTCTGTTGCTTTTGTATTCTTAGGACTATCTTTACAGCTTAGTAATAGTATTCCTACCGCAACAAGGGGTAGCCAAATTTCTCTTAAGCACATGAATTTTAACATTTTTGAACAACGGATATCAAAAATAAAGAATCTCCCACTACCCGGAGAAGCTTCGCACTACAAAATGGTTCCGGAATTTAGAATAAATGAGCTCTTAGCAGCAAAATCAACTAAAGTAGCTCCCAGAAAGGCCGCTGTTATGGCCCTGTTTTATCCAAATAAGCAAGCAGAAACGCATTTGTTGTTTATTTTAAGGAAAACCTACAAAGGAGTCCATAGTAATCAAGTTGCTTTTCCAGGTGGAAAAGCAGAAAAAGAGGATGCCAATGCGATGATTACTGCCTTAAGGGAAACCCATGAAGAAGTAGGGGTACACCCAGATGATGTGGATGTGCTGAAAGAATTGACAGGTATCTTTATTCCTCCCAGTAACTTTGATGTGCAACCGTTTATTGGACTATATAAACAACCCAAGCCGTTTGTAATTCAGCAATCTGAGGTAGAAGCGCTTTTAGAGGTTTCGTTAACCCAGTTTTTGTTGGAGGATAGTGTCATCACAAAAAATATCACCACTTCGTATGCTCAAAATGTTGCCGTACCTGCCTTTAAATTAAACGATTACATCGTATGGGGTGCAACGGCCATGATGTTAAACGAGATTAAGGCACTTCTAAAACAAGTGTTATAAACCATATTTCTTATTTTAGCACCTATGGGACTATTGAAGAAAAACCCTTTTGGGCATATTTTAGTGGTAAAAAAATGGCTTATCCGAATTCTTGCGGTGCTAACCCATCAGCGTTATAAGCGTTTTAATAAATTGGAGATAGAAGGTTCCGACATTATTCGTAACCTTCCAGGGAACAAGGTGCTTTTTGTGAGTAACCATCAAACCTATTTTGCAGATGTTGTGGCTATGTTCCACGTATTCAATGCGAGTTTAAGCGGGCGGGAAAACTCCATTAAGAACCTTGGCTATATTTGGCAACCAAAATTGAATATGTACTATGTAGCTGCAGCAGAAACCATGCGAAAAAGTCTGTTGACAAAAATTATGGCCTATGCGGGTTCTATTAGTGTAGAACGTACATGGCGCGCGCAGGGCAAGGATGTAAACCGACAGGTAAAAATGAGTGATATCTCCAATATTGGCAAGGCACTTAACGATGGGTGGGTAATAACCTTTCCCCAAGGCACAACAACGCCTTGGAAACCTATACGCAAAGGTACCGCGCACATTATTAAAAAATACAAGCCCATTGTGGTTCCTGTAGTTATTGATGGTTTTAGGCGTTCTTTTGATAAAAAAGGTCTTCAGATAAAAAAGAAAGGGATTTTACAGTCTATGGTCATTAAAGAACCCTTGGTTATCGATTATGACAATGAATCTACCGAATCTATTATAGAAAAATTAGAATACGCTATTGAGCAGCATCCCTCTTTTTTAAAGGTGATTTCTGAGAAGGATTTGTTGGCTTATGAGGAAGCGAACAAGGAGCGCAAGTTTAGGAATAGTAATCCTTAAAACTCCAATTGTTTTAGTTCGGCATAGTTTTTATTCAGTTTCCGCAAGAGTAGTCCATAGAGTAAAAAGTAAATACATGCCATTACTGCGGTAAGTAAAATTCCGACCACACCTATGGTTAACATTAGTGTAATTTTGAGCTTATCTGATGAGATGTTTTCAAGTTTACCCTTTAGTTCTGGAACTATATGAGCAATGTCCTCATTTAAATAGACTCCTACAAGCATAATGATAATAGTAACCAGAATCATAGAAAGCGAAAACAAGACATAGTGTTTTACCGTTTTTCTGGTCCTTAGGATTTTTTTCATCAGATTTTTGGAGTTGTCCAACACTGATATTTCGGTGTACCGTCGATAAAACTGGACTATAAAATATAAGGCGACGGCATAAATAATCAAAGAAAGGGCAAACAGATAATTAGAAACACCAATATAGTCGTAAATCTGCATGGCCTCCTCCATTGGCGGAGCAAATAACAATAGTTGCGGTAGCGTAAACTCTAAAATGCTTATGATTAGTATCCATTTTACGATAGAGGAAGACTTTTTCCATATCATTTTGTGAATTTCCGCATACGATAAGGTAGGCAGTTCCGCTTCTTTTTTCTGCCAATCTCTTTTTAATAATTCCAGTTCATCCGTCATAATTCAAGGATTCAAAATGGTTCTTAATTTTGTTTTGATTCGGTTCATTTTAACTCGGGCATTTACTTCCGTTATCCCTAAAGTTTCCGATATTTCCGTGTAATTTTTATCTTCTAAGTATAGAAAAACCAATGCTTTGTCTACATCACCAAGTTGGCGTACCGCCTTGTACATTAGTTTTAGTTGTTGTTCCTCGGTATCGTCATATTCGTTGGCCTTTATTTTAAAAATTACCGACTCATAATCTTGTGTATCAATACGTTTTTTTGATTTTCGGTATAGTGTAATCGCCGTGTTCAGTGCTACCCGGTACATCCATGTACTAAATTTAGCTTCTCCCCTAAATTTTGGGTAGGCTTTCCATAATTGAATCGTTATTTCCTGGAACAGGTCATTGTGGGAGTCTCGGTCGTTGGTGTACAACGTACATACCTTATGGACAATATTTTGATTGTCTTGCAGCTCGGTCACAAATTTATGTTCCAGTTCTTTGTTCACGCTTGGTTGGTAGTTCTTATGATTAGTATCTGTTTCCGTTGTTTTGTTACAAAAAAGAGTATCCTTTATTTCAAATGCCCTTGGCGTTGATATAAAGGATACTCCTGTAGAAGAAATAGATGCTAATTTCTATAATCCAATGCAGGTGCACGGTCTCCTAATAAGGGCGTGTACTTAAAATCTGCACCTCTACGTTCAACGAATTCTTTTTGGGCAGTACTGACCAGTGTTTTGTCTTTAAACAGGTCTATAGCGGTAAGGGTCAAGGTTTTTGCGGCAATCATCATACCTTTGTTTCCAATAGTGGTCCCTCCAGCTGCAACCGCTTGCCAGCTATGTGCAGCAGTGCCCGGAACCCAAGTGGCCGTGCTAAAACCAACTGTGGGCACTACAAAGCTTACATCTCCAACATCGGTTGAGCCATACGCTCGAGCGGTTTCTTTATAGGGTTGTACATTTTTTGCAGTCTCCAAGTCAGCGCTCTCCTCACCTAAACTAACGGCTATCTTATCGGCAAATATTTTTTCTTCTTGGGTATATTCGATCCCCCCAACTTTAGACAAGTTGTTATGCACCACCTTTTGCAAGGTGAGATTTGGCAATAGTTCATGCACACCATTTACTATTTCATAGTCTACGGTGGTGCCGGTACCTAAAGCTGCCCCCTCAGCTGCTTTGACAATACGGTCAAAAATACTCCTAACTACATCTCTACTATTATGGCGTGCATAATAGTAAGCTTCTGCAAAATCCGGAACAACATTAGGGGCCTTTCCACCATCTGTGATTACATAATGAATACGGGTTTCCTGAGGGATATGCTCCCGCATTAAATTGACCATGTTATTCATTGCTTCTATGCCGTCTAGTGATGAACGTCCTTTTTCGGGAGCCCCGGCTGCATGCGCGGATACGCCATAAAAACGAAATTTTGCTGAAATGTTTGATAAGGCTGCTGCTGCACTAGCCGCATTCTGGGAACCAGGGTGCCAGTGTAAAGCGACATCTACATCATCAAATAGTCCTTCTCTTGACATGTAGACTTTAGCCCCGCCACCTTCTTCGGCAGGTGTCCCGTAAAAACGAATGGTTCCTTCCATTTTATTTGCGGCTAACCAATCTTTAGTAGCTATGGCAGCAGCTGCAGAAGCAGTGCCGAACAAATGATGGCCGCAGGCATGTCCTGCTGTTTTTCCTGCCGTTTGTTTCTCCGGTACTGCTTGTTGTGAAAGTCCTGGTAGCGCGTCGTATTCGCCCAGAATACCAATAATGGGCTTTCCGCTACCATACTCCGCGATAAAAGCCGTAGGTATGCCTGCGACCCCTGTTGTAATCGTGAAACCTGCATCTGCCATGGTCTTCTGAAGTAGGGCCGCGCTTTCTTCTTCTTGATAGCCCATTTCTGCCAAGTTCCATATTTCTTGGGCTATTTGGGCGTAGTTTTCACTTTTGGAATCCAATTGTTTTAAAACATCGGCGGTCTTTTTTTGGGCGTTTAACGATAAAAAGAAAATCGAAAGCATTACTGCCAGTACGGGTGATTTTTGCATTTTAGGTGAGTTTTATTAATTGTTTAAATGTACTAAAAAGTAGGTATTCTGGTGGAATAGAATTCGGAATGTTTAATTTTGCTTCTTAGTTATTTATAATGAATGTACCGCGCTCTAGTTTTCCAAGAATTGTAATTATCGGTGGTGGCTTTGGAGGCATTGCCCTAGCCCAGAAACTAAGTAAGAAAGAAGTACAGGTAGTGCTTTTGGATAAGAATAACTATCACTGTTTTAAACCGTTGTTATATCAAGTTTCTACAGGTGGGCTTGAACCGGATTCCATTGCATACCCGTTACGTAAGGTATTGATAGGTTATGACAACTTCTTTTTTAGACTCGCAGAAGTACTGGAGATCGCTACCGAGAAAAAAGTAGTTAACACAACTATAGGACCTGTGTCCTATGATTACTTGGTTGTGGCAACGGGATCGGAGACCAATTTTTATGGGAATACCGAGTTGGAGAAAAATGCGATGGCCATGAAATCGATTCCCCAATCCTTGAACCTACGCAGTTTAATCTTGGAGAATTTTGAACAGGCTTTACTTACGGATGACTATCATGAACGCGACGCTTTAATGAATTTTGTGATTGTGGGCGGCGGACCAACCGGAGTAGAATTGGCCGGTGCTTTGGCGGAGATTAAAAAGGGTATTCTACCAAAAGATTATCCAGATTTGGATACCCGTAGAGCTACGATTAATCTTATCCAGAGGGGTGACCGAATTTTGAACGCAATGAGTGAGGAGGCCTCCAAAAAGGCTGAGGATTTCTTAGAAGAGCTAGGCGTGCAAGTATGGAAAAACATCCGTGTAGTGGGGTATGACGGTAAAACCGTAACCACGAATTCCGATGTAAGTTTTAAGTCTGCTACATTGGTATGGGCAGCAGGTGTTATGGGTGCTACTATAAAAGGGTTGGATGCAAAAAATCTACTGGCAGGCGGGAGGCGTTTACAGGTTAATGAATACAATCAAGTGATGGAACATCCCGAAATATTTGCCATTGGCGATATTGCCTGTATGCAGAGCGATGCATACCCACAGGGACATCCCATGATGGCACAACCGGCCATACAGCAAGGAAGGCAATTGGGGGAGAACCTCGTTCGTTTAATTGAGAAAAAGCAATTAATCCCGTTTGATTATACAGACAAAGGGAGTATGGCGACCGTGGGCAGAAATAAGGCCGTATGTGATTTGAAACAAATAAAGTTTCAAGGTCTATTCGCCTGGTTCGTTTGGATGTTCGTGCATTTGTTCTTCCTTATAGGTTTTAGGAATAGGGTAGTGGTCTTTGTAAATTGGGTGTACAACTATATTAAGTTTGATAGGGAAGCGCGATTGATTATCCGCCCGTATAAAAGAGATTATTCCCAGTTCAAGGATTAGTCTCCTTGCATATAATCCTTAAATGCAAGGTTGTCATTTGCGCGGATGAAATTTCTGCATCACGGAAGCTAAATGAGTCCGGTCTACATGCATATATACCTCGGTGGTCGTAATACTTTCATGACCTAGCATTTGTTGAATGGCCCTGAGGTCCGCTCCATTTTCCAATAAGTGGGTAGCAAAAGAATGTCTGAATGTATGTGGACTTATATTCTTTTTTAGCTCAATTTTTTTGGCTAGATTCTTGACGATGGTAAATATCATAGCACGGGTGAGTTGCTTGCCCCGTCTATTTAGAAACAACGTGTCCTGAAAACCATCTTTGATAGTCAAATGAACGCGTATTTCTTTTCTATAGATATTGATATATTTTTTATTGATGGCGCTTATAGGAACAAATCGTTGTTTATCTCCTTTACCGGTTACTTTGATAAAGTCCTCTTCAAAATACAGATCGGAAAGCCTTATCCCTATAAGTTCCGATACGCGTAAACCACAGCCGTAAAGTGTTTCTAACATCGCTCTGTTACGTTCGCCCTCGGGCTTGCTCAAGTCTATGGCACCTATCAGTTGGTTTATTTCGTTTTCCGAAAGTGTATCTGGTAGTTTTCTACCAATTTTAGGAGAATCGATTAAGTCCATGGGGTTATCGACTCTGTAATCTTCAAAGGCCAAGTAGTTGAAAAAACTTTTTAGTCCAGAAATGATACGGGCTTGCGATCTTGGTTTAACCACTTTTGCCACTTCATAAATAAACTGTTGTACCGTGCTTTTTTCTATGGCAGTAGGTAAATCCTTAAGCTTATGGTCGTGGAGAAATTGAATTAACTTATCAATATCTAAAACGTAGTTTTTAATGGAATTGTCGGATAGTCCCCGTTCTAATTTAAGGTAGTGAACATAATCTTTTTTAGCCTGCTCCCAGTTCATAGGTTAAAGATACGTCTTAGTAACATTACAGCTTATCAGTTGTAGCGATGAAATTTGTATGTTTCTAATTTGTCTGCCTCAATTTGGGACCGGAGCCCATCTTATAATCTGGTCATACGGTTCTGTTTAATTACATATTTAGTCGATCAAGTCTGAGGTGGCTATTATGTGTTTGATCAGAACGATACCATCTGAAACCAAAGTTATAGGGCATTGTCTGGTCATAGATGCTTTTATAGCGGAAGGGTAATGTAGTGCTGTAACCATATCTATCTTGTGTTTTATGGCCTTTTTGGCAGATTTCACTGATAATATGCCGTAAACCAGAATTATTGGAGGGGTATTTACAACAAAAAACATGGTAATACGTTAATCACAGGTATCGTGTAAAAACGGTAATTAAAACATAAGATTATGAAGGGTATCCATTTTATAGTAGTTTTTAGCTTTTTTTGTTTGAGTGCTCAAGCACAGAATGTAGACCGAACAAATTTTCGAGCTGGGTTAAATGGCGGTATTATAACCGGTGATTTTTCCGAGGCGTATAGTCTAGTACTAGGCGTAGATCTGTATCAACACTGGGGTGTTTCCAAAACCATAGATTTAGGGGTAACCACTGGATTTTCTAATGCCTTTGGTGAGAAACAGGAAGTATCGGCCGGTGGCGTACTTATAGAAACCGAGTTCGATAACCTACAATTTATTCCGATAGCAGGGTCAGTTCGGATTTATCCCACAACAGGGTTTAAGTTGGGTGGTGACATAGGGTATGCGATTGGTATAAACGAAGGTAACGAAGGAGGCTTCTATTATCGACCTAGTTTAGGAATAGATATCAGTAGCGGAACAACGGAGTTAAATGTATCCTATTTGGCTGTAAATGGCGATGTCACCTACAGTAGTGTACTATTTGGCTTACTTTTTTTGTTTTAAAACCATAAAATTTAACATAATTTAATATATTTACTTAACAACTTAAAAATCAATACCATGAAAAAACTAGGAGTAATTGCACTATTTGTATTGGGAGCAACCTTTTCAGTAAGTGCGCAAGAAGGTTTCGCAGTTAAGGCGGGTTTTAATAATGTAAGTGCTAAGGTAGATTTGGGTGCCTTAGGAGGAAATGTTACCAATAGTGAATTTGGTTTCTATGTAGGTGGTGGTTATAATTTTGAATTAGATGATACATGGTCTATAGAGCCATCTGCATTGCTTAGTATTGTTAGTGATTTAACAGCATTGTATATTCCAGTTATGGCTAAATATGAGGTTGCAGAGTCATTAACTATTCAAGCAGGTCCACAAATCAATTATCTTTTAGAAGATGTTGAGGATGGTGCTTTAGGCCTTGATTTGGCAGTTGGTGCCGGATACCAGATAGACGATAACTGGTTTGTAGAGGCCCGTTATGGTTTTGAAATTAGTAGAGGTGGTGATTTTGGCGAGTTAGTCGATTATAACACTTTGACTTTTGGTGCTGGTTACCGTTTTAACTAACCAAGAACTATAAATTATTTTAAAGAGGCCGTCTAAAAACATGTAGGCGGTCTTTTTTAATGCCTTGTTTTTATACCTATTTTTACATCATGAAGCTATTAATAATCAATGGGCCAAACCTGAACCTGTTAGGAAAGCGAGAGCCAGAAGTCTATGGAAATCAAACTTTTGAGGATTACTTTACAACCCTTCAGTTTAAGTTTAAGGATGTTCAGTTAGAATACTTTCAGTCTAATATCGAAGGTGAAATTATATCCAAATTACAAGAAGTTGGCTTTACTTATGACGGTATCATTCTAAATGCTGCGGCATATACCCATACTTCCGTTGGTATTGGTGATGCGGTTAAGGCAATTGAGAGTCCTGTGGTGGAAGTGCACATATCCAACACGCACAAGCGAGAAGAGTTCAGGCACGTTTCTTATATCTCTTCGGTTGCAAAAGGGGTGATTTTGGGCTTTGGGCTACAAAGTTATGACTTGGCCGTTCAAAGCTTTTTAGCACAATAATTCGGCTAAAACAAAAACTAAGCGTCTACCGTCCTCAAATACTTCTGTTCCACATAAAACGTGGCAAAGGGCAACAAGGACGCTATTCCAAAAATAATAAACCTTTTGATTCCCCATTTTTTCTGATAACAAACTACCAATGCCAAGACGATGAACGCAATAAAAAGAGCGCCATGGGCATAACCAACAAACTTATTGGGTTCCGGTATATTTGCCCAATACTTTAATGGCATAGTAATACCAAATAAGGCCAAATACGAAATCCCTTCTAAAATGGCGGTTACTCTAAATAATTTGAGCATATTTTTTCGTTTAAATGTTTACGACTTGTAGGGTTGTAATAGGATTTACGTTTTGGTTCTTAGAAAAACGCTTTTCTTATGCCTCAACGAGCCGGCATATGAAAAGCGCTTATTTTAATAATGTAGTACTTTTTTAAAAACGAGCGCTACAAGTGAATCACTTCATCGTAAGCATCCGCAACAGCTTCCATTACGGCCTCACTCATCGTTGGGTGTGGATGTACTGTTTTAAGCACCTCATGACCAGTTGTTTCTAGTTTGCGTCCTAACACTGCTTCAGCAATCATGTCGGTAACTCCGGCACCAATCATATGACATCCTAGCCACTCTCCGTATTTGGCATCAAAGATTACCTTAACAAATCCGTCCGATGCTCCGGAAGCTTGTGCTTTACCACTAGCCGAAAATGGAAATTTACCAACTTTAATATCGAACCCTTGTTCTCTAGCTTGTTTTTCGGTAAGTCCTACGGATGCTATCTCCGGACTGCAATAGGTGCACCCCGGTATGTTGCCATAATCCAAAGCCTCGGTATGCATTCCTGCTATTTTTTCCACACATAAAATACCTTCTGCAGACGCTACGTGAGCCAAGGCCGGCCCTGGGGTAACATCTCCAATGGCATAGTAGCCCGGGATATTGGTCTGATAAAAATCGTTCACCAAAATTTTGTCCCTATCCGTTGCTATTCCAACGTTTTCTAGTCCTATATTTTCAATATTCGTTTTAATTCCTACGGCAGAAAGAACAATATCCGCTTCTAAAACTTCTTCTCCCTTAGCTGTTTTTACTGTTGCTTTTACGCCATCGCCTGTGGTATCCACTCCGGTAACTTCGGCAGAAGTCATAATTTTTACACCAGCTTTTTTAAAGCTACGTTCTAGTTGTTTTGAGATGTCTTCATCCTCTACCGGAACGATATTGGGAAGGTATTCAACAACGGTTACTTCTGTTCCCATAGCGTTGTAGAAGTAGGCGAATTCGATACCTATGGCACCGCTACCGACCACAATTAACTTTTTGGGTTGCTTCTCCAAGGTCATTGCCTTTCTGTAGCCAATAATCTTTTCACCATCTTGCGGTAAGCTTGGTAATTCGCGGCTACGTGCTCCAGTGGCTATGATAATGTGTTGACCACTGTATTCTGTTTCTTTGCCATCTTCAGACTTTACCGAGACTTTTTTTCCCGGTTTTAAGGTTCCGAAACCTTTGATGACCTCAATCTTATTTTTCTTCATTAAGAACTGTACGCCCTTGCTCATTCCGCCAGCAACATTTCTACTTCTTTTAACAACGGCATCAAAATCCTTATCTACTCCATCGGCTGTTAGGCCATAATCCCCTGCATGTTGTAGGTATTCAAAAACTTGAGCAGATTTTAACAAGGCTTTCGTAGGGATGCATCCCCAGTTCAGACATACACCACCAAGGCTTTCTTTTTCTATAATTGCGGTTTTAAGGCCTAGTTGCGATGCTCTAATGGCAGTAACATAACCTCCTGGCCCACTACCCAAAACAATAACGTCGAAAGTGCTCATAGTTGTAAATTTTTTAAAGTTAAAACCCAAGTCTTTTTGGGAGCGCTGCAAAAATACAAAACCAAGTTTGAAGGACAACGATTCGTTTGTAATTTTAAAAACCTGTTTGTTGTTTTAAAATGGGGGTTATCGATTTAATTTTTGGTCATTGAAAGCGTGGGAGCTTCCCGTAGGGATATCGAGTGATACCTAGTCTGCTTCCGTTCTCATTTTTCAGATAAGTACGAGTGTTGCCCTATATGATGTACGTAATGGGCCAATTGGGGGTTTGCTTCCTTAACTAGGGTATGATTCTCGTTTCTGATTTTAATGGGACTATCAACGTTTGCGCTGTTTTTTGGCTTAAGGCACTAAACAAACAGTTCCATCCAGAGTTACAACTGTGGAGTATTCCGCTTTGGTACTATGTTAATTTGAAAATTCGTTTTCCCTGTCCCGCCAAACTTTTTCTCCGCCTCTGTTAAAAAAATCTCCCACTTGCTACACATATTTGAAGCCAGATTTTTTACAATAATCACTATGGGATTATCCGTTTTCTTTAAACGCCAATGTATCTCTTATTTAGGAAGTGGTGGAGAAGTTTTGTCTCCCAAGGTATTGTACCGTTCAAACTCAAAACACACACTGCAAATCATAGTTTCCCCCCAATTTTTAAGGTACTTATGAACCTCTTAGTTGTTGGGAACGAATTTTAAAGCTACACCGTTTATACAATGTCGCTCGCCAGTAGGAGCTGGGCCATCCTCAAATACATGTCCAAGGTGGCCACCACAAGTAGCACAGTGCTCCTCGGTTCTTTTATATCCTATCTTGTAATCTACATCATAGGCCACATTGCCCTCTATTTCTTCATAGAAGCTTGGCCATCCAGTACCTGAATCAAATTTTGTTGCACTCTTAAACACAGGGGTTTCACAGCCGGCACATACGTAAACACCTTCTTTTTTTATATCTAAAAGCGGACTGGTAAAAGGGTTTTCGGTAGCGGCTTTCCGTAGCACGTAGAATTCGGCATCCGTAAGTTCTTTTTTCCATTCTGCCTCAGTCTTTTGTACCGGAAATTCTTTTTCAGCGACCTGCGCGGTAGTTTCTGTAGAGTTTACCTCTTTTTCTTGTGAGATACCTTTGCAGCTTGTAGCTAAAATTATAAGGGTAAGTAATAGGGAATATTTCATAGCATTTTTTTTTAATCTCTTTCCTTTTTCAAACATTTCAAAGATAAGGTACTTCATGTAACAATGTTGTTACTGTTTTCTTAAAGGATCGAGTTATAAAAAGAAAAACGCCCCATGATATGTGGGGCGCTTTATTTAGGATATTTTGTAAAACTTACTCTACCTTAAATCTTTGAATGTTTTCTTCAGCAACGTTGAGTCTTCCCATTACGGAGTGGATGTTACTGGTATCGATCTTACCTTGAGTCATCTCTGCGGGTAATATGGCTATTCTAAAAATTTGATTTTCCGTATCACCTGGTGGTAAGGTGGCCAAATCAAAATCGGCTTCTAAAAATAGATTTACATCCAAAAAGGTATGGTCATAATTGTATTGTAGTAACCCCTGATCTAATATTCTTGTTTGCGGCATTAATCTCCAGATATCTACAGCTTCTCCGTTCCCATCTTCTGTTTCATCCCATAACAAATATACAAGTACAACATCCGTTTCGAAGACTTCAACTGTTTGAGGAAACTCATATAAGAATGCGAAATCGTTTTCTGGTAAAAAGGAGCCCTCAATATCAAATACTTGCCCTAATATGTTTACGCCGTCTAGCCCGTCCTGCCCGTCACGTCCATCTAAACCGTCTAGCCCATCGAATCCGTCAAAACCTGGGGGGCCTTGTGGACCGGTACATGCCATAAATAATGCTACGATTAATCCTCCGAATACTAAACTAAATTTCTTCATAATTATATTGATTTTTTGGTTTCTTTCTACTTCTGCTTTAATTGTTTTCAAAAAGCGTTCCAAATTTCATTTTTATCCAAATTAATCTAACTTGGAATTGGTATGCATCAAGTAAAACAGCTATATTCCCTAACTTATTGCAAAGTTGATTAGTTTTACCAAAAAAAATTAGATACGTATGTCCAAAGTTATCGTACATTCCTTGTTCACAGATTTTGATATCGACCTATTTAAAGGAGGAAAACATTATCGTTTGTATGATAAGTTAGGTTCGCATCCTGTTGAAGTGGATGGAACGAAAGGGACCTATTTTGCCATTTGGGCGCCATCTGCAAAGGCAGTCTCGGTTGTGGGCGATTTCAATGGTTGGAACCAAACAGAGCATGCCTTAAATGTTCGCTGGGATTCTAGCGGCATCTGGGAGGGATTTATTCCCAATGTAGGACATGGGGAAAAATATAAGTACAAAATACAGTCCCATAATCAGGATATTTGGACAGAAAAAGCGGACCCTTTTGCTAGGTTATGCGAACATCCACCAAAAACAGCATCGATAGTCTGGTCAAACGAGTATGATTGGAACGATGCGGATTGGATGGGCTATAGAAAGGAAAAAAACGGCCTGGACCGACCTTATTCTGTATATGAGGTTCATTTAGGTTCTTGGAAACGAGATGCGGATGGAAATTTTTTGACCTATAGAGAATTAGCTGTTGATTTGGTCAATTATGCTAAGGAAATGGGCTACACCCATGTAGAATTTATGCCTATCATGGAATACCCCTACGATCCTTCTTGGGGCTACCAGCTTACTGGTTATTTTGCATCAACATCCAGATTTGGAACACCGGAAGATCTTAAATTTTTGGTAGATGCATTTCATCAGAACGATATTGGGGTCATCTTGGACTGGGTACCTTCCCACTTCCCTGAAGATGCACATTCACTAGGATTTTTTGATGGATCAAACCTGTACGAGCACCCAGATAGGCGTAAGGGATATCACCAAGACTGGAAAAGTCTAATTTTTAACTACGGAAGAAACGAAGTGCGTGCTTTTCTAATTAGTAACGCCCTATTTTGGCTAGAACAGTTTCATGTAGATGGTTTGCGGGTAGATGCGGTTGCGTCTATGCTGTATCTTGATTATTCCCGTGAAGACGGCGAATGGGAACCGAATATATATGGTGGTAATGAGAATTTGGACGCTATTTCGTTTATCAAAGAATTAAATCAAGAAGTGTACTCTAGTTTCGAGGGCGTACAGACTATTGCGGAGGAATCTACTGCATTTTCAGGTGTTACGAAGTCAGTTGAACACGGAGGTCTTGGTTTCGGTATGAAATGGATGATGGGCTGGATGCATGACACCTTGGAGTATTTTAAAAAAGAATCTATTTACCGTAAGCACCATCAAAATGATCTGACGTTTAGTATGACATATGCATTTACCGAAAATTTTATGCTTCCTTTTTCCCATGACGAGGTAGTCTATGGCAAGCAGTCCTTGGTGTATAGGATGCCAGGAGATGAATGGCAACGATTTGCGAATCTAAGATTGTTGTTCGGATATATGTTTACGCATCCAGGAACGAAGCTCATGTTTATGGGAGGAGAATTTGGTCAGACGGCGGAATGGAATTTTCAACAAAGTTTAGATTGGCATTTGCTCGCCTACGATGGGCACGCCGGTGTACAACAGTTTGTGAAAGATTTAAATTATACCTACAAAAACTATCCAGCTTTATATGAAAAACAATTTAGCCCGGAAGGCTTTCAATGGATAGACTATGGTGATCATGAAAACTCCGTATTAACCTATGTTAGAAAAGGACACGATGAAAAGAATGATCTAATTATTGCGTGTAATTTCACCCCTATCCTTAGAGAAAACTACAGGATCGGAAACCCTAAAAAAGGAAGGTTAAAGGAAATACTTAATAGCGATGATAAAAAGTATGGTGGTTCTGGAAATATAAATTCTAAAATTAAATCTTCTACAAAGGCTTGGCATGGATATAAGAAATCCTTAGAAATTACTATTCCACCTTTAGGAATTGTTATTATAAAGTAGCTAGTAGCAGCTAAAACGTTTTAGTATGCGATTGCTCGGTTTATATTTCGTAATTCCGCGTGAAAGCACTTTTTTTGTGCTTTATTCAAATTTTTAGATAAATGATTACAAATACAGAATTAGAATACAAGGGGAATCTATACCCAAACCATATTGTTGATTTTAAGCAGGATACAAATAAATTATACTTTACTACCCAGAACGGCGTAGTGTTAGAGATTACCGTTTTACGAGGCAGTCTTATCAGATTTAGATATGCTACCAACTATGTTTTTGAACCGGACTTTTCTTATGCTATAGACCCCGAGGCTAATTTAGGCTACAGCAAACTAGAGATAATAGAAAACGATACGGAGTACATTATAGAAACTGCACGTGTACATATTTTGGTGGACAAGAAGTCATCACGTACCCAAATATCAGATTTAGAAGGGAATATCATCAACGAAGATGAAATCGGGTTTCATTGGGAGGAGAATTATGAGTATGGCGGTAATACGGTAAAAATGAGTAAAATCACCCAAATCGGTGAGAGCTTTTACGGAATGGGAGACAAGGCTACCCATAGCAATCTAAAGGGTAAGCGGGTAGAAAATTGGGTAACCGACCAATACGCCTTCGGTAAGGATCAAGATCCGTTATATAAAGCGATACCTTTTTATACAGGTCTTCATAAAGGGAAGGCGTACGGTATTTTCTTTGATAATAGCTTTAAAACCCATTTCGATTTTGCCCATGAGCGCAGAAATACGACTAGTTTCTGGGCAGATGGCGGTGAGTTGAACTACTACTTTTTTTACGGTCCAGAAATGTCCAAAGTAGTATCTGCGTATTCCAACTTAACAGGTACTCCCGAACTACCACCAATGTGGGCCTTGGGGTATCATCAATCCAAATGGAGCTATTATCCCGAAAGTAATGTAAAAGAAATTGCAAAAGGATTTAGAGATCATAATATTCCATGTGACGCCATTTATTTGGACATTGACTACATGGACGGCTTTCGGTGTTTTACTTGGGACAAAAAACTCTTTCCCGATCCAAAGCGAATGATAAGGGAATTGGAAGAAGATGGCTTTAAGACCGTGGTCATGATCGATCCGGGGATTAAGGTAGATAGGAAATATTCAATTTATCAAGAAGCCTTGGAAAAGGGGTACTTCTGCAGAAGGGGAGATGGCCCTTTAATGACTGGTAAAGTTTGGCCTGGGGAGTGTCATTTTCCTGATTTTACAGACCCTGAGGTTCGCGAATGGTGGGCAGAGTTGTATAAAGAATTTATGTCTGATCTAGGTGTTCATGCCGTATGGAACGATATGAACGAACCTGCGGTTATGGAAGTGCCTTCCAAAACAGCCCCTTTAGATACCAGACATGATTACGACGGGCATCCCTGTACCCATAGAAAAGCCCATAATGTGTACGGTATGCAAATGGTCCGCGCTACGTACGAAGGTGTTAAAAAATATGTATATCCCAAAAGACCATTTGTCATCACTAGAGCGGCATATGCAGGTACGCAGCGCTATTCGTCAACATGGACTGGCGATAATGTAGCCACCTGGGAGCATTTGTGGATTGCCAATGTGCAAATGCAACGTATGTGTATGAGCGGTTATTCTTTCGTAGGCTCCGATATTGGAGGCTTTGCAGAACAACCGAATGGGGAGCTTTTTACAAGATGGGTGCAATTGGGTATTTTTCATCCGTTTTGTAGGGTTCATTCCAGTGGTGACCATGGGGATCAGGAACCTTGGTCTTTTGGTACCGAGATTACGGATATTGTTCGCAAGTTCATAGAAATAAGGTACCAATTACTTCCCTATTTGTATACGATGTTTTATAAGTACAGTAAAGAACAAAAGCCAATGCTACAATCTTTGGTGCTTTTTGACCAAGAGGATGTACAGACTCATTTTAGAACCGATGAATTTATTTTCGGAGAGCAAATACTGGTTTGCCCAATACAAGAGCCAAATGCCCAAGGTAGAAGGATGTATATTCCCAAGGGGAAGTGGTATGATTTTTGGAATGATATTCCTGTAGAAGGTGGAAAAGAATGTTGGGTTGCCGCAGATTTGGACAGGATGCCTATTTATATCAAAGAGGGTGCGATTATTCCAAAATATCCCGTGCAGCAATATGTAGGAGAGTTAACGCTGACAGAACTGATATTGGATACCTATTATAAATTGGGAACCGAAACCTCTGAGGTTTATGAAGATGCCCAAGATGGATACGACTATAAAAAGGGACGCTATTCCCTGCGTAACTTTAAGCTAACGGGGAAGGAGAACTCAGTTACGGTACAACAATTTAAGCAGGGCGACTTTTTTACTGGTTATGATACTTTAAAATTCAATTTTCATGGCCTTCCGTTTAAAATTCATAAAATTACGGTAGACAATGAAGAGGTAGATGTAAAATCGGTAAAACCAAATGGTGCCCCGACCTTGTTTATAGACAAAAACTTCACTGTTTTACACCTTACTGGAAAATAATAAATTTGTAATTTTCCAGCACTAAACACTATTAAAATGAAAAAAACACTCTTAATATTAGCTATTTTTCTTGGCGTATCCGCATGTAAGGTTAATCCTTTTACAGGTCAAAAAACACTAAACTTTTATCCCAATAGTCAAATTTTTCCTACAGCATTTGCGCAATACGATCAATTTTTAGGGGAAAATAAGGTGGTGTCTGGAACGGCAGAAGCACATATGATAAGAAGAACTGGCCAGCGTATTTCTGCTGCTGCGGAACGATGGTTGGCAGCAAACGGGTATCCTGGATATCTAAGTGATTATAAATGGGAGTACAATTTGGTTGACAATGAAGCAGTCAATGCTTGGTGTATGCCAGGGGGAAAGATTGTTTTCTATACCGGTATTTTGCCAATTACACAAACAGAAACCGGTGTAGCGGTAGTCATGGGCCATGAAGTAGCACATGCCCTGGCCGATCATGGTGCCCAGCGTATGAGCGCAGGAACTTTACAACAAGTAGGAGCAGTTGGGGTCGCAGTCGCTACAAGCGGTAAAAGCGCAGAAACACAAAATGCATTTATGCAAGCGTATGGCATAGGTACTTCTGTTGGAGGAATGCTTCCCTTTAGCCGTAGTCATGAAACCGAAGCTGATCGGATAGGGCTACAGATTATGGCTATCGCAGGTTATGACCCTTATGAGGCAGCCAACTTGTGGCAACGAATGAAGGCAAACAGTGGGGGAGAAGCACCACCGGAATTCATGAGTACTCACCCATCTAACGACACCAGAATTAATAATTTAACCGCTTGGGCGCCTGAAGCAGCCGCAGAAGCAGCAAAATTTGGAGTAACCGAGTTTAAGTAAATACAACTACGAGTTTTATTGTATATTGAAAGCCGTTCTACATTAGTGAGCGGCTTTTACATTTGTTTATGACCAGAACCATACCAGTCAAGGGTAGTAAAAAGTTATTGAATGCTTGGGCCTTTTACGATTGGGCCAATTCTGTTTACGCCCTTACTATAGCCTCTTCTATTTTTCCCATTTTTTATTCCGCGTTATTTACAACAGAAGATGCGCTGGTTAGCGCTTTTGGATTTGATATGAAGCCCACCGTGCTAATTGAGATCGTAACGGCATTTACATTTTTGGTGGTTGCTGTTTTATCCCCAATCCTTTCTGGAGTTGCAGATTATGTTGGGAATAAGAAGACTTTTATGAAATTTTTCTGCTATGTGGGCGGTACGGGCTGTATTGGCTTGTATTGGTTTAGTTTGGAACACATCCACCTAAGTGTACTCTTTTATTTTATGGGTCTAATCGGATACTGGGGCAGTTTGGTCTTTTATAATTCTTATTTGCCGGATATTGCTTTTGAGGAGCAGCAAGATCGTATTAGTGCCAAAGGTTTCTCCATGGGCTACGTGGGTAGTGTACTCTTATTGCTTGTAAATTTAGCTATGGTGATGAATCCCCAATGG
>Ga0209947_1000287_pt1 | contig 31218 bp, 22 predicted proteins | sample SalPonR2_B_D2_MG_FD_185706 | JGI IMG/M metagenome (GOLD analysis project Ga0209947, IMG submission 185706) | Salt pond soil microbial communities from South San Francisco under conditions of wetland restoration - Salt Pond MetaG R2_B_D2_MG... ...
AAACGGTTCGCAAGGCCAGCCTGCGAGTCGATCCCGAAGCCGCGCGGATGGTCAACCTGCAGCCCCGCGACATCTCGACGCAACTTGCCGCGAGGCTAGACGGATCGACCGGTGGCGTCGTCTTGGAAGATACCGAGCAACTGCCCTTGCGCGTTCGCGTCGGCGGCGATCAACGGCGACGACTGGACGCACTCCGCTCCTCCGACTTGATTGCGCGTGATGCGGAAGGTCGCCCGACTGCCGTGCCGGTTGCCACCATCGTCGACACAACACTGCTGCCCGAGACGGCGACCATTATGCGATTCAATCGTCGTCGCATGGTCGAAGTCAGCGGTTTCCTGATGCCCGGCGTGTTGCCCAGTGCCACGTTGGCAGTGATCAAGGAACGGATCGCACCGCTCGAAGAGGCTTTGCCACAAGGCTTCGCGTTGTCCTTCGCCGGCGAAGCGAGCAAGCGGAATGATGCGATCGGCAACCTGCTCAGTAGCGTCCTGATTTTGATGGTCTTGATGGTCACCGTCCTTGTCCTGGCGCTGCGGTCATTTCGCTCGGTCGCCTTGATCGGCTGCGTCGGAACGTTGTCGCTGGGAATGGGAATGATCCCGCTGTGGCTGGCGGGATACCCCTTCGGTTTTATGGCGATCATCGGTTCAATGGGGTTGGTCGGCATTGCGATCAATGACTCGATTGTGGTCCTGACCAACTTGCGTCTCTCGCATGCGGCCACGCCGGAGCAAGCAGCACATGTGGTGATGCATGATTTTCGGCACATCCTGGCGACGACGCTCACCAGTGTCGTGGGCTTCATGCCGTTGATCATTCTGGGCGGAGAGTTTTGGCCGCCGTTGGCGATCGCGATCGCCGGGGGTGTCACCGGCGCAACCTTGCTGGCGCTAGTCTTCGTCCCCGCCGCTTATCTCCGCACCGCTCGGCTGGAGCATCTCTGATTCGGCCACGGCCGCAAAGCCGGGCTTGGTGTCACGTAGGATTTCCAAGATCGCGGTGCGTGTCTGCCGATCGAGATGCAGGTATTCCGCCGCCGGTGAATCGGCATTCAAAATCGCCAGCAACTGCCGGTAGATCGCCGCTCGCAAGACAGGCTGCAAGGCATCGAAAGCGGGCGAGTGAATGAGATAGCTGCAAGGGTATTTGAACAGTCGCTGCTGCAAGTCCAAGTCGCGCAGCGATCGTCCTTCGGTATCGCGACGGCCTCGTGAAGCGAACGATTCGGCGAATTCGGCTGACCCGACCACCGGTGAAGTCAACGGCGCTTCGTTGCAAAACAGAAGATGCTGAACGACGCGTTGAGCCGCTTGCTCGATCGCCAGTCGCGTTTCTTCGGCCGTGCCGTCGGCCTCTGCAACCTGATCGCCTGGCACCGCGAGTTCACGGTCGTACAGCCACTTGCGCGTCAAAAAATCGGCTTGCGTCAACACGTTGTGCATTTGCGTCTGATGTGCCAGGACCATCAGGGCGACAATGTCACTGCTCGCCGCCGGCCAGTCCTCGATATCCAGCCAGCGGCTCAAATCTCGAACGTTCAAACTATCCCGTTGGTCCAGTTTGTCGCCACGCAGCACGGCGTTGCCCAGATGCCCCATCGCACCATGCTGTCCCGTGACGAACCAACCACCCCAGCGTTCCGCAAAGGAACTGGTCGGGTCGGTGACGAAGGATGGTTGCTGGATGTCGATGCTGCCATCCATCCGCGGCGCCACACTCCGCAGCGTGTGCCCCGGAACGCCTCGCGTCATCGTCGTGGTATGGCAAGCCAAACAGTCGTAGTTTTCGCGGCGAAACAGAGGCCGCCACGGCTTCATCTCCAATGTGTAAAAAGCCGCACCCAAATGCGGATCGCTGGTCGAGATCTCCACCAAGGAACTGCCCCGAACCCAGCCGACGTAAACGTCATCGTTGAAGTAAATCGCACGTGGATTGCGGTGCGAGATGTACTGAAACTGCAGGCTGGTTTTGGAAAACACCAAAACCTGTGAAGCAACCGGCACGTCAAGTTGCTCCAGCAAGGACAGCAGGTACCCGCGTTCCTCCTCGTATTGCAACTTGGCGTCACCCGCCTGCAGTTGCTGCATCAAACGACTGACCGGATTCTGCCCCGCCGTCTTGCTGTATTCGATCGGTGGGGCTTCGATGTCGACCGGTGCCTGCGACCAAGCGGGATCGATCGAAAGCGTCACCAGGATCGCCAGTGCCGCTTTCGAGCACCAGTGCCACGTCGAGCATGTCTGAAGAAATCGTCGCATGGAAATCACACCGTCTCCGAAGGGGTTGTATCGAATCGCTTACGGTCCCGCGGTCGCCAAGTCCTGTAGTGGCTCGAAGAACTCGTAGTGGACTCGCGATGCCGGCACGTTCAGGCTTTCCAATCCGGCTTGGGCCCCCGCCATGAACGGACGGGAACCGCAACAATAAAACTCGGTCTCGTCAAACGGCGCCCACTTCCGTAACAACTCGGCAGTCACAAAACCTTCCGCGCCACATCGACCTGTCATCAGCTCGTCGTCAAGCGGTTAATCAAACAGTACCATTGTCTGCACATTGGCACCGTCGGTGGCCAAGCCGCCGACGTCGTCTGCCAACGCTTGCACGCGACTGTTATTTACCGCTTGCGGGACATAAATCGGCGCGGTCGAGCCCGCTTGAACGAGCGACTTGGCCGTCGACAACAGCGGCATGATCCCGGTCCCACCGGCCAGCAAGACCACCGGCCAGCAAGACCACCGGACCGGCCCCATTGGCCGGTTTCAGAGTGAACTCGCCGCACGGCGGGCTGACTTCCAATCGGTCGCCGACGTTCACTTGGTCGTACAAGTCATTCGAAATCAGACCATCCGGTGCGGCGGCTTGCACCCGCCAACGCGCGCTGCTGCCCGCCGGAGTCGTTTCTGTAACGATTCGAACCGTTTCTGGACTCAGCATGCAAGTGATCCACTGAGGGGCGAGGCGCCGAGGATTGTTGTCGTCGCTCGGCTGGACGACTAGACTTAATTACTACACAGAAACGTACAGCTTCCGATACTGCACGTCAATGTGCACATTTGACTGGCACCTGATTTCCGCTTGGTGAAGCACCGTTCCCGCTCACCAGGTTCCCGCCTCGCTGCCCTCCCCCCACGGTGACACCATGCCCACGCCAATCTCTCCTGCTCGGCCGACACGCCGCCTGCTCGCAGCCTGCTGCAGTCTTGCCCTGTGGGTGAACGGCGGCGTGGCTGAGGAACCGCCGGCATCGCCTGCCCCCTCCATCGTCCAGTCTGCCAGCCGCTTGCCGCAATCGATCGCCGAGGCGCGCGCTCGGGCGGAGTTGCTGCACGAAACGATTCACGGAACGTTGCAGGTGGTGCATCGCGACCTGTTCGACGAAGAGCAGACATTCTCGATCCCCTCGCGGTCGTTGGAGGACGTCTTTGAAGAGTTGGCACGTAGCCATCAGGTCGACTTGCGTTGGCTGATCGTCAACGCCGATGCCTTGAACGTCGATCATAAACCGCAAAACCGGTTCGAAGTCGACGCTGTGGCAGCGTTAAAGAAAGGCAAGCCAAGCCACGAAGAAGCCGGCGAAACGCAGTACCGATTTGTCGGAGCGATCGAACTGAAGTCGCAGTGCCTCAAATGTCACCTCAAAGACCGCCGCAGCAACGATTCACGCCTAGCCGGTCTAGCGATCACGATTCCGTGGCGAGCAACCGCAAACCGTCCGGCGGACACCAAGGCCCAGCCCTGACATGCACCTCGCCACGATCGCTTCAGTGCCTCAGCGCCTCGCCGGGTGGCACTCGGGCGAACGATTAACTGGAATCTTGAAAGAGGCTTTTTAATTCTTCCAGGACGCAGAAGCAAAACGCTTGATGAACCAACGCACCGTTGTAGCGACTGCCTACAGCCGCTCTGTTGATGACGAATAATAACGACAGCAACAGGCATGACGAATAATAACGACAGCAACAGGCCCAGCGCAACAGGCCATTAAAGCGCGGTCGCCAGCCTCGGGAGGGGCTCTGCCAGGCGTGCCCTGTCAAGTTGTTCGCTGTCAAGTTGTTCGCTCAACTCGCGAGCGGTAGGCAGACGATCGCGGGTGTCTTTGGCAATGCAGCAATGAACCATCGCTGCATTGCCGGCGTGACTTCTTCGTTCAGTAGACGCAGCGGCTTGGGCTCGCGATGCAGGGTCTCGTCTGCCACCGCCGCTCGGTCCCCACGAAACGCTACGCTTGCGGGGGCTTGCGAAGGTCGAGCCATTCGCTGTGGAAGGTCCCTTCCTTGTCGACTCGCTTGTAGGTGTGAGCACCAAAGTAGTCGCGTTGGGCTTGCAGCAAGTTGGCTGGCAGGCGAGCGAGGCGATAGCTGTCGTAGTAGTTCAGCGCGGTGCTGAACGCGGGCACCGGAATGCCCAGCACGCTGGCCGAAGCGACCACGGCGCGCCAACCTTCCTGTGCCTTTTCCAAGGCATCTTGGAAGTAGGGATAAAGCAGGAGGTTTTCAAGGTTGGGCTGGTCGTCAAAGGCTTCTTTGATGCGATCGAGGAACTGGGCTCGAATGATACAGCCACCGCGCCACAGCAACGCCGCTTGGCCGTAATCGAGATTCCAATCGTGCTCCGCCGACGCGGCCTGCAACTGCACAAAGCCCTGCGCGTAGCTGACGATTTTGGAGGCGTAGAGGGCATCGCGAACCGCTTCGACAAACTTGGCGCGTTCACCGATCAACGAGCGGGCAACGGCTGACATGTCGGCGTTCGCATCGGCGGCCGGTCCATTGAGGACTTTGCTCGCTCGCACGCGAGCTTCCTTTTGGGCCGACAGGCCGCGAGCAAACACCGCCGTCGTGACCAGCGTACTGGGCACGCCCAAGTCAAGCGCCAACTGGCTCATCCATTTCCCCGTCCCCTTGGCACCGGCGACGTCCAGGATCTTATCCACCAGATAGCCATCGCCACCTTGGTCATCCTTAGCGCTGAAGATGTCCCGTGAGATCTCGATCAAATAACTTTGTAGTTCTCCTTGATTCCATTGATCAAAGACGTCGTACATTTCGTCGTTGTTCAGTCCGCCCAATTCCTTCAGCAATTGGTAGGCTTCGCAGATCAACTGCATGTCGCCGTACTCGATGCCGTTGTGAACCATTTTGACGTAGTGACCAGCACCGCGAGGTCCGACCCACTCGCAGCACGGGATGTCTTCGTTGGGCCCAACTTTGGCCGCGATCGCTTGGAACATTTCCTTGATGTGGGGCCAAGCCGCCTTGGAACCGCCGGGCATCATACTAGGGCCTTTAAGGGCACCCTCTTCGCCGCCCGAAACGCCCGTTCCGACGAACAGCATGCCGGCATCTTCGACCGTCTTGGTCCGTCGCTCAGAGTCGACATAGTAGGTGTTGCCACCATCGATGATGATGTCCCCTTCATCGCACAGCGGCAGCAGTTGCTCGATAATCGCGTCGACCGCTGGCCCCGCTTTGACCAGCATCATCAGCTTGCGAGGTCGTTTGACCGCTTTGACAAAGTCTTCGATCGTGTGGCAGCCGACGAACTCCTTGCCGGCGGCACGGCCGTTGATCAGCGCGTCGACTTTCTCCGTGGTACGGTTGTAGACGGCTACTTTATAGCCACGGCTCTCGACGTTCAGTGCCAAGTTTTCGCCCATCACGGCTAAGCCAATCAGGCCAAAGTCACAATCGCCCATCGCAGATATTCCAGTCAGAGTTAAGGTGTGTTGTTAATGGAGTTTTGGAGCCCGACGTCTGCCGTTTACATTTTGCATTTCATTGCGGCAGTCGGTTATCAGCGGCCGGTAAATCGCATCGTCGGAAGCTCAGCCGACGACGCGCCATTTGGGTTTCTCGGGCAAGAAGCTGTCGAATTCCTCGAGCAGTTTCTGTTGGTACTCTCCGGCGAAGGACCCACCGAGGAAGCGGTCGATCGCTTCATCGTGAAATCGCTGCCAGCTCGCTTCTTCTTCACCGGGGTTGATGGGATAGAAGAGGCAATCGTTGGCGACAGCCGCTTTGTAATCTCCCGGTGCATCGCCGATCATCAGGCTGTGGTCTTTGTCGTACTTCGCGGCGTTGGCCAGCGTTTCCTTTTTGTTGCCCGATTCCTGCCCACAGATGGCCGTCACGTATTTGGCCACATCGTGCTCGTTCCATTCGGCCGTGAGCGCTTCATTGGGGGTTGCACTGCAAACCAGCATGTCGGCTTGACCGGCCAGTTTCTCCAGCGACTCGCGCACCATCGGGTAGGGCGGCACGCCATGCACGAACTCGCTGACCGTCTTGTTGACCTTCTCGGACCATTCCAACGCGTGCGTCAGATCGGGGTCCCCTTCCGCGTCGACTTTGGCTTTGAGAGCCGGATTGCCGAGCTTCGTTTCGGTCGCAATCCAATCTCGCAGCGACTGCGGGATCGTGATCTCCACACCGCGGGCTTGCACTTCCGGCCGTTTCTGCAGCCACTCGAGTGCTTCGACCAAGGCGGGGAAGCGATTGATGCCGCGACTTTTGCTGTACAAGTTCACGAACTCGGCCGCTTCGCGCGCGTACTTGCTGATCGACTGCAAGTTGTAGTACTTGATGATGTTGGGGATGAAGCATTCTTTGTGCTTCAGTTCCATGGTGTCAAAGACACAGCCGTCGGAATCGATGCCAACGAAATACTTTTGCTTAGGTTCGATGATGTACATGCGAGAGTGGGCTTCAGGAAATGTCGAAGAGGTGAAGGAATGTCGAGGCCGGCCGGTTTCTCGGAATCCAAAGCGGCCCGTCATGCGACCGACTTATCCGAGCGGCAGCGATTACGATGTCCGGTCGGCTTGAGGGACGTAGTTCGGCAGTTTTTGATCGGCGTAAATCTTTTCGAACCGGGTCATCCGTTGACGACCGCCGATCATCGGCAGCGACAGCATGCCTTCGCCGACCAGCGGCATGGCATACCGCACGAATTCGTCGGTGACATCGAAGCCATTTTCGGTGATCCACGCTTTGGGGAACGTGCGCTCGCTGTTGGCAACTTCGGCCAAGGGGACTTTGTCGTAGCGGACGCTGTAGATCGGGCCGTCGTTCCGCAGAATCGTCGACATGTAACCCGACTCGTTACCGGCGGCCAATCGACAAGCCATCTCGCCGGCGTGGAAAGCTTCGTCCAAGTCGACCGTCGAGGCGTAGCCCATCGAGTGACGTTGGTCGGTACCCGGCACGTTGGCTCGCGCGGCCCCTTTCGCGGAAAGCCCCACCGAATTGAGATGATTGACGATCTTTTGAGCGACCGTCATTTGGCTGGCGCTGAAGGACACGTGCCCGAAGGAATCGCGGACTTCGCCCAACGACCCCACATCAAAGCCTTCGCTGACGACCACGATACAGCGTCCGTCGCGTTTGAGTTGGTCGTTAATGTTGTCGGTCATCTGCTCCAAGGAGCAGGGGCTTTCAGCGAGGTAAATCTGCAGCGGCATTTCGCGGTTAGGGTCGGCCAATCGAGCCGCCGCGGGAATGAAGCCGATCCGGCGGCCCATCGCTTGCAGCACCAACACCGGGTCGGCAGGACAGGAGCCACCATTTTCCTCGTTGGCATACTGCACATTGTGCATCCAGTACTTCGCCGTCGAGCCGTAGCCCGGCGTGTGGTCAATCAGCTTGAACTCGCTGTCACCGACGTCATTGTCGATCGTCTTAGGACCGCCGATCCCGACCAAATCCAAGCCGCGTTGTTTGGCCAGCTCGGCGATCTTATTGGCGGTATCCATCGAATCGTTGCCGCCGATGTAAATGAAGTACCCGACATTGTGGGCTTTGAGGACTTCAATCACGCGGTCAAAATCTTCGTCCTGGCCCGCTTTCAGTTTGTATCGGCAGGTACCAATCGATCCGGCGGCAGGCGTGTAACGCAGCAGCCCCACCTCTTCGTGCGACTGGGCTGTTAAGTCAAGCAGTTCTTCCTTCAAGACGCCTTCGATGCCGTGGCGGGCGCCGTAAACGGTGCCGATTTCCGGCAAATCGCGGGCTGTTTCAATAATGCCGCGGAGCGTGTTGTTAATAACCGGACTAGGTCCGCCGCTCTGTGCGACGACCATATTGCGAGGTGCAGCCATAGGAATCGGAAGATCAAGTTGAGTCGGGAGGAGGTAAGTTGGAAGGCCAGGATAATATCTTAAGCCCCTACGCGGTACCAGTCTCGCCGAGCTGGGTTTTACAATGGAAGCAGGCCTGTTTCCGTGCTCGGGAATTTCGCCTATCGGCATATTTGCTGGTTTCGCTGTGGCCGACTTTGGCACGATGGCGTTACCCTGATCAATGGTCCACCTATTTTCCGCACGACCGCTATTCCTCTAACTCCATTTTTCCCATGAACCAAACCACTCGCTATTTAGCCGTCGCAGCGTTGGCTCTCTTGCTCCTCCCCGGAGGCTGGTGGAAGCCCGCTCCTGGCTTAGCGGCACCTCCCGAAGCATTGGACTTGCCCGAATTTAAACTGACCGACTACCGCGGTCGCGAGTGGACTCCGGCCGATTTCAAAACATCGCCCCTGCTGGTAGTCGCCTTCATGGGGACCGAATGCCCGCTCGCGAAACTGTACGCCGGGCGTCTGGCGCAGTTGGAGAAGCAGTTTGGCGAAGGTATCGCGGTTGTCGCCGTGGTGGCGAATAAACAGGATTCCCTGGCCGACATCGAGCACTATGTGGAACATCACCACATCGGTTATCCGGTGCTGAAGGATAGCGGCAACCGTTTAGCCGATCGGATGGGCGCCGAGCGAACGCCAGAGGTTTTTCTGTTTGACGGAAATCGCAAGCTGCGCTACTGGGGTCGCATCGATGATCAGTACGGCATTGGCTATGCCCGCGACGAACCGCAACAACATGACCTGAAAGATGCCATCGTGGCGCTGCAAACCGGCCGCAAGATCGCGATGCCGCAAACGCGCAGCGTCGGTTGCATCATTGGTCGCACCAAGCCGACTGACGAAACGGCGTCGATCACGTTTTCCAATACGGTCGCGCCGATTTTACAAAAAAGATGTGTCGAGTGCCATCAAGACGGGGAGATCGCACCGTTTGCCTTGACCGATTACGAAGAAGCATCGGGCTGGGCTGACATGATTGCCGAAACGGTCGAAGAGGGCCGCATGCCGCCGTGGCACGCCAATCCGGCACACGGCGAATTTGCGAACTCAAGAGAAATGACCGATGCGGAGAAACTGGCACTGCGGCAGTGGGCCGACGCCGGGGCACCACGGGGCGAGGAAGGGGCGAACATCAAGCCTCCCGTGCGTCCCGACGGTTGGCAATTGCCGCGTGAACCCGACATGATCGTGCCGGTCAGCCCACAGCCAATCGATGTGCAGGCCACCGGCACGGTCAACTATCAGTACTTTGTTGTCGACTCCGGTTTGGAAGAAGATGTCTGGCTGGAAGCGGCCGAATTGCTGCCGGGCAACCGTAGCGTGGTGCATCACATCCTCTGCTTCGCACGTCCCAAAAACGCTGGAGGTGGCTTGAATGCACAACGAGATTTCCTGGTCGGGTATGTGCCGGGAGCACGCGTGGAAATGATGCCACGGGGGATGGCAAAGAAAATCCCCGCCGGCAGCCAGTTGGTTTTCCAAGTCCACTACACACCGATCGGAACGCCGCAACAAGACCACAGCCAGTTGGGTTTGGTATTCGCTGATCCTGAATCGATCACGCACGAGGTCAAAACCTACAGCGCGGTGCCCGCGGGATTGAAGATTCCGCCACGCGAACCGGCTCATGAGGTCTTTGCCTCGACCGAACTCCACGATGCGTTGTTATTAGGGATGAGCCCCCACATGCACTTGCGTGGCAAATCGTTTCGCTACGAATTAGAGAGTCAAGGCGAAACGAAGGTGCTGCTCGACGTGCCGCACTACGATTTCAATTGGCAGACGACGTATATGCTGAAAGAACCGTTGCCGATACGCGACGGGGATCGGATGATCTGCACGGCGGTGTTTGATAACAGCGAGGCAAACCGCCACAACCCCGCTCCCGAAGAAACAGTCCGCTGGGGCGATCAAACGGATGACGAAATGATGATCGGTTACTTTCATTACGCCGTGCCGCGAGGTGCGAAGGATGACGATGCCGAATCGCCGAAGCAGGAAATGGCCGACCTCATTCGACGCGCCGGCGTGCTGCGTGTCTTTGAACGCCTCGACGTGGATGGGGATGGCCAGATCACACGTGAGCAAACGCCCGAACGATTTCACGAAGCGTTTGATCGAATGAATCTCGATGGCGACAACGTGTTGACTCGCAAAGAGGTCCAGACGTCGCCGTAGTCGATCCGGGATCCGAGGTTACCGCTGCGACACCGATTCATCAAACCCGTTGTTGGAACTGAAAGTTCTTGCTCTTGGCAAAGAACTCGCGCGGATTGTCGTAGACGACTTTGCGGATCAAGTCTTCGCTGTGACCACGGCGACGCAGTTCGAAAATCAAGTCGGGAATCGCCGTCGGTTTGCTGGGTCCCCAGTCACCGGCGGAGTTTGCCAGTAAGCGTTCGGGGCCGAACATTTCGATCATGTCGGCGGCGCGCTGCGGCGTACACTTGGATATCGGGTACAGCGTCATGCCGGCCCAGTAGCCATCCTCTAACACGGCAGCAATCGTATGTTCTTCGACGTGATCGACTAGGACTCGCGAACGATCGATGCGGGAGTCCCCGTTGAGCATGTCCAAGATCATCCGCGTCCCTTGGTATTTGTCTTCCAAGTGCGGCGTATGAATCAGGATCGGTTGCTCGTACTTGATCGCCAGTTCCATGTGTTCCAAGAACACGATCGATTCGTTGCGAGTGTTCTTATTCAGCCCGATTTCGCCGATCCCCAGCACCCCCGGGTGATCCAGGAATTCGGGGATCATCGCAATCACTTCCCGCGATAGTTCGACGTTTTCGGCTTCCTTGGCGTTAATGCACAGCCAGCAGTAGTGCTGGATCCCGTACTGTGCCGCGCGTGCCGCTTCGACTTCGGTCAGTTGGCGAAAATAGTCACGAAAACCATCGGCGGTACCGCGGTCAAAGCCGGCCCAGAAAGCAGGTTCGCTCACCGCGACACATCCCATGCGTGCCAAAGTGGCATAGTCATCGGTGGTGCGGGAAACCATGTGAATGTGGGGGTCGATGTAGTCCATGGACGTCGGCTGCGATTCTCGGGTAGAGGAGTGATAGGAGGGCACGGAGTGTCGGGGGCAACATTAGACTTGCATGTCGGCGCGCCAACTCGCCTTGTAATCGCGCGAAAACAGCCTCTGCAGACGCTCCGCACGTCCCGGTTTGGCGTCGGCGAGGATTGAAATTGCGGTCGCGATCTGTTCACGTCGCGCATCCCGCGTCACCTCGCCCTCGGCACGGTCCAGCCGATCAAGGGTCGCAGCGACTTCTAGTAGCCGTGCTCGGACTTCGAGAAAATGACGATCGAGCAGTTGAGTTGCGTCAGCAGGCGAGGGCATAACGTTGTTCGTCGGGCAGGGAGGCAAAAGGGAGACAACTGACAGCAAAGTGGAGTGAAAGGGATCGACCACTTTGTGCAGAAGCATTGTAACCGATCGGCATCCGACGGGCGATTGTCTTTCGCGCTGTAATGGTCGAATGAGATGTACCGTTTAGGTAGAGAAAGATTCGAAAGCTTCGCCAAAAGGTAGCGGCTCGGTAAACCTTGACGGTCCTCAGGTCGACAGATGAATAAGCCAAGTCATCTCTGTCCGGCTGTGATTACGCCATGAACGGTTTAGAACGCACCTTTCAGTTTCTCGAATCGACGCCCAATCAGGTGTCGTTGGAAGTGCTGGTACCCGCGGTCCGTTCGGCGCCGCCCGAAATTCGCTCCCGCGCCATCTCGGCACTGTTGAATCGCGACTCGATTCGGGCTTGCCAGGAACTCATCAAGTGCTGGGAGTCCCTGGAAATCGAAGACCGACTGCTGATCAGCAATGGCGGGGCGACGTTGCTGCAAGCCATCGAGCAAGCTTTGCAATCGCAAGAAGAGGGTGAATTGCTGAGGGCAATCGACATCGCCGAGACACTGGATTTGTTGGGTGCTGTGCCTCAGTTGATTCGCAAAGCCGAAGCGGCTGCGTCTCGTGCGGTGCGCCGTGAGGCTTCGTCGGCGGTGTTGCGGATGGCCAGCGAGCGGGGGTCGGCCGCCCGACGCGACCACGACCACCCGGCGGTCCGAGGCCCCCTCATGCGGTCGTTGGCCAAGTCGGTGCGGCGGTTTCCCATTCACCGCAATGTGACCATGGTCGATGCTTTTTTGGCGGTCAGTAAATGGTCCGACAGCGAACTGTGCGCGCTGATGTTTCAGTCGCAGGAAGCCAAACCTTGCTTGCTGGGCCGGTTTCGCGACAGTCACGTCGAAGGGGTGGCGGAATTGCTGGTCGATTTGTTGCACCGCCGAACGTTACCAGCCGAATTGGAAGCGATTTTGGTCAGCCGCGAAGACGCGCTGTTTCGCGATCATCTGCTCGACACGGTGGGGCTTGATCCCGGCGCGACGATGCGCCGCAACTTGGCGGCAATGGGGATTCCCAAGTGCTGCGATCCCGCGCGTGATCTCAAATCGCAATTGACCCCGCGGCGGCAACAATCGTTGGCGATGCTGTATGCGGCGACCGACGAAGATGCGATGCGAGTCCTGCGGAGGTTGCTCGACGCGCTAGATACCGCGGACGAAGCGGCGAAGATTGGGTTGGTGCACGCTTTGAGTCGCTGTCCGGTTCTGGATGCTGATCGCGTCCTGCGTGCAGCGGTGATGTTGGCCAGCAATATGCGAGCAGACGGTTTTGATGAACACCGTGTTGCCGCCGACCAAGCATTCGCCTTGCCTGAGGACGCGGTGAACCCCGTCGATGCACCGGAGCACGATTCCGATGCCCAGATCATCGGTCGCCTGATTCGATTACTCGATCGCGACGATCCGCTGCTGGCAGTTCCCGTGCGGTCGATTTTGAAAACGCTGCGGGTGGAAGCGGTCATGCCCCGTTTGTCGAGCATGCGGCCCATCACGCGTCGCCATGTGGGACGCGTGGTCATGAAAGTCGACCCGGATGCGGTGCAGACGGTACGCAGCCAGTTGCGGCACCCGGTGATGCAAAAGCGGTTGGAAGCGATGCTCGCGACCGTCGCACTAGACGCTGTTGATGAATTGATGGGACCGCTTGCCCATGCCGCGCTGCACGATCATCTCGAAGCGCGGGCGCATGCCGCAAATGCCCTCGGTCATGGTCGCTCCGAGGACACATTGCGGACACTGCAGGAACTTGTCACGGGTCCCACTGGACCCGTCTGTGACGCGGCGATCAAAGCTTTGCAACGCAGGCAGCAAGGGCAACAACGATGATCAACCCATTGCCGCCTCTTTGCTTTACATGGTTGACGGACCAACCGCACCGAACGCTGTTGATCGGCGTGGCCAAACCGTTACTGCAACCTGAAAACGCTCATTTAGCCGCCTATGTGATCATGCTGCTTGTGCCAGTCTTTGCAGGCACGGTTGGGTACGTCGTGTACAGCTTCACCCATCGCCCAGTAAGGTACGCCAATACCGCTCACGGGTTGATGCTGGAATTATGTCGCCTGCACCATATCAGCGAACCTCAGCAGGTGCTGTTGCAGACCATTGCGGAAATCGCAGAGGTGCCGCATCCAGCTATTTTGTGCATTATTCCAGACCGCTTTGATGCAGCGGTAGAACAAACCATCGTCAAGCTGTCGTTGGCCCAGCGCGACCAAAAAATGATCCGCAAGCTACGACAGCAACTGTTCGACTGATCGGCCGAACGCCGACCGCGTCCCAACCGATTAAGCCGCTTGCCGACAAGCTTCAAACGATTGCAACGCTTCTTCCAACTGCGTTAGCTGCTCGGTGACCGACAGCGAGAGGTCGATAAAAATCCATCGCGAACCCCCAAACTCGCACCAGCCAGTGGTTTCCCCTCGCAGCCATTCGGTGCGAATGCGGAACCCTGCATCCCGGGCGTCAGCCAATCGGCTGCGTAACCGCTGGATGATGTTACGTTCGGTATCTTGCGTTTCTGCTGAGGACCAGGACATTTGCATACCCTCCATGGCATCGGTTTGCGACAGATAGAAAAGATCGCGTGAAAGGGTTGTCGACCAGCCTCTTTGACAAGGTAAATCTAAGAATGTCAAAGCCTGCGGGCCAACCTAATCCGCCTATAGCGTAACTCCCTCACGTCCCGATAGATCATTCCAGACGAAAGTACTCGCATTCTCTTCACGCCCGTTGCTGGCAGTTTCGCTGTTCCTTTGCCACTGCAGAGTCGAATGGGCTGAGACCGCTAGCATAATCAAACGGTGATTGATTGATGACCTCTGAAAATGGCTCCGCTTCAAACCCTCAAGACCTAGCCACCCAAGTCGAGGAGTTGCAGCAGCAACTGCAGGCGATGCAGGCGATGGCGACCTTGGGCGAACTGACCAGTACCGCCACTCATGAGTTCAACAATATCCTCATGACGGTGATCAATTATGCGCGGCTGGGCGTGCGCAACAAAGAGGAAGCGGCACGCGACAAAGCCTTTGACCGGATCTTGGATGCCTCGCAGCGAGCGGCAAAGATTACCGCGACGATTTTGGCACAAGCCCGGCATGGCGACGGAAAACGACAAGCGACCGACGTGCCGGCGCTGATCCGCGATTCGTTAGTTCTGTTGGAACGCGAAATGTCAAAGTACCGCGTTGCAATCGAACTGCAATTCGCCGACGACACTCCGCTGGCCAATGCCAACAGCAACCAGTTGCAGCGTGTGCTGTTGAATTTATTGATCAACGCTCGGCAAGCGATGGCCAAAGGGGGCACGATCGCGATTTCAACAAAGCGTGACGAGCAAGATTTTGTGCTGACCATTCGCGACTATGGTTGCGGGATCCCGAGCGATCAGCTGCCGCATATCTTCAGGCCATTCTTCTCTACCAAGCAAGGTCCGGACGCGAGCGGGAAAGGGGGCACGGGGTTGGGGTTGTCGGCCTGCAAAGAAATCATCGAAGCCCACTGTGGTCGCATTCGCGTGGAGAGCACCGTCGGCGAAGGCACCGCTTTCATCATCCGCATTCCCGTCGCCGATTCCCAAACGGCGGCAGCCTGAACCGAATCACCGTCGGGCAAACATGCCGCCGCTAGACAAACCTGAAAACCGAGGTTGCGTCCAACGCTAGAAAAAAAGCTGCGGCACAGCCCCCGCCGGCTGACCGCTATTCGCCGGCTGACCGCTATTCGCCGTCGACCGGGTCGAGCTGCACCGGTTCGCATTTGTCCCAGAATCGAGCTTTCTCCTCAGCCGATGGTTCGACCAGTGGGCGGACGACGCGAAAACCGACCGATAGTGCGTCGGTGTGATACCAGATGCTGCGCGGCAGTTGAGGATCTTGGTCTTTCCATTCCTCTTCGGAAAACTTTCTTGCGGCACTACGCAGGTATTCCGGATCATCGTCCCAGCCGCCTCCCCGTACGACTCGCGGATAGAGGGTCGTCGGCACTTGCAGGGGATTGGCAATCACCGTATTGCCCCGTTTGGCGTAAGTCTGATCGCTGTATTGATCGAGGACCCACTCCGAAACATTGCCATGCATGTCGTACAAGCCCCACGGATTTGGCTTCTTTTGACCAACCTCTTCGTAGGCGTCATCGGTGTTGCTCAGCAGCCAAGCGTGTGCCTCTAAGTCCGCCGGGTCATCGCCAAACGAATATGCCGTCGTCGTGCCGGCGCGGCAAGCGTATTCCCATTCGGCTTCGGTTGGCAGGCGGTAGTAGCGTCCCGTCTTGGTGCTCAGCCATTTGCAGAACATCCGTGCCGAATGCTGCGTCATACAGATCGCCGGGTGTCGACCTTTCCCCATGCCAAAGCTCATGTCAGTGTAGGGTTCGGTCGGTCGTGTAACGCCGTCGACCAACAAATCGCGTTCGCTCGCTTTGATCGCCATCAGCTTGCGCCGCAGTTGATCCATTTGCTCGGTCCAAACTTCGTACTCGTCCCAGGTGACTTCGTATTTGCCCATCCAGAAAGGAGCGATTTCCACGGTATGTTGGGGACCTTCGTCCTCGCCGCGGCTGGCCTCCGTGGCCGGACTACCCATCAAGAATTTGCCACCTGGAATCGGCACCATCTCGACCACCGCTTCGGTATGCCGAATGGCTTCACTGTACGGCTTCATCTCGGTCGCCGTGGTCGCCTCCGCGGCGGCGTTTTTGACCGGTGGGACGGAGGATTCGACTGCGACTTCCGCAGCCATCGCTGGCACACCGATTGTCGCTACGGAGAACACTCCAAATAAACACAAAGCACGCATAGAAGCCGTTATCCAAAAGAAAAAGGGGAGTAATGACTGCGACTTCAGTCCCCGCAGTCGCTGAAACATCCAGTCTAACCCACCATGGCCAGCCTACCCACTCGGTTTGTGTTTTTTCGCCGCGGAAGGGCGTCGATCCCCAATTGGATCGGCGCCTCCTAACGCGAGGTTAGGGCTGCCGCTGTGGGCGGAGGCTCATCAGCCCCTGGGCGAGCGACAGAGGTTCCCTGGCGTTACCGCTGAATGGGTAAATCGAGGGCCAGCGTTTTGTCGCCTCGCCGAATGCGGACCGAGACCTTCTCTCCTGGTTTACGGTTTGCGTTGACGTGCGCAAACACGTCTTGTTCGCGCGCTAGGTTGGTCTGACCATCAAAGGCAATCACAACATCCTCTTGCTTGAAGCCCGCTTTTTTGGCCGCTGCGTGGGGACCGTACTGCCCCACGCTTGCCGCACGCAACGCCATCGGATCGACGATCCCCCGCTCCTGACGCTCTTCTTCAGTTAGCGGGATCAACCGCATTCCTCCGGTGGCGATCCGCCGCATCGGCCAAGAGGAAACGCGCCACGAAGTGTCGCCCGAGGAACGCCAACCAGATTGCAGCGTTAAGTTCATCGAAACGATCTGGCCGTTTCGACGGACCGTCATCGGCAGGCTGGCGCCCGAACTGAGTGTCTGATGCAGGACCCACTGCACATCGGCCATTGAAAGCAGTGGCTGGGCATCGAGCGTCAGGATCTCATCGCCGACCTGCAAACCGGCCGCTGCGGCGGGCAGCCCGTCGGGCAGTCCTTTAACTTTCGCGCGATGATCCGGGTCGAGTACCAAGCCGATCGATTTGGGATGCGGATAAGGATACAGCAGTTCGTCGGGAATCGGTTGTTGCTGATGCCAGTAGAACTCACGCTGCGCATCGCCAATCTGATGGCAATGAATGCAGCTCTTCACGACGTCGCCGGCATAGTTCAAGTGGTCGCTGTATTTGTCCTTCAGCGATGGATATTTTTCGGGCGAAGGGAACTCGAGCTCCGGACCGCGTTTCTTCGCCAGTTGCGATTTGTAACGCGGGAACCGCGCGTGCAAGGCTAAGGCGCCTTCCATCGCCCGAGCCATCCCCGGCAACGAGACATCGCCAACCCATTCGGTGCGATGGGACCGTGTGCCGAAGCGGCCGTAGAGCGTGCGATCGGCATTCAGCATGAACACGGCGAAAGATTGATCGGTGTCAAACTGAAAGATGTCCAGGTCCAAGCCGTTGGTCCCCACAACCCGAACACAGACAAATCGCTTCAGCAATTCACTGATCGTCGGATCCTTCTCCAACAGTTCATCATCCAGCTTGACGCACTCCTCACATGGCAGACACCGCAAAACCACCAAGATCGGCTTACCCGTTTGTGCGGCAACTTTGTAGGCCTGATCGAGGTCGTTGTACAACCAAAAGCCTTCGGCTTCGACGCGCGCCTTGTCGCCTCGCACCCGCTGCTCACGCGTTTCCTTCTGCGCCCAGCCGGTAGTCGCTCCAGACAACCAAGTTCCAAGTAGCACCACGGCCAAGAGAAAAATGCTTCGCGTCATCGAACGGCCCACCAGAGAAATGGGGTGAAAAACAGGCGGGGAAGGACGAGCATCCGAAGGATGCACCTTCGACTATTTACAGCGGTTCCAGTGTCAGCCGGTAAAAACGATAGCGGCAATCGTAAGCGCCCAAGAATAAGGCTTGATCGTTCGGCGTGCTCCAGTACTCTCCGAGCGAAAGTTGATCCGCCGGTCCCTGCCAAGCGATGATGCGTCGACCGTCGACCAACATCTCGACTCCTGATGGCTTGACCGTCACGACGACCTGAGACAACTGATTACGCTTCAGCAAATCACCGTCGAAGGTCGTCGCGTTGCCGACGTTCTCTCCGGCGACGTTTTCCAGGGCGCTGAGCGTGGCGCGATCGGTGCGGTAGTTACAAAGGGCAGCAAAACGCTGCCTTCCGGAACGCAAGCCCAACAGCAGGCCGTTGGGATCGTCCAGCGGTTCCACAATCGCGGTGATGCGATAGGCCTCGGGTAATTGGAACGGGATTTCGATCCGCGAACCGTAGGCCTTCGGACTTTCCAAACGTCCGGCCTCCTTGGTCCAATTGCCGGTCTGCCAGTTCTTTGCGGGGTCCAGTTCCGCCAGCAGGTCGACCGCGTTGCCGGGCGGCGTCGCCAGAGCGCCAGCAGCGGCCAGCGTGTCAGCAGACGCAGCGACGGCACTGGCCAAGTCGGGGGACAACGTCATCGGTTGTGGCAGCGTGTTGGCTTCATCGCGGACTTGAAAGTAACCCCACAGTTCATTGGTCGCACCGTTTTCCAGTTCGACGTCGACGCGGTAGCTGACCGGTGTCGGGCGATCAAAGCTTGCCAACTGGGCCGTTGTGGGTGCGGTCCCTTCCCATTGCTGTTCGACTTCGACCCACGGTCCCTGCACCGCCGTTTGGTAACGGACGCGCAGTCTCTTCACGTTGGCCTCGGCTGGCCAATCGAGTTTCAAGGCGACCGGCTGACCCGGTTGTGGCTGGGGGGGTTGCGGAATGGCACGAAACGCCGTGAACAGTTCCAGCGTCGGATCGGCCGCGGCCGGTTCATCGCGCCACTGCAGGCGTTCTTTTTGATCTTTATCCAGCCAAGATTCGCTGATCCAGCCGCGATATTGGCCCTGGCTCATCACCGATCCGTTGCCCGGTTCGGGATGGGGCAAACCGACCGTGTGACCACAGCCCTCGTGATAGACCACGCAATCGGTGCCGCGGTACGGCACGCGCCAGCCATCGGCGCTGACCAAGCCCCAGCCAACACCTCGGTCGGCAAGGTAGGTTGCCCGCGCTCCGCCCGATGTGGCACCGGGAAAATGTTGTCCGCGGCTGAAGTTCCCTTCAAAGACGAACTTGCCGTCCTCGGGATGGAGGCGATAAAAATCGTCGAGCGGTCGCCAATTGATTTCGCTCAACACCAACAGGATGGGAAACGAATCGCCTGGCTGCCGTGCGAATTCCAGTCGCTCGTCGGCTTCGCGCAGGGTGCGAAAAAAGATGCGGTTGGCATCGCCGCGTCGCAGTTCCGAGGTGGTCGACCGAGAGACCAAAGGTTCGGGATGGACGGTCGCTTTCATCACCGACTGCGATTGGAATTCGCGCCGGTGAAACGTTTCGATGCGACGGCAGAAGTAATCAACGCGGTCGCGCCAGTCGGGCAATGGCTGGCGGTCGCTGGGCACAAAATAAACGACCGTCACATCGATCTTGGAGGTGTCGTGACGGCCATCCCAAGTTTTCGTTGCCAGGGCGGGAGTGGCACACAGCAGGCAGACCACCGCGGCGGTCAATCGTTGGAGCATCAGATTCAATCGTGATTGTAGAGAGAGAGTTGTCAAGAAAGATTCCCGCCAATCGTGTGCGCGCCGCACGGAGATTGATTGTAATCGCTTCGCGGCAAACCAGCAGAGCTTACAGTCCGTACAGGGGCGTATACCGCGAGGTCAGGCTGTTCATCAGCGCGTCCGAACGAATCGGCTGGCCGGTCGCGTTTTGAATCAGCTCGCCGGGCGTGAACAGACGGCCGTGGCGGTGAATGTGGGTTTGCAGCCAGCCGAGCAAACCGGCGGTTTCACCTTTGGCCAGGGCGGTATCGAGATCGCCCAAGTCGCGTTTGGCGGCATCGTAGAGCTGTGCGGCGCAGAGATTGCCCAGCGTATACGTCGGGAAGTAACCGAACAGGCCGGCCGACCAATGCACGTCTTGCAGCACGCCGTCGGCCGCGGTCGGGGAAACGATTCCCAGTACATCGCGATACTGCTGATTCCATGCGTCGGGTAAATCGTCCACGCTCAGTTCGCCGGAGACGAGTTGTTGTTCGAGTTCAAACCGCACGATGATGTGCAAGTTGTACGTCGCCTCGTCGGCTTCGACGCGGATCAAGCTGGGTTGGACGCTATTGACCGCAAAATGCATCTGCTGCTCGGTGACATCGCCGAGCGCGGCCGGGAAAGCGGCTTGAGCATGCGGAAACGCGAACTGCCAAAACGCCGCGGAGCGACCGACTAGGTTTTCCCACAACCGCGATTGCGATTCGTGGATACCCAGCGAGACATAGCTGCCCGGGGGCAAACCAAACCAATCGCCGCGCAAGCCTTGGTCGTACATCCCGTGGCCCGCTTCATGCAGCGTGCCGAACAATCCGCCGGGAAACCAGTGGGCGTCGTATCGCGTTAGGATTCGCGAATCGTCGGGGCCCAAGCTGGTGCAGAACGGATGCGACGTGACATCCAGACGGCCGCGTTCAAAATCAAAACCGATCGCGGCGGCAGCGAAGTGGCTGAAGGCGCGCTGCGCCTCGACCGGATACTCTCGCCGCAAGATCTCCGTATCGGGCTTACGCGGCGCGGCGGCAATGGCTTGCACCAATGGCACCAATCGGGCGCGGAGATCAGCAAAGACCTGCGTCAGTTCGGTCGCGCTGGCCCCCGGTTCGAATTCGTGCAGCATCGCATCGTACCGCGATTGACCGGCGGTTTGCTGATGAGCGGCGGCTTCGCGTTTTAAGGACAGGACTTCCGCGAGCGCTGGTTTGAAGGCCGCGTAATCGTCCGCGTGTCGTGCCGTATCCCATCTCTGTTGACCGATCATCGTGGCCCGAGCCAACGCTTCGACCAATCGTTTGGGCAGTTTGGATTCGCGTTCGTAATCTTCGTTCAGACGTGCAATCACTGCTCTGACGTCCGCGTCCGAGCCATCGGCCAGCGGGCTCGCTGCCAACGCTTGCAGATGCTCACCTACCTCGGGGCTCGTCCGTCGCTCATGAATCATGCCGCGCAGCAGAGTGACCTGGGAAGCGCGGTATTCCCCGGCGCGCGCCGGCAAACCGGTCCGTTCGTCCCACTCCAGCGTATCGGCGGCCGTTTGCAATAAGGCGATCTCGGCAAAGGTTTGGCGGATCCAATCAAAACGTTCAGCAGGCGTCATCCGGTAGGCTCCATGGGAGTAGGCGACGCCGATTCAGCCGCGGGGGCCTCCGGTGCCGCGTCGGCTTTCATCAGTTCGTGTTGCAAGATTTCCAGCAGTGTCTGCAAGAATACGACGATCATCGGACCGACCAGCAATCCGATGGGGCCAAAGACTTGCACGCCGCCCAAGACACTCAGCAGCGCCAGCAGCGGATGCAGTTGGCTGCGACCGTGCAGGATGAAGACCTTGATCACATTGTCGATCGTCGACACGACCAAGGCACCCCAGATCGCCAATCCGATGGCAGCTCCCCAACGTTGGTCGACAAACCCCAGCCACAGCACACACGGCAACCAGACCGACATCGCGCCGAGAAACGGAATCAAGGCCATGAAAGTCGTTGCGATAAACAGCAGAATGACCGAATTCATGCCGGCAAAATAGTATCCCAGTGCCGCCATCACGCCTTGCGCCAGCGCACTCGAGATGGTCGCCAGCACAACGGCGCGACTGGTCCGATCGAATTCGATCAGCAGTCGCTCTTCATAGGCGTCGTCTAGCGGGCTGAGCCGCATCAAAGTCCGTGTCATCGTGGGACCGTCGAGTAGAAAAAAGTAGATCGCAATGATCAGCACTACCAACCCAAAGATCGTGTGAAAAGCGAACTCGGTGGTTGCCGACGCGAGGTTCGGAAGCTGGGCTTGTAAGTATTCTCGAGCGTGTTGCAAACCGTCGTGAATGTCGTCATCCGAGGGATTCGCCAACATCTTGACCTCGGACTCCAGCGGCCCGCCCAGCAATTGGGCTTGCAGTTGCGTGCGCGTCTGATCGACCGCCACCAGCGTCTGTTGGTAGTCTTGCCACCGCTCCCACTCGCTCGAACCGGGGATCTCCGGTTCGTTGTCGGTCACCAAGGTTAACGGCTCGGCTTCGCCCGTCGCTTCCTCGGAGGGGGCGATCGCCGTTTCGGGCAGCGTCCGCAGGTTGGCCGCCGACATGCTGTTCAGCCGCAGTGCCTGTTCACGCAACTGCTGAAGTTGCTCATCAAAGATGCCAAACAGTTGCATGTCCAGTTGGGGCGAATCGCCGTAATCGACTCGCAGCTTTTCGCTCAACTGTTTGACCTGCTCGATCCGCGCCAGCGTGTCCTGCACATTGCTCGGATCAGCCAACGCGTTGGTAGCATCGTTCAATTGGCGAAAGACTTCCGGGTCGGTTACCGACAAACCAAACGTTTCGCGAGCTCGCCCGATCGCCAGCGTTAGACTTTGCGAGTTGACACCCGACAGCAACCGCGTTCCTTGGGCCGCGGCGATCGATAAAATCAAACCGGTCGGCAGCAGCACAATCAACAGAATCGTGCCGGTGGTCAGCAGCGCCGCGACGCGCAGACGATCTCCCAGTCGATCGCAGAACCAAGCGTGCATCGGGCGAAAGATCACCACCAGCAGGGCGGCCAAAAACAGCGGCACAAAAAAGCCGACCATCACGCGATAGAATAAGATTCCAATCGCGACGATGACGACAATCAGCACGGCGACCGAAATCAAACGCGAAATCGAGCCGCCGATGATCGGGCGACGGGAGGCTGCCGCGGTTTGGCTTTCCGAAGAGGCGGCAGCACTGGCACGGAGTTTTTTTCGTTTGGAACTCATCCTGTTACGGTCCGTCCTATCGTCCGGCAAACTGTCACTATTGCGGCCACGACACCGGTCGCGTCGTCTGGGTCCTCATGATCGAGTTATAACCTAACGATTTACTCGCCGGCAGGAAGGCTGGCAGCCAACACCAACCTCCTGTGCTCTGCTTCCCTTACCACACGACAAGCATTGAAAAAAAACTGGAAAACGATCGCTCGTCTGGTGATCGCATCGATCGTTGTGGTGGGGTTGGCGGTGACCATTCGCGATGCGGTGCACCAGTTCTCCACGGACAATGATAAACGGCAACTCCTGCAACAGATTCGCTGGCCGTATCTGGGAATCGCGGCCGGACTGTATGGGCTGGGCCTGCTGCCGGCGGCGTACTATTGGTTCCAAGTCCTGCGGCGGTGGGACGTCCCGGTGACGGCACCCCGCGCCGTCGCGGCACACATCCAGGGTCATTTAGGGAAATATGTACCCGGCAAAGCGATGGTGGTGGTGCTGCGGGTGACGGCGATCGCCGGACCGGAAGTCAGTCCGTTGGTGGCGACGGTCGCCGTATTTGTCGAAACGCTGACGATGATGGCCACCGGCGGTGCTTGGTCAGGAGCGGTGATCGCGCTTTCCGACGTGCCGACTTGGCTGGTCGGGTTGGCTAGTGGCTTAGTCATTGCAGCGGCGGTTCCCACCGTACCACCCTTGTTTCGCGTCGTGCTGAAGCGACTGAATCGGGGTCGCGAAAAAGTGGTCTCGTGGGACGCGTACGACTGGTCGACGTTCGCCGCGGGTTGGCTGTGGATGAGCGGCACGTGGCTGCTGATCGGCGGCGCGTTTGCGGCGATCGTGTACGCGATCGTGCCGACTGCCAGTGCCGCCGATTTGCTGCTCGCTTCGGCGGCCATGGGTTTGGCGGTCGTCGCCGGATTTGTCTCGCTGCTGCCCGGTGGTGCGGGGGTCCGCGAGCTGATTCTCACGGCGGTACTGACGCCTCGTCTCGGACCAGCCGCCGCACTGACCGCGGCGCTGCTGGCACGAGTCGTCTTTTTGGGGGTCGAACTGGCCGCCTCGGCTGCTGCGGCCATCGTGCTGCGACGAACCCGGCCGAGCGTTGACGCCGCCTCGCCAGCGGTTCCTGCTTCCAAGTGACAATCCCGTTTTTTTGACGCTGCACCCCGCTGCCAGTAACATGCCAGATACCGCAGTCCCGCCTAACCGATTGCCTCCCCGCATGATGCGGCAATCTCCTACCAATCAGCCAAGGATCCAAACGATGATACGCTTGCCTATCCGGAATCGACTGGCTTTGCCGGATCGAAGCGGCTCACGGGGTTGCGGTGCGTTGACGAGCGGACCGGTTTGGCTGCGAGTCGGGCTGCTGGTGCTGCTCCCTGTCGTCGCTTCCATCGCCGCATCACAGGATGCCCTGCCGCTGTTGCGCGAACATTGCATCGACTGTCATGGCCCCGACGCAGCGGAATCGAATCTGCGTCTGGATACTTTGACGCACGCGCTTCGTGGGGGCGATTCCGGCGAGCCCGCGATCGTGCCGGGCAACAGCGACCGCAGTGACTTGCTGACGCGGTTGCTGAGCGAAGACCCTGATCATCGCATGCCCCCGGATGGTCCGGCACTGAGCGACGAAGCGATCGACCAGATCCGGAACTGGATTGATGACGCCCAGCAGTGGCAGGCTGCGGTCGCCGAACTGTCAGCGGTGAAGAGCGAGCACTGGTCGTTCCAGCCGATCGAGCGTCCGACGCCCCCATCGCCAGCAGGCGTTGATCAGCATCCTGTCGATGCGTTCCTGAATGCTCGTCTTGCAGCGGCAGGCTTGGAGATGTCTCCGCCGGCTTCTCGACGACGGTTGATCCGCAGAGCTTTTCTGGTGCTGCATGGTTTGCCCCCTTCGGTAAAACAGGTCGAAGCGTTTGTACATGACGATCAACCTCGCGCGTGGGAACGGTGGGTGGAGGAGCTGCTGGCCAGCCCACAGTACGGCGAACGGATGGCGACGCAGTGGTTGGATTTGGTCCATTTCGGCGAGACGCATGGCTTTGAAACAAATCGCGAACGTCCCACCGCATGGCACTACCGCGACTGGGTGATCGACGCTTTTAACGATGACAAACCGTACGACGAATTTGTGGTCGAACAGTTGGCCGGCGATGCCGTGGGGGCCGATGTGGGAACTGGTTTTCTGGTCGCCGGGCCGTATGACATGGTTAAAGGGTCCGATCCACAATTGCGACTGGTGCAGCGACAAGATGAACTGGCCGACATGATCAACACCACGGGCACCGCTTTCCTGGGCCTGACGCTGGGCTGTGCACGCTGTCACAACCACAAGTTTGATCCCGTGTCACAGACCGATTTTTATGCCATGCAGGCGGTGTTTGCCGGCGTCCAGCATGCCGAGCGAACGTTGCCGATTTCGCCGGAGGCCCAGCGACAGATCGACACCTTGGATCAGCAAATCGCCAGCTTGCGTAAGGAATTGGCGGCTTATGCGTCGACGACTCAGACACGTCCGGCAGTCGATCCGCGAGGCAACCGCGAAGTGATCCCGCCGGTGGAAGCAAAATTTGTTCGCTTCACGATTCAAGCAACCAACCAGTCGCAGCCATGCATCGACGAGCTAGAGATTTATTCCGGCGAAAAAAACGTGGGGCTTGCCGAATCCGGGGCGAAGGCGACTTCGAACGGCGATTTTGTCCATCCGCTGCATAAGTTACCGCATATCAATGACGGCCAACACGGCAACGACCACAGTTGGATCGCCAGTCGAGCCACTGGGGGTTGGGTGCAGATTGAATTGCCTCAGCCCATGTCGATCGATCGGATCGAGTGGGCACGCGATCGAGAAGGCCATTTCAGTGATCGCTTGGCAACCGATTATCGAATCGAAACCTCGCTCGATGGACAGGCGTGGACAGTGGTCGCCAGCGCCGCGGACCGCCTGCCCTATGATGCCAAGCAAACACCGCGGATCGAGTACTCGTTTACCGGTTTGCCCGACGCCGAAGCGGCCGCTGCGACGGAGCAACTGCGTCGATTGGAAGCATCGATCGAGCAACGAGCGCAACTGTCGCAAACACCGAAAGTCTATGCCGGCAGTTTTCGTCAGCCCGGTCCGACGCATCGACTGTATCGCGGCGAACCTGGATCGCCACGTGAGACGGTTGCGCCGGCAGCGATTCAAGCGTTGACGAAACTTCAGTTACCAGCGGATGCACCGGAGCAGCAGCGGCGATTGGCGATCGCCCGTTGGATCGCCTCGGAGGACCATCCGCTGACCGCACGGGTGATGGCCAATCGCATTTGGCAATTCCATTTTGGTACGGGAATCGTCGACACGCCGAGCGATTTTGGCGGTAACGGAACCGCGCCGACGCATCCGGAGTTGCTCGACTGGCTGGCGGACGAGTTCATTCGCAGTGGTTGGTCGATCAAGCATTTGCATCGTCTGATTCTGCTTTCGGCCGCTTGGCAACAAGACAGTCGCCCGCAAACCGATGGTTTGGCAATCGATGCCGATTCGCGTCTGTTGTGGCGTTACCCGATTCGCCGGTTGGATGCCGAAAGTATCCGAGACAGTCTATTGGCCGTTTCCGGCAAGCTGAACTTGCAGGCCGGTGGTCCAGGCTTCAGCGCGTTTGAAATCGAACCCGAAAATGTGCGGCACTATTTCCCGAAAACAACCTTTGGTCCGGAGGATTGGCGGCGAATGGTTTACATGACCCGCGTCCGGCAAGAACGCGATGCGGTGTTCGGTGTCTTTGATTGTCCCGATTTCAGTCAGGTCGTGCCGCAGCGCAGTCGCTCCACAACGCCGCTGCAAGCCCTGAATTTACTGAACAGTGCGTTCGTCATCGAGCAAGCGAAGTTTCTGGTCGAGCGGCTCGATCGCGACGGTAAATCGCCGCCGGAAAAAGTCGCCTTGGCTTACCAACTCTGTTTTTCTCGTGCACCGGACGAACAGGAGCTCCAAACGGCCTTAGCATTTATTCAGCAGACCGACTGGCAGCAATTTGCCCGCGCGATGCTGAACGCAAATGAGTTGCTGTTTATTCCATAGCATCGCTTTTACGTTGTCAGGTTACTGCCTCGTCGAGGGGCGTTGAATCGCAGCGTGCTTGATGTTTGAAACCCCGTACCCTCCCTTTCCGTGCCTGTTCAAGAAAGTCCGATGCATCATCCCACACGACGACAATGGTTGCTGAACACGGCTCACGGATTGGGAGGCATTGCGCTGACCAGCCTGCTGCAGGAGCAAGGTCTGTTGGCCGCCGGGAAGTCGCCGCTGCGTCCGCAAATCGATGCTTCGGAACCGTTTGCTAGTCGCGAGTCCCATTTTACGCCGCGCGCCAAGAATGTGTTGATGATCTACTGCTCGGGTGCCTGCAGCCAGATCGACACCTTCGACTACAAACCGGAACTGATCAAGCGTCACGGCCAACCGTTGCCGGGCGGGGAAGACCTTGTCACCTTTCAAGGGGCGCAGGGCAATCTGACCAAGAGTCCTTGGACGTTTCGGCCGCGCGGTGAGTGCGGAAAGATGATTTCGGATCTTGTGCCGATGCTGGGCGAACTGGCCGACGACATGTGCTTCCTGCATTCGTTGACCGGCAAGACCAACACGCACGGCCCGGGCGAAAATTTTATGTCAACCGGTTTTACGCTCGATGGGTTTCCCAGCATGGGAGCTTGGCTGACCTGGGCACTGGGCACCGAGAACAGCGACTTGCCAGCTTACGTCGCCATCCCCGATCCGCGAGGCACTCCGCAGTCGAGTGTGAATAACTGGGGCCCCGGTTTCTTGCCTGCCGCGTTTCAAGGAACCGATTTCAATGCTTCTAAACCGCTGCGGAATTTGAAGCGGCCTGCCGGCATCGACGCGACTACCGATCGGAAGACTCGCGAGTTCCTGCAGACGCTGAACCGGCGACACCTGGAGGAATACCCGGGAGACACCGAACTGGCGGCGAGGATCTCGAGCTACGAATTGGCCGCTCGGATGCAATTGAGCGTCCCGGAAGTGAGCGATTTGTCGACCGAGTCTGCTGCGACGATGCGGATGTATGGAGCCGACGATGCTGAAAATTCGCTGAAGGCGGCTTACGCGCGGAACTGTATTTTGGCCCGGCGGTTGGTCGAACAGGGCGTGCGTTTCGTGCAAGTCTTCAACGGGGCTTATCAAACCGGCGGCGAAGGGGTCAGCAACTGGGACGGACACAAATCTCTGGAAGCGCAGTACAGCAAGCACGGCCCGGTGCTGGACCAGCCGACGGCGGCACTGTTGCGAGACCTAAAGCAACGTGGCTTGTTGAAAGACACGCTGGTCGTGTGGTGCACCGAGTTCGGTCGGATGCCAACCTTTCAAGCCGGCGCTAGCGGCCGCGATCATAATCCTGAAGGATTCACCGCCTGGCTGGCCGGCGCGGGGGTGAAGGCGCCGTTCAGTTACGGAGCGACCGACGAGTTCGGCCATAAAGCGGTTGAAGATGTCGCGACCGTGTATGACTTTCACGCTACCATCTTGCACATCTTGGGGCTCGATCACGAGCGCCTGACGTACTATCACAACGGCATCGAGCGGCGGCTGACCGACGTCCATGGGCATGTCATCCAGGACGTCTTGTCACCCGCACCAGGGTAGCAGGCACGCCAAGCGTGCCCGCTACGTGTCTTCCCTCGACCGGCTTACTTGCCGTAGACGCGGCGGTTGTTTGGATCTCCACCGCTCATCAGATAGGCGAGCAAATCCCGCAGCTCTTCGGCGTTCAAGCCATCGATCAGTCCTGCCGGCATTTGTGAAATCGGCGACGGGTTGATCTCTTCCACGTCGTCGGCCGCCAACGTGATCGGTTCGGCTTTGGCATCTGCTGGATAGACCACCACCTTGTCCGCTTCTTCGCTGACCAAGCCAATCAGGGCTCGACCATCGGCGGTCAAGACGACCGACGACTGGTACTGATCCGAGATGATCTTACTCGGTTCGATGATATGCTCCACCACATACTGCACATCGAATTTATTGCGAATGCTGGTCAGGTCGGGACCGATGTTCCCGCCCAAGCCATTGAAGCGATGGCAATTGCCGCAACTGGTCGCAAAGTACAAACTGCGTCCACTTTCGAAATTGGCTTCCTTAAACCCTCTGCTTGATTCCCGCATCGCCGTTGCCGCATCCCACTTTTTGCCGGGACCAACGATCGGTTTGATTTCGAAATCAGGAACCGGATTAAAGCTCTCGCCGGTAATGTCGACCAGCGCCGCACGCTCGGCATCGCTGCAGTTGCCCAACGCTTCGTTGCGGATGTTCGTCAAGAAACCGGGGAAACTAGCACCTCCCGAACCTTTGGCCGCCGCGTTTAGGAATTGAAAGTAATCGCGACGTTGCTGAATCGTCCAGCCACTCCGCAACTCCCGCAGCATTAACGCAAAACCGATTTCGGTCATCGGCGGAGGATTGTCCAGCAGTTTCTGCACTGTCCCTCCGTAGCCCGCATTGCGACTGGCGATTTCCGACCAATCGGGCAGCGTGGGAGCGTCACGCTCGGTGATCAATCGCATCGTCTTGCCGACGATTCCCGGAGCTTCGAGGTAGACCAACACACGGACCAATTCGGTGTTTAAGTCATCGTCTTGGCTGGGCAATTGCGGATCGAGTTGAGCCACCACGCGGGCGGTCAAATCCTCGTCGGGACGACCGTTGCGGATAAAGGTCAACGCGTAAGCACGGAGCAAACCCAACTGTTGGCCTCGTGACAGAGAGGCAAAGTCGAGCCCGAGGAGGCTTTCCAGCGACGCGCGTTGGTGGTCGCGCGAACCGGTCCGAGCGAGAGCGACCGCAGCGGTAATCAGCGACTGGGGATCGGACTCCTTGACCGCACGATCCGCCCATGTGTCGACCGGTTGGGACTCGATCGCGACCCGTGCCGCGTGTCGAAGAAAACGGTCGTCGCTACGCAGATGAGGCCACGCCGCTTCGATCGCCGCAGCATCCTCGCGACCGTGAAACGCTTCGAGACGGTCGCGTGCCGCACGGGCTTCGGCAATGTCCGACGGCAGCGACGGCGGTCCGGCCATGGCGGTGCTTTCCGATCCGCTGTAGCGAACGCGGTACAGACCCGATTGGGCACCACGACCGCCCACGGTGAAGTACAGGTGACCGTCGTGACCGACGACCGCGTCGGTAACCGGCAACGGGATGCCGGTTACAAACGGTTCAGCAACCCCGGTGTAGCCCGCGCCTTGCGGTTGCATGTGAATGGCATAGATCGTGCCGAAGGTCCAGTCGAGTGCGAAGATCGCGTCTTGGTAAGTGACGGGAAATTTGGCTCCCATCCCCGAGGCGACTCCGGTAGGCGAGCCCGGTCCGATGTCGACCACCGGCGGCAGGCTGTCTTCGTAGTAAGCGGGCCATTTGCCGGTGCCGCTGCGCCAGCCAAAGTCGCCACCGCTGACAACTTGGCAAATCCGCGTCGGACGGTACCAAGGCGAACCGAGGTCCCATTCCATGTCGGCATCATAGGTAAAAATGTCGCCGTTGCGATTCAACGCAATGTCGTACTGATTCCGAAAGCCGATGCAGATCAATTCTTGTTCCAGCGTTTCCGGATTCAGTCGCGTCACCCAGCCGCCGGGTGCCAGCTTGCCGCGTGCATGTCCATTGGCATCCCACATGCGCGACAGCAGTTGATCTTCTTCCCACGAGACGACTCGCGAGCGACTGGTTGTGTGCAGCGGCGCGTGGTTTCCACCGTCCATCAGGATCGACTTGCCATCGGCTGATAGAATCAGAGCGTGATTGCCATGTTCACCGCCACCGGTTTGACTGGGCAGTTGTTCGGTAGTATCGAGAACGCCATCACCATTGCTGTCCGCAGAGCGATAAAGGTGTCCGCCGTTGCGGTGGAACCACAGTTTGTTGAACGCCCACAGCAAACCTTGTGCACCGGAGAGCGTCCCCTTGCCATCGGGGGCCGGAACGTTCATCGCTGTGACGGTTGCCTGAGGACCATCGGCGGTTTCGTTAACGGCGACAGAATAAACTCCTTTGCCACCTTGGTCACACGCCAGCAGCGTGCCGTTGGGGCCGTTGGCCAGCACGACCCACGATCCCTGTTCTTCTTTGGGAACGGTGTAAATCAGATCAACGGCAAAGCCCTCCGCCACATTCAGATCGGCCGGATCGGTGACTCCGCCTGATGAGCCACGGCTTTCGCCGGGAATGCCCCACGGACCACTACCGAGTTTGCCG
>Ga0209947_1000289_pt1 | contig 31078 bp, 33 predicted proteins | sample SalPonR2_B_D2_MG_FD_185706 | JGI IMG/M metagenome (GOLD analysis project Ga0209947, IMG submission 185706) | Salt pond soil microbial communities from South San Francisco under conditions of wetland restoration - Salt Pond MetaG R2_B_D2_MG... ...
CATCGCAGACAGCGGCGACATCGAACGCGCGCTGCTTGCGGCACAGGACAGCATAGTCGAGTCAGCCACCGCAGACGAGACCGCCATGCAAACCGCACAGGGCAGCACCGCCATCGCCGAGGCGGTCAATGCCGCCATCCGGCCGGAACCCCGCCCCAAGGACATCACGCTTGCCAGCGCCGAGGCCACAGACCCGGTGGCAGAGATCGTGACCCGCGTCTCCACCTCCGGGGGTCGGCACTGGGGCGTGAACGTGGGTCGCTTCCCCAGCCAGTACAAGGCGCGTCAGGTCCTCTTGCAAACCGCGCTCAGCGAAATGGCGACGCTCGACGGTAGCCTGCGCAAGGTCGTGAAACGGCCCACCGGGTTCGACGCGAATTTCATGGGCATGACCCGCGACAGCGCCGACCTCGCCTGCCGCCGGTTGCAGGCCAAGCAGATGACCTGCTTCATGATCGGACCAAGCTGATCACGGAGCAATTGGGGGCCAGCCCCCCAAAGCCCCCGGGATATTTTCGGCAAGATGAAGACGGCTCAGGGCTTGGGGTGGTCGTCCCAGTCATCCGAGAGGATGCGCCGCGCGTCACCCTCGGGGTCGTCATACTGGTTGCTGCGCACCGTGTAGACAAAGGCCACAAGGCCGACGCCCCCCAGAATGAGTGATATCGGGATCAGGTAGGTGAGAATATTCATCGCTTACCTCAGTCGCAGGGCATTCAGGGACACCGTAATCGAACTGAGCGACATGGCCAAGGCCGCGATCAGCGGCGTCGCGAGCCCCGCCACTGCCAGCGGCACCGCGATGATATTGTAGACGGTGGCGATCCGGAAATTCTCGCGGATGCGGCGTGTGGCGGATTTGGCCGTCTCGCAGGCCGCCCCGATGGGTGATAGGTCATTGCCCAGAAGCACGATATCCGATGCCACCCGTGCAGCATCGAGCGCCGTGGCGGGGGAAATCGACACATGCGCGGCGGCCAATGCAGCTGTATCGTTAAGCCCGTCGCCGACCATCAGCACATGCGCGCCGTCGTTGCGCAGCGCCTCGACGCGGGCCGCCTTGTCGGCGGGCAGTGCCTCGGCCACCCACTGCGGAATACCCAGACGCTGCGCCAGGGCCTCGACCGCTGGCGTCGTGTCGCCCGACATCAGGATCACGCGCTTGCCCTCATTAACCAGCGCCTGCACGGCCTCTTCGGCCCCCGGCCGCAGGGCGTCAGTGAAGGTCAGCGCCAGCGGGGCCGCAGCGCCGATTTTCAGATACGTCGCGGTCTGCGACAGCCCCTCGGCCCCCGTCCAGCTTGCGCGGCCAAGCCGCACCTCCTCGCCTGCAAACAGCCCCTTTGTGCCATAGCCCGGCACCTCGGTCACCTCGCGCACCTCCGCCGCGGCAAAACCTGCATCGCGCGCCGCCTTGGTGATTGCCTGCGCCAGCGGATGCGACGAGCCCTGCGCCAATGCCAGCGCCGTCTCCACCGCCGCGCGCGGCAGGGCATTGAGATTGGTCAGATGCGGCGTGCCGGTGGTCAGCGTGCCGGTCTTGTCGAACACCACCGTATCCACCTGCGCCAGCCGCTCCAGCGCGGTTTCATGCTTGATCAGCATGCCGCGTCGAAAGAGCCGCCCCGAGGCCGCCGTGGTGACCGCAGGCACCGCAAGGCCAAGCGCGCAGGGACAGGTGATGATCAGCACGGCGGCGGCAATATTGAGCGCCGTGCGCATGTCCCATGTATAAAGATACCAGCCGAGGAAGCTCAATCCCGATAGAATATGCACCCCCGGCGCATAGAGCTTCGCCGCCTTGTCGGCGAGCGAGGTGTAGCGCGAGCGCCCCGATTCCGCGATCGCCACCAGATCGGCCATCCGGTGCAGCGAGGTCTCCGCCCCCACGGCACTGGCGCGGATGGTCAGCGGGCCGGTCAGATTAACCTCGCCCGCGCTGACCGCCTGCCCCTCGCCCGCAAAGACCGGCAGCGTCTCGCCGGTCAGCAGCGAACGGTCGATCTCGGACGTGCCGCTGACGATCTCGCCATCCACCGGCATCCGACCACCGGGCCGCACGAGGATCAGATCGCCCACGGCCAGTTCAGCCACATTCACCACCTCCTCGACGCCTTGCCTCACCCGCGTCGCGCGCGGTACTTCGAGCGCGGTCAGTTCCTCGGCAGCGGAGCGCGCGATGGCCCGTGTCCGGTGATCGAGATAGCGCCCGGCCAGCAGAAAGAACGTGAGCGCAAGCGCCGCGTCGAAATAGGCGTGTTCGCCCGACAGCATCGTCTCCCACAGCGAGGTGGCGATGGCCAGAACGATGGCCAGAACGATCGGCACATCCATGTTGAGCCGGCCGTTGCGCAAAGCGGCCCAGGCATTGCGAAAGAACGGCACGCCGGAAAAGGCAATCGCGGGCAGCGTGATCGCAGCGGAAATCCAGTGGAACATGTCGCGGGTCGCGGCCTCTGCCCCGGACCAGACCGAGACCGACAGGAGCATGACATTCATGCTGGCAAAGCCAGCCACGGCCAGCCGCATCAACAGGTCGCGCCCTGCGCGATCGGTCGCCGTCGCATTGAGCGTGCCCGCATCAAGCTCATGCGCCTCGTATCCCAGCCCCTCGACAAGGGTGCGCATCTCCTCGGCCGTGACCTCGGGCTCCGCGTCGATGCTGGCACGCTTGAGCGTCAGGTTGACCCGCGCGGAATTGACGTGCGGATGATCGTTCAGCGCCCGTTCGATCTTGGAAATGCAAGCCGAACAATGGATCGTCGGCAGCGAAAGGGCGATCTGCGCATTGGGCAGGTCGCGCGCGGCCAGCGTCTCTGCCGCCGGAGCGGCAGAACAGGCCGGGCAGGCCGAGGGAGTGGGGCGCATTGTGGCAGTCATGGCCTAGTCCTTGTGCAGGACGACCCGCTGCTGAAAGAGCGTGCCAGCCTCGTCCCACGCCTTCATGCGAATGTTCCAATTGCCCTCACCAAGCGCCACGGGGGCGACATAGGCGCTGCCGTCAAAGCGGAATTCAGGGGTCTGGTCGTCCTGCACATGCGTCGCGCGCCCCACTGTCGCCTCTAGCCGTGCCACCTCAACAGGCGCGCCCGCCTCATCGGTGATCCCAAGGGTCAGCATCCCGTCTGCATGATCCGCCGCGATGGTCCAGCCCAGACCCTCCTGCGCGGCCTTGCGGTCATTGAATTCCTGGCTCGCGACATAGGAATTCTTGACCTCCAGCCCCGGAAAGGTGCGCACTGCCGAAAAGGCCAGCACCAGATTGACCCCGATGATGATCGCAAAGGCCGACGCAAAGCCGATGAACACATGTTTGCCGGTGATCTGACGCTCGGTCATCAGTTGTCCTTTCCGTTGAAGATCGTGTCCTTGTAGGCGCGCTCGCCGTTCAGCGTGTCCTCGATCCAGAGCCGCACGTCGGATCGTTCCGCCTGCGCCGCGTCAGACCCCGGTGCCGCGACCAGATAGACCCGTTGCAGGCGCATCTCGTCGGGGGGCACCATGATCGAACTGTAGGGCGTACCTTCCAGTTGCAGCCGGATCGCCGGATCGCCGGTGACCGCAAGGTTGAAGCGCCGCGCCTCGTGATGTTTGTTGCGCAACCGCACCTCGTAAGTATTGCGGATCGAGCCGTCGGACAGGGTCACGAAGGTCGGATTGCGAACCGGGGCCACGGTCATGTCGATATCCGAGCGAATGAACAGCGCGACCACGAGGCCGATGCCGACTAGCGACCACAGCGCCGTGTAGAGCATCGTGCGCGGCCGGAATACATGTTTCCAGATCGGCTTGGGCGCACCGCCCGCACGTTCGGATTCCTCATCGGTGAAGGCCATGTAGTCGATCAGCCCGCGCGGCTTGCCGATCTTTTCCATGATGTCGTCGCAGGCATCAATACAGAGCGCACAGGTGATGCATTCCAGCTGCTGTCCGTCGCGGATGTCGATCCCTACAGGGCAGACATTGACGCAGGCCATGCAGTCGATGCAATCGCCTTGGCTGGCCCCGTCCCTGACCTCTTCGGAGTTCTTGCGCGGCTCGCCCCGCCATTCGCGGTAGCCGACGGTGAGTGTGTCCTCGTCCATCATCGCGGCCTGAATACGCGGCCAGGGGCAGGCATAGATGCAGATCTGTTCACGCGCGAAACCGCCAAAGAAGAACGTCGTGCCAGTCAGGACGGCAATCGTCGTATAGGCGATCGGATGCGCGTCGAGCGTGAAGAGATCGACCAGCAGCGTCGGCGCGTCGGTAAAATAGAACACCCACGCCCCGCCGGTGGCCGCCGCGATCAACAGCCACGTGATCCACTTGGTCAGCCGCAGCCGCACCTTGCGCATATCCAGCTTCTTCTGCCGGTGGAGCCGCAGCCGCGCGTTGCGGTCGCCCTCGATCCAGCGTTCCACGAGGATGAAAAGATCGGTCCACACGGTCTGCGGGCAGGCATAGCCGCACCACACCCGGCCAAGTGCCGAGGTGAACAGGAAGAGGCCGAGACCAGCCATCACCAGCAGCCCAGCCACGAAATAGAATTCATGCGGCCAGATCTCGATCCAGAAGAAAAAGAACCGTCGCTCCGCCAGATCGAGAAGCACCGCCTGATCCGGCAGGCTCGGCCCCCGGTCCCAGCGAATCCACGGGGTGACATAGTAGATGCCAAGGGTGACGATCATGATCACCCATTTCAGGTTGCGAAACGGACCATAGACCTTTTTGGGAAAGACCGGCTCGCGCGCGGCATAGAGGGACTGGGGGGCGTCTGGCTGGGAATCGGCCACGGAACTACTCCGATATCTTGCATCTGTTGATCGTCTTTTGGCAGGGCGCGGGGTCAAGAGCTTTGACCTGCATCAAATTCTGACTCTTGAATCGATCTATTCACATGAGACCGTCTGCCGCGCCTGTCTGCGCAACCATGTCACAAAGGCTTTGGCAGGGGCGCGCAACACGCCGGGGCGGGTGACGATATGGTATCCGCTGTCCCCGTCCTCTTCGAACAACAGCCTTAACCGCCCCGCCGCGATATCCTGACGCACCCATTCGCGCACCGTCACCGCCACCCCCTGCCCGTTGCGCAACCCGTCCAACAGCAGATTGCCCGGCACCTGCATCAGACCCGCCGCACGCTCCTTGACCACGCCGCGACGGCGCAGCCAGTCGCTCGCCTCGTTGGTGCCGAATTCCTGTAGCCAAGGCAGGTCGGCCAGATCGGCGGGACACTCGATACGCTTGCCCTCGACGAGTTGCGGGGCCGCGACTGCGACGATGGGCGAGCGGAACAAGAGCTCCGACTCCAGCCCCGGCCAGTGCCCGGCGCCATAGCGCAGGGCGATGTCGATGCCGCCCGGTTCCAGCGCAATAAGGCGCGGCGTCGGGTCGATCATCAGATCGATCTGCGGATGCGCCTGCCGGAACGCGCTTAGGCACGGCATCAGCCAATGCGCAGCGAAACTCGGCGTCGTCGAAATTTGCAGCGGGCGGTCGGCATCCGCGCCGGTCAGCGTCTCGACCGCCCGCGCAATCGCGCCGAAGCCAAGACTAAGCGCATCGGCCAGATCGCGCCCCTCGGCGGTCAGCCGCAATTGCCGCCCTGTCCGATCCACCAGCGCCACGCCCAGATGCGCCTCGAGCTGTTTGACCTGTTGACTAACCGCAGCATGGCTGACATTCAGCCGCGCCCCCGCCGCCGCCGTGCCGCCGGTCTCGGCCAGCGCCGCAAAGGCGCGCAATGCCGTTAAAGGGGGAAGGGCCTGCCACTCCATAATGTTAGCCTATCTTACACATTGGAAATTTTCCAGACTCGCCTGAATTAGCGTTCCGCGCCATTTTGAGAGCAGAATACCAGTACAGGAAAGGATCAGGACATGTTTGGAATTCTCGCAAATACTTTCAGAGTCGCCACCCGTACCGACACCGGCCCCGCTCCACATCACAGCACGGCCCATCTCTCGTCGCTGGCGAACGCGCGCCGCAGGGCAAAACCACGTCCCTGCTCACATTCCCAGTTCCGTGCGGATCGCCGCGCTGTCCGCACCACGCGCGGGGGGATCAGTGACGCGTGACACGGTCCCATCAAAGCGCGGCGCGGGCGCGGGGGCAAGACTGTCGCCCGCGCCCTGCCAGATCCCCCGCGCCGCCATATGCGGATCGGCTGCGGCCTCATCCGGGCGCAGCACCGGGGCCACACAGGCATCGGACCCGGCAAAGACCTGTGCCCAATGTGCCAGCGGACGCGTGGCGAAGAGATCGGCCAGCGCCTCGGTCTGTTGAGGCCATTGCGCGCGGTTATGCTGCGCGGCAAAGCGCGGATCGTCGCACAGCCCCAGCACCTCAAGGAATGCGGCATAAAACTGCGGCTCGAGGCATTGCACCGACAGCCAGCCGCCACAGGCGCAGGCATAGACCCGGCTCCAATGCGGTCCGTCCAGCAGGCTCTGCCCTCGCGTCATCGACAAGTTGCCCGAGGGCATCATCGACATCAAGAGCGTCATCATATGCGCCGATCCGTCAACGATGGCAGCATCCACCACCGTCCCCTGCCCGGTCCGCGCCGCCTGCACCAACCCTGCCAGCACACCGGCCACGAGATAGAGCGCGCCACCGCCCACATCGCCCAGCATTGTCGGTGGTGTCAGTGGCGGAGTACCCGGCGCGCTCGCATACCAGAGCGCGCCGGAGCTGGCGATGTAATTAAGGTCATGCCCGGCCTGCCGGGCGCGCGGCCCATCCTGCCCCCAACCGGTCATCCGGCCATAGACAAGGCGCGGATTGGCGGCGCGCATCTCCTCCGGGCCCAGCCCCAGCCGCTCCATCACGCCAGGGCGCAGCCCCTCGATCAGCGCATCGCTGCGAGCAACCAGCGCTTGCGCCACGGCAATATCAGCACGGTCTTTCAGATCGAGCACGATAGACCGCTTGCCCCGGTCGAGCAGGTTGCGATCCCCCGCCACCGGGTTGGCCGCACCGGGCCGGTGGATCACCACCACCTCGGCTCCCATCTCGGCGAGCATCATCGCGGCGAAGGGCGCAGGCCCCAGCCCCTCGAATTCCACCACGCGCAGCCCTGTCAGCATTCGGTCCCTCCCCGGTCTTTGACCGGCACTATGGCCGCACCCGCGCGCCATGCCAAGGATATGATCGGTGCCGACTTTCTGCTCTCTTGGCTGGGTCGCAGGGCTGGGCTAGGCTTTGCTCAAGGAACAGGGAGGACCCAGTCATATGAAGATGAGCGACACGCGTGATATCAAGGCCGACCGCGCCACCGTCTGGGCAGCGCTGCTCAGCCCCGAGGTGCTCAAGGAATGCGTGCCCGGCGCGCAAGAGGTGACGGGCACCCCCGAAGAGGGGTTCGAGGCGACAGTGACGCAAAAGGTCGGCCCGGTGAAGGCCACGTTCAAAGGCGGCGTGACCCTGTCGAACATGGTCGAACTCGAAAGCCTGACCCTGAGCGGCGAGGGCAAGGGCGGGGCCGCAGGCTATGCCAAGGGCTCGGCCGATGTGCGGCTGGAAGAGATCGAGGACGGCACTCGACTCAGCTATGACGTGGAGGCCAATGTCGGCGGTAAGCTGGCACAGCTTGGCAGCCGCATCGTCGACGGATTCGCCAAGCGCATGGCGGATCAATTCTTCACCCGGCTCGAAGAGGTCATCGAAGGCCCGTCCGAGGACGATCCGGAACCCGAAGCAGAGAAAAAGGGCTGGCTGAAGCGGCTGATCAGCTAGGGGCGCGTCGGGCGCTGACATAGCTGATCAGGAGTGGCCTGCAGCGCCGTCGAGCGACGGAATTTTGTTAAAAGTCCGCTCAAGAAAGCTTCAAACACCCTGGCCTATGCCTCAATCGCCTTCCATCCGCGCCCCGCTCGTCGTATCGAACAGGTGCATATGCTCTGCCGCGACCGACAGGCGCAGCGCCTCGCCGCCATGGCCCACGCTGTGCACGCCCGCAAGGCTGGCGGTAAACGCCGATCCGTCTGGCAATGTGCCGTGTAAGAGCGTGTTGGCACCCAACGGCTCGGCCAGTTGCACCTGCATGGTGATCGGGCCCTCGGAATCTGGCACCAGATGCTCGGGGCGCAGTCCGAGCATGACGGGGCCATGCGTTCCGGTCCGGTTGGGCAGAACAATATCGCCCACATACAACGCACCGTCGCGGCCCACGGCCTGCACCACGTTCATCGACGGACTGCCGATGAACTGCGCGGCAAAGAGGCTCGCGGGCCGTTCATAGACATCGAGTGGCGTGCCGATCTGCTCGGCGCGGCCTTCGTTCATCACGATCATCCGGTCGGCCATGGTCATCGCCTCGACTTGATCGTGGGTCACGTAGAGCGCCGTGATACCCAGCTTGGCCTGCAACTCGCGGATTTCCAGCCGCATCTGAACCCGCAGCTTGGCATCGAGATTGGATAACGGCTCGTCGAACAGGAACACCTTGGGTTCACGCACGATGGCGCGGCCCATGGCGACGCGCTGCCGCTGCCCGCCCGAAAGCTGTTTCGGCTTGCGATCCAGCAACTCGGTTAGTTGCAGCAATTCCGCCGCGCCCTGCACCTTGGCTGCGATCTCCGCCTTGGGCAGCCCCGCGATCCGCAGGCCATAGCCCATGTTCTGCGCCACGCTCATATGCGGATAGAGCGCGTAATTCTGGAACACCATGGCGATGTCGCGGTCCATCGGCTCGAGATCATTGGCGCGGGTGCCGCCGATGCGCAATTCGCCCTCGGTGATCGTCTCCAGCCCCGCTACCATGCGCAGCAGGGTGGACTTTCCGCAGCCCGACGGCCCAACGATGACGATAAACTCGCCATCCTCTACGTCGACACTCACGCCCTTGATCACTTCGGTCGGGCCAAAGCGCTTTTTGATATCATCCAGTTCTACGGTTGCCATGTCGCCTATTTCTCGCTGTCCACAAGCCCGCGAATAAAGAGTTTCTGCATCGAGATGACCACAACAACGGGCGGAATCATCGCCAAAATCGAGGTGGCCATGATCACCGGCCAGTTGGCCACGTCGTCTCCGCTCGGGAACATCTGCTTGATGCCCATAACGATGGTGTTCATCGACGGGTCGGTGGTGATCAGCAGCGGCCAGAGATATTGATTCCACCCGTAGATGAAGAGGATCACGAAGAGGGCCGCAATGTTTGTGCGGCTCATCGGCAAGAGGATATCCCAGAAAAACCGCATCGGGCGCGCGCCGTCCACGCGGGCGGCCTCGGCCAATTCATCCGGGATGGTGAGAAAGAATTGCCGGAAAAGGAAGGTCGCGGTGGCTGATGCGATGAGCGGAAAGATCAGGCCGGAATAGCTGTTGAGCATGCCAAAGCCCGCGATCACCTCATAGGTGGGCACGATCCGCACTTCGACAGGCAGCATCAGCGTGAGGAAGATCAGCCAGAAGAACAGGTTGCGCGCCGGAAAGCGGAAATAAACGATGGCGAAGGCCGACAAAAGCGAGATGATGATCTTGCCCACCGCGATCCCCACCGCCATGATCAACGAATTGCCCAGCATCACGGCCACCGGCACATTGACGCCCGAGACGAGGGCGGCGGTGTAATTCTCGATGAACCTGTCGCCCGGCCAGACCGGCATCGGCGGCTGTACGATTTCGGGCTGTGAGACGGTCGACGCAACGAAGGCCAGCCAGATCGGGAAGAAGATCACCAGCACGCCCGCGATCATCACCAGATGGGTGAGCCACAGGCCAAACCCCCGCTTTTCGACCATGCCTGTGATCTCGGTTGCCATCAGTAATGCACCCGCTTTTCGATATACTTGAACTGCAGCACCGTGAGCAGCCCCACAACCAAGAGCAGGATCACCGATTGCGCCGCTGACGATCCCAGATCCTGCCCCACGAACCCGTCGGAGAACACCTTGTAGACGAGGATCGTGGTGGCCTGCTGCGGCCCTCCGCTCGTGATCGTGTGGATGACCCCGAAGGTTTCAAAAAAGGCATAGACGATGTTGACCACCAGCAGGAAAAACGTGGTGGGCGACAAAAGCGGCAGCACGATGGTGAAGAACCTCCGCCAGAACCGCGCGCCGTCGATCGCCGCTGCCTCGATGATCGAGCGGGGCACGGCCTGAAGCGCCGCGAAGAAGAACAGGAAATTATAGCTGATCCGCCCCCAGGCCGAGGCGACGACGACCAACCCCATCGCCTCGCCCTCATTGAGCACATGGTTCCAGTCATAGCCCAACTGCCCCAGATACCACGCCACCATGCCCACCCGCGTGTTGAACATGAAGAGCCACAGCACGCCAGCGACGGCAGGGGCCACCGCATAGGGCCAAATGAGCAGCGTACGGTAGACGCCCGCCGATTTCACCAGCCGGTCGGCCAGCACCGCCAGAAACAGCGCCGGGATCATCGCCGCCAGCGTCACCAGCGTGGAGAAGATCGCGGTGGTGATGAACGACGCGCGGTAATACGGATCGCCGAGCAGATATTCGAAATTCTCCAGCCCGACGAATTGCGCCGACAGCCCGAACGGGTCGGGGATGAACAGCGATTGCCACACCGCCTGCCCCGCCGGATAGAAGAAGAACACCGCAGAGATGAACACCTGCGGCGCGATCAGGCAGAGCGGCAGACCCCAGCCCTTGAAGGTGACGCGCTTTTCCATGCGGGGGTGAGGGGGCGGTCGCCCGCCCCCCTGTCATCAGTTGCTGGCGCGCTCGAAGCGGCGCAGCAATTGATTGCCGCGCTCGACCGCGGAATCCAGCGCCGCCTGCGCGTCCTTGTCGCCGGACCACACCGCCTCAAGCTCTTCGTCGATAATGCCCCTGATCTGGTCGAAAGAGCCGAGGCGCAGACCCTTGGAATTGGCCGTGGGTGCGTTGGTGGTCATCTGCTTGACGGCAACGTCGGTGCCAGGGTTCTGCTCGTAGAAACCTTGCTCGCGGGTCAGGTCTCCGGCGGCGGAGGTGATCGGCAGATAGCCGGTGTCCTGATGCCACTTGGCCTGAATCTCGGGCGACGACAGGAAGTTTAGGAACGCCCCCGCCGCATCGTATTCTGCGGGCTCATGCCCCTCCATCACCCACAGCGATGCGCCGCCGATGATGGTGTTCTGCGGCGCGCCCTCGACGCCCTCCCAATAGGGCAGCGGGCGCACGTCGAACTCAAACTGTGCCTCGGACTTGATGCCCGCATAGCCTGCCGAGCTTTCGGTGAAGAGCGCACATTCCCCGGCGCGGAAATTCGCTCCGCCCTCGTTGCGGCGGCCGGCATAGATGAACTTGCCCTCCTCGGCCCATTCGCCCATGGCGCTTATGTGCTGCACCTGCACCGTGCCGTTGAAGGCAAGCTCGGTGTCGAGCCCGGCAAAGCCGTTGTCTTTCGTGGCGAACGGCACGTCGTGATAAGCCGAGAGGTTTTCGAGGTGAATCCAGCTCTGCCAGGCGGTAGTGAGCGGGCAGTCATGCCCTGCTTCGGCCAGCTGATCCAGAACCGCATCGACATTCTGCCACGTGGAAAGATCGGTGTCGGGGTCAATGCCCGCGCCACTCAAAGCGTCGCGGTTGACCCACAGCACCGGGGTGGAGGAGTTGAACGGCAGCGACAGCATCTGCCCGTCGGTGGTGGTGTAATACCCCTTCACCGCGCCGATATAGGCGTCGGGGTCGAAGTCATCCCCCGCCATCACCTCGTAGACCGGACGGATCGCGCCCTGCGCGCCCATCATTGTGGCGGTGCCCACTTCGAACACCATCAGGATATGCGGCTGCTCACCGGCGCGGAACGCGGCAATCCCGGCATTGAGCGTCTCGGAATAGTTGCCCTTGTGGGTGGCATTCACCGTGTAATCGCTCTGGCTCTCGTTGAACGTGGCGACCTGCTCGGCCACCAATTCGCCCAACCGGCCCGTGAAGGCATGCCAGAACTGGATTTCTGTTTCGGCCAGTGCGGCCAGCGGTGTGAGCGTCGTAGTGGCAACAAGTGTCGCGCCAAGTGCAAGGCTACGCATGAATTTCCTCCCTGAAGCAATGGTGCGCCGCCCATCCCCGGACGACGGCAGGCCACGACAGGCTACACGGAAAACGCGAACAGACAACCGTGCGAACGGCTGCCTGTTCAAAAATCACCGAACTGTCATAATGCCCCGGATCAGAGGCTGACGGGTGTCACCAAGCCCCGGTCCCGCGCGATCCTTGCCGCGACCGAAGCCACGGCAAGATCCTGCAAACCGACGCCGGTGCCATCGAACAATGTGGTCTCTTCGGCGCTGCTGCGCCCGGCATGGGTGCCGTTGATCACCGCGCCGACGGGGGTGATGTCGCCCTCGGCGATCAGCCCCTGCGCGACCGCATGCTGCGCCTCGCCGATGCTGACCGACTGCGCGATCTCGTCGGCAAAGACGGTGGCGCGCTGAAAGAGTACTGGGTCGACCTCCTGCTTGCCCTTGGTGTCGGTGCCCATGCAGGCGATGTGCGTGCCGGGCTTGATCCAGTCGGCCATGAGTAACGGCTCGAATGCGCTGGTGATCGTGATGATCACATCCGCCTGCGCGCCCAATTCCTCCTGGCTCACACCCTCGAATTCCAGCCCCAGTTCCTCGGCCACCGCTTGCAGACGCGGCAGCATGTCGGGATGCGGGTTCCAGGCCACGACCTTGTCGAAATCGCGCTGCTCGGCAGCGGCGCGCAGTTGGAAGGCGGATTGATGGCCCGCACCGACCATGCCCAGCACCTTGGAATCCTCACGCGCCAGGTGCGCGATCGAGACCGAGGAGGAGGCCGCCGTGCGCAGCGCAGTGAGGTAATTGCCGCCCACCAGCGCCGACAACTGCCCGGTATCGGGATCGAAGAGGCAGACCGTGGATTGGTGATTGGTCAGCCCCTTCTCCATGTTGCCCGGCCAGTAGCCGCCCGCCTTGAGCCCGAGGGTCAGGCCGGATTTGTCAAACCCGCCCTTGAAGCCGTATAGCGCGTCGGCATGACCGATGGCCTCGCGCACCACCGGAAAGTTATAGGCGTCGCCCTTGGCCATCGCGCCGAACACGGCCTCGACGGCCGAAAACGCGTCGGCGCGACTGATCACCTCCTGGCAGATCTCCTCGCCGACGATGACGATGCCCTGGTCCTCTACTTGCTTATCCATGATGCCGCCCCTCAATAGGCCCGGCCACGGGCCGAAACCGGCCAGACGGTTTCGACCTTGCCATTGCGGACACCGACATACCAGTCATGCACGTTGCAGGTGGGGTCGCAATGGCCGGGCACAAGGCGCAGTTTCTCGTTGACCTTCAGTACGGCATCGGGGTCGGCGACCACGCCGTGCTCGTCCGAGCATTTGACGTATTCCACGTCATTGCGGCCAAAGATGAAGGGCAGGCCACTATCCACCGACTGCGCCTTGAGGCCCGCATCGACTATGGCCTTGTCAGCCTTGGCGTGGCTCATGACTGACGTCAGGATAAACAGCGCGTTTTCCCATTCACCTTGGTCAATGCGGTTACCGTCCTTATCCAGAATGCGACCGTAATCGGCATCCATGAAGGCGTAAGAGCCGCACTGAAGCTCGTTATAGACACCCGAATTGCCCTCGAAATAATAGCTGCCGGTGCCGCCGCCGCCGACGATGTCGCAGTCCAGCCCTTCGGCCTTCAGTCCCTCGACGGCATCGCGCACCTGCGCCACCGCGAGGTCGATCTTGGCCTTGCGGTCCTCGTACTTGTCCATGTGCTGCATCGCGCCCTGATAGGCCTGAATGCCCGCGAACTTGAGACCCGGTGCCGCGTCGATGGCTTTGGCGATCGCAACCACCTCGGGCGTCGTGGTCACGCCGCAGCGACCCGCGCCGCAGTCGATTTCCACCAGACATTCGATTTGGGTGCCGTGCTTTTGCGCACCTGCCGACAGATCGGCCACATTGGCCAGATCATCGACACAGCAGATGGTGCGCGCGCCCAGCTTGGGCATGCGCGCCAGGCGGTCGATCTTGGCCGGGTCGCGCACCTGGTTGGACACCAGCACATCCTTGATCCCACCACGGGCAAAAACTTCGGCCTCGCTCACCTTTTGGCAGCAGACACCGCAGGCACCGCCAAGGCTCTCTTGCAGCTTGGCCACATCCACCGACTTGTGCATCTTGCCATGCACCCGGTGGCGCATGCCGTGCTCGCGTGCCCAATCGCCCATTTTCTTGATATTGCGCTCCAGCGCGTCGAGATCGAGCACGAGGCAGGGCGTCTGGATATCGGCCTCGTCCATGCCCGGCAGGGCGGGAATGTCAAAGCCCACTTCGTAGTCGTCGAGATTGATCACGTCTTTCATGGTATCCTCCGGTTTATCCATTTAGCCGGGTTCGCACCCGGCATCCCCTCATTTGATCCAGGGCAGTTTGTCGAGATCGACATTGCCGCCGGTGATGATCACGCCAACGCGGCGACCGGCGAAAACTTCGCGGTTTTTCAGGATCGTTGCCAGCGGCACGGCGCAGCTGGCCTCGATCACGATCTTCATCCGCGCCCAGGTCAGTTTCATCGCTTCGATAATCTCGTCCTCGCTCGCGGTCAGGATGTCGGTCACGTTGTGGCTCACGAAATGCCAGGTGTTGTCCTTGAGCGGCACCTTAAGCCCGTCGGCCACCGTCTCGGGCGCGTCATCGGCGATGATGTGCCCGGCCTTGAAGCTGCGATAGGCGTCGTCGGCCTGCTCGGGCTCGGCAGCGTAGATGTTCACATCGGGCGCGATGTTCGACAGCGTCAGGCACGTGCCCGAGATCATCCCGCCGCCGCCGATGGGGGCGATAACGGCATCCAGCCCCTCGGTTTGCTCCATCATCTCAAGCGAACAGGTGGCCTGTCCGGTGATGACGCGCAGATCGTTGTAAGGGTGCACAAATTCCGCCCCGGTCTCGGCCTGAACCTTGGCAAAGACCTCCTCGCGGCTGGTGGTCGAGGGTTCGCATTCGGTGATGATGCCCCCATAGCCCCGCACCGCGTCTTTTTTCGCCTGCGGCGCGGTTCGGGGCATGACCACGTGACACGGAATGCCGCGCCGACCGGCCGCATAGCTGAGGCTGAGCGCGTGATTGCCCGAGCTGTGTGTCGCAACGCCCAGCTTGGCCACCTCGTCCGTCAGCCCAAAAACCGCGTTCGAAGCGCCGCGAACCTTGAACGCGCCGGCCTTCTGGAAATTCTCGCATTTGAAGAACAGCTCCGCGCCGGTCAGCTCGTTCAGGAAAGACGAGGTCAGGATCGGGGTGCGGTGGATATAGAGCTTGATCCGCTCATGCGCGGTGCGCACGTCCTCAATCGTCAGATCGCCCGGGTTTCCTTGGTCCAGCATGCTCTCTCCTTTCACGCGGCTTGTTCGGTCAGAACGGGCTTGGCGGTCTTGCGGTAATAATCCTGCGCCGCGATCACGCCCGAGCCCAGCTTGACCGGGTAGTTCAGGTCGGCCATTGCCATTTCGATCGTGGCCAACCCCGAAAGCATCATCGCATCCGTCAGGCTGCCCAAATGGCCGATTCGGAAGGCCCGGCCGTTCATCTCTCCCAGACCGACGCCGAAACTCATCCCGTAGGTGGCAAAGGCGTGCTCGGTCAGGGCGTTGCTGTCAAACCCGTCAGGCACATAAATGGCGCTGACCGTGTCAGAGTAAAGCTCAGGCGATTGCGCCACGAGACGCAGATCCCAGGCCTCGACCGCACGCCGCACGCCTTCGGCAAGGCGTGTGTGGCGGGCATAAACATTCGCCAACCCCTCCTCGAACAGCATGTTGAGGCTCTCGGCCATGCCGTAGATCAGTTGCAGGGGCGGAGTATAGGGGTAGCCACCCTTGGCGTTGGTCGCCAACATATCACGGAAATCAAAGAATGTGCGCGGCAACGTGGCACTTTCCATTGCGGCAAGCGCCTTGCCGCTGACCGCGAGGATGGCCATGCCGGTATTCAGCATGAAACCCTTTTGCGAGCCGGAGACCGCGATGTCGACGCCCCACGCATCCATCTCGAACGGCATGGACGCGAGGGAGCTGACGCAATCGACCATCAGCAGCGCGGGATGTGCGGCGGCATTCATAGCACCCCGCACCGCCCCGATGTCAGAGCGCACGCCGGTCGCGGTCTCGTTATGGGTGACAAGCACCGCCTTGATCGCTTGACCAGTGTCGGCGCGCAGCGCGGCCTCGAACCTGTCGGCGGGCGCGCCGCTGCCCCAGGGGCAGTCGATGATCTGCACGTTCAGCCCGTGCCGCTCGCACATGTCGATCCAGCGATGGCTGAACATACCGTACCGGGCCACCAGAACAGTGTCGCCGGGTGAAAGCGTGTTTGTGATCGCCGCTTCCCATCCGCCGGTGCCCGAGGCCGGGAAAGTGATGATCTCGGCCTCGGATGCGCCGAACACCGTCAGGCACCCGGCCAGTACCGGCGTCAACGTGTTGACAAAAGCGGGCGAGCGATGGTCCTGCGTCTGCACCTGCATCGCGCGACGCAACCGGTCGGGAATATTGGTCGGGCCGGGAATGAAAACCGGGTTCTGATCTGACATTACACCATCCTCCTTGGGCGTTGTAACCAATATGAGGGGCGCCCGGCTTTTCGGCAATTTTCTTGAAAACATTTTTCATTTATAATTATAAAATCATAAATATATGTTTTATATGAATTTTCATTTTTTCATAACTGCCCTATATAATTTCATGAAAACTATTTTTACTCTGTACGCAAACGGCTACCCAGGGAATCGCACTTCATGACCCATACCAAACGCCCCCGCGGCCGCCCCAAATCCCAATTCTCCGAGAGCAGCGCCGGCACCATGCAGTCGCTCGACCGCGCGCTTGGCGTGCTCACCACGGTGGCACGGCAGGAGGGGGTGAACCTCACCGACCTGTCGCTGTCGCTCGGCATTCCCACCGCCACCACGCACCGCATCCTGACCACCCTGCAGAAGCGCGATTTCGTCCGTTTCGACGAAGAGCGGCAGGACTGGACCATCGGGATCGAGGCCTATCGCACTGGCGTGGCCTACCTCAAGCGCACCAACCTGTCGGATGCGGGCCGCCCGGTGATGCGCCGCCTGATGGAGCAGACCGGCGAGACCGCGAATCTTGCCGTTCCGGACGGGGCCGAGGTAGTGTTCATCGGGCAGGTCGAGACCGGCAATCCGATCCGCGCCTTCTTTCCGCCCGGCTCGCGCACGCCGATGCATGCCTCGGGCATCGGCAAGGCACTTCTGGCGGCGCTGTCGGAGGAGCGTCGCCTTGCGCTTCTGAAAGGGGCCGGGCTTCAGGGCTTTACCGAGCACACCCATGTCACGCCGCGTGCGCTGTTCGACGATCTGAAAGACACCGCCGCGCGCGGCTGGTCATTCGACCGAAACGAGCGTTACGAGGGCATGTCCTGCATCGGTGCCGCGATCTTCAACGACCGCGGAGAACCCTGTGCCGGTGTGTCGATCTCAGGCCCCTCCTCGCGGTTTTCCGATGCGCGCCTGCCCGAATTCGGTCGCGCCGTGACGCAGGCGGCCGCACAGATCACCCACCTAATCGCCGGGCACGATACCGAGGTGACGGGGTAGCCCGAGGACCAATCCGGAAGCCGAAAAATTTGCCCCCGCGAATCCCGGTCTGCCCCCTTTTCTCGGAGGGGTCATAGGTTATATAGAGGGGCTAAGGCGGTGGACCTCATGCGCAACAAGGGTGCAACAGCAAAGTGATGAGAGTGCAGTTTCCCCAACTGGCCGGTCCGGGCAAGGACGAGGATGGCGATGACGATAGCTCCGTCGCCATCAAGACGCGCCCCAAGACGCAGCGCCCGCCACTCTACAAGGTGCTGCTGCTGAATGACGATTACACGCCGATGGAATTCGTCGTCGCGGTGCTCGAGCGGTTCTTCGGCATGTCGCACGCGCAGGCCTTCGAGATCATGCTGACGGTCCATAAAAAGGGCGTCGCGGTCGTCGGCGTGTTCAGCCACGAGATCGCCGAGACCAAGGTCGCGCAGGTGATGGATTTCGCCCGCCGCCATCAGCATCCGCTGCAATGCACCATGGAAAAGGAATAGCGTGAGCACGCCCTCGCGCCTGCCGCTTGCCGTCGAGTCCGGTATTGTGGCCCTGCCCGATGCGGGACGTATCGCCGTGTTTGCACCGCGCGCCGCGACGGACCTCACGGCGCTACCCGCTGAACGCATACAGATCATCACCACCATGAAACCCGAGTTCGACGCGTTCGCCGCGCGCGGTTATGACTGCGCGGTGGCCCCCGAGGGGCGCTATGCGGCGGCGCTCGTCTGCCTGCCCCGCGCCAAGCCTCTGGCGCGCGCGCTGATCGCGCAGGCGGCGGATGTGACCGACGGGCCGGTGATCGTTGACGGTGACAAGACCGACGGGGTCGAATCGATTCTCAAGGACTGTCGCAGGCGGGTTGAGACCGGCGCGCCGCTGTCCAAGGCGCATGGCAAGGTCTTCGCCCTGCCCGAAGAGGCCGAGTTTGCCGATTGGCGCGCCACCGAGACCGAGATCGCAGGTGGCTATGTCACGGCACCGGGCGTGTTCTCCGCCGACGGGATCGACCCGGGCTCCGACTGGCTGGCGCGCGCACTGCCCGAAAAGCTGGGCGCGCATGTGATCGACCTTGGCGCAGGCTGGGGGTACCTGGCGGCGCAAGTGCTAGGCCGCGAGAGCATCACCCGGCTTGATCTGGTGGAAGCGGATCACGCCGCCCTCGCCTGTGCGCGGCACAATGTGCTCGACCCGCGCGCCGCGTTCCATTGGGCCGACGCCACCCAGTGGCAGCCCGACAGCCGTGCCGACAGCGTGATCATGAACCCGCCCTTTCACACCGGGCGCAGCGCTGAGCCCGATCTGGGCCGCGCCTTCATCGTCTCGGCGGCGCGCGCGCTGAAACCCTCGGGCGCCCTCTGGCTTGTGGCCAACCGCCATCTGCCTTACGAGGCAACGCTGGCACAACGCTTCAAACATGTCGAAGAGATCGCGGGCGACACCCGCTTCAAGATACTTCAGGCGCGTCACCCGTCTCGTCAGACGCGGTAGAATCGCCTAATCTCCCAAGAATCTCAGCTCGAAAGGCGCCTTCATGTCATTCTCCATCGCGGGCAAGACCGCCATCGTGACCGGCGGCGCCAACGGGATCGGCCTCGCCATCGGGCGGCATTTCGCGGACAAGGGCGCCAATGTCATGTTCGCCGACATGGACGAGAAACGCCTGAAAGACGAACTGGGCAAGGCCGCCGAGGCCGACAATATCAGGTATTTCGCAGGCGATCTGCGGCAGAAGCTGGCACAGGCCAACCTGCTCTCGGCAACCATCGACGCGTTCGAGCAGGTCGACATCTTGGTCAATGCCTGCCGTCAGGTCGTGCCCTCGGACGCGCTCAACCCCGAGGATGATGCCGTCGAGATGCTGTTGCAGCAGAACCTGATGACCTCGCTCAGGATGAGCCAGCAGGTCGCCAAGCGGATGATCAAACAGGCCGAAGGCCAGACCGAGGGGGTTGCGGGCACAATCGTCAACCTGTCCTCGATCGCCGCGCGCCGCACCCATCCCGATCTCATGGCCTACTCGATCTCCTCGGCGGCGCTCGACCAGATGACGCGCAGCCTCGCCGTGGCGCTCGCGCCGCACCGCATTCGCGTCAATGCGGTGGCGTTCGGTTCGGTCATGAGCGCGTCACTCAAGGACACGCTGCGCGAGCACGGCGACTATCGCGAGGATATCGAGTGCCACACCCCGCTTGGCCGCATTGCCTCGGCCACGGAACTCGCAGAAACGGTGCAATATCTCGCCTGCGACGGCTCTAGCTTCATGACCGGGCAAATCATGACAATGGATGGCGGGCGCACTCTGCTTGATCCCGTCGCCGCCCCAGCGCATTAATGGGGCAAAGAGCCCAAGGATTGACCCGATGAGTGACGATTTCACCGAAAAGAAAGCCCGCGCGAGCGCATGGTTCCGCCATCTGCGCGACGAGATTGTCGCCGCCTTCGAGGGGCTGGAGGACAGCCATGACACGGGGCCGTTTGCACAGGCCGAACCGGGCCGCTTCGACGTATCTGAGACCAGCCGCGCCAGCGACGATGGATCAGACGCCGGCGGCGGACTGATGAGCGTGATGCGCGGTGGCCGCGTTTTCGAGAAGGTCGGCGTCAACGTCTCGGAGGTTTACGGCACATTGGGCGAGGCCGCGCAAAAGGCGATGGCCGCGCGCGGCGTACCGGGGATGGAGGACGATCCGCGCTTCTGGGCCTCGGGCATCAGCCTCGTCGCCCATATGCAGAACCCGCATTGCCCGGCCGTGCACATGAACACCCGGATGTTCTGGACACCCGGAGCATGGTGGTTCGGCGGTGGATCGGATCTCAACCCCTGTATCGAATACCCCGAGGATACCGCGCATTTCCACGATCAGCAAAAGGCGCATCTCGCCCCGCATGGCGACGACCTTTACGCACGACTCAAGGATTGGGCGGACGAGTATTTCTACATCCCGCATCGCCACCGGGCGCGTGGCGTCGGAGGCATCTTCATGGACGACCGCAACACCGGTGATTGGGAGGCGGATTTTGCCCTGACGCAGGATATCGGTCGGGCGTTTCTACCCGCGTTCCTGCCATTGACCGAACGACGGCGGGTGCAGGATTTCACAGAGGCCGACAAGGACACCCAGCTTGTGCATCGCGGGCTCTATGCGGAATATAACCTCGTTTATGACCGGGGCACCAAGTTCGGGCTGGCCACTGGGCATGATGCCAATGCGGTGCTGATGAGCCTGCCACCTTTGGCCAAGTGGCACTAGGGATACAAGTTGCAGGCAACGGCCCGGTCAGTGCACCGTCACCGGCTCCATGTTGTTCTGCCGCGCCAGAAGAAAGGCAAGCTTGCGGTCGCGCACGAGCGCCAGACGCTCACCCTCGGTGCTATGCACCGCATAGAGCGTCGTCAGATCGCCGACCTGCTCGCGCATATCTTCGGGCAGATCCTCGACGTTGACGGGACGCACATAGACGATCGCCCGGTCCTCAACGTCTCCGAAATCATACTTCGTATCCATGATGGCTTACCCCTTGTTGATCCTGATTTTCTGCACCACCGGCTCGGGTTGGGCGCGGGTGAGGTCCACGTGCAAGAGCCCGTTTTCCATGATCGCCTCGCCCACCTCGACACCGTCGGCCAACACGAAAGAGCGCTGGAACTGACGCGCCGCGATGCCGCGATGCAGGTAGATACGGCCCTCGGAGTCGTCACCCTGACGGCCCCGGATGACCAGTTGCCGATCCTCAACGGTAATCGCCAGATCCTCTTCCGAGAACCCGGCCACGGCCAGTGTGATGCGATAGGAGTTCTGCGAGGTTTGTTCAATATTGAAAGGCGGATAGCCCTCGTTGCCCGATTTGGCGCTGCGTTCCAGCATCCGTTCGAGCTGCTCGAACCCCAGCATGTAGGGGTGCGACCCCAGAGTAAGCTTTGTCATCGACACGTCCTTGAGCTTAAGCGACCGTCCGTTGCGCAAGGCCCCGTTATGGCAGCCTGCGACCAAAATATGGGGATTGCCCCGGATGCGCGCAAGGGCTTTGCGAATGGACGCGGATTGACTATCTTATAAGCCCACGGCCCCCTTGGAGGAATCGCTTGTCATGAACGCCTATAGCGACCTTTCGATGAAATCAGAGGATGTGCTGCGCGTGGAACTGGAAGAGTTCCGCCGCGAGCATGGCGATCTCGACGCGGCCATTCGCGCCTTGCAGGAGAAAAGCACCGCCGATCAGCTGACCCTGCAACGGCTCAAGAAGAAAAAACTCTGGCTGCGCGACATGATCGCCCGGATCGAGGACCGGCTCTATCCCGACATCATTGCGTAACCCCCCTTGATGGGTATAGTGCGCGCTTCAAAACGTGAGGCGTGACATGACAGGCGTGAAAATCGGCATCATCATGGGCAGTCAGTCCGACTGGTCAACCATGCGCGAAGCCGCGAGTATTCTCGACGAATTGGGCGTGGAGTATGAGACGCGCATCGTCTCGGCGCATCGCACGCCGGACCGGCTTTGGGACTACGGAAAGACCGCCGTTGAGCGCGGCTTGCAGGTGATCATCGCCGGTGCGGGCGGAGCGGCGCATCTGCCGGGCATGATGGCGTCGAAAACCCGCGTGCCGGTGATCGGCGTGCCGGTGCAGACGCGGGCGCTCTCGGGCGTCGACAGCCTCTATTCCATCGTGCAGATGCCAAAGGGCTTTCCTGTGGCGACCATGGCGATCGGGGCAGCGGGGGCCGCCAATGCCGGGCTGATGGCCGCCGCGATCCTTGCCAATTCCGACACCGCCCTCGCGCAGCGCCTCGATGACTGGCGCGACGCGCTTTCTGCCTCAATTCCAGACGAGCCAAGCGATGACTGATCCTCTCTCTCCCGGCGCGACCATCGGCATTCTGGGCGGTGGCCAGTTGGGCCGCATGCTCTCGGTTGCCGCCGCACGCCTCGGGTTCAAGACCTGCATCTTCGAGCCGGGCGGCGATTGCCCGGCGAGCCATGTGTCGAACTTTCACTTCAAGGCCGAGTATACCGACGAGGACGCGCTGCGCCGTTTTGCGGAAAGCGTCGATGTCATCACCTACGAGTTCGAGAACATCCCCGCCTCGGCCCTTGATGTGCTGGAGCGGATCAAGCCCGTCCACCCGGGCCGCCGCGCTCTCAAGATCAGCCAGGACCGCCTGACGGAAAAGGCGTTCCTATCCGATCTGGGGCTGGCAACTGCGCCCTTTGCCGCCGTCGATGACGCCGAGGACCTGGCCGAGGCGATGGCCGAGATCGGCCTGCCCGCGATCCTCAAGACCCGCCGCTTCGGCTATGACGGCAAGGGGCAGGCGCGGATCATGGCGGCGCAGGACGCGGAGCAGGCGCTGGCCGACATGAACGGGGCCGAAGCGATCTACGAGGGATTCATCGAGTTCGGCCACGAAGTGTCAGTCATAGCCGCGCGGAATACCGCCGGTGAAGTTTCCTGTTACGATCCCGGAGAGAACGTCCATGAGGGCGGAATCCTGCGCAACACCACCGTGCCCGCACGGTTGACGTCGGCGCAGCGCACGGATGCGGTGTTGCTGGCAGCCAAGATCCTGAACGCGCTGAAATATGTCGGTGTCATGGGGGTGGAACTGTTCGTGACGGCCAAGGGCCTCATGGTCAACGAGATCGCGCCGCGCGTCCACAATTCCGGTCACTGGACGCAAGCGGGATGCGCCATCGATCAGTTCGAGCAGCATATCCGCGCCGTGGCGGGCTGGCCGCTGGGCGACGGGTCGCGCTATGCAGATGTGGTTATGGAGAACCTCATCGGCGATGACATGGACCGCCTGCCACAGATCATGCACGAGGCCGATGCCATGCTGCACCTCTATGGCAAGGCCGAGGTAAAGCCCGGTCGCAAGATGGGCCATGTCAACCGGGTCATGCGCAAGCCGGGCTAACTGGCGCCCTTGTCTGTCAGTTCCCGGTCAGGGCGTTGCGGGAAACCGCGCCTTGCGTATGAGATGCGATAATCCGCGCGATGCGTGCACCGATATGGCGGCTTGCCTTGACCGAGGGATGAATGCGGTCCAGCGCGTGATAGCTAAGATCGCCATGCGGGACCATGTCGGCCAGCGACATGAAATGCAGACCCCTGTCCAGCGCTGCGAGACGCGCCATGCGCCGGTCGAATTCGTCACCCTCGTCGGCGCAATGCTCGATGGGCGAGTTGACGCCCGGCGAGCGCAGATAGCCCACATAAATCACCCGCGCCCCGTCCTGACGCAGCCGCGAAAGAAAGCCGGGGATCACACCACGGCGGCCGTCACGCGAAATCAACTGGTTCATACGCCGTTCGCAGCGGGTGCACCCGCAACCGAGCCACAGATCGTTGCCGCCCCCGTTGAGCACCACCCAATCCCAATTTCCGCGATGATACTGCCGCTTGATGTTGAGCCCGAGTGCCCCGCTGATCGGCAGGCGATAGAAATACCGCGCCCCGCCGATGGCACGGTCGGTCACCCGCGCCCCGGTCATCCGTCGCACCGTCGACGACACCGACATGCCGACAAGCTTATGCATCGCCATGAGCGAATCGCCCATCACCAGAATACGGAACCCGTCGCGCCCCTGCGCCATGGCCTGCGGCCCCGTTACAACCAGCGTCAGCAGCGCAATCGCGAATATCTGTCGTATCATTTTCAGCCTCGTCACCATGATCGGATCGGACGCCCCCAGACATCCTTATCTATCAGACTGGCACCGAAGGTTTAACAAATTCCCAAAAACACTCTGTTGCGCGAAATGCGACCGATCTTTTGCACAGATCGGCCTGCGGGAACGAACATTGCACTCAGCCCGCAAACCTCTAGGTTCGCCGCCAGACAGAAGGAATGGACAGATGAGCGCGATCGTCACCGTGGACCGGCTGAGCAAGACCTACAAGGACGGCTTCCAGGCCCTTCGCGACGTCTCGCTGGATATAGAAGAGGGCGAGATTCTCGCTTTGCTCGGCCCCAATGGCGCGGGCAAGACCACGCTCATTTCGGCGCTTTGCGGGATCACGACGCCGACAGGCGGGCAGGCACGCGTCGGCGGGCACGACATCGTCACAGGCTATCGCGCGGCACGCGCTATGATCGGCCTCGTGCCACAGGAAATCGCGCTTGAGCCGTTTGAGAAAGTCATCAATACCGTGCAGTTCTCGCGCGGTCTCTTCGGCAAGTCGCGCGATGACGCGCTGGTCGAACGGGTGCTGCGGCAACTCTCGCTCTGGGACAAGCGCAACAACCGCATCCGAGAGCTGTCAGGCGGCATGAAACGCCGCGTGCTCATCGCCAAGGCGCTCTGTCACGAGCCGCGCGTTCTGTTCCTCGACGAGCCGACGGCGGGCGTCGACGTTGAGCTGCGCCGCGACATGTGGGAGGTGGTGCGTGGGCTCAAGGAAAGCGGCGTCACCATCATCCTGACCACCCATTACCTGGAAGAGGCCGAGGCGATGGCCGACCGCATCGCCGTCATCAATCGCGGCGAGATCCTGCTGGTCGAAAACAAGGCGGATCTCATGCGCCGGATGGGCCGCAAGACCCTGCAGATCGACCTTGTGCAGCCGGTCGAGGCGGTGCCCAAGACGCTCGCACAATATGCACTGGAACTGACCCATGACGGGCATGCGCTGCTCTATCATTACGACACCAGTGGCGAGCGCACGGGCATCACCCGGCTGTTGCAGGCGCTCGCAGACGAGGGGCTGAACGTGCGCGATATCGAGACCCGCCAAAGCAGCCTCGAAGAGATTTTCGTGGGTCTTGTGCGGGAGGATGCAGCATGAATCTGCACGCCATCAAGGCCATATATGTCTATGAAATGAAGCGGTTCTTCCGCACGATTTTCGAATCCCTCCTGTCCCCGGTCATCTCCACCACACTCTATTTCGTGGTGTTCGGCGCCGCCATCGGCAGCCGCATCGAAGAGGTCGAGGGTGTCAGCTACGGGGCCTTCATCGTGCCCGGACTGATCATGCTGAGCGTTATGACACAGGCCATCTCAAACGCCTCGTTCGGCATTTATTTCCCGAAATTCATCGGCACGATCTTCGAGCTGCTCTCGGCCCCCATCAACTTTTTCGAAATCGTCTTGGGCTATGTGGGGGCAGCAGCGACGAAATCGCTGCTGATCGGCGGGGTGATCCTGATCACCGCCGGGTTCTTTGTCGACCTCGACATTCAGCACCCAGTCATGATGCTGGTCTTTCTGGTGATGATCTGCATCAGCTTCGCGCTCTTCGGTTTCATCATCGGCATCTGGTCGGAAAATTTCCAGCAATTGCAGCTGATCCCGCTTCTGGTGATCACGCCGCTGGTGTTTCTGGGCGGGGCCTTCTATTCGGTCTCGATGCTGCCCGAGGGCTGGCAGACCGTGACGCTCTTCAACCCGGTGGTCTATCTGATCTCCGGCTTTCGCTGGTCGTTCTTCGGCGTGGCGGATGTGGGCGTGGGCCTGAGCCTCGCAGCGATCGGGATCTTTTTCGCGCTCTGCCTCGGGGTGGTCTGGTGGATCTTCAAGACCGGCTACCGGATCAAGTCCTGAGCTTTCCGCGTGATCTTTTTCACGCGGGGCGCTCTCACTTGGCCTACGCGCCTTGTTTGTCCGCATCCCGCACTCTACATCGGGCCGCATGAAGCACCTGATCCCCTTCCTCAACCGTAAGCCCACGGTGGCGGTCATCCGCCTTCAGGGCGTGATCGGCGCAGGCGGGCGCGCGCAGCTCAGTGACGAAACGCTCGGCCCGGTGATAGAAAAGGCGTTCGAGCGGGGCAAACCCAAGGCGGTGGCGCTGGTGATTAACTCGCCGGGCGGCTCGCCGGTGCAAAGCTCGCTCATCGCCGCGCGCATCCGCAGGCTGGCGGCGGAAAAGGAAATCCCCGTGCATGCCTTCGTCGAGGACGTGGCGGCCTCGGGCGGCTATTGGCTGGCGGTCGCCGCAGACGACATCTGGGTCGATGACAGCTCGATCCTCGGCTCCATCGGGGTGATCTCGGCGGGCTTTGGCGCGCAGGTTTTCCTTTCGCGGCAAGGGATCGAACGGCGCGTCTACACCGCCGGCAAATCCAAGAGCACGCTTGACCCGTTCCTGCCCGAAAAGCCCGAAGACGTGACGCGGCTGAAATCGCTGCTAGGGCAGATTCACGAAGCCTTCATCGCCCATGTCAAAGCGCGACGCGCTACGAAACTGGCCGATGATCCGGACATTTTCACCGGGGAATTCTGGCTTGGGCAGCGCAGCGTCGAACTGGGCCTCGCCGATGGCGTCGGGCATCTGGTGCCCAAGATGAAAGAACTTTACGGCGACAAGGTGCGCTTTGCCAGATATGGCCGCAAGCGCGGGCTGCTCTCGCGCTTCGGCGCGACGCTCGCACAGGACGCGCTGAGCGCGGTCGAGGAACGGGCGAACTATGCCCGGTTCGGGCTCTGACATGGTAGTCAAAATCGTCATCCTCTTCCTCGTGGCTATGGGCGTACTCGCCATGTTCGGCAAGCTGCGCTTTCCCGGTCAGAAGCGTCTTGCGGCGGCCAAGTGCCGGAAATGCGGGCGCTACCGCATCGGCAAGGGGCAGTGCACCTGCGAAAAGGGTCGCAAGTCATGATGCCATGGCTCATGGTGGCGCTTGGCCTCGTGATCCTGCTTCTGGCGGGGGATGCGCTGGTCAAGGGTGCGGTCAATCTCAGCCTGCGGCTGGGCATTCCGGCACTGATCGTCAGCCTCACCGTCGTGGCCTTCGGTACCTCGGCCCCGGAACTTCTGATTTCCGTCAACGCGGTGCTCAGTGACAAGGCGGGGCTGGCATTGGGCAACGTGGTGGGGTCGAACACCGCCAATGTGCTGTTGGTGCTGGGCATTCCGGCGATCCTGGCGGTGCTGCACACCAGCGGCTGCAAATGCGGCAAATCCTACCTCCAAATGCTGGGCGCCAGCGTGCTGTTCATCGCCCTCGCCTTTCGCGGGTCCTTTGACTGGATCGCGGGGCTGATCCTGCTGGCGGGACTTGCACTGATGCTGGGCGACGCGCTGCGCGACGCGCTCAGCCACCGGCGCGAGGCGGCTGTCAAGGCGTTGTCAGAGGTGGATTTCATCGAGGATGTCGAAGGCGCCGACCCCGACATGCCGTGGTGGCAAATCGTGACGTTTCTGCTGCTTGGCCTCGTGGGCCTGCCGCTTGGCGCGGATATCCTCGTCGACAATGCCTCCATTCTCGCCATGCGTTACGGCATCAGCGAGGCGGCGATCGGGCTGACGCTGGTGGCGCTCGGAACCTCGCTGCCGGAACTGGCCACCACGGTGATGGCGGCGCTGCGCAAGCAGGCCGACGTGGCGCTCGGCAACGTGATCGGGTCTAACATGTTCAACCTGCTGGCCATCATCGGCATCACCGCGCTGGTCGGCGACATCCCGGTCGATTCAGAGTTCCTGAGTTTCGATCTCTGGGTGATGCTGGCGGCCTCGCTGATCCTAATCCCCTTCGTGTTCCTCGGGCGCGATATCGGGCGGGTCTGGGGCATCCTGTTGACCTCGGCCTATGTGGGCTATGTTGCAATCGTGTTGACATAAGCGAGGGCAGGGCATGACACGAGGTCTGGTGACAGGGGCAGGCAAGAGGCTTGGCCGCGCGATGGCGCTGGAACTGGCGCGGCAGGGGCAGGATGTGGCGATCCACTACGCCACCTCCGCACAGGCCGCCGAGGATGTCGCCGCAGAGATCCGCGCGCTCGGGCGACAGGCGGTGACGCTTCAGGCCGATCTGCTGGACGAGGCGCAGGTCATGCCACTGATCACACGCGCCGCAGATGCGCTCGGCGGGCCCCTGACAACCCTGATCAACAACGCCTCGATTTTCGAGTATGACAATATCGACAGTGCCACCCGGCAAGGCTGGGACCGGCACATGGAAAGCAACCTTCGCGCGCCCTTCGTTCTGACGCAGGAACTGGCGCGACACGTTCCCGATCCCCTCACCGACGAGAACGGCGAGCCGCGCGCGCAGGGCCTTGTCGTCAACATGATCGACCAGCGGGTGCGCAAGCTGACACCCGAATTCATGACATACACCATCGCCAAGATGGGCCTCTGGGCCTTTACACAGACGGCAGCGCAAGCCCTCGCCCCCCGGCTGCGGGTCAACGCCATCGGACCGGGCCCCACCTTGCAGGGTCACCGCCAGAGTGAGGCGCACTTCACCCGGCAGCGACAGTCGACGATTCTGCACCGTGGCGCCAGCGAAACAGACATCACAGGCGCGCTGTCCTATCTGCTCAACGCCCCCGGCGTGACCGGGCAATTGATCTGCGTGGATGGCGGTCAACACTTGTGTTGGCAAACCCCGGATGTCCTTGGGGTTGAGTAGAAAAGATGACCCTCGCAAAGAAGTTTTGCACCGGTCATACTGCCGTTACGTAAGCGTCACAAAAACGCCAACGTTTTCAATGGCATGCTAAGCGGGAAGATTTTTATCCCTTTTAATCAAAGGGATACAATACCGCCTAAATTTTAGGCATTCCGGCGAAGCTAGCTTGTTACAACGAAAAATTCGCATTCACGAAAACTTATAGGCAGAGTTATCCACAGCAATGGTGGAAACCTTATCCCTTGCCCTTGGCCCCGTCTCATTGCAGCACAAGACAAGAATCATATGTGAAGCATCATGCCCGACACCGACCCTCACGCGCTCCCTGCCACCGGCCCCGATGTGATCCGGGGCTATCTGCGCACGCTCGACGCCTCGCCGGGGGTGTACCGCATGCTCGACGCGCAGGCGCGGGTGCTCTACGTCGGCAAGGCGCGCAATCTGCGGGCGCGAGTGTCGAACTATGCGCGGGCCACCGGGCATACCGGGCGCATCGCGCGGATGATCTCGGAAACCGCATCTATGATGTTCCTGACCACGGCGACCGAGACCGAGGCGCTGCTGCTCGAACAGAACCTCATCAAGCAGCTCAAGCCGCGCTACAACGTGCTCCTGCGAGACGACAAGAGCTTCCCGAACATCCTCGTGACGTCGCATGACTATCCGATGATCAAGAAGCATCGCGGCGCCAAGCGCGACAAGGGCAGCTATTACGGCCCCTTCGCGAGCGCCGGCGCGGTCAACCGGACATTGGCGCAGTTGCAGCGGGTCTTTCAGCTGCGCAACTGCAACGACACCATGTTCGAGAGCCGCACGCGCCCTTGCCTGCAATACCAGATCAAACGCTGCACCGCGCCCTGCGTCGGCAAGATCTCCAAGGCCGAGTATGCCACACAAGTGCGCGACGCCGAACGCTATCTCTCCGGGCGCTCCACCGAGATACAGGAAAAGCTGGCCACCGAGATGTCGCAAGCCGCCGAGGCCATGGAATACGAACGCGCCGCCGCCCTGCGCGACCGGATCAAGGCCCTGACGCAGGTGCAGACCGCGCAGGGCATCAACCCCCGCACCGTGACCGAGGCCGACGTGATCGCGCTGCATCTCGAGAAGGGGCAGGCCTGCGTTCAGGTCTTCTTCATCCGCGCCGGGCAGAACTGGGGCAACCGCGATTTCTATCCCCGCGTCGGTGCGGATGTGGAGGAACCCGAAGTGCTCGAGGCCTTCATCGGTCAGTTCTACGACGGCAAGGAACCGCCCCGCGCCCTGATCCTGTCACATGATCTGGAAAACCCCGACCTTATGCAGGCGGCGCTGACCGAGAAACTCAGCCGCAAGGTCACCCTCACCATCCCTCTGCGCGGCGAAAAGGCCGAACTCATCGACGCCGCCCTGCGCAACGCCCGCGAAAGCCTCGCGCGTAAGATGGCCGAGAGCGCGACCCAGGGCAAACTGCTCAAAGGATTGGCCGAGGCGTTCGACCTGCCCGCGCCCCCGCAACGGATCGAGGTTTATGACAACAGCCACATCCAGGGCACCAACGCCGTCGGCGCGATGATCGTGGCAGGGCCCGAGGGAATGATGAAGAACCACTACCGCAAGTTCAACATCAAGGGCGACGACCTGACCCCTGGCGACGATTTTGGCATGATGAAAGAGGTGCTGACCCGCCGCTTCAAACGCCTGCTGAAAGAAGACCCCGAGCGCAGCCACGGCCAATGGCCCGACCTTCTGCTGATCGACGGCGGCGCGGGACAGGTGAGCGCAGTGGAGGAGATCATGCGCGAGATGGGGGTCGCTGATATCCCGATGGTGGGTGTGGCCAAGGGCGTGGACCGCGACCACGGCAAGGAGGAGTTCCACCGCACCGGCAAGCGTCCGATGGCGCTGCGCCACAATGATCCGGTGCTCTATTTCATCCAGCGCCTGCGCGACGAGGCACACCGCTTTGCCATCGGCACGCATCGCGCCAAACGCGCCAAGGCGATCTCCGCCACCCCGCTCGACGAGGTGCCCGGCGTCGGTGCCGCCCGTAAGCGCGCCCTACTCGCGCATTTCGGATCGGCCAAGGCCGTGAGCCGCGCCAACCTCGCCGACCTGCGCGCGGTCGACGGGGTCAGCAAGGGCCTCGCACAGAAGATCTACGACTATTTCAACGAGGGCTGAACCAATCGAACATTATGCGGGAAAGAAAACA
>Ga0209947_1000290_pt1 | contig 30987 bp, 30 predicted proteins | sample SalPonR2_B_D2_MG_FD_185706 | JGI IMG/M metagenome (GOLD analysis project Ga0209947, IMG submission 185706) | Salt pond soil microbial communities from South San Francisco under conditions of wetland restoration - Salt Pond MetaG R2_B_D2_MG... ...
GCTTTCGCTCATTCCCGATCTCTCGGTGGCCGAGAACATCATGATGGGCGCTGCGCCGCGGAACAGCTTCGGCCTGATCGACCGGCGCGGCGAGGCGCGGCAGGCGCGGGCCTGGCTCGACCGCCTCGGGCTGCGCGACATCGATCCGGCGGAGCGCGTCCTCGCCCTGTCGCTGGCGCAGCGCCAGCTTTTGGAGGTCGCCAAGGCGCTCGCCACCCGGCCCAAGGTGCTGATCCTCGACGAGGCCACCTCGGCGCTCGGGAGCGAGCAGGTCGCGACGCTCTTCGCGCTCTTGCGGGAGTTGCGGGCGGAGGGTGCCTCCATCCTCTTCATCTCTCACCGCATGCACGAGATCGACCAGATCGCCGACGCCTGCACCGTCCTGCGCGACGGCCGCCACGTGGAGACCTTCGCCGCCGGCAGCCGAAGCCATCACGAGATCTGCAGCCTGCTGGCCGGGCGCGACCTGGCGCAGGTCTTCCCGCCGAAGCGCGCGGGCGGCACCGGCGAGAAGGTTATGTCGGTCCGCGACCTCGCCTGCGCGCCGCGCGTGCGCAACGTTACCTTCGACCTGCACCGGGGCGAGATCCTCGGCATCGGCGGGCTCGAGGGGCAGGGACAGCACGACCTGATGCTGGCGCTTTACGGCGTCATCCGGCGCGCGGGCGGCAGCATCGCGCTGGGCGACGGGCCGGCGCGGATCCAGGCGCCGAGCGATGCGGTGAACGCCGCTCACCGCGTGGCGCTCCTTCCTGAGGACCGCAAGGTCGACGGGCTGCTCCTGTCCGAGCCCGTGTCGCGCAACATCGTCCTCAGTGTGATGCAGAAGCTCACGCGCTTCGGTATCCGCCAGGCATCGGTGGAGCGGGACCTGTCGGCGCGCATGATCGAGCGGCTGCGGATCAAGGTGGTCGAGGGCGGCGAGATGCTGGTCGGCAAGCTCTCGGGCGGCAACCAGCAGAAGGTGCTGCTGGCACGCCTCTTGGCGCTCGAGCCGTCGATCCTGCTTCTCGTGGACCCAACGCGCGGCATCGATGTGGGCACCAAGCAGGAGATCTACGCGCTCATTCGGGAGCTGGCCGAGGCGGGGGCATCCATCGTCTTTCTCAGCTCGGATTACGAGGAACTGGTGGGCCTCTGCGATCGGGTGCTCGTGGTCTATGGTGGTGAAGTCGCGGCGGAACTCGAAGGCGAGGAGATCACCGACCAGCGGATCATCCAGGCTGCCATGAACATCGGTACGGAAGGGGCGCGGGCGTCATGAAGGTCTTCACGTCGCGGCATGGGCGGCTTCTGTTCGGGATCCTTATCCTGCTGGTGATGCTGGCCATCTACTTCTCGGTCCATCCGCGGGGCGTGTCGATCCGGGTGGTGGAGTCGCTGTCGAATGCCGGCGCGAGCCTCGCCTTCGCCGCCGTCGCGCAGACCTTCCCGGTCCTAACGGGTGGGCTCGATCTGTCCATCGGTGGCATGATCGCGCTGACCAACAGCCTCGCTTCGGTCGTGCTCACCGGATCGCCGCTGCAAATCGCGTTCGGCTTCGTGCTTGTGATCGCGACGGGGTGTCTCTGCGGCCTCGTCAACGGCACCCTGATCGTCTACGGCCGGTTGCAGCCGGTCATCGCCACGCTCGCCACGGGGGCAATCTTCAGCGGCCTCGCGCTGATCGTGCGGCCGCGGCCCGGGGGGGACATCCCGATCGAACTGGGCGATGTCTTCGTCACTTCCGCCTTCGACGTGCTGCCCATGGCGCTCGTCGTGCTGGCGGTCACCTGCGGTGCGGTCTGGTACCCGCTGACGCGCTCGCGCCTGGGCCGCGGCATCTTCGCGGCGGGCTCCGCGCCCGAGGCAGGGCGGATGTCGGGCCTGAACGTTGACCGCTCGATCATCGCGGCCTATGTGCTGTCGGGACTTTTCGCCTCCTTCGCGGGGCTTTTCCTGGGCTTCCAGACGCTCGCCGGCGACGCGACCATCGGCGTGCCCTACACGATCAACTCCATCGCCGCGGTCGTCATCGGCGGCGTCGCGCTGCGCGGCGGGGCGGGGCACATCCTGTCGGCCATCGTCGGCGCCTACACGCTTCGCTCGATCAACTCCATCCTGCTCTTCTCGGGCGCGCCGCCGCTGGCGCAACCCTTCTTCGAGGGCGTCATCCTCGTCGTCGCTGTCGTATTCGCCTCGCTCGGACTCATGCGACAACCTAACAGGCTGGAGGCGCTCCGATGACGGCAAGTCTTGATACCACGCGAACCCCGCGTAGGATCCAGCCGCACCTCGGCGCCGAGGCCCGCCCCGTGATCATCGTCTTCGGCGCGCTTGCGGCGATGGTGCTTCTGAACCTCGTCCTCTTCCCCGAGCGCATGGGTGTCGACTACGTGATGCAGCAGCTGCGCATCGCGGCCTTCCTCGGCATCCTCTCGGCCGGCGCGATGTTCGTGCTCCTGACGGGCCATATCGACCTTTCGGTGCCCTGGACGCTGACCGCCGCCGCAATGGTGGGCGCGGGCGTGCACGCGGCCTTCGAAGGCACGCCGATGGCCGCCCTCGCCATCCCGGCCGCGCTTTTCACCGGGCTTCTCGCGGGACTCTGGAACGGGATAGGCGTGGCCTACCTGCGGGCGCCGTCGATGGTCTGGACCATGGGGCTGAACGCGCTGCTCCTCGGGCTCGCGGTGTTCTATTCGGGCGGCTACAACCCGCAGACAGCCGCCTCGCCGCTCATGCGCGAGATGGCAGTGGCGCGCCTGCCCGGCGGCTTCCCCGTCGCCACGGCGATCTGGATCGCGGTCTCGGTGCTGGCCGTCGTCATCCTCTACCGCACGCCGCTCGGGGCATGGATCTACGCGCTGGGGCGGAACGAGCGGGTGGTCTACCTCGCCGGCATCCGCAACCGGGCCGTAATCGTCTTTGTCTTCGTCTGGGCGGGCCTCTGTTCGGCGCTTGCGGGGGTGATGCTCGCCGGCTTCTCGGGTCAGGCCTACCAGGCGATGGGCGACACCTACCTGTTGCCGACGATTGCGGCGGTGGTCCTTGGTGGCACGCGAGTCACGGGGGGCAGCGGGCGCTACAGCGGGACCGTGGGCGGCGTCCTCGTCCTCGTGCTTCTGGGCAGCATGCTGTCGCTCGTCCAGGCGCCCGAGGCCTTCCGGCAGATCGCCTACGGGCTCGTGATCCTGACCATGCTGCTCGTGGCGCGAGAGGGACGCTCGACATGAAGGGAGAGACCATGATGGAGACGGAACTGGCGTCGGCCACAGACGAGGCGCGCGTGGCCGCGGCCGTGCGGGAAGCGACGGGCGAGCTCCTCTCGGACAGCCAGATCGCGATCACCCGCATGACGAGCAACACCAACCGGGTCTACCTCGCCGAGGCGGGGGGACATGGCCTCGTCGTCCGGCTGTCGGGCAAGGGGACCGACGAGTTCCTCGCCCGGGACGCAGAGCTTCACAACGCCCGCGTCGCGGCGGAGGCCGGCGTGTCGGCCGAGGTGGTCCTGGCCGACATCGACCGCGGCCTGATGGTGACACGGCGGATCCCCGAAGTGGTGACGATGACGCCCGCGCTCTTCAGGTCGCGGCCCGGCGCGCCCGCCCGCGCGGCGCGCGTGCTGCGGCGGATGCACGACTGGCCCGCGCCCTTCCAGGGCCGCTTCGACCTGTGGGAAAACCTCGACCGCTACGGCGAGATCGTTCGCCGCGAGGGCTGGGGCGTCCCCGAGGGCTACGACCGCCTGATCGCGGGCGCCCGCGCGGCGCAGGCGGCGCTCGACGTTCAGGGCACGTTGGACCGGCCCTGCCATTGCGACCCGGTGCCCGAGAATTTCCTCGACGACGGGACGCGCATGTGGCTGGTCGACTGGGAATATGCCGGCACGAACGACCCGTTCTGGGATCTCGGGCAGGTCTCGATGGAGGGCGATTTCGACCCCGAACAGGATCGAGAGATGCTGACGGCGTGGCTGGGGCACGAACCAGGGGCCCAGCATGTGGGGCGGCTCCATGTCTACAAGGCGTTCTGCAACACGCTCTGGACGCTCTGGGGGCTGATCCAGGCGATCAACCGCAACCCGGTGATGGATTTCGACGCCTGGGCGCGGGAGCGCTGCGCGCAGGCGATGAGCGAGATGGACGCCCCCGACTGGCCGACGCATCTCGAGATGATCGCCGATCGTCCCCACGGGCTGGGAGCGCGCGTGCAATGACCACCTGTCCCGACGACGTCCTCGCGCTCGCGGCCGAGCTGGCGGAGATCGGCCGCGAGGTGACGCTCTCGCATTTTCGGCAGGACGTGGCCGTCGAGAGCAAGGACGACGCGAGCCCCGTGACCATCGCCGACCGCCGGAGCGAGGAGTTGATGCGCGAACGGATCGCGCGGCAGTTCCCCGACCACGGCGTCGTCGGCGAGGAATACGGGCCGTCGAACCCGGGCGCCTCGCATCAATGGGTGATCGACCCGGTCGACGGCACCAACCGCTTCGCCAGCGGGCATCCGCAATTCGGCTGTCTCATCGCGCTCCTGCGGGACAACCGGCCCATCCTGGGGATTATCGACATGCCCGCGCTCGATGAGCGCTGGACTGGTGCCTTGGGCCATCCCACGACGTTCGCGCGCCATGGCGAGCGCAGCACGGTCCGCGCGCGGCCCTGCGACGGGCTGGCCTCCGCATCGCTCTTCTTCGGGTCGGGCAACATGGTGCGGCCCGAATTCCGCACGGCGCTCGACGCGCTCCGCACACGCGCGCGCTTCGCGCTCTATGACGGCGACTGCTATGCCTACGGCCTCGTGGCGAACGGCACCGCTGACGTGGTCGCGGACTCCAACATGGGCGTCTACGACTACCTGCCGCTTGTCGCGGTGCTCGAGGGCGCGGGCGCGGTCATCACCGATTGGGACGGCGCGGCACTGGGCCTGCAATCCGGAGGCGAAGCGCTCGCCGCCGGGGACAGGGGGGTGCACGGCGCTGCGCTCGAGTTATTGCAACAGGCAAGGGAGATGCAGAAATGAACTTGGCCGCCGATGTCGAAATTCTGAAGAACGCCCAATGGCTGAGCCCGCCGCCGAGCGGCTCTCTCGATGACAAGGGCCTTGTGTTCTCCACTGCCGAGCGCACAGACTTCTGGCAGGTGACGGAGTTCGGCTATCGCCGCGACGACGGCCATTTCCTGCATGTGCCAGCCACAGGCGATTTCACCGCCGTGACCTCCTTCGAGGCGAGCTACGACACGCTCTACGATCAGGCTGGCCTGATGCTGCGGCAGGACGAGGGCACCTGGCTCAAGGCCGGGATCGAGTATGCCGACGATCGCACGAACCGCTCCGTCGTGGTGACGCGCACGCGCTCGGACTGGTCGGTGGTGCCGTCGCCGGGTCTGACCGGGCCCCAGCATTTCGCGCTGACGCGCAAGGGCGGGGCCGTCATGGTCTTCGCCTGGGCCGGGTCAGGATGGGAGCTTCTGCGCCTTGCCGACTACCCCGAGGGCGGCACGCAGATGATCGGCGTCATGGCCTGCTCGCCCGAAGGCGGCGGCTTCCGGCCGCGCTTCACGCGGTTCACGCTGGGGCCGGCCACCGACACGCCGCCGGCGATCGACTGATGCGGCTCGATCGTGCGATCACCGTGGTCGGCGCCCATGCCGAGGGCGAGGTCGGCCGCGTCATCACCGGGGGGGTCGTGGCGCCCGCGGCCGCCAGCATGTTCGAACGCATGCAGAATATCGAGCGCGACATGCCCTGGCTGCGGGACATGTTGCTGTTCGACCCGCGGGGCAGCGTGAACGCGGCCGTGAACCTGATCACGCCGCCAATAGACCCGGCCGCGGATATCGGCATGATCGTGATGGAGTCCGACTTCTTCGTGCCCATGTCGGGCTCCAACTTGATCTGCACGGTCACGGTGGCGCTAGAGACGGGGATCGTGCCCATGAAGGGCGCGGCGACGCCGGTCGTGGTCGACACGCCCGCGGGCCTCGTGGACGTCGTGGCGGACTGCTCTGGCGGGGTCTGCCGCAGCGTGACCTTCCGCAACGTGCCGTCCTTCGTCATGCACCGCGACGCGCAGCTCCAGGTGCCGGGCCTAGGCACGCTTCGCGTCGACGTGGCCTATGGCGGCATGATCTACGTGCTCGTGGACGTGGCCGATCTGCCGGTGACACTGGAGCGCGCCGATGCGCGGCGGCTGGTGGAGATCGGCGAGCAAATCAAGGCGGCCGCGGCCTCCGGCCTGAACTCCGTACACCCCGGAAATCCCGAGATCCACACCGTCAACCAGACCGAGTTCACCGGCCCGCTCGACCGCGTGGACGGCGTGCCCACCTCCAAGAACGCGGTTGTCGTCTCCCCCGGCCGGCTCGACCGTTGTCCCTGCGGCACGGGCACCTCGGCGCGGATGGCGCTTTTGCATGCGCGGGGGGAGCTTAGCGTGAACGAGCGCTTCGTGCACACCTCCATCCTCGACACGCGCTTTGACTGTCGCATCGTCGGGACGGCGAGCGTGGGCGGCGTGCCCGCGGTCGTGCCCGAGATCACCGGCCGCGCCTGGATCACCGGGATCGGCCAGTACGGCGTCGATCCGGACGATCCGTTTCCGCGCGGCTACCGACTTGCCGATACCTGGTTTCGCTGAAGGAAGATTATGACCGAACAACACCTGAATTTCGTCGGAGGCCGGGACATCGGCGCCGACTTCACGCCCAACCTCAACCCCTCGGACCTGTCTGACGTCATCGGCGAATACGCCTCCGGCACGGCCGAGGACGTCTCCGCCGCCGTCGACGCGGCGCGAGCGGCCTTCCCCGCGTGGTCGCGCTCGGGCATCGCCGAGCGGCACGGCATCCTGCGCCGCGCGGCGGACGAGATCCTCGCCCGAAAGGAAGACCTCGGCCGCCTGCTGGCGCGCGAGGAGGGCAAGACGCTGGCGGAGGGGATCGGCGAAGTCGCGCGCGCGGGCCAGATCTTCGACTTTTTCGCCGGCGAATGCCTGCGCCTCAGCGGCGAGACCGTGCCGAGCGTGCGGCCGGGCATCCGGATCGACGTCACCCGCGAGCCCTTGGGGGTCATCGGCCTGATCACGCCCTGGAACTTCCCCATCGCGATACCCGCCTGGAAGCTCGCGCCCGCACTCGCCTATGGCAACACCGTTGTGCTGAAGCCCGCCGACCTCGTGCCGGGCTGCGTCTGGGAGCTTGTCCAGATATTGCGCCGCGCGGGTGCGCCCGATGGCGTCGTGAACCTCGTGATGGGGCGCGGCTCGGTCGTCGGGCAGGCAATGCTCGACCATCCCGGCCTCGACGCGATCAGCTTCACCGGCTCGGTTGAGACCGGGCGGCGCGTGGCGCTGTCGAGTGCGGAGAAGGGCCGGAAATACCAGCTCGAGATGGGGGGCAAGAACCCACTCGTGGTGCTCGACGACGCCGATCTCGACACCGCGGTTTCCTGCGCGCTGAACGGCGCCTTCTACTCGACCGGGCAGCGCTGCACCGCCTCGTCGCGGCTGATCGTGACGGACGGCATCCACGACCGCTTCGTCGCGGCGCTGCGCGAGGCGATGGCGGGCGCGACGGTGGGCCATGCGCTCGATTCTGCGACGGTGATCGGGCCGGTGGCGAGCGCGCCGCAGCTCGAGCAGGACATTGATTATGTGCGGATCGGCGAGGCCGAGGGCGCCGATCTCGTCTTTGGCGGCCAGCGGCTGAACGGCGAGACCGAGGGGTTCTTCCTGTCGCCCGCGCTGTTCACCGGCTGCACGAGCGAGATGCGGATCGCGCGCGAGGAGATCTTCGGCCCACTCGCCGCCGTTCTGCGCGCCCGCGACTACGATGAGGCTCTGGCCATGGCCAACGACACAGATTTCGGGCTCACCGCCGGGATCTGCACGACGTCGCTGGTGCATGCCGAGCATTTCAAGCGCAATGCAGAGGCCGGGATGGTCATGGTGAACCTACCCACGGCGGGCGTGGACTTCCACGTGCCCTTCGGTGGGCGGAAGGGCTCGAGCTTCGGTCCAAGGGAACAGGGACGTTACGCGGCCGAGTTCTTCACCACCGTGAAGACTGCTTACGTGCTGCCCTGATCACGAAGGGTCTGGACCGCAGGTCGAAAACAAGATTGTATATTGTCTGAAAATATAACGTGACTCGGAGAGGAGAACGAAATGGCTGACTGGAGCGGAGTATTTCCCGCCGTGACCACCAAGCTCACAGGGACCGGCGCCCTCGACCTCGAGGCCACGGCCGCCTCGATCGAACGGCTGATCGACAATGGCGTCTCGGGCGTGATCGTCCTGCCGATGCTGGGCGAGAACGCCTGCATGAGCATCGAGGAGAAGGCCGAGGTGATCCGCACAGCGAAGAAAGCCGTCAAGGGCCGTGTGCCGCTTCTGTCGGGGCTGGCCGAGATCACCACCGAGGCCGCTGTCGAGCGCTCGCGCCAGTTCCACGACCTGGGTATCGACGGGATGATGGTCTTCCCCAGCATCGGCTACAAGACCGACCCGCGCGAGACCGAGGCCTGGTATCGTGCCATTGGCGGCGCGAGCCCTCTGCCCATCATGATCTACAACAACCCCATCGCCTATGGCGTCGACGTGACCCCCGACATCCTGCAGGCGCTGGCCGATGTGCCCACCATCGTCGCCGTGAAGGAGGAGACGGGCGACGTTCGCCGCGTGACCGACATGTACGTGGCCTGCGGCGATCGTTACCGGATCTTCTGCGGCGTCGACGACCAGATCGTCGAGAGCGTCGCGCTGGGTTCCATCGGCTGGGTCTCGGGCATGACCAATGCCTGGCCCGCGGAATGCGTGGAACTCTTCAACCTCTCCATCGCGGGCCGGTTCGCCGAGGCGCGTGAAATATACCGCATCATGACGCCCGCCTTCCACCTCGACACCCATGTGAAGCTGGTGCAATACATAAAGATGGCCGAAAACGTCGTCTACGGCGCGCCGGAATGGTGCCGCGCGCCGCGCCTGCCGCTCGACGGCGACGAACGCAAGCGCGTCGTGAGTATTCTCGAAAAAACGGTAAAGGACCTTGCCGCGCACTACGCGTCGCGCGCGGCGTGAAAGGGAATTCAATGACCCGAGCAAAAGACGATTATGACTACGTGATCGTAGGCTCCGGTGCGGCTGGATCGGTCGTGGCGGCGCGCCTTTCGGAGATGTCCGGGGCGCGCATCCTCGTGCTCGAGGCCGGCCCCTCGGACATGAGCGTCTATGTCCGGATGCCGGCTGCGATGTCCTATCCCCTGTCCGACCAACGCCGGATCTGGGCCATGGAGACGGGCCCCGAGCCCGGGCTCGGCGACCGGACGATGGACCACGTACGGGGTAGGATGCTGGGCGGCTCGGGCTCGCTCAACGGGATGGTCTACGTGCGCGGCAACCCGCGCGACTTCGACGCCTGGGCGGAGGCGGGTCTCGAGGGCTGGGGTTATGCCGATTGCTTGCCCTATTTCAAGCGGCTTGAAAGCTACGACCATGGCGAGGACCGCTATCGCGGCCGCTCCGGGCCGATCAAGGTGACGCGGATGCCAGTGGGCCTACCCGTCTACGACGCAATGCTCGAGGCCGGGCAGCAGTCGGGCCATGCGCTGAACGACGACTACAACGGCTACCGGCAGGAGGGCGTGCACGTCTACCAGGCCAATATCGACCGCGGCATCCGCGCCAGCGGCGGGCGGCAGTATCTCCGCCCCGCGGTCAAGGCCGGCAAGGTAGAGCTGCGGCTGGGCGCGCTGGTCACGCGGGTGCTGACGGAAGGCAACCGCGCCGTAGGGGTCGAGGTCCTCAAGGACGGCAGCCGCAACAAGATCATGGCTGCCAAGGAGGTCATTCTGTGCGGCGGCGCCTTCAACTCGCCGCATCTCCTGATGCTCTCGGGTATCGGCCCGCGGGAAGAGCTCGCGCGGCACGACATCGCCTGCGTGCAGGACCTGCCCGGCGTCGGCAAGGGGCTGGCCGATCACCCCGCCGTCTCGGTCGCCTATCACGCGCGGCGCCCTGGCATGTCGCCCGGTGTCGGTCTTGGCCTGCTCGGAATGGCGCGGGTCGGCGCGCAGTGGCTGTTTCTGCGCAGCGGGCTCGGCGCGCGCAATCTGTGGGAGACCGGCACTTTCTTCCGGAGCTCCGACGACGTGGATTACGCCAACATCCAGCACGAATTCCTGCCGCTTCTGGGGGAGTTCGCCCATGGCGAGGTGACGGTCGAGGACGGGTTCCAATACCAGGTCTGCCTGATGCGGCCGCGGAGCAAGGGCGAAGTGACGCTCGCCTCCTCCGATCCCCGCACGTTGCCGAAGATCGTCACGAACTTCCTCACCGATCCGCTCGACCGGCGCGACCTCGCCGACGCGGTGCGCCATACCGACGAGATCTGCCAGCAGAAGGCCTGGGACGCGTATCGCGGCGAGGCGGTCGAGCCGGGGCTGCGGACCATGCCCGAGGACGACCTGATGCGCTGGCTCGAGGCGCGCGTCGGCACCCAGTATCACCCCTGCGCCACATGCCGGATGGGGTTGGACGACATGTCGGTGACGGACGGGTCGGGCCGCGTCAACGGGATGGAGGGGTTGCGCATCGCAGACGCCTCGGTGATGCCGACGATCACCAGTGGCAACCTGCAATGCCCCGTCGTCATGGTGGCCGAGAAGCTGTCGGACGCGATCAAGGGCGTCCCGTCGCTTGCGCCGGAGCGTGTCCCGTATGCCGGCGCCGACACACCCGATACCGAGGTGGCGTGAAAGCTGTTGCTCTTTGTCTGACGATCTGCAAGAGACCAGTCGTCGCCCTGAAGGAAATCGAAAGACGCCCGTAATCATGACGTTGCAGCGGCCGACCATCACGAGCATGGTGGCGGAAAACATTGCCAACCGTATAATTTCAGGTGAGCTGAAGGGCGGCGAGCAACTGCGCCAAGAGGCCATTGCCAAGGAATTGGGCGTCAGCCGGGTGCCCGTGCGCGAGGCGCTTCTGCAGCTCGAGGCGGAGGGTCTGGTGACCATCCAGACCCATCGCGGCGCGATCGTGTCTAAGCTGTCGCGCGAGGACGCGGTGGACATCCTGGAGACGCGCGAGGCGCTGGAGCTTCTGCTTCTCGAGAAGGCGATCGACATCGCGACCGTCGCCGATCGCGAACGCGTCGCTCAGGCCATGGCCGCCTATGACCGCGCCATCGAGTTCGGATACGGGCCAGAGCAACTCAGCCAGCTGAACTGGGACCTGCACCTTGCGATGATGGAACCCACCGGGCGCGTGCGCTCGATTGCGCTGCTGAAGTCGCTCTATTCGTCGCTCGACCGGTATCTGCAGCTGCAGATTGTCCCGCTCGAGGCGCAGAAGCGTGCGGTGAAAGACCACCACGCAATCGTGGCCGCCTACGAGGCGGGCGACAAGAACAGGTTTCTCGACCTGTCGCGCTCCCATATCCGGAACGCTGCACGCGATGTGCTGAAGCGCTTGGGCGCGCTCGAAACCAGCGCGGACTAGACGCGCGCGAGGGCCAAACGCCTGCGCGCAGCTTGCGTGGAAATCTGCAGATGTACTGGATTATTGTCATTTTCTGACGCAAAACCATTGAGGTTTCCATCATTTTGTATATCAATATCCAACATACAAAACGGGGGAGCGGAACATGAGAACCTACGGGCTTTGGATCGACGGAACGCGAAACGATCCGGCCGAGAACGATACCCTGACGCGGCACAGCCCGGCGACGGGCGAGGCCGTCGCCGAGTTCGCCTTGGCCGGCGGAACGGATGTGGACCGGGCAGTCTGCAGCGCGCGTGCGGCGTTCAGGTCGGGCGCCTGGTCCGGCCTGCCGGCAAGCGCCCGGGGGCGTGTCCTCCAGCGCTTCGCTGATCTCATCGAGCGGGATCTGGAGCGGCTCGCGCGAATCGAGGCCGACGAAGCCGGCAAGACCATTGGCGCCGCGCGCGAGGAACTCACTTGGTCGCTCGAGCTGCTGCGCTACGCCGCCACGCTGGCCTGGAGCATGCCAGGCCGTCTTTTAGACCGTGAAGGCGCTGAGCGGCTCGGGCTCGTCAGCTACGAGCCACTGCCCGTGATCGGCATGATCCTGCCCTGGAACTTCCCCACGGTCACGCTGTTCCAGAAGCTGCCCTACGCGCTCGTCGCAGGCTGCTCGGTCGTCATCAAGCCCTCGGAACTGACGGCCGGCACAGCCATGGAATACGCCGCCATCGCGAAGGAGTCAGGCATCCCCGACGGCGTGATCTCGGTCCTACCGGGCACCGGGCCCGTGGTGGGCGAGGCCATGTGCCGCCATCCCGGGATCGACATGATCTCCTTCACCGGCTCTACGCGCGTGGGCAAGCGGATCGCGGGAGTCGCCGGCGAGAGCCTCAAGAAGGTGGCGCTGGAACTGGGCGGCAAGGGGGCCAACATCGTCTTCGCCGATGCCGACATTGACGCCGCGCTCACGGGCGCGCTGGCGGCGTTCACCATCAACCAAGGTGAGGAATGCTGCGCCGGGGGGCGTCTGTTGATCGAGGCCTCCATCGCCGACGACTTCGTGGCGCGGCTGGCGGAGATGGCCGCCGCGATGAAGCTCGGGCCCCCGGACGACGAGGACGCGCAACTCGGCCCGATGATCCATGCCGCACATCTGGACAAGGTCCTCGCTCATGTCGAGGGCGCGAAGAGCGCCGGGGCCCGTCTGGTCACGGGCGGCGGCCGGCCCGACGATCCGGCGCTCGGGAATGGATACTTCGTGGAGCCCACGATCCTTGACGACGTGACGCCCGAGATGGCGATCTTCTCGGAGGAGGTCTTCGGCCCCGTCCTCGCGGTCACGCGGTTCGAGAGTTTCGAGGAGGCGGTCGAGCTTGCCAACGGGACGTCCTACGGGCTCGCCAACGGGGTCTGGACGAAAAATCTCGACAAGGCAATGGCGATGTCCCGCCGGCTAGAGAGCGGCTTCGTCTATGTGAACACCTACCTCGAGACAATCCCGCAACTGCCCTTCGGCGGCCGCAAGTCCAGTGGCCTCGGCCGCGAGAACGGGGTGGACGGGCTGCTGGAGTTCATGGAGGCGAAATCCACCTTCATCCGGCTGGATCCGCACGCAGCCTGAGCGGAAACCGCCCTCCGGGATCGGGCGGATCGGCGCAGGTGTTACACGACCGCGCCGATCTGCCAGGGCACGAACTCGTTGCGACCGTACCCGAGCGCCTCGCTGCGCGTTTCGGTCCCGGATGCCGTTTCGAGAACGCGCCTGTAGATCTGCGATCCGAGGTCATCGAGCGTCGCGCGACCCGTCAGAACCCCGCCGCAATCGATGTCCATGTCGTCCTTCATCTTCTCGAACATCGCGGAGTTCGACGCGAGCTTGAGGCATGGCGAGGGTTTGTAGCCGGTCGTCGACCCCCGGCCCGTCGTGAAGCAGACCACCGTCGCGCCACTCGCGATCTGGCCGGTGATCGAACACGGATCGAACCCCGGCGAGTCCATGAAGATCAGCCCCCGATTGCGCGGGCGCTCGGCGTATCGACACACATCCACAAGCGGGCTCGTCCCACCCTTTGCGACAGCCCCGAGCGACTTCTCGACGATGGTCGTGAGACCACCGCGCTTGTTTCCGGGCGTCGGGTTGTTGTCGATCTCCCCATCGTTGCGAGCCACGTAATCCTCCCACCAGAGGATGAGCTCGTCGAGCTTGACGCCCACCTCCTCGCTCACGGCGCGGGCGCGCAGGAGATGGTCCGCCCCGTAGATTTCGGTGGTCTCCGCAAGGATGACGGTGCCGCCGTCCGCGACAAGAAAGTCGCTTGTCCGCCCCAGAGCCGGGTTTGCCGATATCCCCGAAAAGCCGTCGGAGCCGCCGCACTGGACCGCGAGAACGAGATCCGAGGCCGGGCGCGTCTCGCGGCGTGCCTCGTTCACGCCCGGCGCCATGGCCGCGATCGCGGCGACGCCGGCCTCCACGGTCGCGCGTGTGCCGCCCAGATCCTGGATGTTGAACACCTGCATCCGCTCGCCAGGCGTCATGCCGAACGCCTCCATCATCAGTGGGAGCTGGTTGACCTCGCAACCGAGCCCCACCACCAGCACGCCGCCCATGTTCGGATGGCTGGCGTAGCCCCACAGCGTCCGCTGCAGAAGCTCCATGCCCAGCCCGCGCCCCATGCCGCAGCCCGTGCCATGGGCGATCGGGACGACACCGTCGATATTGGGGAAATCCGCCAGTATCCCGCGCCGTTCGACCTCGTCGGCGATTGTCTGCGCCACCGTACCGGAGCAGGTCACCGTCGTTAGAACGCCGATGTAGTTTCTGGTTCCCACGCGCCCGTCCTCTCGTACGAAGCCTTCGAAGGTAGCGCCGGTCGGCTCGGTGTCGCCGCTGGCGACCTGTCCGGCAGGAAGGCGTTCTCCGCGAGAGGGCATCCCGAGGTTATGAACATGGACATGCTCGCCCGGAGCGATATCTGCGAGCGCCACCCCGATGATCTGACCGAACTTCCGGACATGACCGCCGCGCGCGATCGCTTCCAGCGCGATCTTATGGCCGGCCGGGACGGGTGCGTGCAGCCGAATGCCTTCCGGCAGTACCGCACCCGCGGGGAGATCTCGGAGCGCGATGCGCACGTTGTCGCCCCGCAGGAGCCGCACCGTGGCGTCGTTCGAGGCCTCAATCGTTTCGGACATCTCCGATCTCTCCCTTGTCTTTCATGACCCGCAGGCGCTGGTCGAGTGACACGACGGAACCTTGACGTTCATGCCGCCTCTCCGACGCCCGCCATGGCATGCAGGATTTCCGTTTCGGTCGTCTCGGCGGTCTTGAGTTCGCACGCGATCGACCCTCTTCGCAGAATATAGATACGGTCAGTTGTTTCCATGAGATCTGACAGGCGATGGCTGACCAGCATCACAGACGCGCCGCTCTGCGGCAGCCGCCTGATCAGTTGCAGAAGCGGCCGCCCGGCCTTGACTGAGAGCGCGGCTGTCGGCTCGTCCATGATGACCAGCTTCGGGGAGGACGCCATTGCCCGGGCGATCGCCACCAGTTGCCGCTGGCCGCCCGAAAGCGCCGAGACGGGCTCGGTGAGGGAGGGCAGGTGCAGGTCGAGCCGATCCAGCACTTCCTCGGCGCGTGCCAGCATCTGCGGCCGGTCCAGAACCTTCAGCCCTGGCAATCCGAACCGGCTGATCTCACGCCCGAGGAAGATGTTCTCGTAGATGTCCAGATTGTCGCAAAGCGCTAGATCCTGATAGACCATTTCCACGCCGATCTCTCGCGCTCGGCGGGGAGAATAGGCTGGATCCATTCTGCCGCCGATGCGCAACTCGCCGCTCGACGGGGTCACGTCTCCGGCGATGGTGCGCATCAGCGTCGATTTCCCCGCACCGTTGTCCCCGGCGAAGCCCACGACTTCTCCGGGGGCGATGTGGAAGTCTATGTTTTCGAGTGCGGTCACCGCCCCGTAGTATTTCGCCAGTCCAATCGCTTCGACAACATGCGTCATCGATCACATCCTCATTTCATGTCGACGCGTGAAGCTGTCGACGCCGACGGCCGCGAGCAGGATGAGCCCCGTCGCCACCATTTGGTAGAAGGTGTTCACGCCCGCCAGGCTCAGTCCATTGGAAATGCTCGCCATGAGCAGGGCGCCGGCAACCGCTCCCGGGATCGAGCCCTGCCCGCCAAAAAGGTTGGTGCCCCCGATGATGGCGGCGCTGATCGCATTGAGGGCGAGGAGTTCGCCGATCCCCGGGGGCGCAGCGTCGAGAAGGGAGGCCTGCACGACTGCCGCGAACCCGGTAAGAATTCCCATGAAAACGAACAGGAGAACGACGATCAGCCGCACATTGATGCCGACCCGTTTGGCCGCTTCGGGGTTTCCCCCGACCGCATAGACATGGCGGCCGAAGTCAGTGTTCTGCATCAGCCAGTGCAGTCCGAAGGCGAGAACCCCCAGCAACAGCGTCGGGTAGGGTAGGCCGCGGTGGTTGTAGAACGCCCAGGCGGCGCCGAGCGCGAAGGCTAGAAGCAGGGCGAACTGGATCACCTCCATGACCCGCGTCAGCGTCGGTTTCTCGCCCGTGGACAGCATCCTGAAACCTGCCCGCCCCACAAGAGGCACAGCGACGAGCACGATGAGCGCGGCTGAAGCGATCGGAGGAACCTCGCTGTTTGAGATCCTGTAGAAGCCGTCGGACGCTCCTGCGAGCGTCTGGCCGTCGGGTATGATGTAGGCAACCCCCCGCAGCCACGAGAAACCTGCGAGCGTGATGATGAAGGAGGGGATAAGAAGCCAAACGCGAAGCGCGCCGTGCAAGAGTCCGACCACGGCACCAGCTGCCAGGGCCAGCAACACCGTTGACGTGGCTGACAGCCCGAGGGTGATCTGGAACTGGAACACGAGCACCATGACGAGAGCCATGACGGCCCCGGCGGATAGGTCGATCTCGCGCGCGATCAGCAGCATGGTCATGCCCATCGCGAGGATCGCCGTAACCGTCATCTGCACGGAGAGCGTGCTGAGGTTCCGTGGAGTGAGAACGAAGCCATCGGTGAAGATGAAGTGAAATGCGAGCCAGACGACCACAGTGACGCCAAGCAGCAGTACGAGCCGCAGGTCGCGCCGGCTGGATGCAAGCGACGTCCTGCGCATGTCCTTGGCGCGTACGTCTTGCGTGGATTGAGTTAGATCGGTCATCTTGGTACCTCGTCTCCGTCGCGGGCCGCCTCCGAGCGGAGAGGCGGCCCGTTTGCTTTCAGCGGTACGCCTCAAGGCCCGGAAGCATGAACTCGTCGGCAAGTCCCGCCACTATGACCGAAGCATCCACATAGCCCGGACTGTACTGCTCGAGATACTCGACGATATTGTTGCGCGTAACGTTGAAGTCCTCGACCGGATGGAGCGGGATGTCCTCACCTCCGGCCGAGTAGGTCATCGGTGCCGTGACCGCCTCACCTCTCGCAAGAGCCACGGCGAGTTCTGCAGCTGTCCGGCCCATGACGTCGAACCTCGTGAAACTGGACAGGTTCTGTTTGCCCTCGAGGATGTTGCGGCACGCCTCCGTCGTGGCATCTTGCCCCGACACGAAAGCGGTGCCGGCAAGACCCTGAGCTTCGAGAGCTGCGACGGCGCCTCCGGCCATGCCGTCGTTGTTGCAGAACACACCACGGATCTCGTTGGCGTTCGCCGTCAGAGCGTTTTCGACCTGTTGCCGTGCGCTCTCGGGATCCCATCCACTGTGGTATTCGTGGCTGACGATTTCGACGGCACCGGAGTCGATCATGGGTTGGAGGACTTCGAAATAGCCGGCCGTGACCTCCTCGGCGACGGCGTTGCCGGCCTGCCCCGAGCAGATCACCCATTTGCCCGAAATGTCGCCCAGGGTGTCGATCGCGGCCTGAGCGGCCGTTCGACCCACGTTGCCGTTGTCCCGGCTAACGAAAGCCGAGATGTCAGGGCTCGGGATCGCGGTGTTGTAGGCGATGACCGGAACTCCTTCGCGCGCGGCCCGCCGGGCCATGTTGATTCCCGAATTCGAGTCGATGGGAACGATGCAGAGCGCATCCACCCCTTGGCTCAGCAGGTTTTCGACATCGCGCAGCTGCTGTGCCACATCGAAATTCGCCTGCACGACGACAGGCTCGAAGCCTGCTGCCAGAACGGCTTCCTCGAAACTCGGCTTGTCGAGGTTTCGCCAACGTGGAACAGTGAATGTTTCCATGGCAAAGCCGATCCTGCCTGTTCCCTGCGCGGTCGCCTTGATCGCCGGCAGGGCTGCAAGTGCTGTTCCTGCAGCGAGAAACTCCCGCCGGTTGAGTCCGGAAAATCGCTTGATCATCTTGGTCTTCTCCCCTTCGAGGTTGCTGTTTCCTGCCCGTGGCGCCTGCCGTCTTCTTTTTCCGTTCATGCCGCCGCGAGTACGTCGATCTCGATCACCATCTTGGGGTCTGCCAGCGCACTAACGTAGACCAGCGTATTGCCGGTCACGACATCGCCGAGCAGTTCGGCCCGCCGTTCGCGGCTGTAGCCAACGTGCTCGCTCGAGGTCATGAAGACCGTGACTTTCATGATGTCCGCAGGCGTCAGACCCGCGCCATCGAGCCAGCGGCCGACGTTCAGCCAGGCTTCGGCGATCTGTTCCTTCGGATCGCTGAGCAATTCTCCATCGAGCGTGATACCGAGCTGTCCAGCAGAGGCATAAATCCGTGCGCCAGGTGCGCTCACGTTGTGGTGCACATACGGTCCAACAGGCGCGTGCAGTCCGGGAGGGTTGAAGCGTTCGATCATCGGGCCTTCTCCTTCTTCGGCAAGTTGCTGCGCGCAACCAGAGTGGCAGGCGCAAGTCGGGCCAGGCGGTCGGTCAGGATGTCCACCGGCTTCTCCGCATGAACCGCGACGTCCTTGCGGTGCACGGCGCGAAGGACGAGCTGGCCACCGATCTGACGGAATGGTTCGGGTGGAAAGCCGCCTGCTGGGTGCCGGACGATGGCGGTTCTGGTCAGGGCCTCGTCCGTCTCCAGGACCAGACCCGCCATGATCTTCGCGCCGAGGCGCGTTGGCCCCACCCCGTTGCCTGAGAACCCGCATCCGTAAACAATGTCCCGGTTTTCTCCGAGGTATCCGAACATCGGGAGTCCGTCCCGGGTACGGTCGATGGCGCCGATCCAGCTTCGGTCTGGGCCGATGCCTTGGAAATGGCTCGAATACTTCTGGAATTCGTCTCCCATCATGGCGATACGAGGCGCGGTTCCCTCGAACCGTTTCCCCACGCGGCCCGCGAAGCCGATCTGTCCGCCGCCCTTGCCGTACATGACGCGCCCGTCGGGTAGTGCCCGCAACGCGCCGACCATCAGGCGGGAGTCGTTCACATAGGGTCCACCGGTCCAGCCCATCCTCTCGATGATGTCGGGAGCCGGTCGCGTCACCGCGAGTTCCGATGCCGCGATCAGGATCGAGGACCGGAACTCAGGCATCCGCCCGAACCAGGCATTCAGCGCAAGTACGAGGCGTCCGGCGCTGATCCTGCCATCCGCCGTTTCCACCTCCAGACGGCCGCGCCGCGAAAAACGCTTCATTGGCGTGTTCTCGTGTATTCGCACGCCGGCCTCGAGCGCCGCCTGCCTCAACCCCACGGCGAGAGAGGCAGGATCCACCGACGCGCAGGATCGGTCCACGACACCTCCGTGCAAACCGTCGAGGCCCCAGGCACCCGCGATCTCCTTGCCCGATAATTCCTCGAACGGGTGAAGGTTGTTGCGGGCCAAAGCTTCGGCGGCAGGGGACCAGGCCCCCACATGTGCCTTGCAGGTCGCGCCCCATAGCCAGCCGTCCCGTCGAAAATGCCCGACGCCATGGCTCACGCAGAAATCTTCGACCTCGTTCACGGCGCGCTCGGCTTCGCGACCCAAAGCAAGCGCCTCGTCGGTCCCGCAGAGAGCCTCGAGCGCCGGGAAGCGAGCCCACCAGTTGAGCACGTAACCCGCGTTACGCCCGCTCGCGCCTCCACCACAGAGATCACGCTCGATCACGAGGACATCCAGACCGGGCTTGCGTTCCTTCAGCAAGAGCGCCGTCCAGAGACCTGCGAAACCACCTCCGACGATTACCACGTCAGCGCTTGTGTCCCCAACCAGGGGAGGGCAGGGGCTCACGCCCCTTGCGAGCGCCTCGGTCAACCAGTGGGAGCGGGGAGCCTGGACCATCGCCTGCACCTCAGCCCGACTTGCCGGGATCGTTCCCGTAAAGGGACCGCGCGGCGTCTTCGCTGATGAACCCGTCGAGAAGATCGTCTTCCACGGCCTCGCAGGATCTTTGTCCAGGGTCACCGTGGCCGCCACCGCCCGGCATAAGGACGCGCACCACGTCGCCGGGAGAAAGCTTCACATTGGAATATTTGGAGGATGAGGCGCGGTCGAAGGCTTCCCTTGCCGTCTGCCAGCCGTCATGGCCCTCCCGACGGAAGAGCGTTGCACCGGTCGCGCCCTCAAGTCCGCCCTCGAGGCCCCATGCCGGCAGGCGGTGCCGGTTGCTCATCTGGTTCATCGAGATCGGCGCCATCGCCCGGAGCGTGCGCGATTGCCCGAGACCGCCGCGGTATCGTCCGGCACCGCCGGAGTCGGTCCTGAGCGAGTATTCCTCGACCCGCCATGGAAACTTCGTCTCGAAGACTTCCACCGGCGTCGCCGCGCAGTTGCCGTTGATCGAGTCGAGTGTCCCGTTACCATCGGCAAAGCGCCGCGCACCATATCCCACGAGGCAGAGGTCGAAGCCGGCGAAGGCTTCGCCAACCGACTCGTCGTATCCGCCGAAGGTCACGCAGCCATGCGTGGCCCCCTCGGCGGCCATGACCCGATCGGGTATCGCTTCGGCCAATGCGCCAAAAATCGCACAAACCACAAGTGGATGAGTCTCGGTGTTTCCGCCGACCTCGGCGCCCGGATAATCTACGTTCATGATGGTGCCGGGCGGCGCGATGACGCGGATCGGCCGGTAACAGCCCGAGTTCTTGGGAATCGTCTCGTCGGTGATGTGCAGGAAGGCGTTGAACGCAGCTGACCACGCCACTCCAAGTGTTGCGTTGATCGGTCCCTGGGCCTGTGGCGAGCTGCCGGTGAAATCCACCACCACATCTCCGCCGGACACGTGAATGGCGACCTTGATGAGGTATTCCCGGTCCGGATCGATCCCGTCGTCCTCGACGTGGTCCTCGAAGTGGTAGACACCGTCCGGGATGGCCTCAATCTCGGCCCGCGTGCGCCGTTCGGAATAGTCCAAGAGGGCCCGCACGGTCCGCTCGAGCCTTTCCACGCCGTATCGACGGTAAAGCTCCTGCACGCGCGTCTCGGCTAGTGTGACCGAGCTGATCATGGCGCGCAGGTCGCCGTAATACATGCGGGGCGTTCTGACCTGCGCGAGCAGCAGCCGCCATACGTCCGGATCGTCCTTGCCCTTCTTGATCACCTTCACGGGTGGTACGCGCAGGCCCTCGTGGAAGATTTCGGTGGCATCTCCGGGAAATCCACCGGCCGCCACGCCGCCGACCTCGACGAAATGACCCACGGCAACGGCAAAAGCCACGATTCGCCCGTCGAAGAAGATCGGTTTGAAGACCGTATGCTCCGGCGTGTGCAGGCCGCCGCGGTACGGGTCGTTGTGGAGGATGACGTCGCCCTCTTCGATAGTATCGAGCGGCGTCTCCTGCACCATCGTGCGGACGAGGAGCGGAATGCCACCGATCTGGGAGGGGCAGAAATCGCCGTTTGCGATCATCTCGCCGTCCGGCGTGGCAAGGGCGCAGGAAAAGTCCTCGGACTCGCTGAAGAGCGAAGAGTAGGAGGTGCGCATAAGGGTGATGCCCATCTCCCGGCAGATGGAGGAAAGAATTCCGTCGACGACAGTGATATCGACAAGGTCGGCCTGTTCAGGTGCTCGGACGGGCCCCTCTGGAGCGACGCGGGGCGTCCGTCCTTCCGCAACGGCTGAGGCCCAGTCACGACACCAATTGGAACAGTGCTCTCCGGCCGACTCCCCGCCGCCGTCATCGAAAAGGAGCGAGCCGCAGTTGGCGCATTTCAGGTACTTCTCGACGTAATACCCGTTGGGAGAGAGTTTCATGGCGCCACCTCCGGTGTGATGACAAGATTGCCGTAGGGGTCGACACGGAGGGCCGCGCCCGGGGGCAGCACGGTGACGGAGGCGTTTTCCTCGACAAGCGCCGGCCCTGAAATTCTGTCTCCGGCCCGCAGGCTGCTCCGGTCATACACCGCTGCCAATTCCTCGCCTCCGGAGAAGGTCACCTTTCGGTGGCGGGATGGGCTCGGCACGCCGTGTCCCGCCGGGATGGAAGGAATTTCTGGCTTGGGTGTCCTGCAGATCGCCGTGACCTTCAGCGTCACGATTTCCAGCGCCTCGTCAGGTGTGTGATAACCGTACCGGGCCTCGTGAGCGGCGTGAAACCTGCTGAAGAGATCGGCTGCGCGTTCCGGGCCGAACGACGTGAAATCCAGCGGCACCTCGAGTTCGTGGCTCTGCCCCAGGTACCGCATTTCTGCCGACGGCATCAGCTCGAGTTCACCGTCATAGCCCTGTTCCCGCAACTGACCCTCGGCCTGTGCCAAAAGCTCCGCCATGACGGCACTCAGCCGGTCACCGTCGAACTGCCGTGAAGTCATTGGTGCAGTGCGGGCGAGGTCGACCCTAGCGTCGGCAAGCAGAAAGCCCCATGCCGAGAACTGACCGGGATGGTTCGGGACGATTGCACTCTTCATGCCGCCTTCGAGCATGAGATCGACCGTGTGAAGCGGACCCGCGCCTCCGAAGCCAAGAAGTGCGAAGTCGCGAGGATCATGGCCTCGTTCTGTAAGCACCGACCTCAGCTCACCAAGCATGTTGGAGTTGACGATCCGGATGATTGCAGCGGCCGTTTCTTCGACACCGAGTCCAAGTTTCTCGCCGACACTCTTGACGGCCAGGCGGGCCGCCTCGGCGTCCAGATCAAACGTCCCACCCAAGAAATTATCCGGATCGATGCGACCTAGGACCACATTTGCATCGGTGACGGTGGGTTCGATCCCTCCGCGCCCGTAGCATGCCGGTCCTGGAACGGCGCCGGCACTACGGGGACCGACACGAAGCATTCCGCCCGGATCGACCCATGCCACCGACCCGCCGCCGGCGCCGAAGGTCCGGATATCGATCATCGGTACCTGGATCGGCAGACCGAACTCGATCTCGAAATCGGTCGTGAAGCTTTCCTGCTGGTCGACGATGGCCGCGCAATCGGTCGAGGTGCCCCCGATATCGAGCGTGAGCACGTGGTCCTCTCCCACGGTTTGGGCCAAGACGCGTGCGCCGACGACGCCGCCTGTGGGCCCGGACACCGCGAGGTTCACGGGAACCTGCGCCGCCGCGTTAAGGGCGACCTCGCCCCCGTTAGATTTGATCATTACGACCTGCGGCTTGTCCTCGCGGGATGCGAACCATTGCCCGATGCGATCGACCTGATGTTCCAGCAGGGGTTTGATATAGGCATCCGCGATCGTCGTCGCGGCCCGAGCATATTCCTTCCAGCGGGGTAACACGTCATAGGAGATCGAGATCGCCATCCCGGGAAGTTCTTGCGCTAGGATCTCCCGAACCCTGAATTCATGCGCCGGGTTAATGTAAGAAAACAGCAGACAGACTGCGACGGCACCGATGTTTTCTTTACGACGAATCTCCGCGGCAACGGCCCTGACACTTTGCTCGTCGAGCGCAACGAGGACTTCGCCGTTAGGGCCCACGCGTTCCGAAACCTCGAAGGAATTGCGCCGCTGGACGAGCGGCGGCGTTTTCACCCAAGTAATGTCGTAGCTGCCCTTGCGCTTGCCTGTCTGGATGAACGGGATGTCCCGAAAACCCGCGGTCGTGACGTAGGCGACCTCTACCCCTTTCCGTTCAAGAAGCGCGTTTGTTGCGATCGTCGTGCCGAGGCGGAGCGTGCCAATCGCCTTGAGGTCCGGATTCGCGCCGATGCCGGCAATGATGCCTTCGACCGGATCCGATGGCGTCGTCAGCGTCTTCCAGGCCTGCACTGACCCCGAAGCGCGATCGTAGGCAACGAGGTCCGTAAATGTTCCTCCGACATCAATTCCCAGGATCGCGCTCAACGTATCGCTCCTTCCCGCCAACAATGTCCGTGATGCTTCGCCGCGTCTTGCATCGGTCCCCCCGTCTTGCGGTTTCGTGGAACTCTAGTCGTCGAAAAAGGCGCGTGTCAACACTTTGTATACGAAATACAGTATGGAAAATACGCTGACTTGACTTTGGCTTGGAATGAACGGACTAATCCACACGTCCTTTCGGAAGGAGGCTTCTCGTGGTCAACATTTCAGTTGCAAGCGGTCAGGGTGTTCATGTTCAGACGCTTTCGGACCAAGTGCTGAATGCCGTTGTGCTCGCGGTGATGGAGCGCCGTATCCCCTTCGGAGCTCGGCTGAAGGAGGCTGAGATCGCCCGCGACCTCAACGTCAGTCGCATGCCCGTTCGCGAGGCGCTGATGCGACTGGTGAGCGAAGGCGTTGTAACGAACACTCCGTTTCGAGGCATGTGCCTCATGGAAGTCGATGAACGAAAGCTAAGGGAAATTCTGGACGTGCGGGTTTCACTAGAGCGACTGGCCTTTCAGGCGGCGATAGAGAGGCTGATATCCGGCGAGGAGACGCTGAACCGTGTGGAATCAGCCCTGCTGGAGATGGAGCGGGCATGTTCCGACGGCTCCGCAGCTCTGATGGCCCATAGCGACATCGGATATCACCGCTCCGTGGTCGAGCTTTCGGGCAATGAAACTCTGCGGAACCTCTGGGAAATGATGGCCCGGCAATTCCAGATGATCGTTGGTATCGCCTGGCATGTCACCGACCAGCAGGCGATCTACCAGTCGCATGTCGACCTTCATACGGCCATCGCCGAGATGGATCAGGCGAAGGTGCACGAGATGCTGGCACCTCACATAATGGAAGCGATGAGCTTCGGCCTTGGCGATCTTGCGTCGGGGACTAACGGGGCGACGAAGACGTAGCCAGAATGGGGCGTTCAGCTTGAACATGCCGCGGCCGAAAGCGATAGATTTTCTCCTGCTGCCCGGGTTTCCGGCAGTCTGCCTAACGGCGATGATCGAGCCGCTTCGTGCAGCGAACGAGATACTGGGGCAGCGGGCCTACTGCTGGCGTATCCTGTCCGAAGGCGGCGCGGCAGTGCCGTGCAGCGCGGAAATCATGTTTGCTCCAGACGCCAGGTTGGCAGATTGTCAGATTTTCGATCTCGACGCATTCTTCGTCCTCTCAAATGTATGCGAGGGTTTCTCGGAGCCTCGCGTCGCAACAGCAACCCTGAGAAAACTTGAGCGAAGCGGCGTAGAAGTCGGGGCTGTCAGCGCCGCTGTTTTCCGCCTTGCAGAGGCTGGGCTGCTCGATGGGCGACGGAGCAGTGTCCACTGGCTTTACAAAACGGCGTTCGAGATTCGTCATCCCGGAGTCGAAATATGCGAAGACCTCATTGTCCGGGACGGACGCGTGACCACCGTGTCCGGAGCTTCGGCGGCTCTCGAACTGATGATTCAGGACTTGGCCGATGCGCACGGCACAGCCCTTGCAACGGAGGTGGCTTGTTGGTTTCAGCATCCAACGATCCGCGGCGTCGGCGTCCCCCAGTCGGTACCAGTACCCGGAAGCTCGCGCACCACGATGCGCACCGGCCCGCTTGTGGCGTCGGCAATCAGCAATCTTGACAACTCTTTCGATGGCGATGTGTCCGTAGACGATTTGGCAGCGGAACTCGGCGTCTCGACGCGAACGCTGCAAAGACGCTTTCTCCGGGAGGTGGGGCAGTCCCCTATGCAGTATGTGCATCACCTGCGCCTCACCGCGGCCAGGGATCTCTTTAGATACAGTGACCTAGGCGCCACTGATATCGCGTTGCAGGTCGGCTACGCATCCGCGAGCCGGATGAAGGCTCGATACATTGATGCATTCGGGTACGCGCCGGCCGAGGAAAGACGCCGTTGGAATGAACGCCGGCTGTCACGCGCTGCCGTTGGGAGGAAACTTGAGGAGGTCCCTACATGAAGCTTGCACGTCTTGGCGCACGTGGCGCCGAAATGCTTTCCGCCGTCGATTGCGACGGGAACTATCGCGACATCTCTTCTGCTTTTTCCGATCTGACTCCGGATCTCTTGTCAGACCCTTCGCCGCTTTTTGCGCTCGATTTAGGGGCCTTCCCGGTGGTCGCACCTAATCGCGTGGGCCCCTGCGTCGGGAATGTCGGTAAGTTCATCTGCATCGGGTTAAACTACTCCGACCATGCTGCGGAGTCGGGCCTGCCCGTGCCTGAAGAACCGATCCTTTTCATGAAGGCCACAAGCGCCATCTGCGGCCCGAACGACGATATCATCATCCCGCGCGGCTCAAAGAAGACTGATTGGGAGGTGGAATTGGGCGTCGTCATCGGTCGCGAGACAAGGTACGTCTCTGAGGCCGATGCGTTGGATCACGTGGCGGGTTATTGCGTTGTCAATGACATCTCGGAACGAGGCTTCCAGAATGAGCGAGGGGGACAATGGACCAAAGGCAAGTCTGCCGACACGTTTGGGCCGATTGGTCCTTGGCTCGTGACCCGCGACGAAGTTCCCGACCCGCAGGCATTGGCGATGTGGCTTGAGGTCGACGGGCACCGCTACCAGGATGGAAGCACCGCGACGATGATTTTCGGGGTGGCCGAGCTCGTTGCCTACGTCTCGCAATTCATGAGCCTTCAGCCCGGCGACATCATTTCGACTGGAACACCACCTGGCGTAGGGAATGGGCAGAAGCCGCCGGTCTACCTCAAGTCCGGGCAGACAATGCGGCTCGGAGTCGAGTGCTTGGGCGAACAATTGCAACAGAGCGTGGCCGCTGTCTAGCGTTAGCCGTCCAGCGGGCACTGTCACAAGAACTTCGCTTGAGGTGGGGCAGGGGGCTCGGTAGCGTCGGCGCATGACCCGACCCAGCCCCTTCAAGTGGTTCAATACGAGCCCCGAGATCATCCGCCTGGCGGTGATGCTCTATGTGCGGTTCCCGCTGTCGCTCCGGAACGTCGAGGACCTGCTGCACGAGCGTGGCGTCAAGATCAGCCACGAGACGGTGCTGTTCTGGTGGCCTAGGACTTGCAGTCGCTTAGCGTGAAAATAAACAATAACAATATCTTCGATGGTGGAGATGGTGTGGATGCCACTCTCCCCTGACGGCATCGCGATGTGCCGAACTCGTGGTGTCGAAACACAAGTTGAAGGAGAGGGCATCCATGGGAGAAGTTAGCATCATCGGCGTCGATCTCGCAAAGAACGTATTCCAGCTGCACGGCGCAGCGGCAGACGGGACGGTCGTGTCCCGAAAGAAGCTTTCGCGTCTGCAGTCCGCGCGGTTCGTGGCGGGTAATCCGGCATGCAAGGTGGCTATGGAGGCGTGTCCCAGCGCGCATCACTGGGCGGGGGAATTGTCCGCCCATGGGCACAGCGTCCAACTGATCGCACCCTATTACGTCAAACCGTTTTTGAAGAGGTAGAAGAACGACAGCGCCGACGCGGAGGCCATCGTCGAGGCGGCACTGCGTCCGACCATGCGGTTCGTCGAACCCAAGACCCAGGAACAGCAGGCCCGTGCCATCGCGTTCCGGACGCGCGAGCAGCTCGTGAAGCAGCGCACCGAGGCCGTGAACGCGCTCCGCTCGCATCTCTACGAGTTCGGCCATGTCGCCCCAGAGGGCATCGGATATGTCCCGCGCCTGGAACGGGTCGTCGATGATCCCGCTTCCGACATCCCCGATCTGGCGCGAGATATCTGCCGCATGCTCCTTGAGCAGATCGCGTATCTGACCGATCGGATCAAGGCGCTGAAAGTGAAGATCGCCGCCCTTTCGAACGAAGCGGACATGCCACGGCGGCTGCAGACCATGCCGGGCGTCGGACCGATCACTGCGCTCGCGGTGGAAACCTTCGCGCCGCCGATGGAACAGTTCCGGCGGGGTCGCGACTTCGCCGCCTGGCTCGGCCTGGTGCCGCGGCAGCATTCCTCAGGCGGCAAGCAGAAGCTGGGGAAAGCCTCGAAGATGGGGCAGCGCGACATCCGACGGTTGCTGATCATCGGGGCGACAGCGGTGATCCGCTGGGCTTCACGCCGGGACGCTCCCGCAGGTTCCTGGCTGGCGCGGATGCTGGAGCGGAAGCCCATACCGGTCGTGGCCGTCGCGCTGGCGAGCAAGATGGCGCGAGGCATCTGGGCTGACGCGCGGTGAAAGCTACAGTGGTCCGGTGCTGATCGGCGCCTGATCGGGCGACGGGCAGACCTAGGGACCACCAAGTTGTGAGGAAGGCATGATCCGAATGGGCACATGATCGACACGATCCGGGTCGGGCAAACCAGAAACGTTCTCCGAGTCTCGAGCTCGCTGTTGGAGATTTGGCCCCGGTCCGCGCATCACCATCCCGGCCAGCGGCGCCATGTCAGCCGCACCAACAGGCCTGACAAAAGAACGCACTCGATCACATGTCCAGACGATCAGAAATTCCTTGCAAACCGAGCGGCATCCACAAAAGAACGTTGAATCCCAGTCCCGTCTCCTCCGCCTTGCCCTCGCGAAAGCGTTCTCTCGATCCGGCTCCGGCCGGATTTTTCGTAACCCTCCGGCGGGGGCCGCCTGACGGGGCGCGGGGGGCGATGATAAGTCCAACCTTATGGTCGACCTTACGTTCACACCTCACATCGAGATCCTGTCCGCCGAGGACGTGCCGCGGCGCCGGCACTGGAGCGATGCGGACAAGATCCGGGTGGTCGAGGAAAGCCATCGGGGACATAGGCAGGTCTCAGCAACAGCGCGACGGCATGGCATCTTCCGCTCGCTGCTGACCGTCTGGCGGCGACAATATCGGAACGGCGAACTCGCAACCGCAAGCGGTCCTGCTTTCGTGCCGGTGAAGATGGCGCCGGACCTTGATGCCCAGTCGCTGCGGCAGCCGGTCCCCGCTGTCCGGGTCGAGATCGTTCTGAGGAACGGACGGCGCCTGCTTGTGCCCTCGTCGGTGGAGCCGGACGCATTGGCCCGGCTGCTGCCGATCCTGGAGGGCAAATGATCGCTTTCCCGGCGGGGGTGCGCGTGTGGATTGCGGGCGGGGTGACCGACATGCGGCGCGGGATGAACACGCTGGCGCGGACGGTCCAGCAGGGGCTCGGGCGCGATCCGCATGCCGGAGAGATCTTCTGCTTCCGCGGCCGCAATGGCGACCTGGTCAAGCTGCTCTGGCACGAGGGCGTCGGCATGTCGCTCTACACCAAGCGGCTGGAGGCCGGAAAGTTCATCTGGCCGAGCAGCCGCACCGGCGAAGCGGTGCAGATCTCGGCGGCCCAACTCGGCTATCTCCTGGAGGGGATAGATTGGCGCAATCCACGCTGGACGCAGCGCCCGACGAAGGCGGGACAAAAGCCTGCGAAAGCCTATATTTTGTTGGGTATTCCATGCGTTTAGGGTATGCTTCGAGCATGTCCGATACCGCCTGTGAGATTGCCCGACTCCGCGCCGCTCTTGCGGCGTCGGAAGCCCGTGCCGAGGCCGCCGAGAGCGAGCTGGCGCAGGCCCGTGCGGGGGTCTCGACCTCCGAGGCAATGATCAAGCATCTCAAGCTCGAGATCGCCAAGCTCCGACCCGACCACTACGGCCAAAGCGCCGAACGCCGCACCCGCCTGATCGACCAGATGGAGATTCAGCTCGAGGAACTCGAGGCCGCAGCCACCGAGGACGAGATCGCCACCGGGCAGGCGAAGATCACGGCGGTCGCCGGGTTCGAGCGCCGCCGCCCGGCGCGCAAGCCGTTCCCGGATCACCTGCTGCGCGAGCGCGTTGTGATCGACGCACCGACAGCGTGCTTCTGCTGTGGCTCGGACCGCATCGTGAAGATGGGCGAAGATATCACCGAGACGCTTGAGGTTATTCCCCGACATTCGAAGGTGATCCAGACCGTTCGAGAGAAGTTCACGTGCCGGGCCTGCGAGAAGATCAGCCAGCCGCCAGCGCCCTTCCATCCCACGCCGCGGGGATGGGCTGGGTCGAACCTGCTGGCGATGGTTCTGTTCGAGAAGTTCGGGCAGCATCAGCCGCTCAACCGGCAGGCCGAGCGCTACGCCAAGGAAGGCGTCGATCTCAGCCTCTCGACGCTGGCTGACCAGGTCGGGGCCTGCGCTGCCGCGTTGGCGCCGATCCATGCCCTGATCCGGAACTATGTTCTGGCAGCCGAGCGTCTCTACGGCGACGACACCACGGTCCCCCTCTTGGCGAGGTAAGGGACGCAGACTGCAAGGCTTTGGACATATGTCAAAGATGACCGGCCCTTTGGTGGTGGGGCGCCCCGAGCCGCGTTGTTCCACTTCTCGCGCGACAGGGAGATGACGCATCCGAACCGGCATCTTGCGGGTTGGCAGGGCGTTCTCCAGGCCGATGCCTATGGCGGCTACAACGACCTCTATCGCGGTGATCGTGATCCAGGGCCCGTCACCAGCGCCCTGTGCTGGAGCCATGCCCGACGGAAGTTCTTCGAGCTCGCCGACATCAAGGACAATGCCCGCAAGAAGAAGCCCGCGCACGACATATCGCCTGTCGCGCTGGAAGCCGTGAAGAAGATCGACGCCATCTTCGACATCGAGCGGCAGATCAACGGTCTGGACATCGCCATCCGGCTCGACGCCCGGCACCGGCTGGTCCGCCCCATGGTCGAGGAGCTGCACGACTGGATGCGGGCCGAACAGGGAACCATGTCGAAGCACAACCCCGTCGCAAAGGCGATCGCCTACATGTTCAAGAAGAACCGATGGGACGCCTTCACGCTCTTCCTCGAGAATGGGCGCGTCTGCCTCACAAACAACGCGGCCGAGCGCGCACTGCGCGGTATCGCACTGGGACGGAAGTCCTGGCTCTTCGCCGGCTCCGAGCGCGGCGGCGACCGCGCTGCCTTCATGTATTCCCTGATCGTCACCGCCAAGATGAACGACATTGACCCACAGGCTTGGCTCGCCGACGTCCTTGCAAGACTGCCCAACACAACGGCCTCACGGGTGCCGGACCTTCTGCCGTGGAAGTGGCAGCCATCGGAGCGCCAACTCGCTGCATGACCTCGGCCTATGCCGGATGCTTACGACCCTCGTGCTGCTGTGGCAGGAGTATCGCACCGATCACCCCGACGGCTATGGCTACACCTGGTTCTGCGAGCAATTCCGGGCCTTCGAGAACCGCACCAGCCCGAGCTTCCGCAACCGGCATGAAGCCGGCGCGGTCATGCAGACCGACTATGCCGGCCACACCATCCCCATCACGGACCCGGCGACTGGCGCGGTGCATCGGGCGCAGATCTTCGTCGCGGTGCTCGGCGCCTCTAGCTAAACATTCGCCTGGGCCAGCCTCACCCAGACGCTGCCCGACTGGATCGAGGCGCAGGTCCGTGCGCTGAAGTTCTTC
>Ga0209947_1000291_pt1 | contig 30979 bp, 29 predicted proteins | sample SalPonR2_B_D2_MG_FD_185706 | JGI IMG/M metagenome (GOLD analysis project Ga0209947, IMG submission 185706) | Salt pond soil microbial communities from South San Francisco under conditions of wetland restoration - Salt Pond MetaG R2_B_D2_MG... ...
GACCTCCGGCTGGCACTACGATCACTGGGCAGGCCCGTTCTATCCGGAGGGAACCGCCGCCGACGCGTTCCTGAGGCACTACGCCCAGCGCTTCGACACCGTCGAGATCAACGCGTCGTTCTACAGTCTCCCCGACGAAACGACGCTGGCCGCCTGGCGCGACGGCGTGCCGGACGGGTTCACCTTCGCGGCGAAGGCCAGCCGCTACCTGACCCACATGAAGAAGCTCAACGATCCGAGCGAGCCGCTGGAGAGGTTCCTCGCGCGGATGCGGACGATGGGCCCCAAGCTGGGACCGGTGCTGTTCCAGCTGCCGCCCAACTGGGGGTTCGACCCGGACCGCCTCGCGTCGTTCCTGGACCTTCTGCCGTCCGACCTGACCGCCGTGTTCGAGTTCCGTGACGAGAGCTGGTTCGACGACCGCGCGTACGAGCTGCTCCGGGCGCACGGCGCGACGTTCTGCATCTACGACCTGGCCGGCCGGACCTCGCCGAAGGTCGTGACCAGCGACGTCGCGTACGTACGTCTGCACGGTCCGGGCGACGCGTACCGAGGCAGCTACGACGCCCGGACGCTGAGCGGCTGGGCAGGGGCGTTCTCGACCTGGGCGTCGCACGGCACCGACGTGTACTGCTACTTCGACAACGACGAGGCGGGCTACGCTCCGAAGAACGCTCTGAAGCTCGCGGAGATGCTGGGCGTCTAGAGCCGCCGTCCCGGCGCGACCGCAAGACGGGCGAGGGCGCTACGCGCCCTCCGCGCCCTCCGCCATGCGGATCTGGACGGCGCGCAGCAGATCGGTCGTGCTCACGATCCCGACCATCTCGCCGTCCGGTCCGGTCACGATCATGCGGCGGCCCTCGCTCTCGTTGATCCGCCGGAACGCCTGCGCCGCGTCGGCGTCACGGTCGATCGTGGCGACGTCGCGCGACATGACGTCCGCGACGCGGGCGGTCGGTTCGGCGGCGTCGACGTCCTGCAGGCGGACCGACCCGATCAGCTCGCCACGCTCGTCCACCACGGGGAAGAACACGTGCTTGCGGGTGAACATGTGGCGGGTCAGCGCCTCGACCGTCATGTCGTCGCGGACGGTGACCGGGTCGGACGACATCAGGTCCCGCACCTCGACGTTCTCGAGCGCCTTCTCGACGGTCGCGAACTGGGCTTCGGCCTGCACCGCGATCCAGACGAAGAACGCGATCGCGACCAGGAACAGGTTGAAGGTGAGCAGGCCGAAGAGCCCCATCAGCACGGCGAGGACCTGGCTCACGCCGGCGGAGACGCGGGTCGCGCGCAGGTGCCCCATCCGCAGCGCCAGCAGCGAGCGCAGCACGCGCCCGCCGTCCATCGGCAGCGCCGGCAGGAGGTTGAACACGGCGAGCACGATGTTCACGGCGGCCAGGTAGCTCAGCACCACGAGCAGGGCGCCGCCGGCCGGAGCGATCGCGCCGGTGAACCACCAGAGCAGGACCCCCAGCACGGCGCTCGTGATCGGGCCGACGATCGCGACCACCGCCTCGGCCCGCGGCTGTTTCGGCATCTCGCGGAACTGCGCGATGCCGCCGAGGATCCAGAGCCGGATCTCCTTGATCTCGACGCCGTAGCGCCGCGCGGTCAGGGCGTGGGAGAGCTCGTGGATCAGCACGCTGAGCATCAGCCCGATGGCGGACAGCAGCCCCAGAAGGTACGGCGTCGCCCCCTGTTGCAGAGGAGCGGCGTCGATGGGAAGCTCGAACAGGTCGACGTACGTCGAGACGTTCCCGCCGATCAGCCAGGTGAGCAGCGCGATCAGCAGTACGAAGGTCGCGTCCAGGCGGATCGGGATGCCGAACAGGTCGAAGGGGAGCCGGAAGCTGGACTTGAACATGCCTCACCCTAGCGCCGCCGACGACGGGTCCAGGTACTGCGGCTGCGCGGCTTCGTGGGCTCCGCAGCGAGCGCGCGGGCTGGACTCAGGAGCTCGTCCGCGTCGCGTGCTGGCGAGCGCGCAGCGCCAGTCCGGCCAGGGCCGGGACGACGCTGAATCCCAGCAGCAGGCCCCAGCCGGCCGCTCCGGGCCGGGCCGTGCTGAGCACGTCGGCCAGCCCGGGCAGGTACACCGCCGCGAGCAGCAGGGGGATGCACAGCGCCAGCGCTCCCCACACGTACGGATTCCGGACGACAGGGTTGTCGAACGGATGGGTGCCGGGGGTGGCCAGAACGAACGTGAACCAGAGCTTCCCGAACGCCAGCGTCAGGAACGACACCGTGATCGCCTCCAGCCGCGGCAGGCCCAGCCCGAACGTCGCGATCGCCAAGGCCGCCAGCACGCTCGCGGCGATCACGAGCGACGACGCGACGATCGCACGCCAATGATCGGACGTCAGGATCGACTCCGACCGGGGGCGAGGCGGGCGGTTCATGACCTCGGGCCCTCCTCGGCCCACCGCCAGCGCCAACGCGGGAAACACGTCGGTGAGGACGTTCAGGTAGAGGATCTGGAGCGGAAGCAACGGCAGCGGAAGCGCGGCGAAGGCGGCGATCACCGAGCCGACCGCGACCGCGAGCACCTCGGCGAGGTTCGTGCACAGCATGAACAGCACCGACTTGCGGATGTTGCCGAAGATCACGCGCCCCTGGTGGATCGCCCCCACGATCGTCTCGAACGCGTCGTCCTGCAGAATCATGTCCGCCACCTGTTTGGCGGCGTCGGTGCCTCGCCGGCCCATCGCCACGCCGATATCGGCTTTCTTGAGCGCCGGCGCGTCGTTCACGCCGTCGCCGGTCATCGCCACGACGCGTCCGTCGGCCTGGAACGTCTCGACCAGCCGAAGCTTCTGCTCCGGGTCGACGCGCGCGAACACGCGGGTCGAGAGGACGTGCTGGCGCGCCTCCTCGCTGGCGGCGCCGGGATCCTCGAGCTCGGCGCCGTGCATCACGTCCGCCTGCTCGTCGTCGACGATGCCGGTATGGAACGCGATCGCCCGGGCCGTCGCCGCCTGATCGCCGGTCGCGAGGATCACGGCGATGCCGGCATCGCGGCACTCTTGGACCGCCCACGGGACGTTCTGGCGGGGCGGATCGTGCAGCCCCACCAGGCCTAGCAGCGTGAGCCCCTCGTACGGCTCCTCGTCCACGTCGTCCGCGGCCTTCGTGGCGATCCCCAGCACGCGCAGGCCTTCGCCGGCCATCTTCTCGGACCGCTCCAGCCAGCCGCTCCGCTCCTCATCGCCGAGCGCCCGGTCGCCGTCGCTCGTGGCGACCGTGTCGCACCGCTCCAGGACCGCGCCCGGCGCTCCCTTGACTGCGACGCGGTACGCGCCGTCGCGGCGGTGGAACGTGGCCATCAGCATCAGCTCCGCGTCGAACGCGACCTCGCGCTCCTCGGGCTGTTGGTCGAGCAGCTCGCCTCTGCGGATGCCGACCATGGCGGCGCCCCGGAGCAGGGCCAGCTCGGTCGGATCGCCCTGCTGCGACGCCTCTTGGGCAGGCTCCTCGCCGTCGTCGCGCCCGGCCGGGGCGACGCCCGACGCCTCGGCGTTCGTGCACAGCGCGCCGGTCTCCAGCAGCCGCCGGACGACGTCATCCAGGTCCCCGGGATCGTCGCCGTACGCCTCGCCGTCGATGGTGCCCTCGGCCTCGTCCAGGCGGTGCTCGCCGGGCTCCGTGACCAGGCGCGTCAGCGTCATCCGGTTCTCGGTCAGCGTGCCGGTCTTGTCGGTGAAGATCACCTGCGTCGCGCCCAGGGTCTCGACGGCGGGCAGGCGATCGACCAGCGCGTTCCGGCGGGCCAGCAGCCACATGCCGCGCGCCAGCGCGATGGTGGCGACGATCGGCAGACCTTCGGGGATCGCCGCGACGCCCAGCGCGATCGCGGTCTCGATCATTCGGCGCGGATCCTGGCCCACGACCAGGCCCAGCACGGCGACCAGCACGGCGATCGCGATCGTGAGCACCGCCAGGCGCCTGCCGAGGTGGTCCAGGCGTCGCTGCAACGGCGTGACCTGCGCCTCGGCCGACTCGGCCAGCTCCGAGATGCGTCCCAGCTCGGTGGCCATGCCGGTGGCCGTCACGACGCCTTCGCCCGAGCCGTCGCCGATCAGCGTGCCGCGATACGTCATCGAGGTGCGCTCGGCCAGCGGCGCGTCCGCCTCGACGGCGTCCACCCGTTTCGTCACCGCGACCGACTCGCCGGTGAGGGACGCCTCGTCGACCCGCACGCCGTTCGCCTCGAGCAGCCGCAGGTCGGCGGGGACGCGGTCGCCGCTCTCCAGGACCACGATGTCGCCCGGCACGAGCTTCGACTCGTCGACCGACCGCTCCCGCCCTCCGCGCCGCACCCGCACGTCCGGTCGCGCCAGGACGCGCAAGGCGTTCATCGCCCGGACCGCGCGCCATTCGGTGGTGAAGCCGATCCCGGCGTTGACGAGCACGACCGCCGCGATGGCGATCGCCTCCTCCCAGCGGGCGGTCGCGACCGCCACGACGCCCGCCGCCACCAGCACCAGGATCACGGTGCTCATGAACTGGTCGAGCAGGATCCGCCACGGGCTCTTGGTGCGGGCTTCCCGCAGCTCGTTGGGCCCGTGCCGCTCCAGCCGGCGACGCGCCTCGTCGTCGCTCAGCCCCTGGGCCGGGTCGACCTCGAGGGCCGAGCAGACCTCGTCCGCGGGCTTGGCGAAGGGCGTGTCGACCGGCGCGTCACGCTCCGCTGTCGGCGTCGCGCCTCGCTGCTCGTCGTGAGCGGGATCGTCCTGCGATGGCATCGCTCAGTCGGTTCCTTCGGTCAGGCGATCGCCCATGCGCTTGCGCATCGCGCCGACCGGGTTCGCGACCGCCAGCCGGGCGGCGGCCCACGCCTTCTTGCGGTCGTGCTCGTCGGGACCGAGGCCGTCGTCCTCCAGGTCGGCGTAGTGCAGCACCTGATCCTCGTTCGCGGCCAGCACTTCGTTCAGCACCGAGTGCAGCGAGTCGCGGACCGCCAAGCCCTCGCGAAGCATGTCCTGCATCTCCAGGACGCGCTCGACCAGCTCGGCGTGCGTCATCGACTCCAGTTCGGCGCGGGTCCGTTGCATGCGTCCTCCCATCGCCACTCTACACGGCGTCCGCGCGACGCTGCAGGCCGGTACGATGCCGCATGCCAGGCGACCTGACCACGCTCTCGCTGACCGACCTCGCGGAAGCCTACCGGAGCGGCCGCGCGACACCGCTCGACGCGACCGAGGCCTACTTGCGCACGATCGAGCCCGGGCCGGTATGGCGCGTGGCCACCGCCGACCGCGCTCTCGAGCAGGCGGCGCGCGCCCAGCACGCGTTCGAAGCGGGCGTGGACCTGGGTCCGCTCCAAGGCGTTCCGATCGCCGTGAAGGACCTGATCGACATGGAGGGCGAGGTCAGCGCCGCCGGCTCCGCCGCTCGCCTGACCGAGACCGTGCCCGCCCCGCGGGACGCCCCGCTGATCGCGCGCCTGGACGAGGCGGGCGCCGTGTTCCTGGGCCGGACGCAGATGACCGAGCTCGCGTTCTCCGGACTGGGCATCAACCCGCACTTCGGGACGCCGCACGGCCCTCACGACCCGGAGCGGGTCCCCGGCGGCTCGTCCTCCGGCTCGGCGGTCGCGGTCGCGACGCGACAGGCGTGCGCCGCGCTGGGGTCCGACACGGGCGGCTCCGTCAGGATCCCCGCCGCGTTCCAGGGGCTCGTGGGCCTCAAGACCAGCGACGGCTCGCTCCCCATGGAGGGGACGGTGCCGCTCTCCACCACGCTGGACACCGTCGGTCCGATCGCGCGCACGCTCGAGGACGCCTGGGCCGTCTGGCGCGCGTTGCGCGCCGTTCCTCCCGCGCCGTTTCCCGCGGTGCCCGGAGCGCTGCGTCTCTGGGCACCGCAGGCGGTCGTGACGGACGAGCTGGACCCCGAGGTCGCGAACGCGTTCGAAGCCGCGCTCCAGGCGCTCACGGCTGCCGGCCACCAGGTCGAGCGGCCCGAGATGCCGCTGTTGCGCGAGGTGGACGGTCTGTACCGTCGCTACGGCAGCTTCGCGTCGCACGAAGCGCTGGCGCTGTACGAGACGTTCCTCGAGCGTGCCCGGCCGCCCGTCGATCCGCGCGTCGCGGCGCGCATCGTCGCGGTCCGGGACCGGCCGTCGAGCGACTACCTGCGCATGGCGTACGCGCGCCAACGGCTCGTCGCGGCGTTCTGGGACGAGGCGAGAGGCGCCGACGCGATCGTGACGCCGACCGTCGCGGTCCGTGCGCCCCGGGCCGCCGAGCTCGAGGCGGACGAGCCGGCGTACCACCGAGCCAACGGCGCGGTGCTGCGCAACACGACGCTGTTCAACCTGCTGGCGGGCCCGGCCGTCACGGTGCCGATCGGCGACCCCGCGCGCGGGATCGGCGGGACCGTCGCGGCCGCTCCCGGGCGCGAGGCGCACGTGCTGGCGGTCGCGGCCCGCTGGCGCGAGGCGATGGCGACGGCGGACGGCGGCTGAGCGACCGGACGCCTCAGGCGGGCTCCAGGCGGGTGCGCGTCCGATCGCGCAACAGCGCCAAGGCGGTCGCGAACCCGCTGGCGTACTTGACCACGACGTCGGTCACGATCACCTGGACCATCCAGCCGGCCGTCGCGAACGGCGCGCCGGCGAAGGCGAGCACCGTGAAGAGGATCGTGTCGATCGGCGCGGACACGGCGTTGGACGAAAGGACGCGCACCAGCCAGCGGCGGCGGATCATCCGCTGGTACACCTCGGTATCCGCCGCCTCGGAGACGACGATGGCGAGGAAGCTCACCGCCACGTAGCGCAGCGGCGTCCCCACCGAGAGCGCCGCCAGGACGTTCATCACGGCCGCCGCGAAGATCATCGCGTAGACGGCGCGCCGCCCGTAGCGGTGGACCCGGTCGCGCTGCGTGAACGTCACGCCGAAGAACAGGGTGCCGACGTTGACCAGGAACCAGGGACCCACCGGGAGGAAGGCGTCCAGGGTGTAGTTCGCCAGCAAGGTCGCGGCGACGTACACGCTCATGGCGCCCAGCATGCGGCCCAGGCGCTCGGGCGCCGCGGCCAGCGCGACGCCCGCCAGCGCCGTCGCGGCCGGGGCCACGAGGTCGCGGAGCGGGACGCCGAACGCGGCGAGCGCGACGGCGATCGCGAGGCCCGCCGCCAGGAAGGCGGTTCCGCTCCGCCCGGTACGGACCAGCGAGCGGGCCAGGGCGTCCCCGAACAGGGCGCCGAAGAACGCCAGCGTGGCGATCGGAAGCCGCTCGGGCGGCGTAGCGCCGAAGCCCGACATCCAGAGCAGCGCCGCGGCGCCCAGCGTCACGAGAGGGGGCAGGACGAGCGGGCGCAGTCGATCGGATCGCCGTGGCGCGGCGGGTGTCGGCGCGGTCATGACTACCTCCGTAAGCGTCGGTGTCGTGGCTCGCGAGCGTGGCCGAGCCGGACACGGGAGCGCCCCCCGAGCGCGTGGCTCAGGGGGCGGCTGTGGTCGGGGCGAGAGGATTTGAACCTCCGACCCCCTCGTCCCGAACGAGGTGCGCTACCAGGCTGCGCTACGCCCCGATGCAGCGAGGGAGTCTACCAGCACGGTCTGGAGCGGTCAAGCGACGCCGCCGTCGTCGAAGCTCGCCGGCTCGAACGCCGGCTCTTCTGCGGTGTCGAACGCCGTCTCGACCGCCGTTCGCACCGTGTCGCCCGCGAAGCCCCGCCGAGCGAGGAACGCCGCCGCCTTGGCGCGGTCCTTACGGACGTCGCCGGCGTCGAACCGCCAGGCGTGCTTCGCCAGCACCTCGCGCGCGGCGTCGAGCTGCTGCGCGTCGTCCAGCGGCGCGAGCGCAGCGTCGCGCACGCGCTCCGGCACGCCGCGCCGGTCCAGATCGCGCCTCAGCGCCAGCCGTCCCTTGCGCTGCGACCGCCCGCGGACGTGCCCCTCGGCGACGCGACGGTCGTCCAGCAACGCGAGCTCCGCCAGCCGGCCGAGCGCCGCCGCGCGAACCTCGTCCGCGACGGCCTTCCGGCGCATGCGATCGTCGAGCTCGGCGCGCGTGTAGTCGCGCCGCGCGAGCAGCCGCAAGAGGTAGGCCACCGCGCGCGGGGCGTCCCAGTCGCTCCCGGACGGGCCGCTCACCGCAGCACCTTGGTCGGATCCAGCCGCGCCGCACGGCGCGCCGGGAGCAGCCCCGCCGCGCCGCTGGTGACGAGCGACAGCGCCGCGACCCAGGCGACGTCGAGAGGCGCGACCTCGACGGGGAGCCGGGTGATGAAGTACAGGTCGCCCGGCAGCGGGAACGGCTGCAGACGGAAGTAGGTGGCCGCGGCGATGCCCAGTCCGACGCCCAGCAGCGTGCCGGCGCCGCCCAACAGCGATCCCTCGAGCGTGAAGGTCGCCAGGATCTGCCGCTGGCTGGCGCCCAGGGCGCGAAGCACGGCGATCTCGGGCGTCTTCTCGGCCACGGTCAGGACCAGGATGTTCGCGATGCCCATCGCCGCTACGAGGACGATCAGGAACACGACCACCGAGATCACCGCCTTCTGCAGGCGCAGCTGGGTCACGAGGCCGCCGAACAGCGAGCTCCACGCGATCGCGCGAAGGCCCGACAGGTCGGCGAGCTCCTGACCGACCTCCTCGGCCCGGCCGGGGTCCGCGATCCGAACGTGGTACCCGCTGATCTCGCCGGGCGCCTCCAGGTACGCCTGAACGGTGCCCAGCGCCGCGTACGACGCGAGCCCGTCGATCAGCTCGTTGCCGACCCGGAACGTGTCCGCCACGACGAAACGGGCGCGGTGACCGGCGACGTCCTGCACCAGCACGGCGTCGCCGGCCAGGACCCCGAGCTGCATCGCCAGCGAGGCGCCCAGGATCACGCCGCCTCCGTCGCGCATCGCGTCCGCGGCGCTTTCCAGCGGCTCGAGGTCCAGCACGTCGGTCTGCAGCGCGGGCTCGATGCCGAGAAGCTGGGTGTAGCCCTGACGCCCCGAGATTCCCAGCGTCGCGTCGGCGCGCCGGGCGATCAGGGCCTCGACCGCCAGGAACGGCGCGACGGCGCGCACGTCGTCGTGCGCGGCGATGCGGGCTCGCACCTCGGCGGCGTCCGCCATCCGGCCGTCGGCCTGGTAGGTGCGGAGCGTGACGTGAGGCGTGGCGCGCAGGGTGCTGTCGAGCAGCTCGTCGATGAAGCCGTTCGTGAGCGACAGCGCCAGAATCAGCACACCGACGCCGACGGCGACGCCGGCGACGGTCAGCGCGGACTGGAGGACGCGCCGCCGCACGTGAGCGAGCGCGAGGTAGAGCGGCAGAGGCACGGCCGGACTCTACCGCGCGGCGCTCAGCGTGCGGACGCGGTGAGGATCGGTCGGCCTTCGAACGGCACGGCGGCCAGCCGATCGAGCAACGGCCCGTCGTAGCCGTAGCGGACGACCTCCACTTCGGCCTGGCGCACGCCCCAGTTCACGGCGCTGGCGTAGTCGCCGAACCAGACGTCGACCTGGTTGCTCTTGCGGGCGTGCATCGTGTCCTCGACGACGAACAGGCCGTGGGCGTCGAGCACGCTCTGGAACCGTCCCGCGCCGCGGCCGTCGTAGTAGCCGCCGAGGTCGCGGATCCGGACCAGCGAGCCGTAGGGAAGATCGTCGCCGAGCAGGTCACGACTGACGGCGAGCACGCCGAAGCGGGTGCGGGTGCCGGTCGCGGTGACGTGCGGGGTCGCGTCGGTCTGCGACGCGAGGGAGTTGTAGCCGGTGGCGCGTACGGTGAACGTCGGATTGGCGTCGGGTCCGTGGGGCACGTCCGAGATCGCCGCGGGCCCCCGCGGATCGGCGAGGATGAGGACCTCGGGTGCGATCGCAAGGGTGACCGTGTCGGTGCGCTCGGTCCGGAAGCCCAGGACCAGCGAAGCGACGACGAGACCGATGGCGCAGAGCTTGGCGCTGATGTGCAGAGCCATCTCCACCTCCAGTCGCGCGACCGTAGCACCGCGACCCGGCCTCGCCGCGTTCCGAGGCGACACGACGGGCGGCGTCGAGGCTGTAGGCGAGCGGGTCCAGGCGACCGGGTCCAGCCACGCAGCCGCGCCCTGGACGACGTTCGTCGCGCGCGGGCCGTCGCCGGCCGTCCAGGCCGCGCTAGCATGGGCCGCGATGTCCACCAGCACCGGCTTCGGCTTCGAGATCCTCGCCCGCGACGGCGCTGCCCGTCGCGGACGGCTGCGCACCGCTCACGGAACGGTCGAGACCCCGGCCTTCGTGGCGGTCGCGACGCAGGGAAGCGTGAAGGGCGTGGCGCCCGCCGCGGTGCGCGAGGCGGGAACGCAGATCGTGTTCGCGAACACCTACCACCTGTACCTGCGGCCGGGTGCCGAGACGGTCGCGCGGCACGGCGGGCTCCACCGCTTCATGAACTGGGACGGTCCGATCCTGACCGACTCCGGCGGCTTCCAGGTGTTCTCCCTGGGGGCGGGCCTGGAGCACGGCGTTGGCAAGGTCGCCAGCATCTTTCCGGGGGAGGGCGCGGGGCCCGGCGCGGCTCGGGCGGGGCAGGGCATGGTCCGCGTCGAGGAGGAGCGCGTCGTGTTCACCAGCCACGTCGACGGCCGCCGCCACGTGTTCACGCCCGAGATCTCCGTGCAGGTCCAGCGCGCCCTGGGCGCCGACGTGGCGCTGGCGTTCGACGAGTGCACGAGTCCGCTCCACGACGAGGGCTATACCGCCCAGAGCGCGGCGCGAACGCACCGCTGGGCGGAGCGCTCGCTGCGGGCGTTCCGGGAGAGCGAGCCTCGGCACGGCTACGACCAGGCGCTCTACGGCGTCGTCCAGGGAGGGGCGTTCGAGCGCGTCAGGGCGGCGTCCGCCCGCGTGATCGGCGCGATGGGGTTCGACGGCTTCGCGGTCGGCGGGAACCTGGGCGACACGCGGGAGACGATGTACCGGGTGCTGGACTGGACGGTGCCGGAGCTGCCCGAGGGTCCGCCGCGGCACCTGCTCGGCATCGGCGACGTGGCCAGCGTGTTCGAGGCCGTGGCGCGCGGGCTGGACACGTTCGACTCGGTCGCGCCGACCCGCAACGCGCGCAACGGCGGCGTGCTGGCCCGCGTCGACGACGACGGCACGCCGCTGCCCACCTTCCGTCTGAACCTCAAGAACGCGCGCTTCGCGGACGATCTGCGTCCGATCGAGCAGGGATGCGACTGCGCGACGTGCCGGCACCATTCGCGTGCCTACCTGCGGCACCTGCTGAAGGCGAACGAGCAGCTGGGGCAGCAGCTCGCGACGATCCACAACCTGCGCTTCATGGCACGCCTGATGGAGGAGATCCGGGACGCGATCGCCGCCGGCCGCCTGGACGCCGTGCGGCACGCGTGGCTGGAGCCGGCGCGCGAGGCGGCCGCGAGCGCCGGACGCGAACGGTAGAACGCCTCGAGACCGCCTCTAGAAGGCGCGCTCGATCAGGTCGATCTGCGTCCCGTCCTGCGTGACGAAACGGACGACGCCCACGGTGGGCACGAAGAACAGGTCGAGCACCGTGCGTCCGCCGCTGCTGGTGAGCGTGGTCTGACGCACGTGCAGCGCGTTGAAGCGGCCCGCGGGCGTCTGCACGCCGCTGAGGCCGACGACCTCGCTCGATAGCGTGATGTCGATGCCGCCGACCCGGGTGGTGCTCTGCCAGGCGTCGCCCGGCTGCAGCGGCGAGGGCGGATAGACGGTCAGCGGCGGCTGGTACGGCATGATGTCGCCGCCTGCCGAGGTGCCGTGGCTGACGACGCCCGCGCCGAACGTGAGGATCTCCTCGCTGACCGGGACGCCGGAGAAGTAGTGCGTCAACACCATCCGCTGTCCGCCCAGCAGGTCGCGAGGGCCGGAGAGGGTCTGGGTCTCGCCGTTGGAGTAGGTCCAGGTCAGGCCGGCCCCGGATGGGTAGTAGCTCGGCTGGGCCCAGGCGAGGGCGAGCGCGGACGCGGCGAGCACCATCGTGAGCAACCTCGTCACGGTCCGAGCCGGCCCGAAGCCGTGCGGCACTCGGGTCACGCCTCGTCCTCCTGCGACAGCTCGCCTGCGCGGATCGCCGCCTCTTCGACCGCGCGCATCACCGCGTAGCGGGCGCCGTGACGCTCCAGCGCGCGAACGCCGGCGATGGCGGTGCCTCCCGCCGACGCGACCTCGTCCTTCAGCTCGGCGGGGCCGGCGTCCTCGAGCAGGCTGGCGGTGGCGTGCAGCACCTGGCGTGCCAGCTCGCGGGCGGTGTCGCGACCGAAGCCCGCGCGCACGCCGCCGTCGGCGAGCGCTTCGGCGATCACGGCGGCGAACGCCGGTCCCGAGCCGGCCAGGCCGGTGAACGCGTCGAACTGCGATTCGGGGATGCGGTGGACGCGGCCGACGGCCAGGAACAGCGCCTCGGCGAACGCCAGGTCGTCGGCGCTCACGTCCGGAAGCGCGGCCAGCGCCGTCGAGGAGAGGCGCACGCGGGCGCCCAGGTTCGGCATGGCGCGAAGCACGCGGCGACTGCCGACGCGGCGCGCGATCGCGTGGGCGGGAACCCCCGCCATGATCGACAGGTAGCAGCCGGAGCGTCGCGCGATCAACGGGGCGACGCGCTCGAACGCTTGCGGCTTCACGCCGATCAGGATCCGCTCGGCACGATGAACGCCGTCGTCGTCGAGCTCCACGACGCCGTACCGCTGGGCCAGGACGGCACGCCGAGCGTCGTCGGGATGGTAGACCCCGACGTCGGCGGCTTCGAGCACGCCGGCGCGAAGGGCTCCGGTCAGCACGGCGCCGCCCATCTTGCCGGCACCGACGATGGCGAGCTTCACGGGATCGGTCCTCCGTTCCTGACGCACGTTACCGCGCCGATCTCCGCCCGGGTGCCAACCATCTCACCGCCGCCACGGCCGCCAGCGCGCCGGCGACGTCCGCGGCCAGGTCGGCGAGCTGCGGCGAGCGGCCGGGCACGGCGGCCTGGTGAAGCTCGTCCGCGACGCCGAGTCCCAGGGCCACGAGCAGGGCGGCGACGGCGCGAAGCCCGGCCAGCCGCAACAGCACCGTCTGCACGAAGAACAGCCCGGCGTGCCCCGCCTTGTCCAGGTGCGGAAGGTCCAGCAGGCCGCTGCCGGGCGGATCGGACTGGGAGGACAGCCACCACACGCCGGCGGCCCAGGCGACGGCCGGGATCGCGCGCAGCACGCGCGCCAGCGCCGAGCGCCTCACGCCGGCCGCCTCACGCCGAGCGCCTCACGAAGACCGTTCGGGATCGGCCGGCTGCACCAGCTCGACCAGCACGCCCCCCGCCCACGACGGGTGCAGGAACGCGACGCGGCTGCCGGCTCGGCCCGGCCTCGGCGTCAGGTCCACGGCCCGCGCGCCCTCGCGCAGCAGCCGGGCGAGCTCCGCCTCGACGTCCTCGACGCGGAACGCGACGTGGTGCACCCCGGGACCGCGGCGCGACAGGAAGCGTGCGATCGGCGAGCTCGCGTCCAGCGGCGCCAGCAGCTCGATCTCGGTGTCGCCCGCACGGAGCATCCGGACGCGCACGCCCTGCTCCGCGACCGTCTCGTCGTCCGCCACGGGAAGGCCCAGCAGGCGCCACGGCGCCGATCCCTCGTCCAGGTCGTGCACGGCGACGCCGACGTGGTCGACCTCCAGCCCCACCGGCCGGTCCACGCCGCTTCGGCCGATCATTGCGCGTGCCCCTCGGCCGTCAGCTCGCCGCGGAGGTCGATCGTCATCGCCGCCCGCACCGCCTCCGGCTCGCGCTCGCGCGACAACAGCCAGAGCAGCTTCGCCAGCGCCGCCTCGGCGGTCATGTCGCCGCCGGAGACGACCCCCGCGGCGGCCAGCGCCGAGCCGGTCGCGTAGTCGCCCATCCGCACGCCCCCGCGCAGGCACTGGGTGACCGCCGTGATGACGACCCCCCGATCGTGCGCTTCGGCCAGCACCTCCAGCAGGGCCGGATCGCGGGGCGCGTTGCCGGCGCCGTACGTCTCGAGCACCATGCCCTCGACCGGCTCGCGCAGCACGTTGCGGAGGGTCTCGGCGCCGATCCCGGGAAAGAGCCTGAGCGCCAGGACCTGCGCGTCGCGCAGGCGCGTGGTGCGCAGCGGACCCGGGCCGGCGGGCCGGAGCCGGTCGGTCGCCAGCTCGATCGTGACGCCCGCCCGGCCGATCGGCGCGGCGTCGGGACTCTCGAACGCGTCGAAGCCGGAGGTAGAGACCTTCGTGGCGCGCACGCCGCGTAGCAGCCGGCCGCCCGCGTACACGCCGACCTCGGCCAGCTCCGGCCGGGTCGCGAGCAGCAGGGCGGTGATCAGGTTCTCGCGCGCGTCGCTGCGCGCTTCCGCCAGCGGGATCTGCGCGCCGGTGAGGACGACCGGCCGGTCGAGGTCCTCGAGCAGGAACGCCAGCGCCGAAGCGGTGTACGCCATCGTGTCGGTGCCGTGCAGTACGACGAAACCGTCGACGCCGGCCTGCTCCTCGACGAGGGTGTCCGCGACGCGCTGCCAGTCGGACGGCCGGGTGTCGGAGCTGTCCAGCAGCGGGGCGTGCTCGACCAGGCGGTAGCTGGGAAGCTCGGGTCGCTCGAGCGCGTCGATCCGGGCGAGCAGCCGCTCGAGATGTCCCGCCTCGGGAACGTAGCCGTGCGGGCCGCGGCGCATGCCGAGCGTGCCACCGGTGTGGAGCAGCAGGACGTGGGGTCGGGCCATGGCGTCAGCCTACCGCCCTGCCCGCGATCGCCCCGCCGCCCCGTCAGCGGATTCCGGGGGGGACCTGCGTCGGCGGCGGCTCGGGCAGGTTGCGCGGCATCGGCACGCCCTCGAGACGCTTCATGACGCCGTTCTCGTTGCAGCCGACGAAGAACGGACAGCGCAAGCACTCCGACCAGACGCGGGGGTGCAGCTCGCGGCTCTTGTCGATCAGGGTGAACCCGCACGCCTCGAAGAAGCCGACCTCGTACGTCCAGGCGAACAGGACCGGCACGCCGATCCGGCGCGCCTCGGCCTCGCAGGCGGCCACCAGCGCCCTGCCCACGCCGCGGGCCCGTACGTCCTTCGCGACCGCCAGGCCCCGCACCTCGGCGATGTCGCCCCACAGCAGGTGGAGCGCGCCGTTGCCCGCGAAGGCGACGGTCCCGTCCTCGTCCACGACCTCGGCGACGAAGAAGTCGCGAAGGTTCTCGAAGATGTTCTGCATCGGACGGACGAGCATCTTGCTCTGCGACGCCCAGTAGCCGATGTTCTCGAAGATCGCAGGCACGTCCTCTGCGGTGGCGTGCCGGACCCGGACCTCGCCGCTCACCGCGTGCCGGGCTCGCCGGCCTCCTCGCGGTCGGCGTCGCCGGCGGGCGCGTCGTCGGGCTCGTCCGCCTCCAGCTCGGCGCGGAGCGTCGCGATCCGCTCGCGCACCCGGCTGGGCGCGGTGCCGCCCCAGCTGGTGCGGCCGGCCACGACGGTCTCGAGCGACAGCGCTTCGTACACGTCCGCCTCGATCCGCGCGTCCAGCGAGCGCATCTCGTCGAGCGGCAGCGCTTCGAGCGGCACGTCGCGCGCGATGGCGGTGGCCACCATGCGGCCGACCACCTCGTGCGCGTCGCGGAACGGCAGCCCCTTCTTCGCCAGGTAGTCCGCCAGGTCGGTCGCGTTCGAGTACGCGCCGGCCGCGGCGTCCCGCATCCGGTCCGCGTGCACGTCGAGCCGCGGGATCATCTCGGCCTGCAGCGTCAGGCAGGCGCGGAGCGTGGCGACGGCGTCGAACGCGCCCTCCTTGTCCTCCTGCATGTCCTTGTTGTACGCCAGGGGGAGCCCCTTCATCACCGTCAGCAATCCCATCAGCGCGCCGTAGACGCGCCCGGTCTTGCCGCGGATCAGCTCCGAGACGTCCGGGTTCTTCTTCTGCGGCATGATCGAGCTGCCGGTCGTGTGGCTGTCGGGAAGCGTGACGAAGCCGAACTCCTGAGACGACCAGAGGATCAGCTCCTCCGACATCCGCGACAGGTGCATCATCGCGATCGCCGCGGCCGAGAGGAACTCGAGCGCGAAGTCGCGGTCGCTCACCGCGTCCAGCGAGTTCTCGGCCGGACCGGCGAACCCCAGCAGCGCGGCGGTGCGGTGACGGTCGATCGGGAACGTCGTGCCGGCCAGCGCGCCCGCGCCCAGCGGCGAGACGTCCATCCGTGCCAGCGCGTCGCGGAGGCGTCCCTCGTCGCGCGCGAACATCTCCTGCCAGGCCAGCAGGTGGTGCGAGAACAGGACCGGCTGGGCGACCTGAAGGTGCGTGTAGCCGGGCAGGATGACGCCCAGGTGCCGCTCGGCGGCGTCCACCAGAACGCGGCGGTTGCGGCGGAGCAGCCGGAGCAGCACGCGCAGGTGCCGCCTGAGCCAGAGCCGGAAGTCGGTCGCGACCTGATCGTTGCGGCTACGGGCGGTGTGCAGCTTCCCCCCGACCGGACCGAGGCGCTCCGTCAGGGCCGACTCGAGGTTCATGTGGACGTCCTCGAGCGCGACGCTCCAGTCGAAGCGGTCCGCCTCGACGTCGTCGCGAAGGGCTGCGAGTCCCCGCACCAGCGCCTCTGCCTCCTCGGGCGCGACGATTCCGGTCTCGCCGAGCATCGTGGCGTGCGCGATCGAGCCGCGCAGGTCGTCGAGCGCCATGGCGCGGTCGACGTCGATCGACGCGTTGAACGCCTGCACCAGCAGGTCGGTGTCGTCCGCGAACCGGCCGCCCCACATCCGTTTCGGCGTGGTCACGGGGCGCTTCCGGGCTGACGCTGCCAGGTGCCGCCGACGCGCTTGACGAGCGACACGACCCCTCCGTCGCGCGACTCCTCGCGGTAGCCGAGCCGCTCGTAGTAGGGAAGCAGGTCGGGCTGGCGCAACGCCAGGCGGAGCGTGGGAACGTTGCGCTTGATGGCCAGCGCCTCGAGCTTCGTCATCAGCCAGCGGCCGAAGCCGCGCCCTCTGGCCTCGGGCAGCGTGGCGATCCGGTCGACCTCCCAGCCGTCCTGCCCCCAGCGCCAGCGGACGGCGCACTGCGGCTGACCCTCGGCGTTCTCGAGCAGGACCGCGCCGCCGTGCTCGAGCCAGTCGCGCATGCCGGCGGCGTCCTCGGTCGGAGCGTCGGCACCGTCCGCCTCCCGTCCGGCCCGCCACAGGCCGGCGAGCGTCTCGGCGTCCGCGGCGGCGGCCCAGCGCAACCGCGCGGCGTCGTAGGCGCGTCCGGAGCCGAGGTCTCCGGCGCCGGCGGGGCTCACGCCCCGTCGCCCCCCTGCTCGAGCTGACGCGCGATGCGCAACCGCAGCGCGTTCAGCTTGATGAACCCGTCGGCGTCGCTCTGGTCGTACACGTCGTCCTCCTCGAAGGTGACGACGTCCTGGCGATAGAGGCTGTTGGGGCTCTTGCGACCCAGAACCGAGACCGCGCCCTTGTACAGCTTCAGGCGCGCCACCCCGGTGACCGGGCGCTGCACGTGATCCATGAAGGTCTGCATCGCCACGCGCTCGGGGGCGTACCAGAATCCGTCGTACACCGCTTGGGCGTAGGCGGGAACCATCTCGTCGCGCATCCGGAGCACCTGGCGGTCGAGGGTGACCTGCTCGACGGCCTTGTGGGCGTGGAACAGCAGCGTCCCGCCCGGCGTCTCGTAGCAGCCGCGCGACTTCATCCCGACGAAGCGGTTCTCGACGATGTCCACGCGGCCCACGCCGTGGGCGCCGGCGATCTCGTTGGCGGTGCTCAACAACTCGACCGGTCCCAGCCGCTCGCCGTCGATCGCGACCGGATCTCCGTGCTCGAACGCGATCTCGACGATGCGCGCTTCGTCGGGCGCGGCCTCGGGATCGACCGTCCGGCGCCACATCCCGGCGGGCGGCTCGTTCCACGGATCCTCGAGCACGCCGCCCTCGTAGCTGATGTGGAACAGGTTCGCGTCCATCGAGTACGGCTTCTCGCGGGTGATGGGCACGGAGATGTCGCGCTCCTGCAGGTACACGATGCAGTCCTCGCGGCCCTTCAGGTCCCACTCGCGCCACGGCGCGATCACGCGGATGTCGGGCGCCAGCGCGTAGGCGGACAGCTCGAAGCGGACCTGGTCGTTCCCCTTGCCGGTGGCACCGTGCGAGACGGCGTCGGCGCCCTCGCGCTCGGCGATCTCGACCATGTGCTTGGCGATCAGCGGCCGCGCGAAGCTGGTGCCGAGCAGGTAGTACCCCTCGTACAGCGCGCCGGAGCGCAGGACGGGGAAGACGAAGTCGCGCACGAACTCCTCTTGCAGGTCGACGGCGTAGGCGGCCTTGGCGCCCGTGGCCATCGCCTTCGTCTTGGCCTCCTCGACCTCTTCGCCCTGGCCGATGTCGGCGGTGAACGCGATCACCTCGGCCCCGTAGGTCTCCTTGATCCAGGTGAGGATGACCGAGGTGTCCAGGCCCCCGGAATAGGCGAGGACGACGGTCTTGACGGGTGATTTCATGGCTCCTCCATCACGAAGACGGCCCACGGACCCGTGGTCACGCGAGTGACGGCGCCCGTGGGAAACGAGGTCAGCGGCGTCGAGCGCGAAGCGGGGTGTGGGACGAAAGGGTCATCGAAGTAAGGTCGTGCAAGCGTATGCAAGCAGCGCGATAACGTTGCGCAATGTAGCACCGGACCCGGGAGCGGTCAAGGGAGGTTCGCACGCGTCAGCGGCGATCTTCGGCCCGCCCCGGAGCGGATCCCGGCCGCCGCCGCGCAGCCCAGCACCAGCGCGGCGCCCGCCAGTCCCCAGACGCCCAGGCGCTCGCCGTACAGCGCCCAGGCGAGCGCCCCGGCGACGAGCGGCTCGACCGTCGCGACGAGCACCGCGCGCGACGCCGTCGCACGCCGCAGTCCCAGTCCGTAGAGCAGGTAGGCGAGGTACGTCGAGACGATCGCCGCGCCGGCCAGAAGCGCCCAGGCCAGCGGCGGCTTCGCGCTCCACGTCACGAACGGCGCGATGCCCGCAGCGCCCAACGGCAGCGCCAGCCCGTAGAGCTGGACCGGCGCCTGCACGGCCAGCAGCCGCTTGCCCCACAGGTAGTAGCTCGCGTACCCCAGGCCGGCCGCCAGTCCCCAGGCGACGGCCGGCGCCGACGGCGTCACGCCCTCGCCGCGTGCGGTGGACACAAGCGCCACGCCCAGCACCGAGCCGCCGACCAGCAGCCACTGGCGCCGGCCCGGTCGCTCGCCCAGCACGGGGCCCGCGAGAAGCGTCACCCACGCCGGCGCGGTATAGAGCAGCACGAACGCCAGGCTGATGCCGCCCAGGTCGATCGCCCGGATCAGCGCGACGTAGAACACGCTCACGCCGACCGCGGCGAACGCGGCCGTCGCGAGGCCGGCGCGCCAGGGGAGACGGACGAGCCGCCGCGCGGTCAGTGCGTGCGCGAGGAACGCGCTCCCGCCGAACAGCGCCCGCCAGAATGCGATCTCGACCGCGCCGACACCCAGGTCGAGCAGGCCGGCGGTGAACACGCCGAGCAGCCCCCACAGCACCGCGGCGGCCAGCACGAGCGCCAAGCCGATCGACTCGGAACGGTCGTCGCTCACGCTAACGGCCCTCGCTCACGCTCCCGACGTCGGCTCCCGCTCGGGCTCCCGCTTGGCGTCGCGCTTCACGACGATCGGCTGCAGACCGTACGACCTCGCCAGCTCCGGCCGCTGCTCCCGAAGCAGACGCATGCGGCGGCGATAGCTGGCGGTCTCGACCGAGAAGCCGATCAGGTTCACGACCCAGAACGCGATCAGCAGGCCGGTTCGGAGCGTCGGCGACAGGCCGAGCGCCCCCGCGCCGGTGCGCCACGCCAGCACCGCGTCGGCGGCGACCACGGCCCACGGAACGAGCAGCAGCAGCCCCCACAGCTCGTCGGCATGACCGCTGCCCGGGACGAGCAGCGCGCCGAGGTGGTAGCCCGCCGTCCTGGGCGCGTCGCGCACCACGCGGGGCCGAGGCACGAGCACGAACGCCGTGATCGCCACCAGCAGGAGCCCGTAGGCGATCAGCACAACCCACCACGCCCAGCTCGGCAGCGGGAGGGGGCGGGCGGCGGGCAGCGCGGCCCACGGGGCGGTGACGGTTTCGGACAGAACGGCCCGCCAGTCGCCCGCCACCGCCAGGCGCAGCTCGAGCGGCGTCGGGACCGACCAGAGCGGTGCGTCCGGCGTCATCGTCGCGTGGAACGGCGAAGGGTCGGTCGTCCGCCCCAGGAGGTGCCGAGCCACCGGCTCGCGCGGGTCCGCCCGCAGGGCGGCCTCGAGCAGCGCCTCGTCGCCGCCTGCGGCGACAGCGCGGTTGGCGAGCGCCGGCGCCAGGTCGCCCGCGGCGCGCCACGCCTCGCTCGCCGCATCCAGCTCGCCGCGCTGCGCGAACGAAAGCCCACGCACCAATGCGGCGTAGGACGTGTCGGGGAGCGTATCGACGGCCAGAACGGCGGACGGACTGGCGAGGGTCCCCGAGCGGAGCGAGACGGGCACGTCGTCCATGCCCTGATGCCATCCGGCCAGGACCGCCTGGAAGCCCGCCAGCGCCAGGATCGCCACCAGCACCAGCTTCTCCGTGGTGCTGGCGTACCGCGGCACCCACGCGCGCGTCACGGGACTGTCGACGCGGCCGCGTTCGCGCCGCTGACGGCGCAACAGCGACTGCGCACGCCAGACCTTGGCGAGCAGCACCAGCCAGGTCAGCGCGAACGCGATCAGCAGCGCCGCGACTCCGGACCAGCCCAGCCGGGCCAGCGCCAAGGCGAGCCGGTCCACCCACGTCGTCAGGCCGGCCCGGTCCAGCTCGCGCGCACGCTGGCGCCACGTCTCGGCGGCCTCGCCGTCGCCGGCCGCCCGCAGCTCGCCCGAGAGTCGATGGAGCACCTCGACGCTCCCCGGCGCCTCTTCGGCCGCGAGGCGCCAGGCGTACGGCCCCAGCAGCCGGGCCACGGCGAGGTCGCCGGCGTCCAGCGCGCGGGCCAGCGCCCGGTCGGGGAACCCGTACGCGTCGCGAAGCTCCGGGTCGGTCGCGAGGCGCGGATCGTAGTCCCGCTGGGCGAGGTCCTGGAGTCCGGCCTCGAGCAGCTCCGGTGCTCGCTCCGATGCGCCCGCCCGGGTCAGCGCCAAGGCCACCGGCATCGACTCGAAGAACGGAAGGGACGCCGCCGCCGTGACGGCCCGCTCGTGCCACGCGTCCCGCTCGGCCGCCTCGTCGACCGCGTCGGCGGCGCTCAGGGCGGCCCACGGATCGGTCGGGTCGCGCTCGGCCCGCGCGACCGGATCGGAGCCGGCCGCAGCGGCGCGACGCAGGGCGCCCAGCGCCGCGACGTCGGGGACGAAGCGGACGGGACCCGCCACGCGACCGCCGTCGACGTCGAGCGTCGCTTCCGTGCCGTCGCCGAGGGCGACGACGACGGACAGACCGTCGTCTCCGGCCTCCAGCCGCTCCGCCGGCGCGGGAAGGGGCGAGCGCTGCACGATCGCCCCGCCGTCCGCGTCGAGGGAGACGAGGTACATCCCTCGAGCCACCAGCACGCGACCGTCTGCCCGATGCGGGGTCGTCAGGGTGCCGCCGAGCCGGCCGGGCGCCCACGTCCAGCGAACGCCGTCCGCGTCGCGAACCACCACGGCGCCGTCCACCAGCTCCACGATCGGAAGGTCCGCCGCGGCGTCCTCCGCTGCGCCGTCCTCCGCCACGCCGTCCTCCGGCGCCGGCGCGGGCACCCCCTCCGGCACGGCCTCCGGCGCCTCTTGCGGCGCCTCTTCCTGCGCGTCCTCCGGAGCCCCCTCCGGCGTCGTCTCCGGAGTCGCCTCCGACGTCTGCGGCGACGGCGGCGGCGGGGCCGGATCGAGCGGCTGCGGAGCGGGCTGCGCGAGCGATCCGCTCAGCGCCACGGCGGCGAGGAGCGCGATGCACGCGCGGACGGCGAGCACCCATGCGGGGACGACGCGAACGGGGAATCGCAGAGACGACGCCATGCCTCACGGTACCGCACGGCCGCCCCGGCACGCCGTCCGGGCGGCCGTGCGCTGCGGCCGGGCTCGCCCAGGTCGGCTGCTATACTCCGACCGATGTCCGACCGCTCCCGGTCCGCTCTGGCGGCACCGTTCCCGATGGCGAGCGTGCGTTGGCACGCCGTCGATCGCAGCTCCGACGGACTTCGCGTCCGACTGGCTCCGCACCTCGCCCCCGATGCGCTCCGCGCGCGCCTGGACGAGGCGGTGGGGCCGGACGCCGCCTGGTCGCTCACGCTCACGGCGTGGGGCGAGGACGCCCTGATCGCCCAGCTGACGGTCCCCGGCGCTCGCGAGGCGGCGACGTCGGGGGTGCCGGCGCCGGCCGTGTCGCGGGCGGCGGTGTGCCGCGCGCTGAAGCTGCCCGCCCTGTCGGGACCGGACGGCGGCGGCTCGGTCAGCGCCGCGGACGCCGTCACGGGGGCGGCCTGGACGGCCGCCGCCGAGGCGTTCGGCGTGACGCTTCCGGTCGTGGTGCTCGACGACGGCTGGGTCGATGCCGATCCGGAGAGCGGCGAAGGGCTGCACCTTCCCGAGCACGCCGCCCCGCCCGACGCGGGAGCCGGAGCGCGCCCCGCGAGTCACGACGATGCCTCCGCGTCGCCGGCCCCCTCACGCCCGCCGTCGCAGGCGCCGTCGGCGGATGCCGCGCCGGCGCGCGACGCGGCGGGTGGCCAAGGCGCACCCTCGGAGCAGGGCGGGGAGGCCGCGAAGCCGGACGGGCACCAGGTGATCGACCGGCTCGTCGAGCGGCTCCGGCAGGAGGGGCTGGGCGCCGAGGCGGCCCGGCTCGTCACCAGCTACGGAGGCTACGGCCGCGATCCGGAGACCAGCCGAGAGCTGTACACGAAGCTCCGCGCCCTGCTGGTCCAGCGGAGCGCCCGTACGTGATCAAGGTCGTCGCGGTCGGAGACGTCCACGGCATGTGGGCCGAGCTGTGGCGCGTGCTCAAGGCGTCGGCGGCGGCCACGCCGCAGTACGAGCCCAGTCCCGCCGTCGTCGAGGGTCGCGTCCAGGTCGTGTGCGTGGGCGACCTGGTGCACTACAAGGACGAGCGGGCGTACGCCAACGCGGTCGGCGTCGAGCCGTTCGACGCCTCGGACGGCGATCACCTGCGTCGCGCGGCGAAGGCTCAGATCCGGGAGCTCTACCGCTTCAAGCGGTTCGTCGAGGCGGCCAACGGCAACGTGCAGATCGTGCTGGGCAACCATGACGACGCGGCGCTGCGGCACGCGTACGAGCTCAGCACCCGCGGAGGGCTGCGGCACGTCGAGTTCGATCCGGCCCACGGGGGTTTGGCGCTCCCCGACGATCTGGCGGCGTGGTTCTCGAGCTTTCCGAGGGATGTGCGGTTCCACGGCGTGCAGTTCGCGCACGCCGGACCGACCCCCGGCATGCAGCAGTTCGACGATTTCTTCTATCACGACCCGGACACGAAGACGTGGTGGTACGAGAAGCCGGAGCTGGTCCAGCTGTCGGGCCATCGTTTCGGGGTGTACGGCCACACGGTGATGAGCGACGGGATCTACGTCGATCGTGAGCACGGCTTCGCGATGATCGACGCGCTACCGCACGTGCAGTTCCTCGAGATGTTCCTCGACGACGACCGCCTGGATTACAGCATCAGCCGCCTCTGAGGCGTGGCGCGCGACCCCGACGCCGCTCGGCGTCGACGGGGCGTGGCGCGAAAGCGCCGCTCAGAGCGCGTAGCCGCCCTCGTCCGCGTCGCGAACCAGCTCGCCGCCCCGCAGGACCAGGGTGCGGCGCCTGAGCCGGTCGACCAGGTCGCGCGAGTGGGTGGCGATCACGATCGTCGTGCCTCGGATGTTCAGGTCGCTGAGCAGCTCCAGGATCTCCCAGCTCGTGTCCGGATCGAGGTTGCCGGTCGGCTCGTCGCAGAGCAGCAGCGGGGGGTTCGTCACCATCGCCCGGGCGATCGCGACGCGTTGCTGCTCGCCCATCGACAGCTCGATCGGGAACGCCTTGCGCTTGTGCGCCAGACCCACCTGGCGCAACACCTGCAACGCGCGCTGGTCGAGGTTGCCGCGCGTGCCCGAGGCACGCAGCGCGAAGGTGAGGTTCTCGAGCGCCGAGAAGCCGGGGAGCAGCGCGTGGTCCTGGAACACCATGCCGATCGCGCGACGCAGCAGCGGCAGCTTCCGTTCCGGCAGGCGGGCGAGGTCCTGGCTGCTGACCGTCACCCGGCCCTCGCTGGGCACGATCCGCCGCAGCATCAGCGACAGCAGCGTCGACTTCCCCGCGCCCGAGTGCCCCGTGATGTACACGAACTCGCCCTTCCGGATGCGGAAGTCGACGTCCCGCAGCGCATGCGTGTGCGTCCGGGGGTACGTCTTCGTGACGTGCTCGAAACGGATCACGGCCGTATGCTACCGGCTGCGGGCGTACTCGGCCAACGCCTGGCGCAGCCTGGCCCGGGCGGAGGCCGCGTCGATCCGGACGAGCACCTCGGTGTTGGGCTCGCGGCGCCGCTCCAGGTCGCGCTGGTCGCAGAGCGTCATGCCGCGGGTGTGCTCGCCCCGAAGCTCGACGGCGACGTGCAGCGGCTCGCGGTCGAACAGCTCCGGATCGGTGAGCGCCATCACGGCGCAAGGATCGTGCATGGGAGCCGACGGGCGTCCGGAGCGGCGCTCGTACGAATCGAGGAAGTAGCCGAGCAGCTCCGACGCGAACACGCCCACCTCGCTTCCCAGGGCGTGCAGCGCCGCGACCTCGTCGCGCCCGAGTCGGAACTGGTGGGTCAGGTCGAGTCCCGACATGACGATCCTCGCGCCGCTGCGGAACACGACGTCGGCCGCCTCGGGGTCGGCCAGGATGTTGAACTCGGCCGCCGCGGTGGTGTTGCCGTGCGTGCGGGACCCGCCCATCAGGCTGATTCCCGCGACCCGCCGCGGCAGCTCAGGATCGAGGTGCATCGCCAGCGCCACGTTCGTGAGCGGTCCCGTGGGCACCAGCCAGAGGTCGGGATGCGCCCGGGCCGCCTCGACGATCGCGACCGCGGCCGGCGCCTTCTCGACGTCGCCGCGCGGGGACGGCAGGACCGGCCCGTCCAGGCCGCTGTCGCCGTGGATGTCGGGGGCGTGCAGCGGCTCGCCGACCAGCGGCCCGGCCGCCCCGCGGTGCACCGGCACGTCGAGCCCGGCGAGGTCGCGCACGATCAGCGCGTTTCGGGTCGTCGACCCGATGCCGACGTTTCCGGAGACGGTCGTGATCGCGACCACGTCGCACGTCCGCGCGGCGAACAGCAGCGCGAACGCGTCGTCGTGGCCCGGATCGCAGTCGATCAGGACGCGGGGACGGGCGCTCACGCCTCGTCCTCGTCGTCCGCGGAGCCCTCGGCGCCGTCGTCGTCGGCGCCCTCGCCGGACGGCGTGGCGAACGGCAGGGCCGGGTCGTCGATCTGGCGTCCTGCGGCTTCGATCTGCGCCGCCTCGACCTCGTCGCCGACCTCGTCGAGCTGCTCCTCGGCCAGCATGACCAGCGCGGAGACCACGCGGTCCTCCTCGCCAAGCCGCATGATCGTCACGCCCTGCGAGGCGCGGCCGTACGAGCTGACCTGCGCGACCTTGGTGCGGATCAGGATGCCGCCCTCGGAGAGGACGAACAGCTCCTCGTCGCCCAGCACCGGCGCGAGCGTGACCAGCGAGCCGGTCTTCGGCGTCACGCGCAGCGTCAGGACGCCCATGCCTCCACGCCCGCGCAACGGGTACTCGGAGAGCCTCGTACGCTTGCCGTAGCCACGCTCGGACACGGCCAGCAGCTCGGCGACGTCGCGCTCGTCGGGTCCGATCGTCGCCAGGCTGACGACGACGTCCCCCTCGCGTAGGCGGATCCCGATCACGCCTTGCGTCGCGCGGCCGGTGTCGCGGACGGCGGACTCCTCGAAGCGGATCGCCTGGCCGTCCCGCGTGGCGAGGACGACGTCGTGCTCGCCCTCCGTGACGCGCACGGCGACGAGGTGATCGCCGTCGACGAGGTTGATGGCGATCAGCCCGGCGGCGTTGATGTTCGCGTACTCGCGCAGCGCGGTGCGCTTGACGAGGCCCTGACGGGTGGCGAACACGAAGTAGCCCTGCGCGCCGAAGTCCTTGATCGACAGCACCGTCTGCACGGTCTCGTCGTCGTCGAGCGGCAGCAGGTTGCGGACGTGACTGCCTCGCGCGGCGCGCTCGGCCTCGGGAAGGTCGTAGATCTTCTCGCGATGCACCCGGCCGCGATCGGTGAAGAACAGCAGGTAGTCGTGCGTCGAGCCCACCAACAGCAGGCTGTTGACGTCGTCCTCCTTGGCGCGCTGGCTGCTGACGCCGCGTCCCCCCCGCGACTGCGCGCGGTACGAGCTGAGGGCGGTGCGCTTGATGTAGCCGCCGCGCGTGAGGGTGACGACCATCGCCTCCTCGGCGATCAGGTCCTCCTTGCCGATGTCGTCCGACAGGCGCCCGACCTGCGTGCGACGCGCGTCGCCGAAGCGTTCCTTGATGTCGAGGAGCTCGGCTTTCACCACGGCCCACAGCTCGGCGGCGTCGCCCAGGATCGTCTCGAGCCGACCGATCAACTCCTGCAGCTCGGCGTACTCGCTCTCGATCTTGGCGCGCTCCAGCCCGGTGAGGCGCTGCAGGCGCATGTCCAGGACCGCCTGTGCCTGGGCCTCGCTCAGGCCGAAGCGCTCCATCAGTCCGGTGCGCGCGGCGGGACCGTCGGGGGAGCGGCGGATCAGGGCGATGACCTCGTCGAGGTTGTCGAGCGCGATCAGGTAGCCTTCGAGGACGTGCGCGCGCTCGCGTGCCTTGCGAAGCTCGTACTCGGTGCGACGCTGAATGACGTCCGCCCGGTGGTCGAGGTAGTGCCGCATGGTGTCCGCGAGCGGCAGCAGCCGCGGCGAGCGCCCCACGATGAGCACGTTGTTGATCGCGAAGGTGGATTGGAGCTGGGTGTACTTGTACAGCTGGTTCAGCACCAGCTCCGGCAGCACGCCCCGCTTCAGCTCGAACACGATCCGCATGCCCTGCCGGTCGGACTCGTCGCGGATGTTCGAGATGTCCTCGATCTTCTTCGAGCGGACCAGCTGCGCCGCCGTCTGGATCAGGCTGGTCTTGTTCACCTGGTAGGGGATCTCGGTCACCACGATGGCGGCCTTCGCGCCGCGATCCTCGATGCGGGCGCGGCCCCGTACGCGGATCGAGCCGCGGCCGGTCTCGTACGCCAGCCGGATCCCCTCGGTGCCGATGATGCCGCCGGTCGGGAAGTCGGGACCCTTGACGTGGGTCATCAGCTCGTCCAGCGACAGGCTGGGGTTCCCGATCAGCGCGACGAGCCCGTCCACGATCTCGTTGAGGTTGTGGGGGGCGATGTTCGTCGCCATCCCCACGGCGATCCCCGACGCGCCGTTGACGAGCAGGTTCGGAAACGAGGAGGGCAGCACTTCGGGCTCGCTGGTCGTGCCGTCGTAGTTCTCCCGGTCGTCGACCGTCTCCTTGTCGATGTCGACGAGGAGCGACTCGGCGACCTTCGTGAGGCGCGCCTCGGTGTATCGGTAGGCCGCCGCCGGGTCGCCGTCGATCGAGCCGAAGTTGCCCTGGCCGTCCACCAGCGGGTAGCGCACGTTCCACGGCTGGGCCATCCGGACCATCGCGTCGTACACCGCGGAGTCGCCGTGCGGGTGGTACTTCTTGATCACCTCGCCGACGACGCCGGCGGACTTCGAGTGCTTGCGGTTGCTGGCCAGTCCCTCTTGCTGCATGGCGTAGAGGATGCGGCGCTGGACGGGCTTCAGCCCGTCGCGGACGTCGGGCAGGGCCCGGTCCACGATCACCGACATGGCGTAGTTGATGAAGCTCGTCTTGATCTCGTCCGTGATCTGGACGGGGACGACCTGACCTTCGTTCAACGGGTCCCTCCTCGGGGGTCGGGGGTCGCGCTCCGGCGGCCGCGCCCCTGTCGGGGCGGCCGGGCCGGGGCGTCGCGGCAACGGCGCAGTCTACCATTCCGCTTCGGTCCGGCCGTCCATGGACGGGCGCGTCTGCGACGCGCGAACTCGCGTCCGGGTCGGGTCCGCTCGGTGGCGCGCGAGCCGGCGCGAGGCGCCGCGCTACGAACCCCGCGCACGCTTCGGCGAGACGACGCTCAAGGTCGCTCGGCCAGCGGAACGAACATGCCCGCCACGCCGAGATAGACCGGGTCGCGCCCGCCGGTGGGCACCGTGTACACGCTGGCGACGAGCAGGTCGCGGCGGTGCACGACGTCGCTCAGCGCGGACTGGAGCAGCGACTGGGCCGCCCCACCGAGGAGGTCGGCCCACGGACCCTCGGCCTCGAGATCCTCCACGACCGCGGCGCTGGCACGGTCGGCGTAGTAGCGCGCGAAATCGTCGCGCGTCGGATTCGTGGCGGCGAGCGCGCCGAGCACGACGAGCACGGTGACGATCCAAGCGACGGGGCGCATGCCCCGATCGTACCCCCGGAGCGGGCCCGGCCGGCGGGAGGGCGCGTGGTAGCGTTCCGCCATGATCGCCCGCTACGCCACGCCGGAAACGACCGAGCTCTGGAGCGAGGCCGAGCGGTACAGGACCTGGCTCGAGGTCGAGCTGGCCGCCACCGAAGCGTTCGAGGCGCTGGGCGAGGTCCCGGAAGGCACCGGAGCGGCGCTTCGCGCCGCTGCCGCCGATCGGCCCCTGGACGCCGCCTTCGCGGACCGCGTCGCCGAGCTCGAGGCGGAGACCCGGCACGACATCGTCGCGTTCACGCGCGCGCTCACGGAGCGCTTCGGGGCGCCGGCGCGGTTCGTTCACCTGGGACTGACCTCCACCGACGTCGTGGACACCGCGCAGAACCTGCTGCTCCGCAGGGCGTGCGAGCTGATCGAGGAGGACCTCGCCGCCTTGCGGGGGCGACTTCGCGGGCTGGCGCGACGCTACCGTCACGCGCTCTGCATCGGGCGGACGCACGGCGTCCACGCCGAGCCGATGACGTTCGGCCTCAAGTTCGTGTCGTTCGACGCGGCGGCGGCGCGCGACCAGCGCCGGCTGACCGCGGCGAAGGAGGCGGTGTCCGTCGCGATGCTCTCCGGCTCGGTCGGGACGTTCGCGCACGTCCCGCCCGAGGTCGAGGCCCGGGTCGCGGCGCGTCTGGGCCTGGCGGTGGACCCGGTGACGAACCAGACCGTGGCGCGTGACCGGCACGCCGAGCTGCTGGCCGCGCTGGCGCTGATCGGCACGACGATCGAGCGGATCGCGCTCGAGATCCGGCACCTTCAGCGCAGCGAGGTGCGCGAGGCCCGCGAGGGGTTCGCGAAAGGCCAGACCGGCTCGTCGTCGATGCCGCACAAGAAGAACCCGATCGCGTCGGAGAACCTGAGCGGCGTCGCGAGGCTGCTGCGGGGCTACGTCGCGCCCGCCCTCGAGGACGTCGCGCTCTGGCACGAGCGCGACATCAGCCACAGCGCCGTCGAGCGGGTCGTCCTGCCCGACGCCACCACCCTGGCTTCGTACGCGTCGCGCCGGATGACCCGGGTGCTGGACGGCTTGGTGGTGGACGAGGAGCGGATGCGCGAGAACGTGGACGCGCTGCACGGCCTGGTCTACTCGCAGCGCGTCCTGCACGCGCTGATCGAGGCGGGCGCGATGCGCGAGGAGGCGTACGCCGTCGTCCAGCGCCACGCGCTGCGCGTCTGGGAGGGCGAGGGCGAGCTGCGAACGCTGCTCGCCGAAGATCCCGAGGTGCCGCTGAGCGACGCGGAGCTCGACGCGGCGTTCGACCCGGGCTGGTACCTCCGGCACGTCGACGCGATCTACGCCCGCAACGGGCTGGGAGAGGACCGCAGATGAGCGAGGACGCACCGGCGCGCACGGAGCTGCGCTACGAAGGCAAGGCGAAGCGCGTGTACGCCACCGCCGACCCGGACCTGTACCGGGTCGAGTACAAGGACGACGCGACCGCGTACAACGCGGCGAAGCGTGGAACGATCGCGGGCAAGGGCGAGATGAACGCCGCGATCACCGCCACGCTGATGCGTCACCTCGAGACGGAAGGGATCCGCACCCACTTCGTCGCGCAGCTCGGCCCGAACGAGCAGCTCGTGCGCCGGGTGGAGATCGTTCCCGTCGAGGTCATCGTCCGCAACCGCGCGGCCGGCAGCTTCGCCGCGCGCTACGGCGTCGAGGAGGGACCGGACCTCGATCCGATCGTGATCGAGTGGTGCCTGAAGAGCGATGCGCTGGGCGATCCGCCCATGAACGACGCGACCGCGGTGGCGTTGGGCTTCGCGACGGAGGACCAGCTGGAGGCGTTGTTCGAGGGGGCGATCGCCGTGAACGAGGCGCTGCGCCCGTTCTTCGCCGAGCGCGGGCTGGACCTGGTCGACTTCAAGCTCGAGTTCGGCACGGACGCGGACGGCCAGCTGCTTCTGGCCGACGAGATCAGCCCCGACACCTGCCGGCTGTGGGACCTGGAGAGTGGCGAGCGGCTGGACAAGGACCGCTTCCGGCGCGACCTCGGCGGGGTCGAGGAGGCCTACCGCGAGGTGGCGAGGCGCGTCGCGCAAGGGGCGCCGGCATGAGCGCGGAGCGGACGAGCCGCACCCGGGCACGCGTCACCGTCCGCCTCAAGCCGGCGATCCTCGATCCGCAGGGACGTGCGGTCCAGGCGACGCTGACACGGCTTGGCCATCACGGCGTCGACGAGCTCCGGGTCGGCAAGGTCGTCGAGTTCACGATCGACGGCGCGCCGGAGGAGGCCGAGGCGGAGGTCCGCCGAATCGCCGAGGGGGTGCTCGCGAATCCGGTGATGGAGGACGTCGAGATCGCGCTCGAGCCGGTCGACGCGGGCGCTCCGGACGGCGCGTAGCGGCGCGGACCGATGACCGAACGACGGCGAGACGCGGACGACGAGGCCGTGCACGTCACGGTCGTAGGTCCGTCCGGCAGGGTCCGTGGCCGCGTGGCGGTGGTGCACGGCTTCGCCGAGCACGGCGGGCGCTACGCCGAGCTGGCGGGCGCCTTCGCGGC
>Ga0209947_1000292_pt1 | contig 30978 bp, 26 predicted proteins | sample SalPonR2_B_D2_MG_FD_185706 | JGI IMG/M metagenome (GOLD analysis project Ga0209947, IMG submission 185706) | Salt pond soil microbial communities from South San Francisco under conditions of wetland restoration - Salt Pond MetaG R2_B_D2_MG... ...
GACGGGCGACCCCAAGGGCGTTCTGCACGCGCACCGGTTCCTCTATGGCCACCTGCCGTGCCTCGAGCTGTCGCTGGGCTGGTTCCCTCAACCCGGCGATGTCGGCTGGACGCCGGCCGACTGGGCCTGGATCGGCGGACTGATGGACATGGCGCTGCCCTGCCTGTTCTACGGCGTGCCGCTCATCAGCCACCGGTTCGCGAAATTCGAGCCCGACGCGGCGCTGCGCCTGATCGCCCGCGAAGGTGTGACGACCGCCTTCATTCCGCCGACGGCCCTGCGCCTCATGCGCCAGGCGACGGTGCCCGCGGACCTGAAGCTGCGCGCCATCGCCTCGGGTGGCGAGGCGCTGGGCGGCGACATGCTGGACTGGGGACGCCGCGCGCTGGGCTGCCCGATCAACGAGTTCTATGGCCAGACCGAGTGCAACCTCGTCGTGGCCTCGGTGGACCGCGCGATGACTCGGGTGCCCGGCGGCATGGGCCTTCCGGTGCCCGGCCACGAGGTCGCCGTACTTGGACCGGAGGACGTACCGGTCGGCGCGGGCGAGGTCGGGGAGGTCTGCATCCGCGCGCCCGACCCGGTGATGTTCCTGGAATACTGGCGCAAGCCCGACGCGACGGCGCAGAAGGTGCGTGACGGCTGGCTCCGCACCGGCGACCTCGCGATGATGCGGGAGGATGGGCAGCTGGTCTTCCATGCCCGCGACGATGACGTGATCACCTCGGCCGGATACCGGATCGGTCCGGTCGAGATCGAACAGGCGCTCTCCAGTCACCCGGATGTCGTCATGGCGGCGGTGGTCGGAGAGCCCGACGCGGTCCGGACGGAGATCGTCGTGGCCCATGTGGTGCTGCGCGACGGGGCGGCATGGGACGGGTTGCCCGAGGTGCTGCAGGCGCTCGTGCGCGATAAGGTCTCGGCCCATTGCGTTCCCCGCCGCGTCCTCCGCGCCGAAAGCCTGCCTGTCACGGCGACCGGCAAGATTCTGCGGCGGGCCTTGCGCGGGCAGGGGTGAGGGGGCGGAAAACGTCCGCTCTCGCGGGCGCTACTTCTCGACCGACTTGCGGATGGAACGCACGATCATCCAGACCGCCAGCACCGTCGGCAGGACCGCAAGCGCGGTCAGCAGGGTCTTGGAGATGCCCAGGGGTTCCGCCAGCGGACCGATCAGGTAGACCACGAGGTTCACCGCGTAATAGCTGATGGCCACCACCGACAGCCCCTCGACCGTCTTCTGCAGCCTGAGCGCCATGTCCGAGCGCCGGTCCATCGATTCCAGCAAAGCCTGGTTCTGGGCCGAGCGGTCCACGTCCACCCGGGTCCTGAGCAGATCGCCCGCCCGGATCGCCCGCGTCGTCATGGTCTCGAGCCGCGCTTCGGTGGACTTGATCGTGCGCATCGCGGGGTCGAAGCGACGCATCATGAATTCTGCGAAGGTCTGGCGCCCGCGAAACCGTTCCTCCCGCAGGACCTGCACCCGCTGGGTGACAATGGCGTCATAAGCGCCCGTCGCCCCGAAGCGGAACGCGGTCTCGGTCTGCAGCTTCTCGAGCTCCGAGGCGATGGCTAGCAGGTGGCCCAGCGTTTCGTCGGGCTTGGACAGATCGCCCGTCATGTCGGTCACAAGATGCGACAGGCGCTCGTCGATCTGGCCCAGCTTTCCCGAAATGTCGCGCGCCCGTGGCAGGCCCAGCATCGACATGGTCTTGTAGGTCTCGATCTCGCAGATGCGCTGCACCACGCGGCCGAGCCGCCGTTGCCCGGTGTCGGGCCGCGTGAAGATCGCGAAGCGCAGGTGGCCGGAACTGTCGATCCTGAAATCGCCCGCGATCACCGCCGTGTCGTCCAGGACGCGGCTGACGGCGAGGCTTTCGGGGACGAACCAGTCGTGAATCAGGGGCTCGATCTCGGCCTCGTCCTCGGGCGCCGGTAGATACACCAGGTGCGCCGAGGTGATGCGCGCGCCGGGGATGTCCGCCAGCCAGTCCTCCGGGAACACCTCCCACGCCGCCGGGTCGAAGGGGCGCGACAGCCCGTTGTCGATGAAGGCGGTGTAGGTGACGAACTCGGTATGCTGTTCCCATTTCAGGCGGAACTTGCCCAGATCGCCAAAATAATGCGTGGCATCCGGTTTGGGATGCTGCGCGCCGAACCGATCCAGCAGCGCGAGCAGATGCGCGCGGTCCCGCCCGCGGTCCCGCTTGGCGGCCTGCGATGGCTCCTTGATGGCGAGGTAGATCGCCTGACCGGGCGCCGTGAGCGAGGGAAACGGGCGCGCGTGCAACTCGTTTGTCAGCGCGTAACGCAGCGGATGATCGTCGAACGACATGGGCCTGGCTCCTGAACGTCTCTGTCAGATAGGGCCTGTCGGGGCCGTCGTAAACGAAAAAACCAAACGAATTCGGGGGTTTGTTGGGGTGCCATTGTATACGGTCGCGTCAAGTGACTGGCATCGCGCGATATTTCGGCCCGGCTCATGCCGCACTGCGGCGAATGCGCTGCGCGCCGACGGCGTCAGGTGACGCGCTGTTTCATCCTGTACTCCGGGTTCAGATAGGCCTGCGTGGCCATCACCTCGGAGATGTGATCAGCGGCCGCGTCGATCTCGTCCCCGGTATTGTAGAGCGGCGCGATCCCGAACCGCATGATGTCGGGCGCGCGGAAATCGCCAACGACGCCGCGCGCGATCAGCGCCTGGATGACGCCATAGGCGTGCTCGAACCGGAACGACACCTGGCTGCCGCGATCCTCCGGCGCGCGGGGCGAGGCAAGCGTCAGGACCGGGTTGCGGTCCAGCACGGCGGCGATGAAGCGTTCGGACAGCGCGACGGAACGCGCGCGCAGATCCGCCATCGACACATCGTCCCAGACGTCGAGCGCGGCCTCGAGAACGCGCAGCTGCAAGATGGACGGCGTGCCCACGCGCATGCGCGCCACCCCGGGCGCCGGGCGGTAATCCTGTTCGAACGCGAAGGGCGCGGCATGCCCGAGCCAGCCGTTCAGGACGGTCTCGGCGCTGTCGGCATGGCGGGGTGCCACGTAGATGAAGGCCGGCGAACCCGGCCCGCCATTGAGATACTTGTAGGTACAGCCCACGGCGAAATCCGCCCCCGCCCCGGCGAGATCCACTTCGAAGGCGCCGGCGGAATGGGCGAGGTCCCAGACCGTTACGATGCCCATCTCATGTGCCCGCTTCGTCAGGGCGGCCATGTCGTGGCGCCGTCCGGTGCGATAGTCGACCTGGGTGAGCATCAGGACGCCCACCTCCTCGGTCAGCGCGGCCTCGACCTCTTCGGGCGCGACGATCCTCAGGCTCCGGTCCCGGCCGAAATGCTTGAGGAACCCCTGCGCCATGTAGATGTCGGAGGGGAAATTGCCGTTGTCCGTCAGCACAACCTTGCGGTCGGTCATCGCCACGGCGGCGGCGAGCGCCTGGTAGAGCCGGATCGAGAGCGTGTCGCCCACGGTGATCACATCCGGCTCCGCGCCCACCAGCCGCCCGATGCGGTCGCCCAGCGTGTCGGGCAGTCCCATCCAGTCAGCCCGGTTCCAGCCGCCGATGGCCATCCGGCCCCATTCGTCCTCCAATACGCGGCGCATGGCGGCCTCGGCGCCGACGGGCAGGGGCCCCAGCGAATTGCCGTCGAGATAAACCTGCCCCTCGGGCAGCACGAAGCGCGCGCGGGTCGCGTCGAAATCGGTCATGCGGAAGTCCCCCCGACGTAATGCGCCCTGCCTTCATCTTTCCCCAAATACGCACGTCCGGAGCGCGCGCGGACAGAAGCGGCACGCCACCGGACCTGGGGCCGACCTCGACACACGTCCCGACATGCATCCCTCATGCCACCTGCCCCCCGGCGATCTGGATGGCCTGCCCGTTCACGCTCCGTGCCGCGTCCGAGCAGAGCCAGAGCGCCGTGGCCGTCACCTCTTCGGTCTCCAGCAGACGCTTGTGCCGGTTGCCGCGTGCGAGATAGGCGCGGGCCTCTTCGTCGGTGATGCTCTTCACCTCCGCGATCTCGGCGGCGTTCCGGTCCACGATGGGCGTGTCCACATAGCCCGGGCAGATGGCGTTGAAGGTCACGGGCCCGCCCATGTATTCCTCGCTGAGCCCGCGTATCAGGCCGATCACCGCATGTTTCGACGCGGTGTAGGCGATGGCATTGCTCAGGCCGCGCAGCCCGGCGATCGACGAGATCGCGATCATCCGCGCGGGTATGTCTCGCGGCAGCGTGGCAAGCGATGCCTGGAAGGTAAGGAACGCCCCGTCGAGATTGGTCGCCATGATCCGCCGCCAGTGATCGAGCGTCTCGCGGTGAAACGGCGCGGCCTCGGCTATGCCGGCATTGGCGATACATATCGTGACCGGCCCGCGCGCGCGGGCCGCCGCCCCGATACCCTCGTGGACCGAGGCCTCGTCCGCGACATCCATCCGCAGCGGGTGCAGACGCGGCCGCGTGGCCGCCATGCCCTCGAGACGCCCGAGGTCGCGCCCGGTGATCGTCACTTCGGCGCCACGCTCCGCCAGCGCCCCGGCGATGGCCAGCCCGATCCCCGTGCCGCCGCCGGTCACCAGCGCGTGCCTGCTTTCGAACTCCATCGCGTTCCTCCCGCGCACCGCCGGAGTTTTCGGAAACTCCGATGCGCATCCGTCTCCCCGAGCGTCACCCTAGCGCGCCCGGCGGCCGGTGCAATCGGGGTCGCGAGGGCCTCCTTCGCCATTCCTTGGTGGAAATTGCGCGGCATACGGTGGCATACGAAAGAATGTGTCGCAAAGGCGGGCGTTGTGGTGCCGGGAACCTCTTGCTATGGGGGCTGTCGGACCTGCTCGGAATTGAGGGGAAGTGCTTTGAAAATTGGGGCTCCGAAGGAGATCGAACCGGGCGAATCGCGGGTCGCGATGACGCCGGACAGCGCGGCTCAGCTGCAGAAGCTCGGCTATGACTGCGTGATCGAGGCCGGCGCGGGTGCGGCGGCCGGGTTTTCCGATGCCGCCTACGAGGCTGCCGGCGTCGAGGTCGTCAAGACCGCCGCCGCGCTCTGGAAGGCCGCCGAGATCGTCGCCAAGGTGCGTCCGCCGACCGAGGCCGAGGCCAAGCGCCTGCGCAAGGATCAGCTTCTGATTTCTTTCTTCTGGCCCGGCCAGAACGAGGCATTGCTGGAGCTGGCCAAGTCCAAGGGCGCGAACGTGATCGCCATGGACATGGTCCCGCGGATCAGCCGGGCGCAGAAGATGGATGCGCTCAGTTCCATGGCCAACATCGCGGGCTACCGCGCCGTGATCGAGGCGGGCAACAATTTCGGCCGCTTCTTCACCGGCCAGGTCACCGCCGCGGGCAAGGTGCCGCCGGCCAAGGTGCTGGTCGTCGGCGCAGGCGTCGCGGGTCTTGCCGCCATCGGCACGGCCACGTCGCTGGGTGCGATCGTCTACGCCTTCGACGTCCGCCCCGAGGTCTCGGAGCAGATCGAATCCATGGGCGCCGAGTTCGTCTTCCTCGAATTCGATGAAACCGGACAGGACAGCGCCGCAACTGGCGGCTATGCCGCGCCCTCTAGCCCGGAGTTCCGCGAAAAGCAGCTGGAGAAATTCCGTGAACTGGCGCCGGAGATCGACATCGTCATCACCACGGCCCTGATCCCGGGGCGGCCCGCGCCCAAGCTCTGGACCGCGGACATGGTCGAGATGATGAAGCCGGGATCGGTCATCGTCGACCTCGCCGCGGAACGGGGCGGCAACTGCGACCTGACCGTCGCGGACGAGCGCATCGTCTCTGACAATGGCGTGGTGGTCATCGGCTATACCGATTTCCCCAGCCGCATGGCCGCGCAGTCCTCGACGCTCTATTCCACCAACGTCCGCCACATGATGACCGACCTGACGCCCGAGAAGGACGGACAGGTCGTGCACAACATGGAGGATGACGTGATCCGGGGCGCGACCGTGACCTACGAGGGCGAGATCACCTATCCGCCGCCGCCCCCCAAGGTGCAGGCCATCGCCGCGGCCCCGAAGAAGGAAAAGCCGAAGGAGCTGACGCCCGAGGAGAAGCGCGCGAACGAGGTTGCGGCCTTCAAGGCGCAGACCAAGAACCAGGTCACGCTCCTGGCGATCGGGGCCGCTTTGGTACTGGGCGTGGGTCTCATCGCGCCGGCGAGCTTCATGCAGCATTTCATCGTCTTCGTGCTGTCGGTCTTCGTCGGCTTCCAGGTGATCTGGAACGTCAGCCACAGCCTGCACACGCCGCTGATGGCGGTGACCAACGCGATCTCGTCGATCATCATCCTGGGCGCGCTGATGCAAGTCGGATCGTCCTCGGTGCTGATCACGGTGCTCGCCGCGCTCGGCATCTTCATGGCCGCCGTGAACATCTTCGGCGGCTTCCTCGTGACACGGCGCATGCTCGCCATGTTCCAGAAATCTTGAGCGGGCAGGGGTAGGACACATGGATTTCGGATTCACCATTGCGGCCTATGCGGTCGCGGCCGTGCTCTTCATCCTCTCGCTTGGCGGTCTCTCGGGGCAGGAAAGCGCGAAACGCGCCGTCTGGTACGGCATCGCGGGCATGGCCATCGCGGTCGTCGCCACGTTGATCGGGCCGGGTTCGGGGCTCTGGGTCATGTCGCTGGTCCTGATCGCGGCGGGTGCCGCGGTCGGCTACCAGCTTGCCACGCGGGTGCAGATGACGCAGATGCCCGAACTTGTGGCGATCATGCACTCGCTCGTGGGCCTGGCCGCGGTCTTTGTCGGCCTGAACGCCCATATCGAGATCGGTCGCGTCGCGGCGGAGTTCCTGGAAGCAGGCTTGCCCTTCCCGCAGCCCGAGGGGCCGCTGAGCGATGCGGCCTACACGCTTCTTGGCACGCTCTCGAATTTCGGAGAACTGATCGGCAAGAAAACCGGGGTCGAGATCGGCATCCTGCGCGTCGAGCTGGTGCTCGGCGTCTGGATCGGGGCCGTGACCTTCACCGGTTCGGTGGTGGCCTATGGCAAGCTTTCCGGCAGCTCGAGCCTGCTGCCCTTCAAGATCGACACGTCGGCCAAGCAGCTGCCCGGTGGCCACATGCTCAACGCGGCCGCCGCGGCGGGTTCGGCCCTGCTGCTGATCCTCTACATGACCGGCTCCGGCACATGGGCGCTCGTGCTGCTGGCACTGCTCGGGTTCTTCATCGGCTACCACCTGATCATGGGGATCGGCGGCGCGGACATGCCCGTGGTCGTGTCGATGCTCAACAGCTACTCGGGCTGGGCTGCGGCCGCGATCGGCTTCAGCCTCGGCAATGACCTGCTGATCGTCGTGGGCGCGCTCGTTGGCTCCTCCGGTGCGATCCTCAGCTACATCATGTGCAAGGCCATGAACCGGTCCTTCATCAGCGTGATCCTAGGCGGCTTCGGCGGCGCAACAGGCGAGCAGATGGCCGTCGAGGGTGAACAGATTGCCATCGACGCCGACGGCGTGGCGATGTCCCTGAACGAGGCCGACAGCATCGTCATCGTGCCCGGCTACGGCATGGCCGTGGCGCAGGCGCAGCAATCCGTGTCGGAACTGACCCGCAAGCTGCGGGCGGCGGGCAAGGAGGTACGTTTCGCCATCCACCCCGTCGCGGGCCGTCTGCCGGGGCACATGAACGTGCTGCTGGCCGAGGCGAAGGTGCCCTACGACATCGTGCTGGAAATGGACGAGATCAACGACGACTTCCCTGAGACCGACGTGGTGATCGTCATCGGCTCGAACGACATCGTGAACCCCGCCGCGCAGGACGATCCGAACAGCCCCATCGCCGGCATGCCAGTGCTCGAGGTCTGGAAAGCCAAGCAGGTCTTCGTCTCCAAGCGGGGGCAGGGCACGGGCTATTCCGGCATCGAGAACCCGCTGTTCTACAAGGACAACACGCGGATGTTCTACGGCGACGCGAAGGCCTCCATCGACAGCCTGCTGCCGAAGGTCGGCTGAGCGCGACGCTGGACGCCGACAGAAAAAAGGCCCCGGTTGTCGCCGGGGCCTTTTCGCGTCGATGACTCGCGTCAGGCGGTGTCGTGCTCAGGCGGCGTTGCGCAGGTCCACGACCCCGTGTTCGCCCACCTCCGGGTCATGGCCGGATACCGCGCCGCGTACCATTTCCATGCCGAAGCGCAACGTGCCGGCCTCGTTCAGCCAGATGGCGGCCTCGTGCAGCGGCATGCGCAGAAGCGTGACCTCCGGATCATCCTTGCCGCCGTCGAACCACATCGAGGCCATCGGGCTCCAAAGCTCGTCAAGTTTTTCGGGATCATCGGCGATGGTGAGCGGGCCCGACATGCAAGCATAAAGCTGTCCTTTGCCCGACGTTACGGTGAAGTGCGCATCCCGCGCACCGCCTTTCAGGTGCCCGACGAGGTCCGTCTTGTTGCTTGAAATGAACCACAGGCAGCCGTTTTCCCGGTCGAAGAAATGCGTCATGGGCTGCATGTGATCCTTCGTGCCGGTCACGCCCAGCATGCCGACACTCTCGTCCTCGAGAGCATCATAAAGAGCGTCACGCAGTTTCGCGGAATTCTGAAGTCTGTGTTCGGTCATGGCGGATCTCCTCTCGGGTTGCCTTGTTCAACAGGTCAACCGGGAGCGGCGGTGCGTGGTTCCACGCGCCGAACCGCGGGTCAGACGATCCGCGGGCAGACCTCTGAGGGATCGGCGGTGTCCACCGACCAGAAGGTGGCCGCGCCCTCGGGCAGGGTGTCCAGCACGCGCGACAGCTCGGCATGGTTGACGGAACGCCAAAGCGCGCGCGCCGTCGCCTCGATCGCGTTGTCGGGCGTTAGGTTGTGGTTGGGCCGGACCGCTTTGACCTCTGCCGTCATCGCCTCGCGGGTTCCGAAGGGCAGGGGCGGGTCGTGCCGCACCCAACTGGCCACGCAGATCGCCCGCGGCAGGGCGGGAAGGACGGAGGCGAAGCGCAACCCCTCCTCGGCCGTCAGCCGCGCCCGGAACGCCTGCAACACGCCATCGATTGCCGTGTAGGCCATGTTTTCGGACGTGAGGCCGGTTTCGTCCTTCACGTCATCGAGGAAGGCGCGCCATTCCCGGCTGGCATGGCGATAAGTCCAGGGCATCGGCATGGCCGGAGCCTTGCGTGCCGCCAAGATCCCGTCAAGACGGCTACTTCGTCAGGATCAGCTTGCCGGCCTTGGTGATCCGGAGCGTGTAGGTCTTGTCGTCCAGCACGATGAAGGCCGTGCCTTCGTTGCCGGTCAGGCGGCGAGCGTCGAAGACGGGCTGCGCAGGGCGCGGGATGGTTTGGTCAGGCTGGCCCGGTGCAGGCGACTGGAACGACATGGCGAAACTCCCCGTTTGCTTGATCTGGCAAAAGACTGAGTGATTCAGTCGGGAAAGTCAATCCTGACTCAAAAGATCAGATATGCGGCCGCGTGCGGCGGGTCGGCGCGACAACAGCGCGATAAGGTCTGTGATCTCGGGACGCACCGGGCCCGGACGCGCCGCGTCGCGCAGGGTGGTGAACCAGTGCTCCGGCGGATTGCGCCCGGCGCGCGACCGGTCCCAGCGCAGCGCGCGTAGAACCTCTTCGGCGTCCTTCGGCAGACGCTCGGGGATGTCATGCCGGTTCAGCACCGCCCAGACCCCGGTCCAGAGCCGCCCCACCGACCACGGGTTGTAGCCGCCGCCCCCAAGAACCATGAGACGAGGGCAGCCAAGGTCCATCAGCCCGCGCAACACGTCCCAATGGGCGTTGTTCGACAGCGACAGGCGCGACAGCGGATCCTCCTCGACCGCGTCCGCGCCGCATTGGAGCACGATGGCTTCCGGTTCGAAGGCGGCGACGGCGGACAGGATCAGCGCCTCGCGGATCTCCGCCATCTCGGTATCGTTCAGCCCGCGTGGCACCGGCAGGTTCAGGCAATTACCGCCGCCGTCTTCCTCCAGCGCGCCGGTGAACGGCCAGCGCCGGTCTTCATGGACCGAGATCAGGAGCGTGTCGGGGTCGCCCGCCAGCCCGTGCTCGACCCCGTCGGCGTGATGGGCGTCGATATCCACATAGGCGATGCGCCCCACCCCCGCACGACGCAGCGCGAGGATCGCCAGAACGGCGTCGTTGAGATAGCAGAACCCGGCGGCGCGGTCGGGAAACCCGTGATGCGTGCCGCCGCCCGGGTGATGGATGACGCCCGGCTGCGCCAGAAGTTCCCCCGCCAGAAGCGAGGCCCCCGCCGCCGTCGCAGGGCGGCGGAACATCTCGGGGAAGACGGGGTTCGACACCGTGCCCAAACCGTGCTGCGCCCGAGTCTCGTCGCTGACGTCCTGCACGCGTTCGGCGGTCTCCAGCGCCGCGACATAGCCGGGCGTGTGCCAGATCGTCAGCGCCGCCGCTTTCGCGCGCGGGCTCGGCCGGTACTGATCCGGCCCCAGCCAACCGAGCGCGCGGGACAGGTCCATCACCGTGGAGACGCGCGGCACCCGCAAGGGATGATGCGCGCCGTAGCTCGACCCGCGGTAGATTTCGGACCCGAAGAATAGCGGCGATTGCATGTGATCTCCGTTGCGCCGACCAACCGGCCCACCGAGCAGCTAAAACCGCCCCGACGCCCGTCAAGCGGCACGGGCGCGCCATAATCCCGCAGCATTGATCGCGCATCATGTGCGTGCAATAGAAGGCAACCATGGCCAAGACATCCCCCCTTCAATCGCCGCTTCGTATCGGCGGCGCGGTGAAAAGCGAATCCCGGACGCAGTTCGGGGCGCTCTGTTTTCGTCGCACGAAGGCGAACAAGGCGGGCCTTGAGGTGCTGCTGGTATCGTCGCGCGACACGGGCCGGTGGATCATCCCCAAGGGCTGGCCCATGGACCGCGAAACCCCCGCGGCGGCCGCGGCAATGGAGGCATGGGAAGAGGCCGGCGTGCGCGGCCGGGTCTTCAACACCTGCATCGGGCATTATTCTTACCACAAGTGGATCGACGAGGAATTGTCCTTGCCGGTCATCGTGGCGGTCTTTCCCATCGAGGTCCTGCGGATCGACGACGATTTCCCCGAGGCCGCGGAGCGCAAGCGCAAGTGGCTGTCGCCCAAGAAGGCGTCGCGACGCGTGGCCGAGCCCGAGCTCAGCCACCTGCTCTCGGCCTTCGACGTGAAGCAGCTGCGTGGCTAGCAGCGCTTGATCGCGGCGGCTGATCGCATAAGTTCAGTCCGAAGGACGCGAACGATCATGATCCGATATGCCCTGAAATGCGCCGGGGACCATCGCTTCGAAAGCTGGTTCCAGTCGGCCGCCGCCTTTGACGCGCTGGCCGAGCGCGGCCATGTGGCCTGCCCGGTCTGCGGCGGCAAGGATGTGGAAAAGGCGATCATGGCGCCCCGCGTCTCGAAGGCCGAAACTGCACCGGCCCCCGCGAAAGACAGCCCGCAACAGCAGCTCCCCGACCGCCCGCTGAGTGGACCGTCCCACCCGGCCGAGCAGATGCTCAAGGCCCTGCGTGCGCATCTGGAGAAGAATTCGACCTATGTCGGCAAGCGCTTCGCCAGCGAGGCGCGGGCGATGCATCTGGGCGACAAGACCGAGAAACCGATCCACGGCGAGGCCTCGCCCGAGGAGGCGCGGGCGCTGATCGAAGACGGGGTGCCTGTCCTGCCGGTGCCGATCCCGGTTCCGGGCAAAAGCAACTGACGGGGCCTCAGCGCGGCGGGAGAATTCCGCGCGCGGCCAGTTCCTCGAAATCCCGCGCGTCGCGCTCGGCCTCCAGCTTCGCGACCGACGCGGCCACATGGCGCGCGATGGCGTCCGGTGTCATCCCGTCCCGGCGGAGCGTGTCGACGATGGACTTGCCCTTCGGCCCCAGCGGCTGCGTGTAGAGAAGCGCGTCGAGCCCTTCGTAGGGAACGCCCGCCTGGTGGTCGAGCTTCGCCATCCGTCTATCGTGGTATTCCTCGGCCCTGAGCCCCTCGATCTGCCGCGCGTGCCACGCGAGCCCTTCGCGATAGAGATCCGACAGGATCGGGTCGCGCAGGTACTCGGCGATACGGTCGCGTACCGCCGGCAGATGCCGCAGGAGACCGGTCTGTTCCGTCTCGTTGCGGTCGAAGACACCGAAATAGGTGGCGTCGTACTTGTTGGGCTTCATGTTCACGTTGCCGCGCAGCTGGCGCAGAAGGAACGCCTCGCGGCTCTTCACGGCGAAATGGGCGAGCTCGGCATGATCGTAACCCAGTGTCGCGGCGGACGAGCGCCACATCCCTTCGAGAAACTGCCGGGTCATCTGCACGCCCGATCCGTTCACCCAGCGTAGCAGGCTCAGCTGCGCCCGGCGGTCCGGGTCGCGTCCGGCGCCCTTCACCGTGGGCCGGTGGATGCCGAAGCGGAACTCCGGGAAGGGGCGGAACAGGGTCTTGACGCCCCAGCCCTTGCGAAAATCGTCCGGCGCGCCGCGCGTGTAGCTTTCGATCGCAAGGCCCGGGTTCCAGTCCACCAGCCCGTTCGATCCCATGATCCGCCAGGTCAGCACGATGCCCTCGGTGCCCTCGGGCATGGCCGCCAGCAGGTCGGGCAGGCGGCCCTCGCCGACCTTGACGTTGATGAACTCGTCACAGTCCAGAACGATCAGCCAGTCGCTCTCGAGCACCGCGAAATACTTTTCCGCGGCGCGCAGCGCAAGCGGCTGCGGCTTGCCGCCTTTCGGCACGGGATTGTCGCGGCGGATCACCGGCGCGCCGATCTGGCCCAGCCGGTCCAGCATCGCGTCGGTGCCGTCGTGGCAATCGTTGGTGTAGACCACGATCCGGTCGACGCCGATCACTTCCTGGAAGGCGATCCATTCAAGAAGCGCGGGGGCCTCGTCGCGCATCATGGTCAGCGCTGTGATCCGCTCGGACATGGTTTGAATTCATGACGCTGGATCGCGCGCGCTGCAAGAGGACGTGTTTTCCCGCAACCCGATGGAACGGTGCCTTTTCAAGCATGTTGCCCTCTTGCGCTCTGCACGGCACAATCGGACCAGAAAAACACTTGGGACCAAAGACACCTGGGACCGCGGTGACGCAGCCCCCGGCAAGGACATCGAGCAGGCACCTTGATCCTCCGGGACGACGGAACACCGCGCCCGCGATGCGCGGGCCGCGATCCGTGGATCCTCTGTGGACCGGGGCGGACGGCCAGCATCGAACGAAGAGGTTGAGCAGGCGTGGCGGCGAAGTTGATCGAACGGCGGCTTGCGAGCCAGCGGCTCGGAGACCTCGTGCTTCTCGATACGGTAGAGCGCGTAGAGGGCGGCGTGCGGTGGGTCACGGTGTTCTTCGACGACATCGTATCGCCTTCGGATGTCACCGCACCCGAAACGGCCGAGCTTACGGATGCGACGGAAATCAACGGCAATTCGCGGCTGACTTACGCGGTCCCCGATGGGGTGGCGCTCGACTTCGCGGTCCGCGGTCATCGCGCGACCCTCCTTCCCGCGCCGTCGGAAGCCGCGCTCATGGCCGGTGCCAACGCCCTGGCCGCCGTTCGCAATGGCGAAGCGGCGGATCAGGTCCTGACCTGGATGGATTTCCACCGTGAGCTTCATGGCATGACGGCGGCCGTGATCCTCGACCGTGCCTTTCCCGGCAGCGATCCGGCGTTTGCCCGCGACCTTTCGGAGGGGCTGGAAAAGCGGGACGCGGCGTGCACGGTGGTGCTGCTGTCCAGCGACGTCCCGCTCGGCAAGCCGGGACAGCCGCCCGAGGCGCATCCCTATTGTGTGCCCGAGGCCCCCGGCAAGGACCGGATGGACGTGCCCGACCCTGATCCGTGGCGCAGTCCGCTGGGCGTCGGTGCGATCTACGAGATCATGCGCCTGCGGTTTCTGGGCGAGGCGCGGGCGGTGGCCAACCTCGACGTCCACGACCTGGCGCCCCGTGGCGACGCGTCGATCTTCGATGCCGCCGTTTCCGCCGAAGGCGGTGTCGTCGCCCTTTTGGGGCGGCATTGCTTTCCGTGGCGCATGCGCAAGTCGCAGCCGGTCCATTTCGCGGATCACATCTGTGTCCAGTTCGACCGGGAGGACGTGCGACGCCGCTGGTGCGTGGCGCCCGCCAAGACGCCGGCAAGCGCCGTCTGGCGCATGGTCCGCGTCGCGAATGCGCCACCCGACCCCGAGGCCTCGCTCGGTTTTTTCAGGTTCATGGCGCTTCGGCATACGGCACCGTCCGTGTCCAAGCTGGTGGCGAAGACATCGCTGGTGGAGTCCGGCCCGCTCCTGGACCTGTCCTTGGTTCACTTCGGACACGAGCCCGACCGCATGCCGGACGCGTCGATCGATACAGGTGGTGACCCCCGGTCCGGCCGGCGGGCCATCGTGACGACGATGAAGAACGAGGGGCCGTTCATACTCGAATGGCTCGCGTATCATCGCGCGATCGGTTTCGACGATTTCCTCGTCTACACCAACGACTGCAGCGACGGGACCGACACGATGCTCAGTCTGCTCGAGAAGAAGGGCTACGTGCAGCATCGCGAAAACCCCTATCGCGACATGCAAAGCAAACCCCAGCATGCGGCGCTGAAGGTGGCGGAGGACGAAGCCGTGATCCGGGATGCGGCGTGGGTCATCTGCATGGACGTGGACGAGTTCGTGAACGTCAAGGTCGGTGACGGCAGCCTCGATGCCCTGTTCGCGGCCGTGCCCGATGCCAACATGATCTCGATGACATGGCGCCTGTTCGGCAACGCGGACCTGCACCGGTTCGAGGACCGGCCTGTCACCGAACAGTTCCTCTGCTGCGCCCCGGAATACTGCCGCAAGCCGCACCAGGCCTGGGGCTTCAAGACCCTGTTCCGGAACAGGGGGATTTTCGGACGGCTGGGCGTGCACCGTCCGAAGGGGCTGAAGCCGCAGCTGTGGCGCCGGATCAACTGGGTGAACGGGTCCGGCCAGCGCCTTCCGCGCGAGATGTATCGCAATGCCTGGCGCTCGACCGCGTCGACCTACGGTTATGACCTCGTGCAGCTGAACCACTATGCCGTGCGTTCGGTCGAGAGCTTTCTGGTGAAACGCGACCGGGGCCGGGTGAACCATGTCGGCCGCGATCAGGGCCTCGCCTACTGGTTCCGGATGAACAACAACGCCGACGCCGACGACTCCATCCAGCGCAACCTGCCAGCGATGCGCGCGGAACTTGCGCGGCTCATGGCGGACCCCGAGATCGCAGCGGCCCATGCGCATTCGGTCGCATGCCATCGCGCCAAGATCGACGAGCTTCTCGCGTTGCCGCAGGCCGCGCGCCTCCATGCCGAATTGACCGGCCCGCGCATGGAGAAACTCTCGCGCCTGCACACGCATTTCGGGGCCAACGTCTTTCTCGCGGGGCCCAGGGTCGTGCCCGACGAGGTTGCGGCCAGGGCACCCGGTGGCGGCTGGAGCTTCACCGTCGACGCGCCGGTGGAAACGCAGCATTGAGGTGCATGTCGCGGGGCAAGGCCATGTCGCCCAAGCGCATCGGTCAGGTGCCTGCCGTGGGTCCGAAAACGGTTGCCAGTGCGCTCTCGAGACGGCACCTTGCCGGCGGGCGATGGCGACATGGACAAGACCGTATTACAGGCTTGGTATCGGGGTTCGGCCCGCGCCGGTTTTTTCGCGGATGCGGCAGGATTTTCTTTGGGTGAGAACTTCGTGACATCTTACACAGCAGACCGTTCGCGGTGGCTTTTTCTTGCCGAGCGCCTTGCCGCCGATCGTGCTCCGGTCGTGATCGATATCGGCGCCAATCCTTTGGACGATCCTGCCTACAAGCCGCTGCTCGATGCCGGGCTGTGCACGTTGCACGGTTTCGAGCCGCAAGCCGAGGCATTCGCGCGCCTGCAAGAGATCAAGGGCGCTCACGAGACGTACGAAAACCGCGCGGTGGGCGATGGCAGGACCCACGCGTTCCGGATATTTCGCCAATCGGGCTTGAGTTCGTTCTTTGAACTGGACCGCAGCGCGATCCGTTTTCTCGGGCGGGCCGAGGGGCCGGCGAGACTGGTCGACGAGATCGAGGTCGAAACCACGCGGTTGGACGATGTGGGCGCGATCGACCGTATCGACCTCTTGAAGATCGACGTTCAGGGTGCCGAGGTCATGATCTTCGAAAACGCGAAACAGAAGCTCGCGGATGCCGTCGCGGTGATCACGGAGTTGCGGTTTTTCCCGCTCTATCAGCGTGAGCCGCTGCTGGACGTCCAGACCGAGCGTCTCGCAGAGCTCGGCCTGCGGTTCCACAAGCTGATGTTCGTGAAAAGTCAACAGGTTGCCAATTCGCAATCGTCCCGACTGAAGACCCGCGCGCTGTCGAGCCAGGCTCTGGATGGCGATGCCGTGTTCGTGCGCGACCTGCGCGACCCGGCTTGCGTGAGCGATGATCAGTTACGCGCATTGGCGCTCCTGTCCGATGCCGTATTCGGCAGCTATGACCTTACCATCCATTGTCTCGACCTTCTGGTCGACCGCGGCAGCCTCGATGCCCGGGTCCCCGGAGACTACGTCGACTATCTGCCGGCCACGGTCCGGCGTGACACATGAACGCCGGGGTCATGGATCTGGAAATGTCGGGCCTGCGCCTGCCCGATACCCGGTCCGACCTTCGCCGCGACCGCTTCGGCAAACCGGAACATCACGACGCCGACTATGATGCGCGCTACGACTGGTCGACGCTGGTGTACGACTGTTTTTCCGACGCCGAGGCGGGCGCAATACTGCTCTTGTGCCCCCCGCTTCTGAACTTCCGTCCCTTCATGGAGGATGCGGAGTTCCGGGTCGACGACAAGCCCGCCCGGATCAGGGACATCCGTGACCTGTCCCGCTGCTCGATCATCGCGTTGGACGTGGCCGAAGGCGACACGGTGACAGTAACCCACTCCCAATTCGGCGGCACGCTTAGGGTGGGCCGCTCGTTTGCGGAGATGTTCGCGGGTCTGAACGGCATCTATTCGATCTCTCTGAACAACCGGCTGGAATGGATTACCGATTGGCTGGACTATTACGTGCGCGTCCACGGTCTCGAAACGGTCGTGCTGTTCGACAACGGCTCCACCGCCTATGCGCCCCACGAGCTTCGCGCGACGCTCGGCGCGGTTCCCGGTCTGCGCCAAGCGGCCATCGTGCGTGCCCGCTACCGGTTCGGCCCCACGGCGGAAAACAAGTCGGCCTACAACTCGCTTTTCCTGCAACGCTCCATGGTCGAGATGGCACGATTGCGTTTCTTCGCCAAGGCCCGCGCCGTGGTGAATGCCGATATCGACGAGCTGTTTCACTCCTTTCGCGGGCAGTCGATATTCGATGCGACAGTCGCCTCCGAGGGTGGCTATACCCGGGCCGACGCCGAGTGGGTCTATGCGCCGGAGTCCGGTGCCGGCGGCTATGCCCGCCACGCCGACCACTCCCATGTCAGCGCCAATGGCAGGCCCAAGGCCAATCGCAAGTGGTGCATCGCGCCGCAGGGACCGCAGAAGGGCAAGCAATGGCTCACCCATTTCATCGACAGCCGCCATGATCCCGTCGATCCGGATTTCCGCATGTGGCATTTCCGGCAGATCTCGACGTCGTGGAAGTTCGACCGGTCGGATGCGGGGCCGAACCTGGTGGCCAACCCGGAGCTGACCGACACCATGCGCCGCGTTTTTTCCACCAAGCCGCGCTAACGCGGTTGCAGCGGTTCGCTGCGAGATTGTCAGCGCATGGGCCGACTGGTAGGGTTGCGGCGCGGGCAGAAAGAAAAAACAAGGGCAGTCGAAATGGCGACGGACCGCAGGTTTTTCCTGGCGCTTACCGTGAAGAACGAGGCGCCCAACCTCTGGGAATGGGTGGCCTACCATCGGGCCATTGGTTTCACCGACATCGCGATCTACCAGAACGACAGTGTCGATGGCACGCAGAAGATGCTGCGCACGATGGAGAAGCACGGCTTTATCCAGTATTTCAACAACCCGAGCCACAACAAGGGCTGGCAGAACAAGGCATATCGTCGTGCCTCGCGGCTGCCGGAGTATCATGCGGCCGACTGGGCGATGGCGCTGGATTGCGACGAGTTCCTGGTGGTGAAAACCGGCGACGGTACAGTGGGCGCGCTGGTCGATGCGCTGCCGCCCGGGGTGAATGCCTGTACGCTCCACTGGAAGGCCTTTGGGTCGAGCCACCACGCACAGGTTCCAGAGGGGCTGGTGACCGAGGAGTTCACGCTCGCCGAGGTGCCGACGCGGATCGCCGAGCGGAAGATGGGCTTCAAGTCGATCTTCAGGCCCACCGCCTACAAGCGGATCGGCATACACAAGCCCAAGGATGCGTTCGAGGATGTGCCGAGCGTGATGTGCAACGGCTCTGGCATCCTTCTGGACCCTGACGTCGATACGGGCTGGCGGTCGAAGGATCCCGGCTGCCGCAAGCTGGCGCAGGTCAACCACTACGCAATCCGCGACCTTGAGCGGTTCCTTGTGAAGTCCGGCCGTGGCCGTACGGCCAACCATGACCGGCCCGTCGATACCGAATACTGGAAAGCCTTCGACATCAACGACGCCGAGGACCTCGCCGCGGCCCGCCGCGGTCCCGAGACCCGGGCCGAGATGGAGTGGATGAACAACAAGACGCGCGGCCGGATCGCGCTTCTGCACGAGGAGGGCCTCGCCGCAAACCGTGCGGTCTTCGACAGGTTGATGCAGGACGACTACTACCGCGGCATTTACGAAGAGATCGTGGCCAGCTTCCCGACCCACGACAACGCGCAGCTTAGGACAGGGAGCCGATGAACAGGGTGGCCACCATCGCTTATGACGAGGTGATCGAGACCAACGGCGTAAAGGTTCCCTTCGTGCCCGGGATCATCACCCCACCGATCGAGAAGCCGATGCGCAACAACCGCTACGAGGGCGGGGAATGCAACGCGTTGCGCGAGCTTCTGGAACCCGGCGACCGGGTGCTGGAACTGGGCGCGGGTGTCGGACTGCTGTCCACTGTCGCGGCCACGAGCGAAGGTGTCCGCAAGGTCGTCGCGGTCGAAGCCAATCCCGACATGATCCCGCTGATCCGCGAAACGCACAGCCTCAACGGCGTCGAAAACGTAACGCTTCTGAACGGTGTCGTGGCGCCCGAGGCCGGCGATCCGCTGGAATTCTACCTGCGCGCCGATTTCTGGGCCTCATCGATGGAGCCCGACTCGCGGCCCTATGTCCGCTCGGTGAAGATCCCGAGCTATGGCATCAGGGAACTGATCGCCGAGCATGATCCGACTGTCATTGTCTGCGATATCGAAGGGGGTGAACTGGGCCTGTTCGACGAGGCAGACCTGTCGAACGTGCGCCTGGTGATCATGGAGTTCCATCCCAAGGTCTACGGCCACCGCAATGTCGATGCGATCCATGACCTGTTCGCCCGCCGCGGCCTGCAGATCGAGCCTGTCGAGAAGCCGACCAGCGTCCGCCGCTTCATGCGGCAGGTCACGCCGGAGGAGACAAGGGTCTGGCCGCCCAGGCACCCCCGTTTTCTGGTCTCCACCTGCATGAAGGATGAGGCCCCCTTCATTCTGGAATGGATTGCCTGGCACAAGTCGATCGGCATCGAGGATTTCGTCGTTTTCACGAATGACTGCAGCGACGGCACCGACCTGATCCTCGATCGTCTGGAAGAGATGGGCTACCTGCGCCACCTGCCCAACCCGGCGATCGCCACGGGCTCCACCTACTTTCAGCCCGTCGCGCTTGCCTACACGCCGCACTTGCCCGAATGGCGCAAGGCGGATTTCCATATTTCGATGGATGTGGACGAGTATATCAATGTCCGCGTCGGCAACGGCACCATGGCAGATCTGTTGAACGCTACAGGTTTCTTCGACGCCCTGTCGATGTCAGAACTGAACCACGGCTCGAACAACCGGATGGCCTTTGAGCCCGGCTTGATGACCGAGCAGTTTCCCCGCCACCAGTCCGAACGCCCCGGTCCCCGCAAAGCGCTTCGCGGTGTGAAGACCATCGCCCGGATTTCCGAGAAGCTGGAAAAGCCGCGCAACCATCGCCCCGATTTTCACACCGATCGCGGGCCGGTCACCTGGCTCGACGGGTCCGGACGGCCGCTCGACACACTCCTCGAAGATCCCACCTTGAACGGCATCGATGTGCGCGGGAGCTACGATCTGGTGGTGCTGGATCATTTTCCGCTTCGCTCGCTCGACAGCTACCTGATCAAGATGTTTCGCGGCGACGTCGTCATCAAGAAGAACCGCGTGTCCCGGCGCTACTGGCGCCTGAGGAACCGGCACGAGCAAGCGACCTCGACCTTCGAGAGGCAGCAAGCCGGGTTTCGGAAGGCGTTGGAGACGCTGTTTGCCGACAGCGTGCTGAGGGAACTGCACGATCGCGCATGCGTCATTCACCGTGAGCGCGCCCGTTCGCTTCTTGAGATCCCCGAATTCCGCGAAAGACGCGATTGGATTTTGCAGAACGCCTGGGACGACACGACCGACGACGGTTGAGTATCAATCAGCGCCCCATGACGTGGCCGACTGCAGTCCTGACACTCTGTTCGACAAGCCGTCTGCATCAGCGGAGCCGGCGCGGGTGACGGGATAACGCCTGTCCCCGCTTGCGCTCAAAGCAGGCTGTCCGGCAGCTTCTGTTCCGCCGCCGTGTTCGCGCGTCGGAAGATCAGCGTGACGATGGTGGAGGTGATCACGATGAAAAGCGAATAGAGCGCGCCGACCGCGATGATGCCCTGCTGCTCGGATCCTGCGAAGGTCAGCGCAATGATCGCGATGGCCAGCGGCGCATTCTGGATGCCGGTCTCCAGCGCCACGGTCCGCGCGTTGCGCGGATGCAGCCGAAGGATGCGGGCGAAGATGTAGCCGATGGCGATGCCGAACACGCCCAGCATGATCGCGGCGAAATAGGTGGCGGGCGTCGTGTCGAGCAGGAACTGCCAGTTGCGCGGCACCCATGAGACCGCGATGAAGGCGATGAAGAAGAGCGCCAGCGCCGAGCCCATGAACTCCGTTACCGCGCCGATATTGGCGTTGAGCTTGCGCAGGGTCATCCCGATGGCGACCGGGATCAGCAAGACCACCAGCGTCGCGATGATGTTCTCGCGCGGGATCGTGAGATCGAGCGCGGAGGCATAGATCAGCAGCACGACGGGGATCAGCACCACGCCGAAGATCGTCGAGGTCACCGTCATCAGCACCGACAGCGCGAGGTTGCCCTTGGAGAAATAGGTGAAGATGTTCGACGTCGTTCCCCCCGGCATGCAGGAGACGATCAACAGGCCGATGGCGATGGGCTCGGGCAGGTCGAGGGTGACGGCCATGATGAAGCCGATGAACGGCATGAAGCCGTATTGCGACACCACGCCGATCATCAGGCCTTGGGGCCGCTTCAGCGCCAGCCAGAAATCGCGCGGCGTCAGCGACGCGCCCATGCCCAGCATGATGACGAAGATCATCGCGGCCAGCAGCGCCTGTTCGAAAGCTCCGACCATGCCCCGCTACTCCGCCGCCGTCTGCGCCAGTTCGGCGGCGCGCAGGTCCTTGCGGAGGATCTTGCCCACGTTCGACTTCGGCAACGCGTCGCGAAACTCGACGGTTTTCGGGATCTTGTAGGCGGTCAGGTGCTCCTTGCAATGGGCGCGGATATCGGCCTGCGTGAGGCCCGTGTCGCGCGCGACGACGAAGGCCTTTACCGCCTCGCCGCTGGCGGCGTCGGGCACGCCGATCACGGCCGCCTCCAGCACGCCGGGATGGGTGACGAGGCAATCCTCGATCTCGTTGGGATAGACGTTGAAGCCGGAGACCACGACCATGTCCTTCTTGCGGTCGACGATGCGGATATAGCCGTCCGCGTCCATCACGCCGATATCGCCGGTCAGGAACCAGTCGCCGCGCATCACCTTCGCGGTCTCGTCGGGCCGGCGCCAGTAGCCCTTCATCACCTGCGGGCCTCTTGCCGCGATCTCGCCCGCCTCACCCTGCGGAACGGGGTGGCCCGCCTCGTCCAGGCAGGCGATCTCGGTCGAGGGAACAGGCACGCCGATGGAACCCGCGCGCGTCTTGCCAAGCGGGTTGAAGGTCAGGACCGGCGCGGTTTCCGTCAGCCCGTAGCCCTGCAAAAGCGGCTTGCCGGTGATCCCCTCCCACCGCTCGGCCACGGCGGCCTGCAGCGCCATGCCGCCGGCGGAGGCGAATTTCAGATGCCGCGGCGGCGTGTCGAGAAACCAGGTCTCGTTCGACAGTCCGTTGAAGAGCGTGTTCACCCCGCTCATCCAGGTGATCCGGTAATTCTCAAAGGCGCGACGCAGGTTGCTCAGGGGCCGCGGATTGGGGATGAGCAGGTTGCGCCCGCCCAAGGCCCAGAACCCCAAGAGGTTCACCGTGAATGCGAAGATGTGGTAGAGGGGCAGGGCAGTCAGTGCGATTTCCTTCCCCTTTTCAAGCCCTTCGATCAGCTCGAACGTCTGTTCCATGTTCACGATCAGGTTGGCATGGGTCAGCATCGCGCCCTTCGACACGCCCGTCGTGCCACCGGTATACTGAAGCACGGCGACATCGTCGGGTTCCAGATGCGCGCCGTAATCCGACACCTCGACGTGGTCCCTGGCGCGATGCGCGCGGCCGGCGGAAATGGCGTCGGGCAGGCGGATATGGGGCAGTTCGATCGGGGCCACCGACTTGTCCCAGTATCTCTGCACCAGTCCCACGATGCCCCGCGGCATGGAGGGAAAGAACTCCGCCACGCGGGTGACGATGATGTTTGGGATCGGGTGGCCCCTGGTGGCCATGGGAACCTTGTCGGCGAACATGTCGATGATGATGAGCGCGTGAGGCTCGGCATCCTCGAACTGTCTGGCCATCTCCTCGGCGGTGTAGAGCGGGTTGACGTTCACCAGCACGCAGCCCGCCTTGAAGACGGCGAAGGCGGCGACGGGAAAGCCCAGGGCATTGGGCATCTGCACCGCGACCCGGTCGCCGGCGCCCAGCCCCGCCACCTCGCGCAGGTAGATCGCCAGCGCGTCCGACATCTCGTCGACCTGTGCGAAGGACAGCGTGCCGTTCATGCCGTTGGGCAGGACACAAGTGAAGGCCGGTGCCGAGCGGTAGGTTTCGGCCACGCCGCCGATCAGGTCGGGCAGTGTCCGATGGCTCGCGGCCTCGATCTCGGGTCGCACATGTGGTCCGTAGAACGCCCTCCACGGGCGCGCAGCATCTTCCATCACGTCCCTCCCCTGAACGCGCGAAACATCCCCGGATCGGGACATTAGACCAACTCCGCCCCGGCGGAAGCCACGACGTTGCGGAAGGTGGGGCGCGGACCCGCCCGCACCGATAGGATTTTCCTTGCAGCAGGGGCTCAGCTGCCCCGGTAGGTCGAATACCCGTAGGGCGAAAGCAGCAGGGGCACGTGATAATGATCCTCCTCCGCCATGCCGAAGCGGATCGGCACCACATCGAGAAAGAGCGGCGCCAGTTCCGCGTGACCGGCGGTTCGCAGGTAGTCGCCCGCATGGAAGACCAGCTCATAGGTGCCGGTCTCGAAGCGCTCCTGTGGCAGGATGGGGCTGTCGGTCCGGCCGTCGGCGTTGGTGTCCATCTCAGCGATCTTGGTGCGGGCCTCGCCCTCGATCCGATAGAGCGCGATCGTCAGACCCGCCGCCGGAAGCCCGCGCGCGGTGTCCAGCACATGGGTCGTCAGAAATCCTGCCATTTGCCATCCTTCACGGCCAAATCCTTCCGAAAGGATTTGCAAATTCCTTCGAAGGAATTTGTTCTGTGCCAGAAGACGGAACTCCGAAGGGAAATTCAAGTGGACGTGCCACGCTACCCCCGCGATTTCACCGGCTACGGCCAGACCCCGCCGGACCCGAAATGGCCGGGCGGCGCCAGGATCGCCGTGCAGATCGTGCTGAACTACGAGGAAGGCGGCGAGAACAACATCCTCCATGGCGATATGGCCTCCGAGGCGTTCCTGTCGGAAATCGTGAGCGCCCAGCCCTGGCCGGGGCAGCGCCACTGGAACAAGGAATCGATCTACGAATACGGCGCGCGCGCCGGGTTCTGGCGGCTCCACCGGATGCTGCGGGACCTTCCCGTCACCGTCTTCGGTGTCGCCACCGCGCTCGCACGCGGCCCCGAACAGGTCGCCGCGATGAAGGACGCGGGCTGGGAGATCGCCAGCCACGGGCTCAAGTGGATCGAGTACAAGGATTTCTCGGAGGCCGAGGAACGCCAGCACATGGAGGAAGCGATCCGGCTGCACGCCGAGGTGGTCGGCGAACGGCCGCGCGGCTGGTACACCGGGCGCACCTCCATGCACACCGTGCGGCTCGCCGCCGAAGAGGGCGGCTTCGACTATGTCGCCGACAGCTACGCGGATGAGCTGCCCTACTGGCTGCGCTTCGGCGGCCATGACCAGCTGATCGTGCCCTACACGCTCGATGCCAACGACATGCGCTTCGCCACGCCGCAAGGTTTCAATTCGGGTGACCAGTTCGAGACCTATCTGAAGGACAGTTTCGACACGCTCTACGCGGAAGGCGTCGCGGGCGCGCCCAGGATGCTGTCGATCGGCCTGCACTGCCGCCTCGTCGGGCGTCCGGGCCGCGCCGCGGCGCTCAAACGTGTGCTTGAGCACATGCGCGCCCATGAGGGCGTCTGGTTCGCCACGCGCCTGCAGATCGCCCGCCACTGGGCCGAGACGCACCCGCCCTCCGCCGCGCCGCTGCCGTCCGAGATGGACCGCGCCACGTTTATCGAGGCTTTCGGCGGCATCTTCGAACATTCGCCATGGATCGCCGAACGCGCCTTCGAGATGGAACTGGGTCCAAGCCATGACACGGCCCGCGCCGTGCATTCGGCACTGACCCGCGTGTTCCGCGCAGCGTCCAAGGAAAAGCGCCTCGGCGTGCTCAGGGCGCATCCCGATCTCGCGGGCAAGCTCGCCGCCGCCAGACGGCTGACGGCGGAAAGCACCTCCGAACAGGCCTCCGCAGGGCTCGATGCGCTGACCGACGAGGAACGCGCCGCCTTTACCGGGCTAAACGCCGCCTACACGGCGAAATTCGGTTTCCCCTTCATCATCGCCGTGCGCGACCACGACAAGCCGGGTATCCTCGCCGCCTTCCGTCGCCGCGTGGACAACAGTCGCGAAGACGAATTCGCCGAAGCCTGCCGCCAAGTCGAACGCATCGCCGAACTGCGCCTTCTGGACATGCTCCGATGACCCGCGAGATCGTCATCGCGCCCCTGACGGCGGAGGCTTTCGCGCCATTCGGCGAGGTTCTGGAGGCCAAGGGAGATCCCGACCGCATCATCAACCAGGGCCTTTGCGGCCGCTTCCACGACCTGGCAACGCTCGATTTCTTGGACGGACGCGCCGGGATCAGCCTCTTCCGCTCCGAGGCGCGGGACCTGCCCTACAGGCTCGACATGGTCGAACGCCATCCGCTGGGCTCGCAGGCCTTCCTGCCCATGTCCCTCGACCCGTTCCTCGTGATCGTCGCCCACGACGAAGACGGCACACCCGGCGCTCCGCTGGCCTTCCGCAGCGCGCCGGGGCAGGGGATCAATTTCCACCGCGGCACCTGGCACGGGGTTCTGACGCCGCTGTCTCCGCCGGGCCTTTTTTCCGTTATCGACCGGATCGGAGAGGGGGCCAATCTCGAAGAACACTTGTTCGACGTGCCCTGGATTGTGCGCGACGCCTGAGCAGTCGCGCACCCGATCTCCTTCATCTTTCCAAAAATACGCAACTCCGCCGCCCGTGGCCCCGCACCAGCGCCCGATCCCTCTGGCGCGCGGATGCGGAAGCCCCTGTTGTCAGAGCGGAACGATGGTCGCGATGCCCTGCGCCACGGCGGTCTTCACGATGGCATCCGCCACGGCAAGGTCCTGCAGGCCCACGCCGGTTCCGTCGAACAGCGTGATCTCTTCGTCCGAGCCGCGCCCGCCATGGGTCCCGTTGATCACGGCGCCCAGTTGCGTGACGTCACCCTCTGACAGAAGCCCCTCGGCCACCGCATGCTGCGCCTCACCGATCGAGACCGATTGCGCGACCTCGTCGCAGAAGACGCGGGCACGGCCCAGAAGGACCGCCTCGACCTCCTGCTTGCCTTTCGTGTCGGTGCCCATGCAGGCCAGATGGGTGCCGGGGCTGACATGGTCCGCCAGAAGCGTTGGCGCGAAGCTCGAGGTGATGGTGATGATCACGTCCGCCTCGGCCATGCCGGGCAGCTCCACCGCCTCGAAGGGCAGGCCGACGTCCTCGGCGACCTCGGCGAGGCCGGGCAGCATCTCGGGATGCAGGTTCCAGCCGATGACCTTCTCGAAGCCATGCGTCTCGGCCGCCGTGCGCAGCTGGAACTTCGCCTGATGGCCCGCGCCGATCATGCCCAGCACCTTGGCGTCCTTGCGCGCAAGGTGCCGGATCGACACCGAGGACGCCGCTGCGGTTCTCAGCGCGGTCAGGTAATTCCCCCCCACCATCGCCTTCACCCGGCCCGTGTCGGGGTCGAACAGGAATACCGTCGACTGGTGATTGATGATCCCCCGCCGGTCGAGGTTGTGCGGCCAGTAGCCGCCCGCCTTCAGGCCCAGCACGCCCCCGGCCCTGTCGAAGCCACCCTTGAACCCGTAGAGCGCATCCTCGTGGCCGATGGCCTCCCGCACCACGGGAAAGTTGTAGGCGTCGCCTGCCGCCATGGCGGCGAAGACCTTCTCCACCGCGTCGAAGGAAGCCTCGCGCGTCAGGATGTCGGCGATCATGCCCTCGGGCACGATCACCAACTCGTTCGCGGGCACTGACGCTCCGTCGGCCATCAGTAGGCCTTGCCGCGTGCGGACACCGGCCAGACGGTTTCCACGACGCCGCCGCGGACGCCGACATACCAGTCATGGACATTGCAGGTCGGGTCGCAATGGCCGGGGACCAGCTTGAGCTTGTCATTCACTTTCAGAACACGAACAGGGTCGGATACCACCCCATGCTCGTCCGAACATTTCACATATTCGACATCTGTCCGCCCGTAGATCACAGGCAGGCCGCTATCCACGGACTGCGCCTTGAGGCCCGCATCCACGATCGCCTTCTCGGGTTTCGCATGGCTCATGACGCTGGTCAGGATGAACAGCGCGTTCTCCCATTCGCCCCGGTCTATGCGGTTCCCGTCCTTGTCGAGAATGCGTCCGTAATCGGCGTCCATGAACGCGTAGGAGCCGCACTGAAGCTCGTTGTAGACGCCGGAATTCGACTCGAAATAGTAGGAGCCCGTGCCGCCACCGCCGACAATGTCGCACGCGATCCCCTCGGCCTTCAGTGTGTCCACGGCGTCCTTCACCTGCGCCACCGCGATGTCGATCTTGGCCTTGCGGTCGTCATAGCTGTCCATGTGCTGCATCGCGCCCTGGTAGGCCTGGAGGCCGGCGAATTTCAGTCCCGGCGCCGCGTCGATCGCCTTGGCGATCTCCACCACCTCGGGCGTCGTCGTCACGCCGCAGCGGCCCGCGCCGCAGTCGATCTCCACGAGGCATTCGATCTGGGTGCCGTGCTTGACCGCCGCCGCCGACAGATCTGCCACGTTCTCCACGTCATCGACGCAGCAGATCGTGCGCGCGCCCAGTTTCGGCATCCTCGCCAGACGGTCGATCTTGGCCGGATCGCGCACCTGGTTCGACACCAGCACATCCTTGATTCCGCCGCGGGCGAAGACCTCGGCCTCGCTCACCTTCTGGCAGCAGACGCCGCACGCGCCGCCGAGTTCCACCTGCAGCTTCGCCACGTCGACCGACTTGTGCATCTTGCCATGCACCCGGTGGCGCATGCCGTGCGCCTTGGCGTAGTCGCCCATCTTCTTCACGTTGCGCTCCAGGGCGTCGAGGTCGAGCACCAGGCAGGGCGTCTGGATCTCGGCCTCGGCCATGCCGGGCAGGGCGGGGATATCGTAGCCTACTTCGAGGCCCTGAAACGGGGTCATGTCATTCATCTTGCGTTTCCTCCTGTCGGGGGCGGGGAAGGCGGGAAAGGTCCCGCCCTACGGGTCAATCACAACGGGGCGCCGCTGGCGTAGGGCGGGACTTTTCCCGCCGTCACCCCGGCTCAGCTCATCCACGGCAGCTTGTCCAGATCGACATTGCCGCCGGTCACGATCACGCCCACGCGCTTGCCGCGAAAGATGTCCGGGTTCTTGATGATGGTCGCCAGCGGCACGGCGCAGGACGGTTCCATCACGATCTTCATGCGCTGCCAGGTCAGCTTCATCGCGTCGATGATCTCCTCTTCGCTGGCGGTCAGGATGTCGGTCACGTAATTCGACACGAAATGCCAGGTGCGTTCCTTGAGCGGCACCTTGAGACCGTCGGCGATGGTCACCGGCGCGTCGTCGGCGATGATGTGACCCGCCTTGAAGGAGCGGTAGGCGTCGTCGGCCTGTTCCGGCTCGGCCGCGTAGATTTCCACGTTCGGTGCGATGTTCGACAGGGTCAGGCAGCAGCCCGAGATCATGCCGCCGCCGCCGATGGGCGCGATGACGGCGTCGAGCCCTTCGACCTGCTCCATCAGCTCACGCGAACAGGTGGCCTGTCCCGCGATCACGCGAGGGTCATTGTAGGGATGAACGAAATCCGCCCCGGTGCGCGCGTGAACTTCGGCAAAGACGGCCTCGCGGCTGGTCGTAGAGGGCTCGCACTCCGTGATCGTCCCACCATAGCCGCGCACGGCGGCTTTCTTGGCTTCGGGCGCGGTACTGGGCATGACGACATGGCAGGGGATGCCCCGCTGCCCGGCGGCGTAGGACAGCGACAGGGCATGGTTGCCGCTGGAATGGGTCGCGACGCCCTTCTCGGCCACCTCGTCGGTCAGGCCGAAGACGGCATTGGTGGCGCCGCGCACCTTGAAGGCGCCGGCCTTCTGGAAGTTCTCGGATTTGAAGAACAACTCCGCCCCCGTCAGCTCGTTCATGAAGCGGGAGGTCAGAACGGGCGTGCGGTGGATGTAGGGCGCGATGCGCGCATGCGCGGCAATCACATCGTCCCACCCTGGCAGGTCCAGATCCCCGGTCGAAACGGCGTCCTTCATGTCCTCACCCCTCATTCTGCGGCCAGCGCCATGGGCGCGGCGGTGCTGCGGTACACTTCCTGCGCGGCGGCGACGCCCGAGCCGAGCTTGATGTCGAGCCCCAGGTCGGCCATCGCCATTTCGGCGGTCGCGATCCCCGACAACGCCAGGACGTCCGTGAGCATCCCCAGATGCCCGATGCGGAAGACCTTGCCCGCCACCTCGCCCAGACCGACACCGAAGGCCACGCCATAGGTGTCGGCGGCATGGGTGACGATGCGCGTGGCGTCGAAGCCCTCCGGCGTGCGGATCGCGCTGACGGAGTTGGAATAAAGCTCGGGCCGCGCGGCGCAAAGCTCCAGCCCCCAGGCGGTCACGGCGGCCCGGACGCCGCCTGCTATGCGCGCGTGTCGGGCGAAAACCGCGTCCAGCCCCTCGGTCAGGATCATGTCGCAGCTTTGCGCCAAGCCGTTCAGCAGCCCCACGGCGGGCGTGTAGGGATAGCCGTTCACGGCATAGCTCTTGGCCATGTCGCGGATGTCGTAGAAACAGCGCGGCAGGCCGCCGGTTTCCACTGCCGCAAGCGCCTTGGCCGAGAAGCCAGTGATGGCAAGGCCCGCCGGAAGCATGAAGCCCTTCTGGCTGCCGGTGACGGCCACGTCGACGCCCCAGGCATCGAACTCGAACGGCATCGACGCGATTGATGACACGCCATCAACGAACAGAAGCGCGTCGTGCCCGGCGGCATCCATGGCGGCACGCACCGCGGCAATGTCGGACAGGACGCCCGTCGCGGTCTCGTTATGGGTGGCCAGTACCGCCTTGATCCGGCCCGCGGCGTCGGCGCGCAGGATTTCCTCGAACCGGTCGGCGGGAATGTCCTCGCCCCAAGGGGTTTCGACGATCTCGACGGTCAGGCCGTGGCGCTGGCACATGTCGATCCAGCGGTGGCTGAACATCCCGTTGCGCGCCGCAAGCACCGTATCGCCGGGCGACAGCGTGTTGGTGATCGCCACTTCCCAGCCGCCGGTGCCCGTCGCCGGGAAGATGAAAACCTCCGCAGAGGCGGAACGCAGGATCTTGCGCACGCCGTCCCGGGCGGGGCGCAGGATATCGGCGAAGGCCGCCGAGCGATGGTCGAGGGTGGGTATGTCACAGGCACGCCGCAGCGCCTCGGGCATATTCGTCGGTCCGGGGATGAACACCGGGTTCTGGAAGCTCATGGCCGTCTCCTTCCGTGGCTTGGGCCAATACCTAGTCGCCATGGCGCCGGCGCACAATTTTTTTGAAAACGTTTTTCATAACTGGTATGATACAGAAAAAATAATATATATCAGACAGATATATTTTTTCGTATCGTGAAATTGTTTTTCACTGCACTGCAGCGAGGTCTCATGCCGGACGATTTTCCAATCGAATCCACAGCGAAGGCGGGGCGTGGGCGCGGACGGCCCAAGGCCTGGGACGACCGAAGCGCCCAGAACACGATCAAGTCGCTGGACCGTGCCATGGCGGTTTTCGAGCATCTGTCGACCACCTCGGGTGCCACGCTGTCCGAGCTTGCCGCCGACACCGACCAGTCGCCCGCCACCACCTACCGCATCCTCGTCACGCTGGAGGCGCGCGGGCTGGTGGAATTCGACCCCGGCCCGCAGCTTTGGCATATCGGGCCGCGCGCCTTCCTGATCGGCGCGCGCTACCTGCGCCGCACTTCGCTGGTGGAGCGTGCGCGCCCCGTTCTGCGGCGGCTGATGGAGCGGACGGGCGAGACGGCCAATCTGGGCATCGCACGGGACGGTCATGTCCTCTTCATCAGCCAGGTCGAAACCCATGCCTCGATCCGGGCCTTCTTTCCGCCCGGGACGCTCTCGCCCATGCACGCCTCGGGCATCGGCAAGGCGCTTCTGGCGCGGATGTCGCCCGAGGCGCGGGCCGGGGCGCTCGCGGCGGCTGGACTTGAG
>Ga0209947_1000293_pt1 | contig 30883 bp, 31 predicted proteins | sample SalPonR2_B_D2_MG_FD_185706 | JGI IMG/M metagenome (GOLD analysis project Ga0209947, IMG submission 185706) | Salt pond soil microbial communities from South San Francisco under conditions of wetland restoration - Salt Pond MetaG R2_B_D2_MG... ...
TTAGAAAAGGGACATAAAGTTGGAGTGTTTGACAATCTGTCCAGCGGACTGCGTACTAATATACATACGGAGGCTCAGTTCTTTGAAGGGGATGTCTTAGATCAGCAGAGATTATCTGAAGTGTGTGCAGAGGGCTGGGATGCGGTTATTCATCTGGCTGCTTTTAAGGCTGCTGGGGAATCAATGCTTAGCCCTGAAAAGTACTCCGTCAACAACATCAGCGGATCTCTTAACCTCATGATAGCTGCGGCTGAGCACGATATACACACCTTTGTGCTTTCTTCATCAGCCGCAGTATATGGTGAACCGGAATATCTGCCGGTAGATGAGGCCCACCCAACCAACCCCAGCAATTATTACGGCTTTACTAAACTTGACATAGAGCGCAATCTGGCCTGGTACGATCAGCTGCGCGGCCTTAAATATGCCTCCCTGCGTTACTTTAACGCCGCAGGCTACGATCCGCAGGGACGTGTCACCGGATTAGAAAAAAAACCCGCCAACCTTATTCCCCTTGTTATGGAAGTAGCAATAGGAGCGCGGGAAGAGCTTCTTGTGTTCGGCGATGATTATAACACTAAGGACGGAACCGGCGTTCGCGATTACATCCATGTAACTGATTTAGCTGAGGCCCATGTGAAAGCTGCGGAACAGGTCTCTGCGTCACGAAAAAGCATGGTGGTCAATCTTGGCAGTGAAACAGGTTTGAGTGTTCTGGAAATTGTCGAATCCGCCAGAAAAATTACGGGTTCAAAAATACCCCTACACATAGTAGATCGACGTGCCGGAGATCCTGCTAAACTGGTAGCATCTGCCAAACTGGCATCACAGCTGCTCAATTGGAAAGCCCAGTACAGCAGTGCTGAAGAAATAATCGAAACCACTTGGCGGGTGTATAAAAAGACTCATGGATAAACAAGTCTCTATCACCGCTCGAAAGCGAATGCATGGTTTCTGCCGGGTGTGCCCGGTGTGCGACGGTCGTGCCTGCAGGGGCGAAGTCCCTGGAATGGGCGGTACCGGCACGGGTTCCGCTTTTATTGAGAACCTCGAGGCTCTTAGCCGAGTTAAAATAAATATGCGAACTATCCACTCGGTTCACAGCCCCGAAACGGGAATGCAGCTGTTGAACCGCCCACTTAGCATGCCTATCCTCATCAGTCCGATGGGAGGGGTCCACTACAATATGACCAGAGAGCTGCATGAGAAAGAGTACATCGAGGCGATAGTAGGTGGCGCGGCCGGCGCTGAAACCCTGGGTTGTACCGGAGATGGAGAAGTGCCGGAGATATTCGAAGCTGCTATTGATACTCTTAAAAATTATCCCTTAAGGGGAATTCCATTTATTAAACCCTGGGAGGAGGCCCAGCTTTCACAGCGAATTGCACAACTACAGAGTATCGGAACAGAGATATGCGGTATGGATATTGATGCAGCCGGTTTAATTACACTTAAAGAGCTTGGGCAACCGGTGTATCCCAAAGCGCCCACAGAAATTAAACAGTTAATAAGCAGGTCGAAAATGCAGTTTATCCTGAAGGGAATTATGACCCCCGTCGAGGCCCAGATAGCGATTGATGCCGGGGCCTCCGCAATTGTTGTTTCTAATCACGGAGGGCGAGTACTCGATCACACTCCCGGTACAACCGAAGTGCTGCCCGGAATTGTAGAAGCAGTCAATAGCTCTATTCCAGTTCTGGTTGACGGAGGTATCCGCTCTGGTGCGGATGTATTCAAAATGCTTGCACTTGGTGCTACTGCCGTTATGATCGGTCGACCCTTTGCAATTGCAGCTATAGGCGGCGGCGCCGAGGCTGTTTCCAAAAAATTGCAAACCCTACAGTCGGAACTGGAACAAGTAATGGTAATGACCGGTGCACCTGATCTGAGTTCGATCAACCCTACCCACATCTGGCTGTAAGTGCTTACCTGGACAGTTATATTTTTAAAATTCTAACTTTGAAGATTTATACTAGTTTTTAAGATTAGATTTTCTGTATTTTGCTCAACCGGCTTGACTTTCATTATCCAAACACTAATAAATATAATAAGGAGGAAGCACAACATGTTTGATTGGGTACCATTTGAAAAACACGAAGGCTCCTGGAAAGACAAGGATATAATTTTATTAGCACTCTCTTCCTGCGCTTTTTGTAAGCGTGGAATGGAGTATCTCAACAATAAGGATATTGAATATAGATATGTCTATGTCGATACACTGTCATCGGAGCAGAAAAAACAGCTATCCAGTGAATTTAAGGAAAAATTCGGACAAAGAGGACTGTATCCTACGCTAATCGTAGATAAAGCCGATTATCAACTTGGGTTTATTGAAAAAGCGTGGAGCAGATCTCTAGGCTTCGATAGCTGAGGATATATGTAGATGAAGTATAATGAACAGAAGAATGACAAAACCCTTGAGGATGTTCTTGATTTTATACATCGGGCCGCCCGGCAATACAACTGGGCGGTGGTTCCGGATGAACATTTTCTGCATGATTTAGCTCAAGGGCTACTTCAGAACTACCAGCGATTCGAATTCTTTCAATGCCCCTGTCGTGACAGCTATGGTGATCGTGAGCATGACCGGGACATTATGTGCCCCTGCATTTATTGTTTTGACGACATTGCAGAATATGGGCAGTGCTACTGCGGCTTATTCCTCTCGCATCAATTCGCCGCTTCGGGAAAATTTCCCGAAGCAATTCCAGAGCGGCGACCGGATGAAAATTTTCCTTATTAGGAACTCGCCGGCATCATCTTCAGCTCATCGCAACTGCTGTATTGAATCCATTAGCTGCTGCCACCAGGTCCCCTCTTCCACCGATTCTTTGATCCGAATCGGGTAGCTGCGAATGACCTTGTGGCGACTTGTAATTAAAGTACGACCTATCTCTTCTCCGCCCATTAATGGTGCTGATAAGGGAAGGTCAAGTTCATGCCGCACTTCTAGGACTGCAGCCACATCTAGGGGCAACACAAGGACTTCGGGCGTATGCAGCTGGGGGGTCACGGTTTTTCTGGCACCCCTCCATATCCGTACTTCCGGCAGACTTGGGAATTTTGGTTTCACCCGGGTAAAATGGTAAAAACCGTAGGAGATTAGATTTACCCCATCAATTGCACGGGTGAATGCCCCTTCTCGGATATTTTCACCAGGCCCACCTAGGATTACTGCCACCACTCGGCGATCGCCCGCTATTGCCGACAGCGCAATATTATACCCCGACTCATCAATGTAGCCGGTTTTCAACCCATCAACCCATGAATGGCGACCGACCAGAATATTATAATTTTCTTGAGTAATAGGACCATAACTCGAATGGGCATCTCCCTGCAAAATCTTGGCGGTGGGATAAGTAAACTCCTTTTGACTGTGCAGCAGTTCGAGGGACTCCGGATGACTACGGATATAGTCAAGACAAAACTGTCCGAACTCCTTAGCGGTTACATAACTCTGTGCACTTAAACCTGCTGGATCTTCGAAGTGTATATTAGCATATCCCATTTTTTTGACTTCCCGGTTCATCTCCTCCACAAATTCTTCTACCGAGCCGGAAACAACACGGGCCAGCATGTGAGCTGCATCATTGCCCGAAGGAACCGCAAGACCTCGCATCAATTGCAGTACGCTTACCTCCTGCCCTTCCTCAATAAACATCAGAGAGGATCTGCGGGGCATATTTGAAAAATCATCCAACGCCTCAACCTTGATGCGTGTATCCATATTGATCATCCCTTCCTCAATCGCCTGATAAGTAAGGTGCAGTGTCATCAGTTTGGTCATCGAGGCGGGGGGAATTCTGATATCCCCATTTTTCTGATACAGCAGGGTTCCTGTTTCAAAATCATACACTGCCGCTGCCTTTGACATAATCAGAGGTTCCACATCACCAGAGAAAGCCATACTAAGGCTGTGTGCAACTAAAAGAAATGTCACTAATACTATTTTGCTTGTACGCATGTTGTGTCCTTTTCAGCTCAATTTCGCTTGAACATAGCTTTAATAATAACAAATAAAGATATTTACATCACTCCTCTAACGGGATATAGTGCTGAACAGTAAAAGAAGAATCATGGAACCAACACTACTTGCCTCGCTTATAGGTATTATTGCCACTACACAAATCCACATCTCGAAGGGCCTTCAGAAATACGGCATCGATGCCCTGCGCCCGGAACAGGACCGGAACCATCCGGTTGACCATCAGCGAGGAAAGAAAATCGCCTACTTTAGCGGTATAATCCTCAACAATCTTGCTTTTCTGTGGGTCCTAGTCGCCAATCTTTATGCGCCAACCTCCTACTATACTAGCATGTTCGGCTTTGGACTGGTAGTACTGATGCTATTCTCCGAACACATTCTGCATGAAAAACACACTATACTGCAGCACCTCGGAGCCTTTATTATTGCAGCCGGGACAATATTGATTGGACTCAGCCGCAGCACTACTGAAGTCCCTCCCATGAGCGCAGTTGAGCTGGATACGGTACTGGGTTTCCTGGTTATCTATTTTCCGCTCAATTTTCTGCTGCTTGGTCTGGCGATCAAAATGCGCTGGAAGCGAACCTTAGGGGTGCTGTTCGGGACGCTTACCGGCTGTGCAGCTGCCATGGACCCGATCTTAAAAGGAATTGGACAGAGCTTTGGTACCCATATCCAGTTGATTCCCCATACCACGGCAGGTTGGATCATTTTTCTCGCCAGTTTTCTCTTTGGGGCAATCGCCTTTTCCTTTACTCAAATCGGTTTCTACAAACACGCCCGAGCCTCTACCCTGGTTGCTTTCCACAACATTACCCTTATTCTCAACCCACTGCTGCTCCTCAAGCTCTCATTGCCCGGTTTCTCACTGACAAGGCTGCAATTAGCCGGTGTACTGGTGGTGGTGACCGGCATAGCACTTATGTTCTCCGAAGCAACCTTTTCACTTTTATTTAGTCCCAAAAATGAAGGTAGCGATAAATAGCAAAACGACAATTGCACGACCACTGGAACAATTAGAATTTACTGAAACGATTGTCTTTAGCTCATAATTCTCCTATACTAAAAACAGGGTGGATAACGTGCATAATTTTGAACAAATAGTAACCGAGGTATATAAAGCAGGGCAAATGGCTCGATCCCAACAACGGGAAGTAGTGCGCAGCTATAAGGAAGACGGTTCTGTATTAACAGAAGTTGATTTAGCAATTGAGAAACAGCTGACCACTGTAATCCGACAGGAATTTCCCGATGCAAATATTGTAAGTGAAGAGTTCCCCAGTGAGTTTCGTTCGGGCCGTGATTTTACTTTTACCATAGACCCGATAGACGGCACCGACACTTTCAGTCAGGGCATGCCCGGATGGTGTGTAGCAGTTGGAATATTAGACGCAGAACTGGAACCGATTGGCGGAATTATTTCTGCACCCAGATGGGGCAGCGATCCGGATTACGGGGTGTTCTTACGTCTGCTGCCGGGAAACAAGTTAAAAATCGATGGTATGCCCACCACTCCTGATGCTGCAAATAGTGTTCCCGGAACCCAGCTGATGGTCGGCTCAAAGGTACATCGAAAATACGACTTTTCACCTTTTCCAGGTAAAATCAGAAGTATAGGCAGCTCTATTCTTCACATCATAAGCCCCCTTATACACCCAGTGGTCTTGGGGGCCTTAATTCCACCCGCCTACATTTGGGACATTGCCGCTGCTCACAGCATAATTCAGAGCCGATCCTACACTTTAGAGTATGTCAACGGGAACTCTGTGCAATATGCAACGATGGTCCATCGTCAGACCGCAGAGCACCATATGCTTTGCGGCACAAGGGGCAGCATAAGCAACATAAAAAAACATATTACCCTTTGAGCCGCTAAAACAACGAAATAGAAATAGAGAGATGCTCATAGCGCTTAAACATGTACTTGCCCAGATATACAAAGGGAGTATCCAAGGCTGCAACAATCCATTTCAGTAAGTAGGTGGTTATCATAATCTCTAGAAGTACTCCAGTTGAGAAAACTCCGTAAAAAGCGATTAAAGTAAAAATAAGGGAATCCAACAACTGACTGACCATTGTGCTAAGGTTATTTCGAAGCCAGAGATACTTTGTGGCAGGCCATTTTTTCTTCCACAGATTAAAGGCCCAGATGTCATGCCCCTGGGACACTCCGTACGCAATGAGACTGGCCAACATTATACGCGGTAGAAAACCAAAAACAGTTACAAGGCTCTCATGGGCAAAATCTTCCGCCGACGGCACAAAAAACAGTGCAAGGTTCATTAAAAGGGTAAACATAATCAGTGAAAAGAACCCAATCACCACCGCCCGCCCGGCCTCTTTCTTTCCGTAATTTTCGTTGAGAATATCAGTTACAAGAAAACTTGAAGCATATACAATATTTCCTAAAGTGGCGGTAATACCAAAAAGTTCGATAGTCTTGGTCACCTGAACATTCGCCACCATCACTGCAACGGGGATCCAAATAAACAATCCCAGTCGTCCCCAAATTCGATATGCCAACAGAATTGCGCCGAAGTTCACAAATAGAAGTACAATCCATAGCAATTCGTTCAAAATTATATCTCCTCCAAGGCTTTATTGATGTTGCTGAACAGAGCTTCTTCACTTTGCAAATTTTTAAGAAGTTTTGAGAGGACTCGACTATGGGCTTGTGCCGGGTTAATGCCCCCATCTTTTACTGCATCGCTTTCATAACTGTAAATAGAGCGCCCGTTATACTCGAGACTTACCACCGCCCACGCCTGTGCCATATCCGGAGCTCCCTCGATATACTTTGGAAAGTCCTCTACAAACAAATCCACCTTGAGATTAAATCCATCGGGCAACTCCTGCGAAGAAAATTCAAAGGGAAGGTTTTTATTTGAAAACAGAGCCCTTACCTCACTCTCTACCGACCTTTCTATCTGGTTATTTTTAAGTTCAACCAGTAATCCCACAGGAACCATCTTCACTTTTACAGCCAGTTCTTCATATGCAGCATCAAGCTCCTGACTTTCAAGTTCCTCGAATGCATCCAGCTCGGAGAGGATTAAGAGTGTGCTGTCCCCGGCCGTCGAAAGACCTTCCGGTAGTTGCAGTAAAAATTGCCCCCTGGAACCTGTAGTAGTCTCGGCAAGCTTTTGCCCTGCCTTGTCTTTGAGCACAATTTTAATGGGGCCCGAGTGGGATGTCAGACTACTTCGCAAGGTCCCTTCAAGTGTCAAAGGCTCGCCAATTTGCAGTTCAACAACCTCACGGTCCAAACTAATCCGCAGTGAGTCCGCATGCTGCCGAATTGCATTAAGTACAAGATCACTGAGGTTACCCCTCTCTCCAAGCAAACTCCCTTGTAAATCCTCCCCGAAGGAAACCTCTGCTATTAAACCGTAGCTGCGTACAAGTCGTTCGATTCTATCGGCAAATGCGGATTCCTCATCTGCAAGTACCTGATCTAACAATCCCTTAACTCGCGTCACTACCTCTTGACGACGCTGCTCTTGGATCGCCTCCCACTTGTCTCTGCTAAGGCGCATATAGACCCAGTATCCACTGCTTGGACAGTAATAGGTATCTACAGTTTCTATATCCTGTATGTTGGTTTCAACCGATTGATTGACCAACTCTTCCACCTGCTGGGAGTACTCTCCATCGCTGCTGCTGGAAGTCGCAACCTCTAATTCACTGTATATAGTTGTTGATATACGGGTAGCCAGATCCGCTCGAGCACGTGCCTCAGCCACAGGTCTGTCTTCGGCTTGGCTGCCGGAATGAGCTGATCCTACCCCAACATAGTATCCTGCCTGTTCGGGATTCCTCATCCAATCCGGTTCGGGAGGACATTGAGGAGCTGAAGCACAACCGGTAAATCCAATACCGCCCAGGAGCAGCAAAACGGCCACTGCACTTGTATACAAACATTTAGATCCTTTCATGGTTTCCCTCTCCCATTTATTTGACAGGGCATACAGCTAAGCTATAGTAGGTGTTTCCATCTTTTGAAACCCATCTATCAATAACATAAAAACCGTGCACAGTTGTATCGGTAATCTGTAGATTCAACTGCTGATATGCACTCCCCTGGTACTCCTTCTCTAAATCATCTCTTTTATGCTTCACTTCGATATTAAGCTGCTTCGCAATAGCTGCCAAGGCTTGGCGATCTGACTGAAGGAAAGATTCTGCAATGAACATGTGCCGTCCTGATGTACCAACCGCCACAATAAACCCCTCATAAGAAGGTGGGTCTATAAACCATTGCGGGACATCCCCCACTACTTCAGTCTCCACATTGAATCCAGAAATTGTAATACCCTTTAAAACTCCAGAAAAGTATGAACCATGTGCATCCTGATAGTGATTGGTAATCTTGATTTTATCTACCATCGACCGTACCAAGCTTTTATCTATGTCCACATCCACCTGTTCTCGATATCCCATATCGCGATTATTGCTTTGGGTGAGGAACTTGGCAGATACCGCAGCCTCTCGATACATTGCAGCTTGTCGGGCAAGCAGCATATGCCCCATTCTGTACTCATTATCACGGTTGGCCATTCTAGGGACTGCCGCAAAAAAAGTCGGGTTCCCTTTATCCGGAACCGTGTTTAACAAATTACGATATGGCGTCTGGTTAAAATCGATAAGCCCTGATACTTCTTTAACCGGAGGCTTCTCTGTCTCTAAGCTTTCGGATACTTGATTTGAAGTAGTGTTTTCGACAGGTTCAGGAGTATCTTTTCCAGAGCCGGAATGGAAAGTACCGCTGGTACAGGAAAGCAGTATCGTAATGAAAAATATTACCAACACAAAAAGCTTGCATATATGAAGTGTCTTATAAAGCATTTAATACTCTCTTTATTTTGTATATATGATGAATAAGAGTATAGCAAATATTCAGGACAATTTCTATTAAGATAAATTCAAAAATTCAGGCATTTCAAAAACAAAGAAGGCCGCCTTACATGCTGCAAGGGGCCTTCTTAAATAAAGATATTATAAGCGGAGTTACTCTCCCTTAACCGGCTCCGACTTGGTTGGATTATTTTCGGTTTCATACTCCAAACGCTCTAACGCCTGACCGGCTTTGAATTCTGCAAAAGCCGCCCCTTCGCTGCGCTCAAAACTTTCGGCAGCTTCTTCAAAGGAACTAAGCATGCTCTCTTTGTTGTAAACCATCAGTATCCATACACCACCATCTTCCATGGGATGACGCTGCTGGGTAATCGCACCACTAAGGGTAGTATCAGTGACCTGGCGGGTAATGGTTTCGGCAAACTCAATTAGCTGTGTATCATCTCCAACACCTGATTCCTGGGCGTAAGAGGTTACAGCACTCTTAATTTGCGCATCAATTTGGTTCGCTATATCAGCTCGTGCATTGGCCTCTGCTACTTTAATAGAGAGGGGCAAGGAGGACTGTTTAGCGTACCCAACACCGTAGATTGCATCTGAAGCAAGCGGGGGGTTCATCACAAAATCCGGTAAATTTGACGTATCTGTTTTTTCCTGCTCAGGCTGCTGCGGTGCGCTTTCTTTATCACCAGCACAAGAGAATAGCAAGGCTAGGGATAGTACAACGGTAATCAGCAAAATACTCTTTTTCATAGATCAACTCCTAACTAAGTTTTTTTGTTTACAAAGAAAGAGTAACGCTATTGTGGAGAGTTTTCAAGGTTTTTCAAATATTTTGAAGTATTTTCACAGTTAATCTCCTTTATTTGTTCTTTTATTAAAGACATAGTCATGTAAGCTTGAAAAGCTCTGATAAATTAAAAGTCTTTGACAGCTTAAAGAAGGATGTGTATAGTCTAATTATGGCCAAGGAAAAAACTTACTATTATCTTATAGACAAACTGAGTGCCGCAAATGCCGACACCTTCAAAAAAGCATTACAAACGGTCGATTCAATCAAAAGTATCACAATTCGGCCTAATGAAGGAATGGTTGAACTTGTCTCAACCCGGAATCCGGAAGATTCTGTTAAAATCGCATGTGATATCGCTGAAACTCAGTTTAGAGTACGCATAAAGCGCCGTTAGCCAGAATGCCGTTGGCATTTTGGCTAACGGGGCGGCGCTTAACCGCCGCCCCGTTAGGGCGAAGTCGGGTATTGCTTTTCAGCTATCCACCCCTGCTTTGCAGCCATACTCTTCAGTGCATCCGACACTATATCCCGGGCAACTACCAGAAAAATACCCTCAAAATCTGCAAGCAGTGTATCCAGGACCTGCCGATGACCTTGGCCGTTCATTTCTAACGGACCAACTTCATCGAGGCAGACTATATCAGCGGCGGCTGCAGCATGTAGGCAGCGCCTGGTAAAGACCAAGCCCGATTCAAGCAGCACAAAGCGTCCGATATGCTGGACGCCTTCCGTTAATTTCATCTGTACAACTGTTTCCGAGCTCCTTACTAAAGGACAACACTCTTTAGAAATGAGATCACATGCATCGTAGCCTATTTTTAGCCCCTCTTCATACAACGCCTCGGCCGTTATTCCTCCAACAGCATACCCTTCCTGCTTATAATTGGCAATTAATCTGTGCAGATAACTTGTCTTCCCACTATTCACCGGTCCGGTGATTATAATTATGCGACGCACGATTGCAATATTTCTCCTTAGAATCTACACTGCTCTACATATTATGCAGTATGTAGCATCTTTCGTTGGTTGGTCAAATACCGGTAAAACCCATCTCATCACACAACTTACAAGCTTGTATACCCTTCGTGGACTAAAAGTCGGTACTATCAAACGAGGGCATTCACCCCCCAGTTTTGAAACAGCAGGCAAGGATACCGATCTTTTTTTCCAGAACGGTGCAGAACAAGTTGCCTATTTATCTGATCATGGAGGGTTTATCAGATTCAAATCCTCCCCTTCTCTTGAGCAACTGCAATCTGATTTTCAGAACTGTGAAATCCTGCTTATAGAGGGAATCATGCTTCCTGAAGTACCCTGCTTCGAACTAATCAGCTCTGTAGAACAACTACCGAAAACAAAATTTCCAAAAGAAAAACTTACCGCCTATATTGCAACCGAAGAACATGACAGATCTCATACTGGGAAAGGTTTTACCACCGAAAGTGGAAATATACGAATCTTGCCGGGTGCGAATCCCGAGCTTATAGTTAAATTTTTGGAGGAACTATGGAACGCAAAGTAAGTATTAAAGTAAACGGGAAAAGGGTGCCAACGAATAAATTTGTACATCAAATTATGGAGAATATTATTGTCAGTATAGTTGATGCCCTTCATGACACCGATGCCAATGGGACCATTGAAATTACCGTCGAGCCTCGGCCCCTGAAAAAGAACGAAGAAAATACCACTTTGGCTTAGGCTACCACTTAATCGGGCGTTCAATAAACTCCTGCAGCGCCTCATATCCGCGGGTAGAAGCATTGCGCTCAATCACTACGGTGAGCTCGGTCATAGTTGAGATAATTTCATACACATTTATATTTTCCCAGGCCAATTTCCTGAGTGCCTGAAACACAACCCCGGGGGTATGCATAAAGTCTCCTGAAAAAATAAGGGTAAGAGAGACCAAACCGTCTCTAAAATCAAGGTTTTCCTGCTCTCCTAAAAAATCTCGTACCTCTTTTTCATATTTGTCACTTACCGCAATGCTGATCTCATCATTCCCAATGGTTACATTAAGGAAGTCCCCGCGACCCAGATTTACAATTCCGTACAACTCTTTCAACCTCGGCAGTAAATTCTCGGTTTTGCGCATATTAAAATCGCATATATTAGTCTTCATCACAATTTCACAAGACAGGCGGTTTTCACGTATTGCCGGTGCATTGCGCTGGACATCATCCGCGTAACGCCGTAAGGCCATAACAATGGCCGATTCCTTCACTTCTTTATTCAAAGATTGTTCAATAAGGGGTTTGAACTCCTCGGCTAAACTCCCATAACTAAGAATACCTCGTTCAAAAGCTTCCAATAAGAACGGTTTTTGCTTCAGCAACTTTTTAACCACACTGCTTACCGATTCCATCTATATACCTGCCTGATTAATTTATAAAACACTATGTTATAATATAAACTTAATGTTAACATATAGACATTATATCACATATGCGTTAGAATGTACATAAGATCACTTAATAAACAAGGAGAAGAGTATGAACCGACCATTTAGAGGTGTATATACAGCCATAATAACCCCATTTACTAAAACAGGTAATGTTGATGAAGAAGGACTTCAACGAATTATCGATGACCAAATACAAAATGGAATTGACGGATTAGTCCCCTGTGGAACCACCGGTGAAAGTCCCACTCTTTCACATGAAGAGCACGACCAAGTTATTGAATTAACGGTAAAGTATGCAAATGGAAGAGTACCGGTTATTGCAGGAACCGGAAGTAACGCTACCAGCGAAGCAATCAGACTTTCAAAACACGCCCAGGAGGCAGGAGTCGATGCACTGCTGCAGGTAAACCCATATTACAATAAGCCAACCCAACGAGGTCTCTATCTTCATTTTAAGGCTATTGCGGATGCAGTTGATCTACCTGTGTTGGTATATAATATTAAGGGCCGAACAGGAATAAATGTTGAAACTCCTACACTTGTAAAACTTATGAACGACTCTGACAATATCCAAGGCGTCAAGGAAGCCTCCGGCAGTCTTGACCAAATGAAGGAGGTCATTCAAAATCGTTCCAACGGCTTTAGTGTACTCTCGGGCGACGATAATATGACTTTGAGTCTATTACGGGCCGGCGGTGATGGAGTAGTTTCAGTGGCTTCTAACCTTATTCCCCGTCAGATGGTTGATTTTGTGCATGCCGCATTGGATGGGAACTTTGACCAGGCGCAGAAAGAAGAGGACCGCTTGATGGAGTTCTTTAAGGCACTCTTTTTAGAGACGAACCCGATTCCCATCAAAACTGCCATGGCTATGCGTGGATGGTGTGAAGAGGGATTTCGACTGCCCATGTGCGGTTTCTCCGATAAAGCCAACTACAAGACTTTAGAAGAGATTATAGATAGGATCGGTGCCCCCAAGGCGCAATAAACTGGAACTTGGCTCTCTGGTACTTGGCTCTTATTGAAAACTGGGTATCAGAAACCTGGGCACCAGAAATCCGGGCACCTTGCACACACTGGAGCTACACTTTTCCTGCAGAGCAAAGTCACCTGCAAGCGTAGAACAATACCGCTTGTAGGTTTTATTATTGCAGGCATTAGCCTCTCTCAGTACACAGCCTATAACTCATAAAGGAGCAAAATGAATGGCGAGAATTAACAGCAACTACCGAAAATTAGCAGCGGGCTATCTCTTCCCCGAGATCGCACGCAGAACCGAAGCATATGTACAGGAACATCCAAAAACCAAAATTCGAAAGCTGGGAATAGGAAACACCACCGAACCCCTCACAGCAACGATCCTCGAAGGACTACACCGGGGAGTAGATAAACTGGCAAAGCGTGAGACCTACAGCGGCTATGGAGATGAGCAAGGAGACAGCCGCCTTCGAGAAAAGTTGGCGGAATACTATCAGAAGCGAAACGTACAGCTGGACCCAAAGGAATTTTTTATTAGCGACGGCGCAAAACCCGACTCTGGTAATATTCAGTCGATTTTTTCACTTGATAATGTAGTGGCAGTGCAGGATCCAGCCTACCCTGTATATGTCGACTCGAATGTCATCAGCGGCCGCACCGGCGAGCATATCCCTGAAGAGGGACGTTACAAAGGGTTGCTGTACATGCCCTGTAACGAAGAAAACGGCTTTATACCCTCTCCACCAAGCGAAAAGGCGGATATCATCTACCTCTGCAGCCCAAACAACCCGACCGGCGCTGTTGCCACCCATGCTCAACTAAAAAGCTTTGTCGACTATGCTCGAAAGCAGAAAGCGGTAATTATCTATGATGCCTCATACTCAGAATATATTGAAGATGATGCTCTTCCAAAAACAATTTATGAAGTTAAAGGGGCTGAAGAGTGCGCTATTGAGATTAACAGCCTTTCCAAGTTTGCCGGCTTTACTGGAGTGCGACTCGGCTGGTCGGTGGTGCCTTCTGCTCTTACCGTCGAAGACAGTCGCCCCGATGAGGTTCGCAGCATGTGGAACCGTCGTCAAAGCACGTTCTTTAACGGCGCTTCCAATATCGTACAGGAAGGAGCCTTATCGGTTTTCACCGAGCAGGGCTTAAAAGAGAGCGGCGAATTGGTAGAGTACTATATGGAAAACGCCCGTATTATCCGGCGGGGCATGCAGTCCCTCGGCCTGACCGCCTTCGGCGGGGATAACGCCCCGTACATCTGGCTGAAGGCCCCCAATAACCTGGGCTCATGGGAGTTTTTTGATAAGCTGCTGCAGGAGACTGGTGTTATCGGTACACCTGGAGTTGGATTCGGCCCGGGGGGCGAAGGGTTCTTCCGGCTGAGCGCTTTCGGTCACCGCGAAGATATAGAAGCGGCGGTTACCACTATTACAGACAACCTTGCGCTATAAACTACACATACCTTGAAGGAGAGGATAATCCATGAGTGATAAGACATTTCCCTTTTCCCGAAAAAAATTAGAGGAGATTGCGGCGGAAATTCCGACTCCCTTTCACCTATACGACGAGAAGGCTATACGAGAAACGGCCCGCTACATGAACAAGGCCTTCGACTGGGTTCCAGGGGGCTTCAAGAACTACTTCGCTGTAAAGGCCTGCCCCAACCCGTCCATCATGCAGCTATTGAAAGAAGAGGGCTTCGGCTCCGACTGCAGCTCCCTACCGGAGCTAGAGATGACCGATAAAGTCGGTATATGCGGAGAAGATATCATGTTCAGCTCGAATGATACTCCGGCAAAGGAGTATCAGCGCGCGAAGGATTTGTGTGCAATAATCAACCTCGATGATATCACCCATATTGATTATCTGGAGGAACATGCCGGAATTCCCGACACTATCTGTTTCCGTTACAATCCCGGAGATCGACGCACCGGTAATGCAATTATTGGTGAACCGACTGAGGCAAAATACGGCCTCACCCATGAGCAGATTTTTGAAGCCTATCGCATTATGAAAGAAAAGGGAGTGAAGAAGTTTGCGCTGCACACCATGGTAGCTTCCAACGAGCTGAATCCCGACTATTTTATTGAAACCGCCCGTATGCTTTTTCAGCTGGCGGTGGATCTGCAGAAAGAGGTGGGAGTACGAATCGAGATGATCAATCTTGGTGGGGGTGTCGGCATTCCCTATAAACCCGAAGAAGAACCGGTAGACCTTGAATACGTGTCTCGGGGAGTACAGAAACTGTATGAGGAAATTCTCAAACCCGCCGGCCTGGATCCCATGCGCATTGTTATGGAGTGCGGTCGAGTTATAACCGGCCCCAATGGCTATCTGATAAGTAGAGTCCGCCACCTAAGCAAGAAGTACAAGGACTATGCCGGCTTGGATGCGTCCATGGCTAATTTGATGCGTCCGGCGGTCTACGGCGCCTACCATCATATTTCGGTTCCCGGTAAAGAAGATCAACCTCATGATCATGTCTACGACGTGACCGGATCGCTCTGCGAAAACAACGACAAGTTTGCCGTGGACCGCTCCCTGCCGAAGTTGGAAGAGGGTGATTTAGTGGCGCTGCATGAGGCGGGAGCCCACGGATACGCAATGGGTTTTAATTACAACGGTAAACTACGCTCAGCAGAGGTGCTGCTGCATGGTGATGGAAGCTTTAGAATGATTAGGAGGGCTGAGACGATAGATGATTATTTTGCTACCCTGCGCTTCGCAGGAGCCTCAGTCTCCCTGTAATACCCGTTCTTTCGAATTGCTGTGTTTGCACAGCCTCAGGTTTTCAGGTAAAGTGGGAATATGACAACAGAAACCCTCCCTCGACTTGACAGTAATCCGGAACTAAGAGAGAGACTATTGCAGTATTGCCGTCTAAAAAAAGGTGAGGTATGGGAGGACCCTGAAGGGCGCCACCGAGTAGGAGTGCTTGATGCAGCTAAAAAAGAGGATCTCGAGCTTTTGTTTGATGGCCGTAACGCCGACCTAATGGTCAATGATCCTCCCTATAACTTTTCTGTAGGCGGTAGAACTACCGCAGCCCTCTCAGCACAATCCATAGACAGGTATATAGCCTTTTCAAAAGCCTGGGTTATGAATGCAATTGAGGTGCTTAGCCCAAATGCCCACTTTTATGTATGGCTGGGTGCAGATCAGAAAAACGAGTTCCAACCCCTACCGGATTTTATGCTAATGATGCGTGATTTCACAGCTCTTAAATCACGCAGTTTTATCACCCTGAGGAACCAGCGCGGTTATGGTACCCAGAAAAACTGGATGGCGGTTCGACAGGAGCTGCTTTACTATGTGAAGGCTGAACCACAGTTTCACGTATGTTATACCGACATCCCCAAGGTATTGAAGGGGTATTATAAAACGGTGCAGGGTATTAGAACTGAAAACATGCAGCGCAGCCGTTCTGAAACAATTCGTCCCGGCAATGTATGGCTCGATATTCAACAGGTTTTTTACCGGATGGAAGAGAATGTGCCGGGTGCATTCGCCCAAAAACCGCTTCGGGCTATTGAGCGCTTACTGAACTCTGCTCCGGAAGCACAGGTAGTGGGCGATCTTTTTTGTCACAGCGGTACTAGCATAATTGCTGCCGAACGACTGCAGCGAAGCTGCTATACCGGTGATATCGACCCGGTATTTGCCGAGCTGACCATTCGACGACTCGAACACTATCGGCGTACAGGAAGGACAGGCTGGCAGTGGCGATCTCCTTTCCCGGAGCTCGGCAGCTAACCAATCACTTAACTACTTAAAATTCATTGACAAACCAGCTGGTGAACAACGAGAGGGGGTGGTTTCTGTTGGCGCGAGAGTTCTTTTCAGGGGGAGTTTCTGTTGATAGGTGTGTTTTTTGTCACTATCAAAAAATCTCAAATTTTTGATGGTAACTGCTGTATTAAATTGTTTACCGGCGTCGTTTCTTAGCAGGTTTTACATCTATTCCGCCAAATAGCGCGAAGCCGTTTATATGTAGGGTTGGGGCACCCGGTAGGCGGCGATCGCCATATTTATTATCGATGCCCCCGAATATCGGCACTCCGCTGACCTCTACATTCACCCCTTCCGGTACAATAATATCTACTCCGCCAAATACACACATTGCATCAATATGGGTATCTCCCGGCGGCAGCATAGCCTGGGTAAAATCTAAGTCGATCCCTCCAAAGGCAGCAAAAATCTTAATATTTCGAGCTGGGTACCATACCCCCTTGCGTTCAGTACCACTGAAAATAGCCACTAGATCCTGCTGTTCCCGAACCTCTCCCATATTTAAGGAGGCATATCTCTCCCCGCTCATTTCAGCAGTGTAGCTACTCTCCGAAATAGACGGTAAGTCATTGACAATTTCCAGCAAGGCCAACTTTTCTTCTACCGCGGAAGCACGATCAAGCCGCTTCTCAAATTCCTCAACCGATAAGTTGTCATGTGCGTAGTGAAGCTTAAGCTGCTCCACAATCTGCTCTCTAAGCCGCTCGGTAGGTATTTCCTGAAAATATTTTAAGTCCCCCACACTCGCCTCCTGTGTGTAGAGTACGGGAGTTTACCCCTGTGGTCAAGAAAGAAAAGGAACTCTATAATAGACGGGATGAACATTACACTACTCGGTATGGGGAATCCGATTTTTGATATGTATTCCTCTATTGATAATCAGAAACTGTCCTGTATACGACAATATGTAGACTCTGTTGCCTGGGATCGAACCTTTCATGTAGAAAATTCGGTATTTGAACAACTTCTCACCTGCGTTAAACCCGAACTGGTAATTCCCGGTGGAGGAGCCTTTAATACGATCCGTATTTTAGCCCAGCTTGGTCATTCCGCAGGATTTATCGGTACTTTGGGCGGCAGAGAGACTCCTATTGCACATAAGCCTCCCCTCACGGAAAAAGCCTTCCATAGAGAAATGAGGGAACATGGGATCCTAGAGTACACCCACACTGATAAACATCAACCCTGCGGTCGAAGCCTCTGCCTCTACCAGGGTTCACAGTGCCTGCTCATCTTCAATCCAGCTGCAGCCGCCAAGCTGCAGCACCTCGAAGACAACTTGTTAAAAAAAACAGAGCCGCGTCTCATATATGTAGAAGGATTTCTGCTTCCACGGCACCGACTTCTGCAAAAGATATGTGACTGGCAACGTTACTCAGGAGTAGAAATAGCGATAGATTTAGGAGCTCCAGCACTGGTAAAGTACAATAGAGATTTTATTGTAAGCACTGTGCTCCCTCATACTACCTATTTATTCGGTACTGAAGCCGAAATTAGTGCCCTGCAAATAGGGCACAAGGATATTAGGTCGAAACTTGCGAATGGTACGCTTGTTGTAAAAAAAGGGTCTAAGGGGGCGTCCATCTTTGATAGATCCGGCTTTTTTGAGACCCCCCCACATAAAACAAAGGTGCTTGACTCTACCGGCGCCGGTGATGCCTTCGCAGCTTTTTATCTATCAGGAATACTGCATGGAATGACAGCCGAAACAGCCGCCAATGCTGCAGCCTATGGAAGCAGTCTTGTTCTTTCCAATTTTGGGGGCTCCATAGATACTTCAGCGGTTACTTCTGTAGCCAAAATATTTCAAACTTAAACCACATCAGGAAAAGAATTAACTAAGCACTTCTTTCACGGGTGGCATCAGATAAGGGGACTTCACCTATGACGGTATAGCTTCGCATAATTTTTAGTAATAATCCCAGTCCTTGATACGCTTGTTCCACCCGCATGAGAATATCACGGTTTCTGTCACCGCCGATTACCCTTATGTTTGATATAAACTTGGGATTTGCAGATCGATGGTCACCGATAATTGCCCCTATTCGCCTGTGGAGTTCTTCCGCCGATTTTCCGGTACAGTCCAGTATTTTTTCGGCCTTCCGATTCACGTCATTTAAAAAAGTCTCGATCACCTCAAAATTCTGCAAAGAGGAACCTCCGAAACGGGCCATTTTTTGCATACCTTCAAGGGAGGTACCATTCTGCTGTTGAAGTTGAGTTTCAAAGTGATCTATCCGATTCGCCACTGCAGAAAACTGTCGAAGAGCTTCGTCATATCCTTGCTGAAAATCCCTGTTTTCATAATTCCCATCCTCATAGATCTTTCGCAACGAACCAAGCAGACCCTTTGAAAAGACCGACAGATAGAATGTTTTTACTACCTGTAGAGGCAGTGTATATAAAAATCCATTCAGCCCAAGATCGAGAAAAAGTTCTTCATTGTCACGGGTGTATCCTTGAAGTTCAACTAAATCATGGCCTGAAAGTAAATCTCCGATACTGTCCTTGAGTTCAACTTCGGCTAATTCCCGTTTTACAAGGTCACGACTATTTTCATAACGTTTTATAAGCTTTTTCTGTACTTCTTCAACGTAATTATGACTTACTGATGCTGTCTCTGGTTCGTAAGTTGGATCTTGCTGACTCAGCTGAATGAGTGAGTGGTGGGTGCTTTCAGAGAGTTCGTTTTCAAAGAGTAATTCAATGTAGTCGATGCTCTCTCGTACTGCCGAAAGAGGGATGGATTCATCCTCATTGTAATACTCAAACAGGTTAATAAGTAACATTCGTAAATTCGGGGTAACTCTTAAGTAGGCAGTAATAAAATAGAAATCGAGTAAGTATTGATCCAGTAATATAGCTGAAACATCCCCAAATCTGGGGATTTGTTGAGTCTGGTTCTCAATAAAGCTTGAGTCAAACAGCTTAAAGAGGCTTACAAAATCGAACTCCATCAATCCATACATTAGTTCCAACTGAAAAAAATCATTATTAAGCTTATGCTGCGCAAGATCGGAGATGTGGCTTACAATTTCAACCCACTCCCGCTCAACCGATTTCCATGCTGCCCCACGGTCGGAGGCATGCTTTATTCGATCCAAAAGCGACTCGTAGGAAAATCCGTTCAGTCCTCGTCGCACTTGAGGATCACACTGCTGTAAGACTAAGTATTCCAATAGATTAGTTTCCTGCAAAAGTTCCTGCCGTTGGGCAGGTAGCTGCAGAGTTTTTCTAAGTGTGCTAATTAATTTGTACAGGGAATACTGTTTTGAGGCATATTCTGAGACTACCTTTTTCCCGTGCTGATCAATATAATCCAGTTTCATATAGCGAAGTTCACGCCAGATTCTCCGCAGCTCCAACCGCCGATCACGATCCTCTGTCCTTGGATAGATTATATATAAAAATAGTGTCTCAAAGAATTCTAATAATTTGTCCATACAGCTTAATTAGAAGGAACCTCGTTAAAGGGATGTGGAAGCAGCTCGCCTAATGTTATTCTGTGTCCGATCTCTTCGGTCCCAGCGGTATACACTGGAAAATCAAGCGGACAAAACTCAGCTAAAACCTGTAGACAAAGCGCACATGGAACTGATGGAGGCTCAGCAGAAGTCACTACAATCAAGGCGCGGAACCTCCGATAACCCTCTGAATTTGCAGCCATTACTGCTCCCCGCTCAGCACAGATAGTAGCACCATAGCTTGCATTCTCAACATTACATCCGGTAAACACCGTTCCATCTTCTGCTATCAGTGCGGCACCTACTTGGAACCCTGAGTAGGGAGCATATGCATGACCACGCGCCTCTACTGCCAGTATATGCGCATTTCTTATTTCTTGAGTAACTTTTTCCATGCCCTCCCCCTTGGTACTAAAAGCGTGGTAAGATAATATAGTATAGTTGAGTATAGCAGATTTAATATTAAGAAAATAGTCGAATACGGCTATTTTCGTCGTTTCGTTTGCCTCGAAGCGGCATGTAAATCTATTATAGGGCAAATATGAATTTGGAGGTTCAAAGTGATCAAAAAGGAAACAGTTGGATGGATAGGAACAGGAGTAATGGGAAGCAGCATGTGCGGACACCTGCTCCAGGCTGGATACAAGGTGAATGTATATAACCGAACTCAGGCGAAAGCGAAAGATCTAGTAGATGCTGGAGCACAGTGGTGCAGTAGTCCGGCTGACGTGGCTGCACAAAGCGATTACATTTTTACTATCCTAGGTTATCCACAGGATGTCGAAGAGGTAATGCTGGGAGAATCCGGGGTAATTCAAAATACCCGCAAGGGCAGCTATATAATCGACATGACTACCTCGACCCCTGCCCTGGCCGAACATATACATAACGTAGCAGTCAAGAATGGGCTTTATACCCTGGATGCCCCCGTTTCAGGCGGAGATGTTGGAGCTCGCAAGGGAACCTTAGCCATTATGGTTGGCGGGGATCAGGCTAATTTTGATAAAATACAACCGTTTTTTGCGATCATGGGAGAAAATATCGCCTATATGGGCGGTCCGGGAAAGGGACAGCATACCAAAATGAGCAACCAGATTCTCATCGCCAGTACAATGATTGGGGTGGTAGAGTCGCTGCTGTATGCGTACAAGGCCGGGATGAATTTGCATGAAGTAATCGGGGTTATTGGAAAGGGCGCAGCATCTTCCTGGTCTATTAACAATCTCGGAACAAGAATTGCCGACGGAAATTACGACCCCGGTTTTTTTATCAAACATTTTGTGAAGGACATGCGTATTGCTCTAGATGAAGCACGCCGTATGGGCATTGCCCTGCCGGGGCTCGCACTGGCACAGCAATTCTATACCAGTGCGATGGCGTTGGGATTGGAAAACCTTGGAACACAAGGTCTCTACAAAGTTTTTGAACAGCTAAACGGTCTTAGCAGCTGAACAAGCCATAGCAGGGGAAAATTAGAATGCCTTCAACCTTCTAGGAGTACAATCTTTTGCTAAAAAAAATGTAGCAGATTCAGCAAAGGTCCATACCTAGCCGTACCATTCGCATGGCACGTTCGGCACCGTCAATCAGCAGAGCCCTGCTGTTACCCATCGCCTCTTCAAGGCTCATGGCGCGATTGACGGTGCTCATAACTGCATCGATACCCTTATCATACACCGCTTCTATCCCATCTCCGATGTCACCGGCTATCACCAGAACCGGTACACCCTTCTGCTTTGCCCTATATGCAATTCCTATAGGAACCTTACCATAGGCGGTTTGGCCGTCGATTTTACCTTCGCCGGTAATGACCATATCTTTATGCTCTAATCGCTCATTAAAATATACCGCATCGAGTACGATATCAATCCCCTTCTCTAGGGCGGCACCACAAAATACCAGCAAACCATATCCCAGCCCGCCGGCCGCACCGGCTCCTGGAGACTCATCTACCTTCTGCTTAAACTGCAACTCCACAACCTTTGTTAATTGCTTTAATGCCGCATCCAGCAACTGAACATCCTGAGGACCAGCTCCTTTCTGGGGACCATATACTGCGCTGGCACCCCGTTCGCCTAACAGTGGATTATTTACATCACAGGCAACCCTGAATCGTGCCTTACGGACCCGCGAATCAACCTGGGAGTCATCGATACTCGCTAAATTTTGTAAGGCCGCCCCGCCGGGGGGCAGTTCTTCGCCCTGGGCATCTAAAAACCGAAACCCCAAAGCGGCAGCCATCCCTGTACCACCATCATTGGTAGCACTCCCGCCGATCGCCAGAATTATCTCTTCAGCTCCCTGTTCAAGGGCATGCATAATAAGCTGGCCGGTTCCATAAGTGGAGGCCCGGAGTACATCACGCTGATGTTCCGGCAGCAGATCTAAGCCCGACGCGGCGGCCATCTCTATCACCGCTGTTCCCTCATCCACAATCCCGTAAAAGGAATCTACCGGATGGCCTAAGGGTCCGTCCACTTGAAGGGAAACTATCTCACCCTCATTTGCTTCAACCAAAGCATCCACTGTCCCCTCGCCACCATCGCCAATAGGAACCTTTTCCACCAAGGCTTCGGGAAACACTCGATAGACGCCTTCTTCAATTGCTTCCGCTACCTTCAAACTACTGTTGCTGCCCTTAAAAGAATCCGGAGCTATTAAAATTTTCATTCTTTTTTTCTCCACAAGTTTTTTTTTATTTTGTATATTACACTACATACTGTCAAGCCAAAAACAACAATTCCAAATGCAGTAATCTTTCAGACTTCTACATTTGGAATTGCTGGGCCAAAAAAAGAACCCAGAAAAGGAGCATTGCTATGATTTACACTTATAAGGAACTTACACCGGATCTAAAGAAGGCCGCCTTTGTGGCCGAAAGTACAGAAATTGCCGGAGAAGTCTATGCCGGAGAGGACAGTTCATTTTGGTTTCATGTTTCAATTCGCGGTGATCTGGCTCCGGTGTTTATTGGAAATGGGAGCAACGTACAGGACAATACTGTGCTGCATGTGGCCCATGACCTACCGACGAAAATCGGAGATAATGTAACTATAGGTCATAATGCTATCATCCACGCCTGCAGTATCGGCGATAACTGCCTGATCGGAATGGGAGCCATAGTGCTCGACGGGGCGGAAATCGGAGAAGAAAGTATTGTAGGGGCCGGAGCATTGGTGACTCAGCACAAAAAGTTTCCCCCTCGCTCGCTGCTGATCGGCTCTCCAGCCAAAGTAGCCCGGGAACTTACCCAGGAAGAAGTAGATGCCATTGGGACCAATGCGGCCGAATATATCGAACTGGCCAAAGAGTACAGTAAAAGCTAATTTTACCCCATCTGCTTCTCACGGAACTTACGCACATAATAGGTATGACCACGGTAGTCGGCGGAAATAACCCTTCCTTCTGATAGAAGCTGGTCAAGCACCTGTTCACCCGCAGAATCCTGGTTCAGCAGTTTCTCTACCGCATCATTTCGCATCGGGTGCACTGCGGTTATGCTAAGGATATCGTCGTACGCATTGCCGGAAAAGGCAAAGTCATTGCCTTCATAACCGATAAGATGCTCTACATGGGCTAGCCGTGATGCAAAATTACCGTAAGCTCTGGTCAGGGCAAGCTCATCCGCCGGGACAGCCCATTTTTCGGCAGGGGGTCGTGTGGGTATTGAAATATATGAGGTAGCCGGCTCCAGGCGCTCCAAAAACCTCCCGGTTGCCTCAAGCTCTTCTTCAGTATCATTATAGCCGGCAATCAACATAGTTTCGGTAGTCAGCTTACCAGGAAAGGTTTCAGCAAACCTGGCAATTCCCTCCAGCATATTTGGAAATTGCACGTTCTTGTGCGGCCGATCCACCTTCCGCCAGGTAGCTTCGTTTACGCTGTCGATTTTTAGGGAAATCCAGTCCAACTGAAACAGTTCTTCATGCAGATTGGGGTGCCCCATCAAGGAGGCGTTACTGATCAGAGCCACCGGAACTCCAAGCTGCTTCACTGCCGCAATTTCTTCTCCAAGATGAATATCCAGAGTCGGCTCACCGTCCGGAACAAAGGTAAGGTAGTCTACCTCACTGCCGCTCTTGCGCACTTCATCAAGCTTAGAGGCTACTGCCTGCACTATATCCTGAGGGTTATAGAAATCGGTTCGTTCATACCGCATATCCAGGGCACGGCCCAGCTGGCAGTATATACACGAGTACGAACATACTTTTGGGGGAATATTATTTATTCCAAGACTTCTTCCCAATCTCCGGGAAGGAACGGGTCCAAATACAGTTTTCATACACTCAGTATAACATACTCTGAGTTTTTGTCGAATAATTCTAATAGCTCTTTAATGTATAGTTATTTACTCAGAATACCTTCGGCAACCCGGATCCCACTGGCCCAGGCGGCGGTGATGCCCCGGCTGGTCCCGGCTCCATCACCGGCAAAATAGACATCCTTTACTACCTGAAAATGCTTATCCATATACTGGGGCTTATTGGCATACAGTTTTATCTCGGGGTAGTACATAATGGTGCTGGGATGCAGAATACCCGGAATAATGGTATCCAATTGCTTCATCGACTTCCATATGGCACGTAGAATCTTCGAAGGCGTTGCAAGACTTAGATCTCCGGGACAGGCGGTTTTAAGGGTCGGTTGATAGTCGTACAGATCATCGTTGAAAGTACTCTCTTTCGAGCGTTTCCCAAGCCGAAAATCGCCAACCCGTTGCATCAGGGGGCGTCCGCCGCCTAATACATCGGCCTGCATTCCTAGAATTTCGGCAAATTGCTGACCGCTGGCCAGCGGCTCGGTCAGCCTCACCGTCTTGAGCATAGCAAAATTAGCAAGCCCATTTCCGCTGCCCCTCTTTTTTGAGTAGGCATGTCCGTTAACCGAGTGGTACACTTCATTATGCTGAGTGTGGTAACGCTCCTGGACTACATACGCGTTCCCGCTATTCGTGCAGAAAGTCCGAACCTTACCTGGAAACATAAATTTCGGATCGTAATAGTCGGTGACTATCGGGTAATGCTCAACCCGGGTTTCTATCCGAACCCCTATATCTACGATATGATCAACATAGGAAACGTTCAGATCATCCATAATCTTCTGCAGAAAGCGGAAGCCCTGCCGACCGGGGGCAACAATAAGCGACTTAAATCCAATAGTACGTTTATCGGTGTAAATTACATGCTCCGGCTCGGAAATCCCGTGCATCTCCTCCTTCAGGGAAAACTTCACATCCTTTTCCTGCATCCGGGCAGTAAGCTGCTTTATTAGCTCCAGCCCACCGTCAGTTCCCAGGTGGGTTTGCTGCACATTCAGCAGCTCAACCCCAAGTCGCTCCGCCCGTTTCTGGTAAGTGAGTAGGTTTTCCTTTGGCAAAATATTCGGCTTTAGTACCGATTTGACCTGTTCGAGGTAGCGTTCAGCCTCTTCCCGCTCCCAATTTTCCTGGGGGAAGCCAATGGGGAAGGTAAAGTTCATCTTGCAGTCATTCCGCAAACCGCCGGTAGAGTACTGCTCGCGGTCAAGAATCAAAATAGATAACCCCGGCCGTTTCTCAAGCAAGGCGAAAGCGGCCCCCAAACCTGCTGGACCGCTTCCCACAATCACTACATCGAAAATTTCCATTAGGCTTCTTGGCTCTTAATATAGTCATTTAGAATCTGAAAACAGGTGTTCTGCTCCAGCTTAATAACCTTCATTTCCCGCTCTGCGTTATCCGGTGCATCAGAGGCATGGGCTGTATTTACCATTACATCCCGTCCAAACTCACGACGTACCGTTCCACCGGGAGCCTTCATGGGGTCCGTAGGTCCTAGAACCTCTCGTATTCGCTGGACCGCATTTTCACCCTCATATATTAGGGCCATACACTTTACATTTCCGGGCTCGTTCAGCTCATCAACCGGGACCTCATCAGGCTTACGGCCGGACATAAACTCGACTATTTGAGAAAACTGATCTTCAGCATATTCAACACCGAAGGACTCGGTAAGAAAACGGCGAGTCTGATCGCTGAGTTTCAATCCAAACTCGTTTTCCAGCAGTTCCCCCGCCTTTTTACCAAACACGGGGGCCAACTTGTCCCTCAGTACGTTTTTCACCGGACCGTAGAACTCCAGCGCCTCGCCAACCGACATCCGATGAACCTTCACACCAATAATACGTAATCCGGTACGGCTAAACATATCGATAATCGTTCCCGGCCTCGAACTGGCGTAACGCCAGTTGTCGGGTTTAATAATGACCAGAGTCCGCTCTATCTGCTTTGGGTCCGGATACTTCATATTCTGAATAATAGTCGGTTCATTTTTAATAAAGTCGGCAAACAGCTTCATGTTGCGCAGAGCAACCTCTTGAGTTCGCGGTGTGAGCACAGCCGGTTCAAAATAGCGCACCCTATCGGGCTCTTCACGATCCATAATAAGGTCGGCGTAGGTATCCCTAATCGTCTCACCGGTAAGGGACTCAACCCCGCGGTTCTCTGGATAAATTGCTCCGGCAATATCGGAAAGCTTACGAGTCGCGTTTTCTCCTCGAAACAGCAGCATCAGCACTCTGTGCCGCCGGGTAGAAGGAGTAAAGCTTTCCAGTACATAATTGCTCAACAACTCACCGGTTATTTCCCGGGTAAATGTGCCGCTGGTACGGATAAGCTCCGCATACTCCTCTGCGAACTCTTTAGTTGGTGCAAACATCTGGGCTCCAACCAGCTCTAAATCAAGACGGGAGAGAAGCCTGGAAATAACTCCTCCAGTTCGACTTTTTGCAATTGTATAAGGGCTTACTAAAATATACGATAATTCTTCACTCATCTTTTCCTCACTTACTCGAATAGTTCTTATTGTACAAAGTCTATCATAACAGGAATCTAAATTATTCCCAGTTTTTTTCCTTCCTTTTCGGCTACTTCAAGGAAGAAATCCAACTCCTCATCCGAATGAATGGCCATATAGGAAGTACGAATCAGGGAACGGTTGGGCGGTACCGCCGGGCTAATCACCGGATTCACATAAATGCCCCGCTCAAAGAGTACCTTCCAGAAGGCAAAGGTCTTGTTATTGTCGCCTATAATAAGCGGAACAATCGGGGTTTCCGCCGTTCCCACATTAAAACCGAGGGACCGGAAGCCGGAGATCATTTTGTCGGCTATTACCTGCAGCCGTTGGATCCGTTCGGGCTCTACCTTCATAATTTCAAGTGCCTGCATTGCCGCGGCAATGTTGGCCGGCGGCATGGAGGCGCTAAAAATAAGAGGCCGAGCAAAGTGCTTTATGTAATCGACTACCGAGGGCTCTCCGGCCACAAAGCCGCCGATCGAGCCGAAGGACTTTGAGAAGGTACACATAATCAAATCTGCCAGGTCAGAATCGCCGTGGTATTCACAAGTGCCTCGCCCGCTTTTCCCGACAACACCAATTGCATGAGCCTCATCCAGGTACACCCCGGCATTGTACTTATCGGCAAGCCCTTTCATCTCCGGCAGACGTACAATATCCCCTTCCATCGAGAAGACCCCATCAGTCACAATCAATTTGGCCTCTTCCTTAGGAATCTTGCTGAGAATCTTCTCCAGCTCTTCCATATTGTTATGTTTGTAGCGGTGCAGGTTTACCTGTTTATGAATACCAAAAGTAAGAAAAATCCCGTCCATAATCGAGGCGTGGTTCAGTTTATCGGTAATCACATGCTCGCCCCGATTCACTAATGCGGAAATCGCCCCTAGGTTAGTCTGATATCCGGTGGTAAAACAGACCGCTGACTTTTTTCCTACAAAATCGGCTAACTTCTCCTCGAACTGCTCATGTAAATCCAAAGTGCCGTTCATAAAGCGGGAACCGGAGCAGCTGGTGCCGTAGCGCTCTACCGCCTTCTCCGCAGCCTCTTTTAGACGAGGGTCATTGGCCAAACCCAAATAGTTATTTGAACCAGCCATTAACATCTCGCGACCCTCAATATACACCTTTGTACCTTGGCTGCGCTCTATCGGCTTAAAAAAGGGATAAATACCTGAAGTACGCGCCTCTGCAGCTTCCTTAAAGTCATAGCATTTGTCAAAAATGTTCTTGTTCATTTCAGTAATCTGCTGTTTTATTTCCATATGCACACACTCCTATGCTTTTAACAAAAATAGCCGGAATCCGGCTATTTTCTTCGTTTCGCTTGCCCCACAGCGGCATGCGAAACTATTTTCGATTTTTTTGCATCCCGATCCATTATTCCATATAATAATCCCGGTACAAAGCGCTTTGCCAGATACACCAGCTTCGCCTGTACTCCAGGAACAATTAAAAATCTCTTTTTCCTCACCCCCGCAAGTAGCGCCTCGGCCACTTGCTCAGGCTTCATTACTCCGGCATTTCCGGAAATAGCCCGGGTTTCCGCCGGCTTGCTGCGGTTCTCAAAATCCAACTGGGGAGTATCCGTATCTGCCGGGCACAGTACCGACACACCGATTCCTTTTTGGGACAGTTCATTCCGCAGTGCCTCACTCAACCCGATTATCGCAAACTTGGTGGCACTGTAGGCGGTATAGCCAAAGGTACCTACCAAACCGGCCACCGAGGATACATTCACAATATGGCCCCCCGACCGCATAGCCGGAACCACGCATTTGAGGATATTCCAGGTACCTGTTAAGTTAATCTTTACTGTTTTATCAAAAATTTCGGAATCAATCTGTTCAAAATAGTTTGGATACGCCATCCCTGCGCAGTTTACCACTAAATCCGGCGAGACGCCATTCCTTATTAACGGAGCCAGCACATTTTCGAGCATTTTTCGGTCGGACACATCCAACGCCAGCACTGAAACCGCAGCCCCCTCGGCCGCATGTGCCTCTAATCGACTCTTGGCCACCCCAAGCCGCTCAGAATCCCGGGCGACCAACATTACATTCACCCCGCCCTCAACCAATTTTTGCGCCGTTGCCAAACCGATTCCACTTGACCCGCCGGTGATTAAAGCGTTGTGAAATGCAAACTTATACATCCGTGCCTCTCCTATTTAAGAACTTGTGTAGACTAGTGGCTTAGCAATGCTGTGTCAATACCTTTAAAAAATGCACTTCTATTACAGCGAGTCTCAATTTGGAAGTCTTTTGACTTCCAAATTGAGAATTCGCATCATTTTGTTTGCAAAATTTTATATATCTCAATCTTTGGAGGCATTCTCATTTTGGATAGTATAATACACTATCCAAAATGAGAATAACTACTTCTATTAGCCCCGAGTGCAGTGCTCAGTTCCCCGGCGCCGTGCTGCAGCGCCACCGAGTCAGCCCCCGGGTCGGCGTGTAAACTGTCCCGTGTATAAAAGGGGACAGCACCTGAAGCACAGCTGCATATTTTTGCTCTTTATAAGTATGAAAACCTTAAACCAAGATTCTGCACAGCCGGAGGTAGTATTGAAAAGAGAGAAAGAGCCGAAAAGGGCGCCGCAGAGAAATTTTGAGTGGGAAGACCCGGTGAGTCGGGCTGCCCGGGAGCATTTCGGCATTCCTTACCTGTTCCCCTACCAGAGGCTGGTTATCAGCAACGTACTGGAGTCGGCCGGTTATTTTGACCACACACCGGAGCAACCGGAGCAGCCGGAACAAGATGATCAAGACGAGCAGGAGTTTACCGATGGACCTCTCCGGCAACAACTGGTAGTTTTGCCCACGGGGGCCGGAAAAAGCCTCTGCTTTATGCTGCCGGGGGTGTTGCTGGCCGATATAACCCTGCTTATCTTCCCCCTGCTCTCCCTCATGGCCGATCAGCTGCGTCGTCTGGATGAGCAGGGAATTCCCGCCGCCCTTTTGTCCGGAGGACTGAGCCGGCAGGAAAAAGAGGAGATTTGGCAGCGGGCGGCGGCGGGGGAGCTGAAGTTCCTGCTTTCCAACCCGGAAACCTTGATCCAGCCCCTCAGTCTTGAGCATCTGCGCGCCCTCCCGATAACCCACGTTGTGCTTGATGAAGCCCACACTATTCCAACTTGGGGAGTACAGTTCAGAGAAGCCCTTCTGCGGGTCCCCGAAATTATTCAAGCCTGCCAGCCTGACATGGTCAGTGCCTTTACCGCCACCGCCTCGGAGAAAATAGAGTCGGACTTACAGGCCCTCTTCACGCAACCCGTCCCTGCTCCGGCGGATGAAGCGTGCGGGGCGAGAGCAGAAAGCAGTGACAAGAATGAGACCGGGGCTGAGTTGCCCCTGCACGTTATCCGGGCCAATCCGGACCGACCGAATATCAGCTATCATGTAATCGAGAGCCTGTGCAAAATGCACGATCTGCGCCGTCTTCTGGATCCGGAGTACCCCTATGCCCTCCCGCGGCCGGCTATAGTGTTCTGTGCTACCCGTAAGCAGGCTCAGCGCTGTGCCATGCAGCTGCACCTTGCCCTGGGCTCTGGAGAAATCTACTTTTACCATGCAGGGCTTGAGCGGGAGGAGAAGCAGACCGTGCAGAAGTGGTTTTTCGGCTCTGGGAACGGGATTTTATGTGCGACAAATGCTTTCGGAATGGGGGTAGATAAAGCAGATGTGCGGAGTGTAATTCACTTCAATGTCAGCCGGTCGGTGGAGGCGTTTCTGCAGGAATCCGGCCGGGGCGGGCGCGATACCAAGCCGGCCT
>Ga0209947_1000294_pt1 | contig 30803 bp, 31 predicted proteins | sample SalPonR2_B_D2_MG_FD_185706 | JGI IMG/M metagenome (GOLD analysis project Ga0209947, IMG submission 185706) | Salt pond soil microbial communities from South San Francisco under conditions of wetland restoration - Salt Pond MetaG R2_B_D2_MG... ...
GACGGCTTGAGGATGAAGGCATTGCCGCAGACAAGCGCGGGCGCCATCTTCCACATCGGGATCATGGCGGGGAAGTTGAACGGCGTGATGCCGGCGGCGACGCCAATGGGCTGGCGCATGGAATACATGTCGATCCCGGGCCCCGCGCTGTCGGTGAACTCGCCCTTCAGGAGGTGCGGGGCGCCGATGCAAAACTCCACGACTTCAAGGCCGCGCTGCACGTCGCCCTTGGCGTCGGGGATGGTCTTTCCGTGTTCGCGGCTGAGCGCCTCGGCCAGCTTGTCCATGTCGCGGTTGAGCAGGCGCACGAACTCCATCATCACCCGCGCGCGGCGCTGCGGATTGGTGGCGGCCCAGCCGGGCTGGGCTGCGGCAGCATCGGCCACGGCGGCCTCGATCTCGGCGGTGGAGGCGAGCGCCACCTTGGCCTGCACCTCGCCCGTGGCCGGGTTCCAGACATCCGCGGCGCGGCCCGACGTGCCTGCCACCCGCTTGCCGTTGATCCAGTGTCCGATCTCTTCCATCGCTATCTCTCCCTCGGTCAGGCGATCCTCGCGGCAAGGATACCCTTGCAGAGACGCGGGTAAAAGCGGCAGGTTGCCAAAGTCATTTTGCGATTTTGCAAAGGTGAGCCATGAACTGGGCCCTCAACTGGGACGACATGCGGGTGTTTCTGGCGGTGGCCCGGGCCGAAGGTCTGTCCGGGGCCGCGCGGCGCCTCCGCCTCGACCCGGCGACGGCCGGGCGGCGGGTCGCGCGGCTGGAAGAGGCGCTGGGCTCCGTGCTCTTCGCGAAATCCCCGCAGGGATACCGCCTGACCGAAGCGGGCCAGCGCCTCCTGCCCAAGGCCGAGGCGGCCGAGGCCGCGCTGTCGGGTGGGTTGGAGAGTGTCGCAGGCGGCGAGGGCGGGCTGACGGGCGCCATCCGCATCGGCGCGCCCGACGGCTGTGCCAATTACCTGCTGCCGCAGGTCTGCGCCGCCATCGCCGACGCGAACCCCGCGCTCGACATCCAGATCCTCGCACTGCCGCGTGTCGTGAACCTCTCGCGCCGGGAGGCCGATCTCGCCATCGCGGTTTCGCCGCCCAAGACCGACCGGCTGAGCGCCGAGCGGCTGGCCGACTACCGCCTGTCGCTGGCGGCCTCGCGCGACTACCTCGCGCGGGAGGGCGCGCCCACGTCGCGCGCCGATCTGAAGGGCGCGCGCATGATCGGCTACATCCCCGACATGATTTTCGACGCCGAGCTCGACTATCTCGCCGGGCTGGGCGTCAGCCGGGTGCCGCTGGCCTCGAACGCCGTGTCGGTCCAGCTGAACTACGCGCGGGCCGGAGCGGGTCTGGCCATTGTCCACGATTTCGCCTTGCCCTTCGCGCCGGACCTTCGCCGCGTTCTGCCCGACGAGGTCCGCCTGCGCCGCACCTTCTGGCTGGTCTCTCACGCGGGGCCGCGCGACGCGCGCCTCGACCGGTTCGCCTCGGTGCTGCGCGACGGGCTGCGCGCCGAACTCGGTCGCCTCGAGGCGGCCGTTTCGTGATGTCCTTTGCCTTGCCGTGTTCCGAACGGGCAGCCGGGTCGCTGAGCACGAGGTCCCACGCCCGGCAGACGGCCCGGCACACCGGCGCCGCGATCAGCAGCAGCGCCAGCAAGAGGCCACCCCGCGCCCCCGGCCGGTCGCCACCCTTTATGCGAAACACCGGGCCAGTCTCGCTAGCGTGCTGTTTTTCTTGACACCGGACCCGAGACGGGCCGACCCTGCAACCGGGAGACACGGGGAGACAACCTCAGGGCCGCATGGGAGGTGCGCGATGCTGGTGAGCCAGATACTAAAATCGAAATCCGACGACGGGATCGTCACGGTCGAACCGGAGGCCAGCGTGTCGGAGGCCGCCAGCCTGCTTGCGGCCCGGCGGATCGGCGCGGTGATCGTTTCTTCGGACGGAAAGACGGCGCTGGGCATCCTGTCGGAACGCGATATCGTGCGCGAGTTGTCGAAGTCGGGCGCGGGGTGTCTGACCGCGACGGTGGGTTCGATCATGACGGCCGAGATCGTCGGCTGTGGGCTGTCCGATACCTCAGACGGCGTGCTCGCCTCGATGACGGCGGGCCGCTTCCGCCACATGCCGGTGGTGGAATCCGGCGAGATGGTGGGCCTGATTTCCATTGGCGACGTGGTCAAGGCGCAGCTTGCCGAGCTGGAGATGGAAAAGACCGCGCTCGAGAGCATGATCAAGGGGTTCTGAGCCGGTCGTCCGCGGTACGGGCCGCGCGGCTTTCAAACCGCGCAAGGCCTTTGCAAAGGCTCTGGCCCCTGCGTAGACCCGTGCGCGGGGCTCCGGGGGCTTGCAAACCCGGGCCTTCAATGGTTGTGTCCGGACGAATTCGGCGGGATGCCACGACAGGGCTGCAAGAGGGCGGATAACCGCGATGCGGACAGGACTTTATCCAGGCACCTTCGATCCGATCACGCTGGGCCATCTTGACATCATCAAGCGCGCCTGTCGGCTGGTGGACCGCCTCGTCATCGGCGTGGCGATCAACCGCGACAAGGGACCGCTCTTCACGCTGGAAGAACGCGTGGCCATGGTGGAGGCCGAATGCGCCAAGCTGTCGGAGGCCACCGGCACCGAGATCGTCGCACACCCGTTCGAAAACCTGCTGATCGACTGCGCGAAAGACGTGGGCGCCGGCATCATCATCCGCGGCCTGCGCGCCGTCGCCGATTTCGAATACGAATTCCAGATGGTGGGCATGAACCGCAAGCTCGACAGCGAGATCGTCACCGTCTTCCTGATGGCCGAGGCCGACCGGCAGGCGATCGCGTCGAAACTCGTCAAGGAAATCGCGCGGCTGGGCGGTGACGTCTCGCATTTCGTGCCGCCCGCGGTGGCCAAGGCCGTGACCGGCAAATACAAGCGCTGAGCGTTCGCGCCCGCGACAGGGCCCGCGAACACGCACACATACACCCGAACAGCCAAAGGGAACTGGACATGGCCGAGATCAACGACCCCGAGAACACGATCCTCATCGAGCTGAAGGACGGCACCGTCACCATCGAGCTTCTGCCCGACGTGGCGCCCCAGCATTCCGCCCGCATGAAGGAACTGGCGCGCGAGGGCGCCTATGACGGCGTGGTCTTTCACCGGGTGATCGACGGCTTCATGGCGCAGACGGGTGACGTGCAGCACGGGAAGGACGACGGCAACCTGCGCATGGCGGGCACGGGCGGCTCGTCCAAGCCCGATCTGCCGGCGGAGTTCTCCAAGCTGCCGCACGACCGCGGCACGCTGGGGGCGGCCCGCTCGCAGAACCCCAATTCCGCCAACAGCCAGTTCTTCATCAACTTCAGCGAAAATCATTTCCTGAATGGCCAGTATACCGTCTATGGCCGCGTCATCGACGGGATGGAGCATGTGGATGCCATCACAAGGGGCGAGCCGCCGGCGACCCCCGACAAGATGATCTCGGTGAAGGTGGCCGCCGATGCTTAGGCTCGCGGCCGCCCTATGCCTCATGTCCGCGCCGGCCTGGGGCACGGGCCTCGAGATCGACGTGGAGGGCGATGCGCAGGGCACCATCGTGATCGACCTCTTCGAGGAGGTCGCGCCACAGCATGTGGAGCGGATCACGACACTGGCGGCCGAGGGCGCCTATGACGACGTTGTCTTTCACCGGGTGATCGACGATTTCATGGCCCAGACGGGCGACGTGGAATTCGGCGTGACGGGCATGGACATGCGCTATGCCGGTCGCGGCGGGTCCGAGTACCCGGACCTGCCGGCCGAGTTCTCCGACATCCCCTATGAACGCGGCATCGTGGGCATGGCGCGTGCGCAGGACCCCAACAGCGCGAACTCGCAATTCTTCATCATGTTCGCGCCCGCGCCGCCGCTCGACGGGCAATACACGGTTGTAGGCACGGTTGTCGCCGGCATCGATGTGGTCGACGCGATCAAACGTGGCACCGGGCGAAACGGGGCCGTCATCGGCCCGCCGGACCGCATGACCGCGCTCCGCGTTCTGGAGGAAGACCCGGTTCCCCCCGAGGAAGAGGCGGGCGAAGACGAGGGTTGAGTCCCGCGCCTTGCGCACGCGCGACCACAATCACGTGAAAGGGGGCTCAAGGGCCCCCTTTTTCGTGGCAGGCTTTACCTGTTCAGATCTCGCGCAGGAGCTTGCCCGACAATGACTGACCCCATCGCCCGTTCGCGCGCATCCATCCCGCGCCTGCCGGTGCTTTTCGCTGCCGCATCGACTGCGCTCATTCTGGCGGTCTCGGCAGCCACGGCACAGCGGGCGCCCGATTTCGACGCCTGGCCGAACACGGATTTCGACAACACCACCGTCGATCTCTCCGAGATCATCTCGGGCGGGGTCGGGCGCGACGGCATCCCGGCCATCGACGACCCGGACGTCCTGCCGGCCGCCGAGGAAACCGCGCTGGACGCGATGGAACCGGTCATGACCTACGCGCCCGAGGGTGTGCCTGCGCGCGCCTACCCGTTGCGCTACCTCACCTGGCACGAGATCGTGAACGACACGGTCGCGGGCGTGCCCGTCGCCGTGACCTTCTGCCCCTTGTGCAACACAGCCCTTGTCTTCGACCGCCGGGTGGAGGGCGAGGTGCTGACCTTCGGCGTCTCGGGCAATCTGCGCCATTCGGACATGGTCATGTTCGACCGCGAAACCGAAAGCTGGTGGCAGCAGGCCACGGGCCAGGGCATCGTCGGCGAGCACGCGGGCACGCCGCTTGTCCCGCTCGTCTCCTGGGTCGAAAGCTGGGAGAGCTTTCGCGAGAACCATCCCGATGGGCTGGTGATGGCCCAGCCGGGCGCGGCGCGACCCTACGGACGCAACCCCTACGTGGGCTATGACAGCAGCGCACAGCCCTTCCTGTTCTTCGGCGAGATGCCGCCCCATGGCATCCCGCCCGTGGAGCGGGTCGTCCGCGTGGGCGAGCGCGCCTGGCCGCTCACGCGCCTGTCCGAGGAAGGCCGGATCACCGAGGCCGGCGTCACGATCAGCTGGGCGGCCGGCAAGGCCTCGGCCCTCGATACCCCGCGCATTGGCGAGGGCCGCGACGTGGGCCAGATCCGGGTGCGCGACGCCGCCGGCGCGGACGTGGTCCATGACGTGATGTTCGCCTTCGCCTTCCACGCCTTCTGGCCCGAGGGGCAATGGATGCTGGGCAACTGACGGGGGAAGCCGCGCCTCGGGGGCTGGACCCCCTCGGCACGGCTGATGCGCGCCGCGCGGGAGTTTTTCGCCAGGATGAATGGATAGTCGGGTCTTTTCTTCATCCTGGCCGAAAAACTCCGGGGAGGCGCGCGGACCGCGCGTCGGGGGCAGAGCCCCCCGCGGGCGGATGCCCGCGCACCCAGACACCATGCGGGCGCAAGCCCGCGCATCCGGGCGACGCCGAAGGCGGCGCAACCCCTTGAAGGGGCATTGACGCCGGTCCGTCCGCCCCATAGCTCCCACCCATGGCGCGCGCTCCGCTTCTTCAGATCTCAGGCCTCTCGCTGGGCCACGGCGGTGATCCGCTGTTCGACGGGCTCGACCTCGTCGTGCAGCAGGGCGACCGCCTCGCGCTGGTCGGGCGCAACGGGTCGGGAAAATCCACCTTGATGAAGGTGATGGCGGGCCTCGTGGAGGCCGATGCAGGCGAGCTCGTCCTGCCCGAGGGCACGCGCGTCGGCTATCTCGAACAGGACCCCGATTTCGCAGGTTTCGCCACGCTGGGCGATTTCGCCACCGCGTCGCTCGATCCGGCGGAGGCCTGGCGGGTGGAGGCGGCGGCGGAGGGGCTCGACCTCGACCTGGAGGCGCGGGCCGACCGCGCCTCGGGCGGCGAGCGGCGGCGCGCGGCGCTGGCGCGGCTTCTGGCCGAGGCGCCGGAGCTGATGCTGCTCGACGAGCCTACCAACCACCTCGATATCGCCGCGATCGCCTGGCTCGAGGCGGAGCTTGCGCAGACCCGCGCGGCCTTCATCGTGATCTCCCATGACCGCGCCTTCCTTCGGCGGCTGGCGCGGGCGACGCTCTGGCTCGACCGGGGGGTGGTGCGCCGGATGGACCGGCCCTTCGCCGGGTTCGAGGACTGGCGCGACGAGATCTGGGCACAGGAGGATGCCGCGCGCCACAAGCTCGACCGCAAGATCAAGGAAGAGGCGCGCTGGGCCGTGGAAGGCATCAGCGCGCGGCGCAAGCGCAACCAGGGCCGTGTCCGGGAACTCGGCAATCTGCGCGAGACGCGGGCCGCGATGATCGCGCGCGAGGGCGGCGCGGCCCTGTCGCTCGATGCGGGCCCCAAGGGCGGCAAGCGGGTGATCGAGGCGCGTGGCATCTCGCGCAGCTTCGGCGACCGTGTGATCATCGCGCCGCTGGATCTGCGCGTGTTGCGCGGCGACCGGGTGGCCATCGTGGGGCCCAATGGCGCGGGCAAGACCACGCTTCTGAACATGCTGACGGGGGCGGAGACGCCCGATACGGGAGAGGTCACGCTCGGTACGGGGCTGGAACTGGCCGTCTTCGACCAGTCCCGCGCGGCACTCGATCCCTCCCGGACGCTCTGGGAGAGCCTGACCGAGGACCCGGAGATCGGGGCGAGCGGGCGGTCCGATCAGGTGATGGTGCGGGGCACGCCGCGCCATGTGGTGGGTTACCTCAAGGATTTCCTCTTCGACGAGACGCAGGCGCGCGCGCCGGTCCGCTCGCTTTCGGGTGGGGAAAAGGCGCGGCTTCTGCTGGCGCGGATCATGGCGCGGCAGTCGAACCTTCTGGTTCTCGACGAGCCGACGAACGATCTGGACGTGGAGACACTGGACCTGCTGCAGGAGGCGCTTGCGGCCTATGACGGCACGGTTCTGCTGGTCAGCCATGACCGCGATTTCCTCGACCGGGTCGCGACGGTGACGGTGGCGCTGGAAGGTGGCGGCAAGGCCACCGTTTATGCGGGCGGCTGGAGCGACATGCAGGCACAGCGCAAGGCGATCGACGAGGTCCCGGAGCCGCGCGCCGAGACGCCGGGCGCGCGCAAGTCCACCGCGCCCGCCAAGGCGCAGGCGACGCCGAAAGCGGCGCTGAGCTTCACCGAGTCCCACCGTCTCGCCGCGCTGCCGGACGAGATCTCGCGGCTGGAGGCGGAGATCGCCAAACTGGCCGAGTTCCTGTCCGACCCGCAGGTCTATAGCACCGCGCCGCTCAAGGCGGAGAAGGCCAGCGCGGCCCTGGCGGAGCGTCAGGCAAAGCTCGACGCCGCCGAGGAGGAGTGGCTGACGCTGGAGGAGAAGGCGGCGGGCTGACGCAGCCGGTCACCGGCCGCCGGTCGTCACGAACAGACGCCGCGCAGGTCGGCGCCGTCCCGCGGGAGGACCTCCGTCACCGTGTCGGCGCGCGATTGCAGGGGTGTGACCGGCATGACCTGTCCAATCAGGCGTTCCAGCCGGGCCGTGCGGGCGCCGCTTGGGTCAACGGCGCGACAGCAGACGTATTCTTCTACAAGAGAAGCCTGCACCTCGTAGCCGTAATCCAGAAAGCGCCGCGCGTCTTGCGGGTCGAAGAGATAGGGGTCCTCGATCCGTACATGTTCGGTGAAGGCGCGGAACGGGTGGTAGGAGGTCACCTCGCGGTTCTGCCATTGCCAGACATGGGTCATCTCGTGGGCGAAGAACATCGCTGCGGCGAGGCTGCGGCGTCCCTCGCGCGGAGCGACGTAGTCGGGCAGCGAGAATTCGGGGCGCACATGCATGGTGTTGAACAGCACGATCCCGGCGGTGCGGGACTCGATGGTGGGGCCATCGGGGGGCGGCCAGATGCGCTCGCGGCAGGTGGTCTGGGGCCGGGCCGGGTAGGTGCGGGTGCCCAGCCCGATCACGGGGTTCTCCACGATCCGGACCGCAGAGGCATCGAAGCTTTCGCCCTGCAGGCCGGCCATGTAGGCGGCTTCCGCCTGCGTCAGGGGGCGGCCGCAGGCGGTGAGGCTCAGGCAGACGAGAAGGGCGAGGAGGATGCGCATCGCGTGTCACGATGGCCGGATTCCCGCGCGCTGAAAAGGGGCATGGCCGGAGCTTGACCGGGATCAAGGCGCGGCAGGTCCCGACGCGCAAGGATCGGCCGCAACAGGAGGAGCTTTCATGCGTCGAGCTGCATTTGCGATGATCGCAGCGGGCCTTGCCCTCGGCCCGCCCGCCGCTGCGCAGGACGCCGGGGCCGGGGCCGCGCTCTACGGGGATTTCTGCGCCGTCTGCCACGGGCCGGCGGGGCGGGGCGAGGGCCCGATGGCCGAGGCACTGACCGTGGCGCCGCCGGACCTCACCATGCTTGCGGAGGATGGCGAATTTCCCGTGCTGCGCGTGGCGCGTCAGATCGACGGGCGCGATCCGCTGGTGGCGCATGGCGGCGAGATGCCGCTTTATGGTCAGTGGTTCGAAGGGGATGGGGCGGATGTGGCGATGACCGGTCCGGGCGGGCAGCCGATGATGCTGAGCCGGCCGATCGCGGACCTGATCGCCTACCTGATGGAGATACAGTCATGAAAGCTCTTCTCGCCGCCGCGGCCTGTCTGGTCGCCACGCCGCTCATGGCGCAGGACGCCGCACGGGGGGCCGCGCTTTTCGACCGGCACTGCGCCGTCTGCCATGGCACGGGGCTGAGGGGGGACGGGCCGATGGCCGAGGTGCTGGCCGTGCCCCCGCCCGACCTCACGCGGATCGCCGAGCGTTACGACGGTTTCCCGCGCGTCGGCATCGCCTGGAAGATCGACGGGCGCGATCCGCTGGTCAGCCACGGCGGCGACATGCTGCTCTTCGGTCATGTCTTCGGGGATATGAGCGAGGTGATGACGGACGGCTCCCAGACGCTCGTGACCGCGCCGGAGGTGGTGGACCTCGTGGCCTTCCTCGAGCGTCAGCAGGAGTGAGACCCGGTTCGGCCGCAGGCCGATGAAAGGTCCAGTGTACGTCTCGAAGGTCGAATGGGCGGAGCCCTTTACGGCAGCGCCAGCGTGGCGGAGGCCAGCGACACGGGTTTGCCCGTCTCCTCCGCGCTCAGCTCGGCGCGGGTAAAGGCAAGCGACGTGCCCAGCCGGATCACCTCGGCCCGGGCGAGGATCGCGGGGCCGGTGGCGGGACGCAGGAACTGCGTGTGCAGGTCCGTGGTCGCGGCCGGCACGAACTCGCCCACCATCCCCGCGAGCGCCATGATCATCGAGGTGTCGGCCAGAGCCGCCAGCGCCTGACCCGAGACCATGCCGCCCACGCGCTCCAGTCGGGCAGAGACGGGCATGCGCATCAGGATGTGGCTTTCATCGACCGAGGTGACCGAGAGGTTCAGGTCCAGCACCCATGTGGAAAAATGATCGGCGAGGTGGGATTGGGCTTGCGCAGGTGTCATGGCCCGACCCTAGGCGAGGGCGCCGGGGGACGGCAAGGGGGTGGCCCGGGCCGCGCGGCGCGTGTCACCGGGGGCGGCGGCATGCCCTTGCGGGGCCGCCGCCGCCCGGGCGGGTCACTTGCCCTTCTTGGAGTTGCCGATGTCGAGCGGCTTTCCGAGGTTGGAATTGGCGGTGGCGAGCACCTTGGGCTTGTCCTTCTTGGGCTTCTTCGCCTCTTTGTTGCCGCGGCTCTTTTCCTTGGACATGGGGGTCGATCCTTTCGCGTGATCCCCGTCCGGCGGGATGCCGGCGGGGCCGTGCTCAAGGGCAATCAGGGTTGCCTGGCTTGGGTCTCCAGGGCGATGATCGTCGGTGAGGGCGCGGGCAGGCCCTTCGGGCTACGCGGCGCTGTGTGGCAAATGGGGATGCCCGGGGGGCGCGGCAAGGGGTGGGGTGTTTGAGCAAAGCACCCGGGTCGGAACGGCGGAGAAGGCGCCCCCCTCTCGCGCATCGCTGGCGCGATACGCTGCCGGGCGATGGGCCAGCGCCTGCCTGAGCGCGCTTTGCGCGCGAACCGGCAGCGTATCGCGGAGCGATGCGCGAGAGGCGCCCCGTCACGCCGGAGGCGTGCCGCGTATGAGTCGGCGCACCTTCGGTGCGACGGGCCGGTCGAGCAGAGCACCCGAGCCGGAACAGCCGCGAAGCGGCCCGGCCAGCGCCTGCCCGCCCCGTCACGCCGGAGGCGTGCAGCGTATGAGTCGGCGCACCTTTGGTGCGACGGGCTGGCGCTTTGGTGAGGCTGGGGTGAGCGCTGGTTCGGGCGTAGCCCGATGGAAGGTCCAGTGGACCTTTCAAGGCGCGAACGGGCGGAGCCCCGGGGGTCGCTGGGGGGAGCGATGACTTGGCCGGGATAAAGTGCGGGGAACGGATGTCGGAGGCGCCATCCCGCGGGCAGGCGCTGGCCGATACGTGCATTAGTCTGAATCTGCGGTGGGTTGGACGAACGTTACGCAGAGAGTGCCGGCTTTATCCCAAATCTATTATCGATGATCTCATCGCAGGATTGGACAAAAACTCGCAATGCATTCATCTTCTTCTGTATTTGCTCAGGATCGATTGCGCGTGGATTGCCGTCAAGCTTAACATGTGCTTCGTGCGCAATAGCATTTCGAATATCAACAAGTTCCATAATCTGTTTCACAAGTCGCCTTTTCTTCGCTTTCTTTTCTGCGTTTGTGCAAAGATCTTTCAGGCCAATGTCTAAAAACAAGTCATTAATGGCGTCGTCGCGGTGAGTGGTGTGACTTGATAGGGACGTTTGGACAGTGTTTCTAATTCTTCTGAATGGTCTTGCCGTTCTATTGTCTACCCCATCGGCAATTAGGCGCAGGGCAAATTCAGTATCGAAACCTGCTTTTTCCAATCGCGCGAACAAGTTTGATCCAATTTTATCGCCTGACTTTAGGTGGGGAACCAAAACATCGCAAAACTTTGCCGTGAAGTATCGGTCAAAACCAGCAACAGCAATCACAACTGCTGATCGTATGAGATCATCTGGTTCTTCAATTTCTGGTCCTGTCGCAGCAAGTGCAATAAGCGAATCTGCGCGATCAACGGTCTTTTCGAAAATTGATAAAGGCTTATTAGCCATTATTGCACCACACTAAACATCCAACTCCTCCACGAACCTCGCATTCTCCTGAATATACTGAAACCGCAGCTCCGGTTTCTTGCCCATCAGCCGCTCCACCAGGTCGCCGGTCTCGCCGGGGACCTCGTCATCCACCGACACCCGGATCAGTTTGCGCGAGGCGGGGTCCATCGTGGTTTCCTTCAGGTCCTTGGCGTCCATCTCGCCCAGGCCCTTGAAGCGCGAGACGTCGATCTTGCCCCCCTTTTTGCTATTCGGGCCGCCGAGGCCCTTTTCCATCAGCCGCTGCTTCTCAAGCTCGTCCACGGCATAGACGCGGGTCGCGCCCTGCGTCAGGCGGAAGAGCGGTGGGCAGGCGAGGTAGAGGTGCCCCTTGTCGATCAGGGGCCGCATCTGGGTGAAGAAGAACGTCATCAGGGCGCCGTCCACGTCGGCGTCGGTCATGATGATGACCTTGTCGTAGCGCAGGTCCTCGATGTTGAAGCGCGTGCCCATGCCCACGCCAAGCGCCTGGCAGAGGTCGGAGATCTCGGCGTTCTGGCCGAGCTTGGAGGACGCGGCACCCAGCACGTTCAGGATCTTGCCCCGAAGCGGCAGAAGCGCCTGCGTCTTGCGGTTGCGCGCCATTTTGGCCGAACCGCCCGCTGAATCCCCCTCGACGATGAAAAGCTCGGTGCCGTCACGCGCCGACTGCGAGCAATCGACCAGCTTGCCGGGCAGGCGCAGCTTCTTGGTGGCGGTCTTGCGCGCCGTCTCCTTCTCGGCGCGGCGGCGCAGGCGTTCCTCGGCGCGCAGCACGAGGAAATCGAGGATCGAGCCCGCGGCCTTGGTGTTGGCGGCGAGCCAGTTGTCGAAATGGTCGCGCACGGCGGCCTCGACCATGCGCGCGGCCTCGGTTGTCGCCAGCCGGTCCTTGGTCTGGCCGACGAATTCGGGCTCGGCGATGAAGCACGACACCAGCGCGCAGCCCCCGCCCATCAGGTCGTCGCGGGTGATGTTGGCGGCCTTGCGGTTGCCCACGAGCTCCCCATAGGCGCGGATGCCCTTGAGGATCGCGGCCCAGAACCCGGCTTCATGCGTGCCGCCCTCGGGCGTGGGCACCGTGTTGCAGTAGGACTGGATGAAGCCGTCGCGCGCGGGCGTCCACGTGATCGCCCATTCGACCGATCCGGGGACGCGGAACTTGGGTTGGAACTCCACCTTCCCGGCGAAGGGCGTGTCGGTATAGGTCGCCGAGGCGCCGATGGTCTCGCTGAGGTAGTCCGAGAGGCCACCGGGGAAGTGGAACGTGGCCTCGGCCGGTGTCTCGCCATCGTCGATGGAGGATTTCCAGCGGATTTCCACGCCGGAGAACAGGTACGCCTTGGAGCGGACCATTTTCAGCAGCCGCGCTGGCTTGAACCTGTGGGAGCCGAAGATCTGTTCGTCGGCGTGGAAGGTGACCGAAGTGCCGCGCCGGTTGGCGACCGCGCCCTCGGAGCGGATAGGCCCCTGCGGCACCCCGCGCGAGAACTCCTGCACGAAAAGCGCGCGGTTGCGGGCGACCTCGACACGCAGGTGATCCGACAGCGCGTTTACCACCGAGACGCCCACGCCATGCAGGCCGCCCGAGGTCTGGTAGGCCTTGCCCGAGAACTTGCCGCCGGCGTGAAGCGTGCAGAGGATGACCTCCAAAGCGGACTTGTCGGGAAACTTGGGATGCGGGTCGACGGGAATGCCGCGCCCGTTGTCGCGGATGGTGACGGAGTGATCCGCGTGAAGCTCCACCTCGATGCGGGAGGCGTGGCCCGCCACCGCCTCGTCCATGGAGTTGTCGAGCACCTCGGCCACGAGGTGGTGCAGCGCGCGCTCATCGGTGCCGCCGATATACATGCCGGGGCGCTTGCGAACGGGCTCCAGCCCCTCCAGCACCTCGATGGAGGAGGCGTCGTAGCCTTGCGTCGGCTCGTGTCCGGAAAGAAGGTCTCCGCCGTCTGTGGGGGCCATGGTCCTGCTCTATCTTGTGGGGCTTTTGCGCGATAATGGCAGGTTTGGGGGCACGGGGGAAGGGTCGGTGATATGCAGCCCCTGCCTTGAGATGGGGTTCTGCAGGCGCCCGCGGCAGGGGAGCGCCATCCCCGGCTTCGTGACGGTTTCTTGACATGCCTCAAGGCGCACTCCGCCCGAGCGCGTTAGCCTTGCGGGGTTCTTGAGTGAAACAGACCCCGGGAGGCCACCGCCGTGAAAGACCTGAGCAAGGAAACGGAGCAGGTGGACGCCGCCCCGCAAATCGTCGCCCCGCAGACCGATGAGGCGGAAACGCAAGTCGCCCCGCAGGCCGCACCGCCAACGCCGCGCAGGCGCCGCACGCCCACGCAATCGGAAATCCGTCAGGCCTTCGAAAGCGGAGAATATCCCTACCGGACCAAGCTCCGCCGCCAGTCCTACGAGGCGCAGAAGGCCAAGCTTCAGGCCGAGCTTTTGAAGGTACAGAAATGGGCCTCGGAGACGGGCCAGAAGTTCGTGATGCTCTTCGAGGGGCGCGACGCGGCCGGCAAGGGCGGCACGATCAAGCGCTTCATGGAGCACCTGAACCCCCGCGAGGCCCGCGTCGTCGCGCTGAACAAGCCCACCGACCAGGAGCGCGGGCAATGGTATTTCCAGCGCTATGTCGAGCATCTGCCGACCGCCGGCGAGATCGTTCTCTATGATCGGTCATGGTACAACCGCGCGGGCGTGGAGCGGGTGATGGGCTTTTGCGAGCCCAACGACTACCTCGAATTCATGCGCCAGACGCCGGATCTCGAACGGATGCTCGTCCGCTCGGGCATCCAGCTCTACAAGTACTGGTTCTCGGTCACGCAAGACGAGCAGAGACGCCGCTTCGCCAGCCGCGCGCGTGATCCGCTCAAGCGGTGGAAGCTGTCGCCCATCGACCGTGCCAGCCTCGACAAGTGGGAGGACTACACCGAAGCGAAAGAGGCGATGTTCTTCTACACCGACACCGCCGACGCGCCATGGACGGTGATCAAGTCCGACGACAAGAAGCGCGCGCGCCTCAATTGCATGCTGCACTTCCTCAGCAGTCTCGACTATCCGGACAAGGACCTGCGCGTCGCCCATGCGCCCGACCCGCTGATCGTGGGGCAGGCGAGCCATGTCATCCACCGTGCGCAGCACATCCTGGGCGCGTCTCTGCATCCCGACACGCGCCGCGTGAAACCCGCCTGACCGCCGCAGCTTCCGGGCGCCACACGCGCGCAACAATAAACCCCCGGTGCCGCGCATCGGGGGTTCGTTTGTCTGTCCGTGGCGTGCGCCAAGCGCGGCGTCGGGATCAGAGCGTCTCGACAGGCTCCGATCCGCCCGGCATCGATCCGTCCAGCCCGAAATAGAATTCCAGCACGGCGTCGTCGACGATGTTGCGCTGATAGGCGACAGAGGCGGCCGCGAACAGCTCACCCAGTTCGGCCTCGGTGATCGAGCCCTCCTGGATCTTGGTGATGCCGTCGGCCAGCTGGTCGATGAGCTCCTGGTTCATCGCTGCATTCGCACTGTTCCACAGGTCGGAGGCCTGCGCCTCGCTCAGAAGCCCGGCTGCGTAAAGCGGTTCGAAATGCGCCGATTCGAACGAGATGAACGTATCGTTCAACTGGCGTTCACGGAGCTCTGCGTCGACCTGTTGGGTGAGGTTCTCGATGCCACCGGTCACGACCGCCGTCGTGGCGATTGCCATGCCAACCGCGGCGGCGCTGAGCACGGTATAGTCAACCGTAATCGCGCCACGCTCCTCGTTGAGAAATCTCTTGAAAAAATTTACCACTCGCACGTCCTCTTGGGGCAGCACTAATCCGAAGGACATTCGTTCAGCTTTGAGGCGGAAATGTGGCGAATTGCATGCCTTTTCTTCAACAAATCTGTCCGGCCGCGTGAACAAAACGCTGAATGAGAGACAACGCGGCGCGTGTCTGAGGCGCGGAGGAAAGCCGCCGACATGGCGGCAGCGCCCTTGCGCCGCTGCGCGGCCTGCTCATATCTGGCGCCATGGCGCGCAGCTTGCTCATGATCTTCTCCGGTCCGACCCTCGCGACGGCGATGTGTCTCGCGTCGGCGCAGGCGTCGGGCGCGCATCCGCATGTGTTCATCGACGCCGGCCTTACCCTCACGACCGATGACGGGGGCAGGGTCGCGGCCGTCGAGGTGACATGGCTTTACGACGAGCTCTATACGCTCATCCTGTTGCAGGATTATGGCCTCGATGAGGACTTCGATGGGCGTCTCACCCCAGAGGAGGTTCAGGCAACGCTGGGCTTCGACCTCAACTGGAACAGCGGCTTCGAGGGCGGACTGGTGTTGAGCCGCGAGGGCGAGACCCTCGGGCTGGGCGCGCCCGAGCCGGTGTCTATGACCCTGCGGCCCGACGGGCGGATCGAGACCGTGCACCGGCGCCCCGTCACGGGCGATCCGGGCGCGGGCGCGATCGAGGCGCAGGTCTATGACGAAGCGTTCTTCATCGCCTTCGAGGCGACGCTTCCCTCCTCGGTGAGTGGTGCGCCCGACTGCGCGCCCGACCTTGTCCGCGCCGATCTCGACGCCGCCTATGCCGCGCTCGAGGCGGAGCTCGCCTCCATCGGCGGCGCGGTGGCGGCGGAGGACAACTTTCCCGCTGTGGGCGCGCTTTTCGCCGACAAGCTGGTGTTCTCATGCGTGCGATGATCCTCCTCGCCGTGCTGGCCTCCGTTCTGGTCGTGGCGGTGTTCTGGGCCTCGGGCGGGGACCGGCTGGTGCTGGCCTGGGCGATGGAAGGGCAGCGCGCGGCGCAGGGCGGCATGGGCCGCGCGCTGCGCGCGCTTCGGACGGGCGACGCGGCGGCGGTGATCCCGCTGCTCGCGGTCTGCTTTCTCTATGGCTTCTTCCATGCGGCCGGGCCCGGGCATGGCAAGCTTCTGATCGGCGGCTATGGTGCGGCGCGCGCGGTCGGGCCGGTGAGGCTTTCGGCGGTGGCGCTGGCCTCGAGCCTCGCGCAGGGCGCGAGTGCGATCGCGCTGGTGGGCGCGGGCGTCTGGGTGCTGAACTGGAGCCGGGAGTACATGACCGGCGTGGCCGAACGCCTGCTGCAGCCGCTCGGCTTTGCCGCTATCGCGCTGGTCGGGCTTTGGCTGGTCTATCGCGGCCTGCGCGGGCTTGGCGCATTGGCGCAGTCGGTGCAACACGACCATGGGCACGACCACGGGCACGACCACGACCACGGATATGACCATGGGGGCCACGCCTGCGGCCACGCCCACATGCCGTCGGCCGAGGCGGTGGCCTCCGCAACCTCGACGCGGGAGCTTGCGGCCCTGATCGGCGCCGTCGCCATCCGCCCCTGCACCGGCGCGATCTTCCTGCTGGTCCTGACAGCGCAGATGGGCGTGTTCGGCTGGGGCGTGGCGGGCACCGTCGCCATGGCGCTCGGCACCGCCTCGGTCACGGTCGCGGTGGCGCTGGCGGCGGTCATGTTGCGGCGGGGCGCGCTGGCCGGCCTCTCGGACGGGGCGGGGCGTTTTGCCCGGGTGCAGCCGGCGCTCGAGATCGCCGTCGGGCTGACCGTGGCATGGATCGCGGCGGGCCTCGCGCTCGCCACGGTCTGAGCGCCGGCCACGGGACGCCGCGCGGCCTTGCGGTGGCGCGCGCCCGGCACTAAGGCCGCTTCATGACGCTGACCCAGCATATCCGTGCGACGCTCGTGATCGGCGGGCCGCTGATCGGCGGTCAGCTGGCGCAGGTGCTGGTGACGCTGACCGATACCGTCATGATGGGCTGGTACGGGGTCGAGGAACTGGCCGCGGTGGCGCTGGGCGGCTCGTTTTTCCACGTCATCCTGATCGTTGGCATGGGCTTCGGCCTCGCCGTCATGCCGATGGTCGCAGCGGCGTCCAGCAATGGCGACGCGGTGCAGGTGCGGCGGGTGACGCGGATGGGCCTCTGGCTCGGCATCGCCTTCAGCCTGCTCAGCCTGCCGATCTTCTGGTTCTCGGGTGCGATCCTGCTGGCGCTGGGACAGTCCGAGCAGGTCGCCACCGACGGGCAGCTTTACCTGCGCATCGCGGGGCTTGGCATCCTGCCGGCGGTTCTGGCCCTCGTGCTGCGCTCGCATCTCTCGGCGCTGGAGCGGCCGCGTGTGGTGCTCTGGGCGTGGCTCGGTGGGGCGGTGCTGAACGCGGGCCTGAACTGGGTGCTGATCTTCGGCAATCTCGGCGCGCCGGAACTGGGGATCGCGGGCGCGGCCATCGCATCTCTGGGCACGCATGCGCTGATCCTGCTGGTGCTCGCGGTCTTCGCGGCGCGGGCGCGCGGCCTTGCCGAATACGCCCTGTTCCAGCGGTTCTGGCGCTCGGACTGGCCGGTGTTCCTGTCGGTCTTTCGCCTCGGCTGGCCCATTGGCCTGACGCTTCTGGCCGAAAGCGGGCTTTTCGTGGGCACGATGGTCATGATGGGCTGGATCGGCACGCAGGAGCTGGCCGCCCATGGCATCGCGCTGCAGATCATCTCGGTCACCTTCATGGTGCATGTGGGGCTAAGTTCGGCGGCGACGGTGCGCGCGGGCCGGGCCTGGGGACGGGGCGACTTCGAGAGCCTCAGGCAGGCGGCGGTCGCGGCGCTGTGCCTTTCGGCGGTGATGGTGGCGGTGACCGTCGCGCTTCTGATCGGCCTGAGGGAGGAACTCGTGGGCCTGTTCGTCGGGCCCGACGACCCGATGCGCCCTGTCATCGTGGCCTTGGGTGCGCAGCTTCTGATCGTGGCGGCGTTCTTTCAGCTGGCCGACGCGGCACAGGTCATGGCGCTGGGCCTGCTCAGGGGGGTGCAGGATACGCGCGTTCCGATGATCTACGCGGTGGTGAGCTACTGGATGGTGGGCATGCCCTGCGCCTATCTGCTCGGCTTTCCGCTGGGCTGGGGTGCGACGGGAATCTGGTGGGGGCTGGTGATCGGCCTCGTGCTGGCGGGTGCGCTGATGATCTGGCGCTTCTGGGCCGGACCCGCGCGCCGGATCGTGACCGCGACGTAGCGGCACGGCGGCTTGCCTCATGCCCTGCGCAGAGCTATCCATCGCCCCGCTGGAAAACCCTCGGGGGAGCGTTGTCACGTGTTTAGGTACCTGTCCGTCATAGTTCTGTCCTGCTTCGCGCTGCCGGCCACCGCGCAGGAGTTGCCGGGCCTGCGCGAGGCCCGCACCATGATCTTCGCCGAGGATGGCGCGGTATCGTGGGAGGTGATCGAGGACCCCGCCCTGACCGCGGCCGACATTGCCACGCTGGACCAGATCAACCGGGTGCAGCCGCAGCCCTATTACGGCGCGCTCGCCATGGCGCCGGACGCGGGCCTTGCCTCGGAATTCACGGCTCTGGCGGCCAATTTCCACGACGAGGAAAACGCCCGCGCCGCGGCCCTCGCCGCCTGCGAGGCCAACCGGGCGGGCGACGGCGCGCCCTGCATCGTTGCGCTGGTCATCCGGCCCGAGGGCTGGGAGCCGGGCCGTCCACTCCAGCTTTCGGCGCAGGCCACGGCCGCACTTCAGGACGAATACCGCGCGTTGCCGCGCCGGTCCCGCGTTCTGGCCATCTCGCCCAGCACCGGCCGCTGGGGCGTGGGCGAGGGGCGCGATGCGGCGTTCGCCGCCTGCGGCGTGGCCGATTGCACTGCCGTTGTCGAGGGGTGAGGTCGGTCGCCGCCGCTTGACCTAGGTCAAGGTTGGCATCGCGGCAATTTGTACCTTGGTCTGACGGGAACCCGCGACCTATGTCCGGGGCACCGGTGAACAAACCACGATCCTTGCCGTTGCCGCGGCGGGAGAAATGCCGGAAACGCCAGCGTCTTGTCTGGCCGAAGGAGGCGCAATCGCCCCCCGGCCGGGAGAAGGGAGACAGCCAGTGAACTACGACAAAGCGCTCGACGCAGCCATCGACCGACTGCATGACGAGGGCCGCTACAGAACCTTCATCGATATCGAGCGCAAGAAGGGCCAGTTTCCCCATGCCGTCTGGAAAAAGTCCGACGGTACGCAGGCGGACATCACCGTATGGTGCGGCAACGACTATCTGGGCATGGGACAGCACCCGGTCGTCCTCGAGGCCATGCATGAGGCGCTGGAAGCCACGGGCGCGGGCTCGGGCGGGACGCGGAACATTTCGGGCACGACCGTCTATCACAAGCGGCTGGAGGCCGAACTGGCCGACCTCCATGGCAAGGAGGCGGCGCTTGTCTTCACCTCCGCCTATATCGCCAATGACGCGACGCTTTCGACGCTGCCCAAGCTTTTCCCCGGGCTGATCATCTATTCCGACGCGCTGAACCATGCTTCGATGATCGAGGGCATCCGCCGCAACGGCGGGCAGAAGCGCGTGTTCCGTCACAACGACGTGGCGCATCTGCGCGAGCTGATTGCGGCTGACGATCCGGCGGCACCGAAGCTCATCGCCTTCGAATCGATCTATTCGATGGACGGCGACTTCGGCCCAATCGCCGAGATCTGCGACCTCGCGGAAGAATTCGGCGCGCTGACCTATCTCGACGAGGTGCATGCGGTCGGGATGTACGGACCCCGTGGCGGCGGTGTGGCCGAACGAGATCGCCTGATGCACCGGCTCGACATCATCAACGGCACGCTGGGCAAGGCCTTCGGCGTCATGGGAGGCTATATCGCGGCCTCGGCGCGGATGTGCGACGCCGTGCGCTCCTACGCGCCGGGGTTCATCTTCACCACGTCGATCCCGCCCGTGGTGGCCGCGGGGGCCGCGGCGAGCGTGCGGCATCTCAAGACCGACCAGGCCCTGCGCGATCTTCACCAGGAACGCGCCAAGGTGCTGAAGACCCGGCTGAAGATGCTGGGCCTGCCGATCGTCGATCATGGGTCTCACATCGTACCGGTGATCGTCGGCGACCCGGTTCACACCAAGCTGATCTCGGACATGCTGCTGACCGATCACGGCGTCTATGTGCAGCCGATCAACTTCCCCACCGTGCCGCGCGGCACGGAGCGTCTGCGCTTCACGCCCTCGCCGGTGCACGATCCGAAGATGCTGGATGGTCTGGTTCACGCGATGGATGCGCTCTGGAGTCACTGTGCGCTGAATCGCGCCGAGCTTGCAGGCTGACGGTTTCTGCAGGTGCATGGCGCACCGTCCCGTGCTAATCCCGTTCAAAGCGCGTTCTGACGTGGGAATCAGGCGCGTTTCGGGGTAACATTTCGATGAAGCCGGGCTGCCACCCGCAAGATATCGGTGGCGTGCTGGCCTTTGAACGGGACATGCCACATGGGCCAGGGCGACGGCCAACAGTGGGGGGACGCGCACCAGCGCGAGGCCGGGCGCCTCGGGCAGGATGCGTCTCGTGATGCGGACCCCATGGCCGGCGGGCAGGGGTCGCGGGACGATTTCGACGGATACGACATGTTCGACGTGCCGCTCGGCGACCTGATGCGCGGCGAGCGGGCGACGCTGGGCAAGTCGCTGCTCGACGTGGAGCGGGAGTTGCGCATCCGCGCGACCTATGTCGCCGCCATCGAGAACGGCGATATCGGCGCCTTCCAGAGCGCGGGATTCATCGCGGGCTATGTGCGCTCCTACGCGCGGTACTTGGGCATGGAGCCCGAGCGCACCTTCCAGAGATTCTGCGAGGAGACGGGGTTTCGCGGCGTGCATGGCGGCCATGGCACGTCGCTTGCGCGAAAGGCGCCGAGCCGCATGGCCGAGCCCGCGCCGCTTCGGGTCGATCCCAATGACGTGATGCGCCGCGCGCCCAAGCTGCTCGCGCCCGAGCCGGAACCATGGCTCCAGCGGCTCGAACCCGGCGCGCTGGGCTCGATCGCGGTGCTTCTGGTTCTGGCCGCCGGCATCGGCTACGGCGCCTGGGCCATATTTCAGGACGTGCAGCGGCTGTCGATCGCGCCGGTGGACGAGGCGCCGGCGACGCTGGCGCAGCTCGACCCGCTGACGGGTGCCAATGGCGGCGCCTTCGAGATGGCACAGGGCTTCGACATCGCCGTGCCGGGGGCGGAGGATGGCGGTCGTCTCTACCGTCCCGAACCGCTGGAAAGCCCGGTTCTCGCCCCGCGGGACGAGGCGCTGGCCGCGCTCGATCCCGACGAGGTCGGCACGCTGTCCACGCTGCGGCAGGCCGGCGGAACGGATCTGGCGCAGGCGCGCGCCGGCGTTCCGGTCGAACGTCCCGCCCCGGTGCAGGTCACGCAGACCCCGCTCGACGACGAGGTTCTCGTCTTCGCCGTGCGGCCGACCTGGATCCAGATCACCTCGGCCAATGGCACCACGTTGTTCGAGGGCACATTGAACGCCGGCGACAGCTGGACGCTGCCCGAAAGCGACGCGCCGCCGATTCTGCGCTCGGGCAATTCCGGGTCGCTCTATTTCGCGGTGAACGGCGTGACGCTGGGCCCCGCCGGCAGCGGCGCGTCCATCGTACGCGACGTGGAACTGTCGGCCGATGCACTGAGCGCATCTTTCGCCATGGCCGATGCCGGTGCTGATCCCGACCTGCCCGAGGTGGCCGAACTGGTCCTTGGCGGCGGCGCGGAGTAACGCCGGTGCCGCAGGGGGCAGCGATCTGACGCGCCCCCAGACGCGCGCGGTCCCCATGTGGTCATTGTCCAGCGCGCCTGACAGGTCTATCTTCGCAACAGACGAGTGAAGACGCAGCGAGCAGGCCAGACATGTCGCACAATCCCATTCGCCCCTGGCGCAACATCGACCGGCGCAAGACACGTCAGATCCACGTCGGCCCCGTCCCCGTGGGCGGCGACGCGCCGATCACCGTGCAGACCATGACCAACACGCTGACCACCGACGTGAAGGCGACGGTGGAGCAGGTGCAGGCCTGTGCCGAGGCCGGCGCGGATATCGTCCGCATCTCGGTTCCCGACGCGCCGTCCGCGAAGGCGCTGAAGGAAATCGTGCGCGAAAGCCCGGTACCGATCGTGGCCGACATCCATTTCCACTACAAACGCGGGATCGAGGCGGCGGAGGCCGGCGCGGCCTGCCTGAGGATCAACCCGGGCAATATCGGCGACGAGAAACGCGTGAAAGAGGTCATCAGGGCCGCGCGCGACCATGACTGTTCGATCCGGATCGGCGTGAACGCCGGAAGCCTCGAGAAGCACCTGCTCGACAAATACGGGGAGCCGTGTCCCGACGCGATGGTCGAAAGCGGGATGGATCACATCAAGATCCTCGAGGACAACGATTTTCTGAACTTCAAGATCTCCATGAAGGCTTCGGATGTCTTCATGACGGTCGCGGCCTACCAGATGCTGGCCGAACAGACCGACGCGCCCTTTCACCTCGGCATCACCGAGGCCGGCGGCTTTGTCGGCGGCACGGTGAAATCGGCGATCGGGCTCGGCAATCTGCTCTGGTCTGGGCTGGGCGACACGATGCGTGTTTCGCTGTCGGCCGACCCGGTGGAAGAGGTGAAGATCGGCTTCGAGATCCTGAAATCGCTGGGCCTGCGCCACCGGGGGGTGAATATCATCTCCTGCCCATCCTGCGCGCGGCAAGGCTTCGACGTGATCAAGACGGTGGAGGCGCTGGAGCAGCGTCTTGAGCACATCAAGACGCCCATGAGCCTGTCCATCATCGGCTGCGTGGTCAACGGGCCGGGCGAGGCGCTGATGACCGATGTGGGCTTCACCGGCGGCGGTGCAGGATCGGGAATGGTCTACCTGGCCGGCAAGCAGAGCCACAAGATGTCGAATGACCAGATGATCGACCACATCGTGGAGCAGGTCGAGAAGAAGGCCGCCGAGATCGAGGCCGCGTCGGCTGCCGAGGCGCAGGCGGCCGAATAAGCGGAGCGGCTGCGCCGCGTCGACCTTGTCTCGGCCCTTCCGGGCCTCGGTGGGGGCTCTGCCCCCGGCCTTCGGCCTCCCCCGTCGTATTTCAGGAAAGATGAAGGGGCGGGTTCGGCTTGAGCGGATGACAGGCTGCGCATAGCGTGACGTGAAGAGTTCAGGGGAGGATGGACCATGGCGCTGATCGCCGATCTGCCGAGAAACGAGGCCGGCATCGCCACGGCGCTCGACCTGTTGCGCCAGCGGCTGGGGCCTGCGCGGGTGGAGACGGGGCAGGCGCTCCGCGAACAGCATGCACATACGACCACATGGCTCAGGACCCAGCCGCCCGACGCGGTGATCTTTCCCGCCTCGACGGAAGAAGTGCAGGAGATCGTGCGCATCTGCGCCGCTCATCGCGTGCCGATCGTGGCCTTCGGGACGGGCAGTTCGCTGGAAGGGCACGTGAACGCGCCGGCGGGCGGGATTTCGCTCGATTTCAGCAAGATGGACGCCATTCTCGAGGTTCATGCCGAGGATATGGACGCGGTCGTGCAGCCCGGTGTGACGCGCAAGGCGCTGAACACGCATCTTCGGGACACGGGCCTGTTCTTTCCGGTCGATCCCGGCGCCGATGCCTCGCTGGGCGGCATGGCCGCGACGCGCGCCTCGGGCACCAACGCGGTGCGCTATGGCACGATGAAGGACAACGTTCTGGCGCTGAAGGCGGTGCTGCCATCAGGCGAGGTACTGGTGACGGGCGCGCGGGCGCGGAAGAGCTCGGCGGGTTACGACCTGACGCGGCTGATGGTGGGGTCGGAGGGCACGCTCGGGATCATCACCGAGCTGACACTGAAGCTTCATGGCGTGCCCGAGGCCGTTTCGGCGGCGACCTGTTCTTTCCCGAGCGTGCAGGCGGCTTGCGACACGGTCATCGCGTCGATCCAGTACGGGCTGCCGGTGGCGCGGATCGAGCTTCTGGATGCGTTGCAGGTCCGCGCGGTCAATGCCTATTCCAAGCTCGCGCTGCCGGAGGCGCCTCTGCTTCTGCTGGAGTTTCACGGATCGGAAACGAGCGTCGCCGAACAGGCGGAGGTCTTTGGCGAGATCGCGGGAGAGCATGGCGGCACGGGTTTCGAGTTCACCACGCGGGAGGAGGAGCGCGGCCGCCTCTGGCAGGCGCGCCACGACGCCTATTGGGCGAGCCTCGCGCTGCGCCCAGGGGCCAAGGGGATTTCGACGGATGTCTGCGTGCCGGTCTCGCGGCTGGCCGATTGCGTGACGGCCGCACAGGAAAAGACGGCCGAGATGGGTTTCATCGCGCCTGTGGTGGGCCATGTGGGGGACGGGAATTTCCACGTGCTCCTGCTGATCGACATGGAGGATGCGGGCGAGGTCGCGCGGGCCGAGCGTTTCGTCGGCTGGCTGAACGAGCTTGCGATTTCCATGGGCGGCACCTGCACCGGCGAGCACGGCATCGGACAGGGCAAGGCGGCTTATCTGGAGCGTGAGCTTGGGCCCGAGGCGATGGCGGTGATGGCGGCGATCAAGGCCGGGATCGACCCCTTGAACATCTTCAATCCCGGGAAGCTCCGCCTGCCGGTCTGAGGGCCCGGTCGGGCAGCACGCGCCAGGAGTGGCCGTCGAACCCCTCGATCCGGCCGCCTTCCACGAACAGGATGCGCGCGGGCGTGCCTTCAGTCAGGCCGTTGGGCCGGCCCGTAAGCAGGCGGTGCGGCCGATCGAAGCCCATTGACAGCACCGCGGTCAGCGGCTGGCCGGTGACGCGCGCGATATGGCGCAGTCCGTCCAACAGGCTCAGGTCCGCGCCCGCGAGCGTGCCGTCGTCGAGGGTGAGCCTGCCGTCCCGGCGATGCACGCGGCGGTCCCCGATGCTGAAGCTCTCGGCATCGGTGCCCGCGATGGCCATGGCGTCGGAGACCGGGATCGCGCCCTCCGGGTGCGCGGCAAGGGCCACACGCAGCGCGGCATCGGCGACGTGGTGGCCGTCCGCGATAAGGCCGTAGGCCTGCCCGCTGGTCAGGGCCGCGCCGACGAGACCCGGTTCGCGGTGATGCAGGCCTGACATGGCATTGAAAAGATGCGTGGTCATGCGCGCACCGGCGGCGAAGGCGGCCTCGGCATCGGCTACATTGCAATCGGTGTGGCCCAGCGAGACGATGATCCCCGCCTCGGCCAGTTCCGCGATCTGCGCGGGCGTTGCGCGTTCGGGGGCAAGCGTGATGAGGAGGTGGCCCAGACGGGCCCTGGCATCGACATAGGCCGCGATGTCGGCGGCGGTCAGGTCGCGCAGGCGGGCGGGATCATGGGCGCCGGGTCGTGCGATATGCGGCCCTTCGAGGTGCAGGCCGAGGATGCCCTCATCGGCCGCGCGCGCCGTCGCGACGAGGTGGGTGACGCGTTCCGTCACCTCGGGCGTGTCGGAGATCAGCGTGGGCAGGATCGCGCCCGTGCCGTGGCGGCGATGCGCGGCGAGGATTTCCAGCACGTCGCCCGGTGCCTGGGCTTCGCCCAGCATCCGGCCGCCGCCGCCATTGACCTGCAGATCGAGCGGCGCGGGGCAGATGACCGGGGCGCCCTTGCGGCGGAGCCCGGGTCGGATCGCGGCGATCCGGCCATGGGCGATCTCCAGATCGACACCGCGCCGCCAGCCATGGCCGTCCAGAAGATCGACCCCCTCGAGCTTCATGGCAGTGCCCGGGCCAGGGACAGCGCGCCATCCAGCGGACGGCCCGCGGCGGGGCGCAGATCAGCGCGCAGGGGGGCGGGCAGGTGGGCGCGCAGAAGTTCCCCCAGCCCTCCGACCAGCACCAGCGGCTCGCCTTGCATGTGGCCCACGTCGCGCAGGCCCTCGGAGAGTGCCGCCATCACCTCGTCGATCAGGCGTCGGGCGAGAGGCGTGTCGGCGTGCGCGGGGACGAGGCGCGCCAATTGCGCGAAATCGCCGGGGCCGGCATCGCGGGCGAAGAGGACCGGGTGCGGTGGCGCGGCGCATGTCAGCGCTTCGGCCAGCGGGTCGGGCGGCAGGCGGCCGTCGGCCACGCGCAGGGTCAGCGACAGGGCGCGGCGGCCGAGCCACGCGGCGGAGCCCTCGTCGCCCAGCTGGAACCCCCAGCCGCCGACATGGCGGACGCCTTCGGACGACTTGCGGATGAAGAAGGAGCCGGTGCCGAGGCTCGCAAGCGTGCCTTCGGCGCCTTCGAGCGCGCCTTCGAGCGCCGTCACGCTGTCATCGACGACATAGGCGAGAAAGGGCAGCCGCGTGGCAAAGGCATCCGCCACGCCGGGCAGACGCGCCCCGGCAAGCCCGGCGCAGGCACGCGCGCGGGTCATATGCTCGAGGCTCAGGCCGTGGAGCTTGAGCCCGGCCAGCAGCGCCTCGCGAATGGCGGCCTCCGCCGCCGCCGGATCGGTGACGACATTCGCCGCGCCGCCCCGGGTTTCGGTGATCTCTCCGCCACCCACCGAGATAGCCACGCGGCAGCCGGTGCCGCCGCCGTCGATGCCGATGTCGATGCGGGCTGCCATCGTCAGAGCGTCACGGCCTTGCCCGTGAGCGCGGCCTCCTGCGCGGCGAGGCCCATGCGCACGGCCATCGCGCCGTCCTGCAGCGTCACCTCGGGCCTGCGCCCCGTGCGGACTGTGTCGAGGAACCGGCGATGCTGGTAATAGGTGGCGCCGTTGTGATCGCCCGCTTCCAGCAGGTGCGGATCGACGGGGATGTCGACGCGGCTGGGGCCCGTAGGGTGGCGGGGGCTCACGATCAGGTGCGGCACGGGCTGGGGCCCGAGGTCGAAGTTCCAGAACCGGGTCGGGCCCGGCACGAAGGCCTGGATCTTGCCCGTGGGGCCGACGGCGACGAGTTCCTCCTGGTAGTCGGAGCCTTCGGCGAACATGCACAGCTCCAGCATCGCGCGGGCGCCACGGGCGAAATCGACGATGACATAGCCGTGGTCCCAGATGTCGGGGATTTCGTCGCCATAGCGCTCGTCGAGATGATTGACCGCCTGTCCGGCGCTGGCCATCACGCGCACCGGCTCATCTTGCAGGATCAGGCGCATCAGGTCGAAGAAATGGCAGCATTTCTCGACCATGGTTCCGCCCGTGTTGCGGTTGAAGCGATTCCAGTCGGCGACCTTTTCGAGGAAGGGAAACCGGTGCTCGCGGATCGTCAGCATCTTGATGCCGCCCGTGGCTTCCTCGGCCATCTCGCGGAACCGCGCGATCGGTGGCATGTAGCGGTATTCCATCGCCACCCAGATCGGCGCGGGGTAGGCACGGGCCAGATCGCGCAGCGCCGCGTCGTCCTCGATGCGCGTTGCGACAGGTTTTTCTACAAGAACGGGCAGGGGCCGCGTGCGCGCCACGTCCTGCAGCTGCGGCACATGGCAATGGTTGGGCGAGGCGATGACCAGCGCGTCCACATCGTTGCGCGCCAGGAGGCCCTGAAGATCGGGGCAGGGCGTGGCGCCGGGCACCAGCGCCTGCGCCTGCGCCGCCATCGTGATGTCCGGCTCCACGAAGGCCGAAATCTCGGCCTGTGCCAAAAGCGCGATATTCCGGATGTGCTCCTGGCCCATCATGCCGCACCCGACGATGCCGTAGCGCATTTATCCTGTCCTCCCAGACCGTGCCGTCACGGCACCCGTGCGTAATAGCGCGCGCGATCCGGTGCGAACCAGCTGCACGACGCCTCCGCCGGTTTGCCGTATTGATCGAAGCTGCGCCGTTCGACAAGTCCCATCGTGGCTCCGGGCGAAAGACGCAGTGTCTCGGGCGCCCAGCCGGGCAGGGCCCCGAGGCCGACCCGGTCCTCTGCGCGGGTGATGGTCAGGCCCAGCCGATCGGCATAGGTCTTGTAGAGCGACTCCGACAGGTGATCGGCCCTGAGACCGTCGTAGCGTCCATCGAGCCAGATTTCCTCCACCGCCACGGGCCGCCCGTCGAGTGCGCGAACGCGGCGGATGCGCCAGCCCTCCATTGCGGCGCCGATATCGGCGAGGCCGTCAGGTTTCGTCATCGCATCGATGCTCAGAAGCTCCGCCGTGGGCAGGCCGCCGCCGCCCGGCACCGCCTCCAGCCGGAAAAGCGCGTATGTGCCCACGTTCTCCCTTCCGCCCAGCACGTAATTGCCCGACCCCTGCCGGCGTTCGATCAGGCCGCGCTCCGTCACCACCCCAAGCGCCTTGCGCAGCGTCATCATCGACACGCCGTATCGCGCGGCGAGGCGGCGCTCGGGCGGCAGGGTGTCGCCAGCGGCAAGCCTGCCCGCACCGATCTCGATCGTCAGGTGCTCGGCGATGCGCAGATAGGCGGGCAGGGCGCCCTGATGCGGTCCCTGTGGCATGTTGCGACGCGGCCCTCCCGACCGGATCGGCAGAATTGTTATACCATTGATCTACATGGTGCCAGCGGCTACGCAAAGGGAAATCGACCCCGGGTTGGGAGGCCCGTTTGCCATGACCGTCGTTCCCGTCACTTCCGCCGATCTGGACGCCTGCGAGGTATCCTGGTTCGCCGCACTCTGTTCCGACGATTACCGCTTTCTCGGCGTGCCCGAGGGCGATCTGCGGTCGTCCTGGGCGCATTGCTCGGCCATCCTGAAGGAGGCGGAGGCGCAGGGGTTTCGCAACATTCTGTGCCCGTCCTCCTACCAGGTGGGGCAGGATACGCTGAGCTTCGTCGCGGCAGGGAGCCAGGTCACGAAAGACATCAACATGCTGGCCGCCGTCCGATGCGGCGAGATGCAGCCGATCATGCTGGCGCGGACCATCGCGACGCTCGATCACATGCTCGAGGGCCGGCTGACGGTGAACATCATCTCCTCGGACTTCCCGGGCGAGACGGCCGACAGCGGCTATCGCTACCAGCGCTCGCGCGAGGTGGTGGAAATCCTGAAACAGGCCTGGACGCAGGACAAGATCAACTATTCAGGCGAAGTCTATGATTTCAAAGGGCTGACGGCCGATCCAGCGAAGCCGTACCAGACTGGCGGGCCGCTGCTTTACTTCGGCGGCTATTCGCCGGCGGCGATGGAGCTTTGCGGGCAGCATTGCGACGTCTACCTGATGTGGCCCGAGCCCAAGGAACAGATCGCCGAGCGCATGAAGGCCGTGAACCAGGTCGCTGAAAAATATGACAGAACGCTGGATTACGGTCTGCGGGTTCATGTCATCGTCCGCGATACGGAAGCCGAGGCGCGGGAGTATGCGGATCACCTTGTCTCGAAGCTCGACGACGAGCTTGGCACGCTGATCCGCGAACGCGCACTCGACAGTGGCTCCCTCGGGGTCAGCCATCAGGCTCGCGCGCGGGAACTGGCCGACCAGTTTGGCTACATCGAGCCGCACCTGTGGACCGGGATCGGGCGCGCGCGCTCGGGCTGCGGGGCGGCCATCGTGGGCTCGGCCGATCAGGTCCTGAGCGAGATCGAGGAGTACCGCAAGATGGGCGTTCGCGCCTTCATCTTCTCGGGCTATCCGCATATTGACGAGTGCCGCCATTTCGGCCGCCTCGTGATGCCGGAACTGAAGACCTGTTCGCTTCCGGTTGAATACGGTCGCGTCCCGGCGCAGGTTCCGGCGACACCGCTAGGAATTGGGGAGCGACGCTGATGAACCGCGTGAAGGTCGGAGACCTGGAACTGAGCCGCATCGTCTATGGCATGTGGCGGCTGGGCGATGATGCCGATACCTCGCCCGGCAATGTGCAGGCAAAGGTCGAGGCCTGCCTCGAGCAGGGCATCACCACGATGGACCAGGCCGATATCTACGGCGATTACGGGGCCGAGGCGCTGCTGGGCGCGGCGTTTCGGGCTTCGCCCGGCCTGCGTGACCGCGTCGAGCTGGTGACGAAATGCGATATCGTCGCGCCGATCGGCAAACATGCCGACAAGCGGGTGAAACATTACGACACATCAGAGGCTTACATCACGGCTTGCGTGGAAAACTCGCTGACGGTGATGGCGACGGACCGGATCGACCTGTTGCTGATCCACCGGCCCGATCCTTTGATGGATCACGTCGAGACGGGCCGCGCGCTCGATGCGCTGGTGGCCTCGGGCAAGGTGCGGGCCGTCGGTGTCTCGAACTTCCGCCCGTGGGACTGGCGCCTGCTGCAATCGGCGATGGAGACGCCGCTCGTGGCCAACCAGATCGAGGTCAGCGCCATGTGCCTCGATCCCTTCACCAATGGCGATCTGGCCTTTCATCAGGAGCACGGCCACGCGGTCATGGCCTGGTCGCCGCTGGCCGGCGGGCGTCTCTTTACCGAGGAGGGCGCGGCGGTGCGGGAGGTTCTGACCCGGATCGGCCACGGGCAGGGCGTGGAGCCCGGTGCGGTCGCCATGGCCTTTCTTCTGCGGCACCCGGCCCGGATCCTGCCGGTGATGGGGACCAATTCGCTGAGCCGGATCAGGGGATTGTCGGACGCGGTGAAGGTGACGCTGAGCCGGGAGGACTGGTTCGAGATCTATTCGGCTACTTTGGGCGCCGAGGTGCCCTGAGGGCGGAACGGTCCTCCGCGGGCCTCCTTCGGCAGCCATTGCCGGTTTGTCGGGGGACGCTGTCCGCCTCGCCCCCTGGGATATTTTGAACCAGAGGAAGGGGTGGGGTCACATCCTGAGGGACCGGGCGTTTTCCGTGTCGAAGAGGTGGATGGCCTCGGCATTCGCGGTGAGCTTGACGCTGTCGCCGGTCTGCAGGCGGGTCTGGCCTGGATTATGCACCGTCAGCGGTGTGCCGTCGGCGAAATTTCCGTAGAGGTAGCTTTCAGAGCCCAGTTGCTCGACCGAACGGATATCGGCATGGAGCGCGCCGCTCTCGTCCGGATGCAGGTCGTTGGGCCGCAGGCCAAGCGTGACCTTCTGGCCGGATCGCTGGGCGAAGCCCGTTTCCGGCAGCGTGATGGCGTCGCCTGTATCGAGGGTCAGATGCGTGCGGTCCTCGCCGACGATC
>Ga0209947_1000295_pt1 | contig 30783 bp, 29 predicted proteins | sample SalPonR2_B_D2_MG_FD_185706 | JGI IMG/M metagenome (GOLD analysis project Ga0209947, IMG submission 185706) | Salt pond soil microbial communities from South San Francisco under conditions of wetland restoration - Salt Pond MetaG R2_B_D2_MG... ...
ATGGACGACGCCTCGATGGACGCCTGTTTCGCGAAGATCGCCGAGACCTGGGGCAGCCTCGATTTTCTCGTCCACGCCATCGCCTTTTCCGACAAGACGGAACTGACGGGGCGCTTCATCAACACCAGCCGCGAGAACTTCCGCAATTCGCTCACGATCAGCTGCTATTCCTTCATCGACGTCTCGCGTCGCGCCTCGGAACTGATGCCCGATGGCGGCACGCTTCTGACGATGACCTACCAGGGGTCGAACCGGGTGACGCCCTATTACAATGTCATGGGCGTGGCCAAGGCGGCGCTGGAATCCTCGGTGCGCTACCTCGCCAACGATCTCGGTCCGCAGGGGATCCGCGTCAACGCGATCAGCCCGGGGCCGATGAAAACGCTTGCGGGCGCGGCCATCGGGGGCGCGCGCAAGACCTTCAAGACCACCGAGGCCAACGCGCCCTTGCGCGCCAACGCCACGCTCGAGGCCATCGGCGGCACGGCGGTCTACCTCGCCTCGGACTACGGCGCCTGCACGACCGGCGAGATCATCACGGTCGATGGCGGCTATCACGTGCTGGGGATGCTGCAGCCCGAGAATCTCTGACCACGCACCGTCGACGGCACGACCGTGCGTCGAACCCGTGCCTACCGGCTGTCGCGCTTGCCGTGACCCCGGCCACCGAACGCGGTCGGCGCGTCGCAGGCATGGCGCGCGCATTCGATCTCCAGCGTGGTGTGTTCAATGCCGAACAGGTCCGAAAGCACCGACTTCACCCGCGCCTTGATCGCATCGGCATCGCTCCAGCATCCCTCGGCAATAACAATATGCGCCTCGAGCGCCGCGCGATGCTCATCCATCTGCCAGAAATGAGCGTGATGGATGCCGGTCACCCCGTCGATGCCGCGCATGGTGTCGAGCACGGCATCCGTCTCGATCCCGGGTGGCGAGCCGAGCATGAGGATGCGGATGACCGGGCCGATCTCGCGGAAGGATTGCCATAGGATGTAGCCCGCGATCATGACCGTGACGGCGGGGTCGATCAGCCTCCAATCGTATACAAGGATCAGCGTGCCAGCGACGATGACGGCGATGGAGCCAAGCGCGTCGGCGAGGTTGTGCAGGAATGCCGCCCGGATGTTCACGCTGGATTTCGACATTGTGTAGGTCAGCGCCGCCGTGACCGCGTCCACGATCAGCGCGACACCCGCGATGATGACGACGATCCATCCTGACACGGGCTGCGGGTCCGCGAAGCGCAGTGCCGCTTCGTAGAGCAGGTAGATGCCGATCACGATGAGCGTGGTGTAATTGATCAGCGCGGCCACGACCTCGGCCCTTGCATAGCCGAAGGTCATCTTCGCATCCAAGGGCCGGCGCGCGATCCGCCTCGCGGCAAGGGCGATGATCAACGAGATCGCGTCCGAAAAATTGTGCAGCGCGTCCGCGATCAGTGCGAGAGAGCCCGAGACGATGCCGCCGATGATCTGCGCCAGCGTAAGTCCCAGATTGACCGCGATGGCACCGAAGACCCGGCGGTCGCCCGTGTCCGCGTCGATGTCGTGATGGTGCCAGTGCGCCATTTCGAAGGTTCCGTTCGGTTCGTGTACGTTCCTTGAGCAACAGACTTACAGCGGTGGAGGTCTCGAAAAAACCCGCCCCCCGTTTCTGACGCCCGTGATAACCGAGCAGATGCACAGATTGCGCCTTGATGGACCGAAGCCACACGCGACGTCGGTTTTGTCTTGGGGGAATGGTGGGCGACCCTGGAATCGAACCAGGCATGGGTCTCCCCGGCGGAGTTACAGTCCGCTGCCGCACCTTGCAGCACGTCGCCCGACGCGATGCGCTGGATAGCCCTGCGCTTTTGGGTCGTCAACCGAAAAACCCTTGGGGTGCGGGCGGGTGCGGGCTTTCCTTCAGCGTCGTCTGCGCGTAGGCCCGGAGCCATTGAACGGAGGGCCGCGCGTGGCAAGAAAACCGGCACGGATCATCGAGAAGGAGCGCGCGCGCAAGGCGTCGGCGGCCGAAACGCTGTGGCTTTTCGGGCTGCACGCGGTGCGCGATGCGTTGGCCAATCCCGCGCGCCAGAAGCTGCGTCTGGTCGTCACCCGCAACGCCGCCGACCGGCTGGCCGAGGACATCGCCGCGACCGACCTCGCGCCAGAGATCGCCGATCCGCGCAGCTTCCCCGCGCCGCTCGATCCGGGTTCCGTGCATCAGGGTGCGGCGCTGGAGGTGCGCGCACTCGACTGGGGCCGGTTGGAGGATATCGCGCTGTCCGATGGCGAGGGGCCGCCGCGCCTCGTGCTTCTCGACCGTGTGTCCGACCCGCATAACGTGGGTGCGATCCTGCGCTCGGCCGAGGTCTTCGGAGCCCGTGCCGTGGTCGCCCCCTCCCGCCACTCCGCGCCCGAGACCGGCGCGCTGGCCAAGACCGCCAGCGGCGCGCTGGAACGTCAGCCCTATCTTCGGGTGCCGAACCTCGGCAACGCCATCGAGACCCTGAAGGGCATGGGCTTTCTGGTGATCGGTCTTGACGGCGAGGGACCGGTCGAGATCACGGAGGCGGCAGAGCAGGTCCGGGGCCGTCCCGCCGCGCTGGTCCTCGGCGCCGAGGGGCCGGGGCTTCGGGCGCGCACGCGCGAACTTTGCGATATTCTGGCGCGTATTCCCTCCGCAGGCGCCTTCGGTTCGCTCAACGTCTCCAATGCCGCGGCGGTTAGCCTATATGCATTGAGGACCGAGTAAGCCGGAGGCCCGATGCCCTACCAGACCAAGATCGCCACCTGTTCCTATTGCGGCCGCCGCCAGACGCTGAAGTTGTCGGCGCGCGACGGGCACGAACTGGCCTGCGGCGCTTGCGGCGCGCCCTTGCACGAGATGAAATGGCTCCGGGCCGACCGGGACGCGGATGCGGTGAAGCGCAGCCCGCGCAAGCCCGCGCCGCATGGCCACACGGCGTGCCCTTCGCCACAAGGCTGGCAGGAGGACCGGGACGACCCGCGCAGGCGCAAGCGCCGCAAGAAGCGCAAAGGGTTCCTGCGCGAGATGTTCGAAGAGGCCTTCGACGTGCTGGAGGACATCTTCGACTGAACGCCGCCGGGTAACGACCGGTCACATCGCGTGGAGGGGTGATGTAACCTTGGCCGGGAGGTGGCAGCGTAAGGTCGACAGGATGATCAGACCGGAGACCGAAAAGATGCTGACCCGCCGTTCCTTCGTGGCCCTCGCCACGTCCATGGCCGCCCTTGCCGGCGCCATCCGCGCCCGCGCTGCGGAACCCGCGATCCTCGGCTGAGGCGCGAGGCTGTGGCATGTGATCACATTTTCGTTTCGCACCCTACAAAACGGCCTGGCGGATCCCACATCTATCGCAGGCGCCGCGGTTCGGAACACCGCGCGCCCATCACTGTCCCTCGTTCCGTGACTTGCGCCCGCCGCATTCCCCGCAGCGGGCGCTTTTTTTCGTGGCACGGGGGCACCGTCATGGTATCCGGGGGGCCATGACCGAAACGCCCTCCGACGACCTTCTCCGCCGTATCCTGCGCGACTCCAAAAGCTTCGCCTGCGTTGGCGTCAGCCCCAATCCCGTCCGGCCGTCCCATTACGTGGCGCGCTATCTCAATCTGAAGGGATACCGCGTGATCCCGATCAATCCGGGGCAAGCAGGCAAGACGATGTTCGGCGAGACCGTGCGCGCGGACCTTTCGGAGATCGAGGGCGGTGTCGATGTCATCGACATCTTCCGCCGGCCCGAGGCTGTGCCCGGGATCGTCGAGGCGGCGCTGGCGATGTCGCCGCGCCCCAAGGTCATCTGGATGCAGATCGGCGTGACCCACCCCGAGGCCGCCGCGCGGGCCGAGGCCGAGGGGCTGACGGTCATCCAGAACCGCTGCCCCAAGATCGAGTATCAGAGGCTCTTCGGAGAGCTTCGGATGGGCGGGTTCGCGACCGGGATCATTTCGTCGAAGCTCTAGGCGCTTCGGCCCGTCTTCATTCTGGCCGGAAAACCCCTGCCGGAGGCATCGGCGCCGGCGAGGGGGCCCGCCCCCCGAGGCGGCGCCTTGCCCCCTTCAGCCCCCGGTCTTGCGCGCGGCCTTCTCGTCGATGCCCGACACGCCCTCGCGCCGCTCCAGTTCCGCCGACACGTCCTCGAGCGTCACATCCCGGGCAGCCAGCATCACCAGCAGGTGGAAGAGCACATCCGCGGCTTCCGCCGTCAGGCGCTGCCGGTCGCCTTTCACGGCCTCGACAATCGCCTCGATGGCCTCTTCGCCGAACTTCTCCGCGCATTTCTCCGGCCCCTTGGCCAGAAGCTTCGCCGTCCAGGACATGTCGGGATCGGCCCCGCGCCGTGCGGCGATGGTGGCGGCCAGCCGGTCCAGCGCGCTCATGACAGCCGCACCGGTATGCCGGCTGCATGCATATGCGCCTTGGCCTCGGCGATGGTGAATTCGCCGAAATGGAAGATCGAGGCAGCCAGCACCGCGCTGGCCCCGCCTTCGGTCACACCCTCGACCAGATGATCGAGCGTTCCAACCCCGCCGCTTGCGATTACCGGCACCGAAACCGCGTCCGAGATCGCGCGGGTCAGCGGGATGTTGAACCCCTGTTTCGTCCCGTCACGATCCATCGAAGTCAGCAGGATCTCGCCTGCGCCCTTTTCGGTGACCGTCTTCGCGAACTCCACGGCATCGACGCCGGTGGGTTTGCGGCCGCCATGGGTGAAGATCTCCCATTTGCCGGGCGCGACGGTCTTGGCGTCGATGGCGCAGACGATGCACTGGCTGCCGAACTTGTCGGCGGCGCGCGCGATCACGTCGGGGTCGGCCACGGCGGCGGAGTTGAAACTGACCTTGTCGGCGCCGGCCAGCAGCAGGGCGCGCACGTCCTCCACCGTCCGCACGCCGCCGCCGATGGTCAGCGGCATGAAGCATTGCTCGGCCGTGCGAGTGGCGAGGTCATACATCGTGCCGCGGTTCTCGTGGGTGGCGTGGATGTCGAGAAAACACAGCTCGTCCGCGCCTGCAGTGTCATAGGCCTGCGCCTGTTCCACCGGGTCGCCCGCGTCGCGCAGGTCGATGAAGTTCACGCCCTTCACCACGCGCCCGTCGGCGACGTCGAGACAGGGGATGATGCGCGTCTTCAGCATGGCCGCGTTCTTAGGGGATCGCGCGGCGGGAGGAAAGAGACACCGGCATGCGGCGCGAGTAGCGCGGCCTCCCTCGGGCGGAGGGCGGGGCGCGCGACGGACCCCCATGAGGCCGGTGCCGTGCGAAGCGATGGAAACAGGGCGAAGACCTCCTCCCGCGCGGGGCCGGTGAGGGCCGATTTGCACATCTGGCCGGGATGGAAGCTTTCCATGGGCGTTCCGTTCGCCATGACGATCTCGTGCCGCGCGAAGAGCAGGTGGACATAGTGCACGGCCCGGATGTCAGCGACCGGCGCGAAGAGCGCCTTGGCCGGCGCCAGCACCTCCCCGCTGCCGAAGCAGAGCTCTGCCCGCCAGTCCCGCAGCAGCAGCCGGTGCTGCGGTGACACCAGCGTGTCGCGCGACGGCCTGCCGGGTCCGAAGGCGCCCGCGGGGATGCGGATCGGGGTCAGCCGGGGACGGGCGCGCAGCGCGGCCGCGTCAAAAGCGCTGCCGCCAGCCCACAGCAGCGGCTGCGCGCCATGATCGAGCGTCAGAACCGCGTCGCCCGCGGCTAGCCGTTCCACCGGACGCGGGCCGAGGGGCGTGTCGATCATCGTTCCGGCGGTGAAGCACAGGATCATCCCCGCCTCAAAGGCGACGAGAGCGACCGTTTCGGAACCATGGGAGGTTTCCTTGTCGGCCGATGTCTCCTCCTCGAAGCGCAGATCGACCTCGTCCGCGTCGAGGTTGCGGAAGATGACGTTTCCGGTGTCGGCCTCGTTTTTCGTCTGGGTTTCGGCCAGAACCACGGGATCGGAAAACGTCGCGCCCAGCCCGAACGCGGCCCAGTCCGAGTCCACCGCCCTGGCGTTCGAGGCGATACCCGCGCTGCCATCGCCGCCCGCCTGCATCGCGATCCAGCCCACCTTTTCCAGCCCGTGCACGCCATCCTGGCTCTCGGCCTCCTCGAGGCTCAGGGTGAAACCCTTCGCGCCAACCTTCGTCGGGTCGCTGTCGACGTGTGACGCGTGCCGGTCCGAGGCGACCGTGGTCAACACCACGGGCGTGTCGGGGAAATCGTGCGACAGCGTCACGTCCTCCCCGTGGCTGTCGGCCTGAGCGTAGCCGGCCTCGATCAGGCGGCCGTCGGGCAGCACATGGGTTCCGCTTTCGATCGCGATCCAGTTGATGGTTTCCATCGCAGGATGCGCGCCGTCATGGTTTTCCCATTCGTCGATGGTGAAGGAAAACCCCGTCGCGTCTCCATTCGCGTCCGTGCGAAACTCGATCACGCGGAGGGAAAACGTGTTGCCGCCCTTGTTGGTCGCTGTCAGGGCGACCACCGGATCGGTCAGCGCCTCGCTGAACTCCACCTCGATCGGTTCGCCCTCATAAGTCGTGTTGTCCCGCAAGCTGCCTGTTTCGCCGATCGACATTCTGCTCTGCCCCGCGCCACGAGCGGACAGTCTGGCAAAACGGCCTCAATGGCGGGTTAAGCGCCCTGCGGTCAGGCCAGCGCCCCAAGCGCCTCACGTAGGTCCAGCGCCCCGTCATAGAGCGCGCGGCCCGAGATCGCGCCTGCGATCACGCCTGTGTCCCTCAGCGCCACCAGATCGGCCAGAGAGGACACCCCCCCCGAAGCGATCACCGGGATCGAGGTGGCGCGCGCCAGCGCCTCGGTGGCCGCGACGTTCGGGCCCTGCATCGCCCCGTCGCGGTCGATATCGGTGTAGATGATGGCCGCCACGCCCGCGTCCTCGAAGGCGCGCGCAAGGTCCGTCACCGCGACATCCGTCTGCTCCGCCCAGCCCTTGGTCGCCACGAAGCCGTCCCGCGCGTCGAGACCCACGGCGACGCGGCCCGGAAAGGCACGCGCGGACTGTCGGACCAATTCGGGGTTTTCGACAGCCACGGTGCCGAGGATCACCCGTGCGATCCCCTTCTCCAGCCATGTCTCGATGGTGGCCATGTCCCGGATGCCGCCGCCCAGTTGCGTGGGCACATCCGTGGCGGCAAGGATGCCGTCGACCGCCGCGCCGTTCACCGGTTCGCCTGCGAAGGCGCCGTTGAGATCGACAAGGTGCAGCCACTGGCAGCCCGCGTCCTGGAACGCGCGCGCCTGGCCCGCCGGGTCGGCGTTGAACACGGTGGCCTTGTCCATCTCGCCCCGCAAGAGGCGGACGGCCTGGCCGTCCTTGAGGTCGATGGCGGGGTAGAGGATCATCGCAGGCACCTTTGGCTGGTTTCGGGCCGCTCTGTGCCGCAAGCGGCGGCCGGGGGCAAGGCGGGGCGGGTCCCGTCACGTCAGGCTTTACAGGTCGGGGCGCGCGCGGCAGCCTGCATCGGGAAAGTCAGGGAGGAGACTAACCGATGAAAACGACCCTTTTGGGCATGGTGCTGGCCTTCGGGCTGGCGGGCGTGGCCTCGGCCGATCCGCTTCTGGGCACGTGGCGGACGGCGGCCGACGACAATGGCCATTCCGGCCTGATCGAGGTGACGGTCTGCGGCAGTTCGCTCTGCGGAGAATTGGTCGAGGCCTTCGATGAGAACGGCAACCCGATGCCGTCACCGAATACCGGACGGCTGATCATCTGGGACACGAACCCGACGCAAGGCGGCGACTACGTGGGCCGCGTCTATTCACCGGACCGGGACGAGGAATACGAATCGCGGCTGGTTCTGAGCGGCGACAGCCTGTCGGTGTCGGGCTGCCGCAGGGTCTTCGGCGTTCGGGGATGCCGCGAGGGCGGTGTCTGGACGCGGGAGAACTGACGCCCCGTCAAGCTCAGGGCCGTCAAGCTCAGGGGCGCCACTGCAGGAAATTCGCGATCAGCCGCAGGCCCGAGCGCTGGCTTTTCTCGGGGTGGAACTGCGTGCCGATGACCGTGTCGCGGGCGACGATCGCGGTGACCGGGCCGCCATAGTCCACATGGGCCAGAAGGTCGGCGGGGTCGGCCACGCGCATGGCGTAGGAATGCACGAAATAGGCGTGATCGCCGGTCTCGATCCCGTCGAGCACGGGGTGGGCGCGGTCGATGACCAGATCGTTCCAGCCCATGTGCGGTACCTTCATCTGAGGGTCGGAGGGCGTGATGCGCACCACCTCGCCGCCGATCCAGCCGAAGCCCGCCACGTCCTCGTATTCGCGGCCCCACTCGGCCAGCATCTGCATGCCGACGCAGATGCCGAGGAAGGGCAGCGCGCGTTTTTCCACCGCCTCGATCACCGCCTCTTCCAGCCCGTCGAAGGATTGCAGACCGCGCCGGCAGGCCGGGAAGGCCCCGTCGCCGGGCAGCACGACACGGCTCGCGCGCGCCACATCGTCGGGGTCGGAACTCACGATGACGGGGCCTGCGCCGACCTCGGCGGCCATGCGCTGAAAGGCCTTTTCCGCCGAATGCAGGTTGCCGGATTCGTAGTCTACGAGAACCGTGGTCATGTCATGATGCCTTGCCGCGCCCGTCTTTCCGTCACAGCGCGCCCTTGGTCGAGGGGATCGCGTCCGACCGGCGCGGGTCAGGCTCCACCGCTTCGCGGAGCGCGCGGGCGACGGATTTGAACGCGGCTTCGGCGATGTGGTGGCTGTTCACGCCGGCAAGCTGCGTCACGTGGAGCGTGATGCCGCCATGGGTCGAAAACGCCTGGAAGAACTCGCGCACGAGTTCCGTGTCGAACGTGCCGATCCTGGGCGCCGGGAACGTCACGTCCCAGACGAGAAAGGGCCGCGCCGACAGGTCGAGCGCGGCGCGCACCAGCGCCTCGTCCATCACCAGGTGGCAGGCGCCGTAGCGCCTTATGCCACGCTTGTCGCCCAGTGCCTCGGCCAGTGCCTGGCCCAGCGTGATGCCCACGTCCTCCACCGTGTGGTGGTCGTCGATATGCAGATCGCCCGCGGCCGCGATGGTCAGGTCGATCAACGCGTGGCGCGCCAGTTGGTCGAGCATGTGGTCGAAGAATCCCACGCCCGTGCGGTTGTCGTAAGCCCCCGTGCCGTCGAGGTTAATCTCGACGGAGATGTCGGTCTCCGCGGTCTTGCGGGCGATGGTTGCGCGGCGCATCGGCGTTCTCCTGTCACGGCGGGCCGCTTATAGGGCGGGGGCCGCCGCTTGGGAAGGCGCAAGGCCGGATCAGAGGTCGAGCAGGTCGAAATAGGCGTCGGCTATGGCATCCCAGCGATAGCGCCGCGCCGCCACCGTGGCCAGCGCAGCACCCATCGAAGCGCAGACATCGGGGCGCGTGGTGAGCCGCCGGACCAGCGCGATCAGCCCCTCCGCGTCGCGAAAGCCCGGTGCGGATCCTGCCGTGCTGACCCGGTTGTAGGCGCAGTCCCAGGCCAGGATCGGCACGCCGAAAGGCATCATTTCGACCAGCGAGGGGTTGGTGCCGCCTGCCGAGTGGCCATGCAGGTAGAGCCACGCACGGTCGCGGATCGCCCGGAGCCGCGCAGGGTCGTACTCGGCCTCCAGCAAATGCAGGTTCCGTGTGCCGGCCCACGCGGCCCGCAACTGGCGACCATGGCGTGTCGCGGACCAGTTTGCCACGATGACGAGCGGCTGTTCGGGCAGGCGGGCGAAGGCGCGGACCACAGTCTCGAGGTTGTTCTCGGGCTCCGCTCGCGCGACGGCAAGCGCGTAGCGCGGCGGCAATCCGAGGTCCGAGATGTCGCCGGGCCGGGCCCTGCGGGCGTGGTCCGCGCCATAGGCGATCACCTGCGGCCTGCAGCCGTAGCGTTCGGTGATGTCGCGGGCCAATGCGGCATTGTCGGCGACGACGACGTCGGCGGCGCGCACCGCCCTTCGTTCGGACCAGGCGAGAACCCTACGTGCCGTGCCGCCCCATTTCGCGCGCTCCGCCTCGCGGCCATCGACATGCACGACAAGGCGCGTGCGGCTGAGCGGCGCCAGAGCGGCCAGAGGGCCGCCACCCGAGACACCCAGCGCAAGGACCGTGTCGGCGGCACCGCGCCCGATCATCTCGGCCAGCGCCGAGGCGCCGTCATAGGGTATCGAGGAGGCGCCGTTGGCCGACAGGGGCAGATGGCGCAGCCGCGCACCGCGGAAACGGTCGGGAAGGGGGGCGGCCACGTCCTTGGCCGAGCACCAGATCGTCAGTCTCGACGCGACCCCCCGCGCCTCCGCCGCGATGGCGAGCTGTTCGGCCAGGGTTTCGAACCCGCCATAGGAGGCAGGCACCCCGGCGCATCCGATGATCGCCGCGCGCCGGTTGCGCAGCTGTCGCCTTGAGATCGCGGGCGTGGCCGGACGCGCACCATCGCCCGCAAGCCCGTGAAGATGCGCGATGTACCCGCTCATCGCGGCACCGCCGGATGCCGCGATGCACCGCCCCGCACGAGGCGCACAGAGAGTTTTGCGCCTGAAAGGTGGCGCTGACGGACCTGGCCCATGAAACCCTCGCAACCCAGCGGGCCAACCCGGCCGCCGCAACCGCGACGGTTCTGCACCAAAGATGTTGCGAAAAGCCTTACGCGTCCCGGCAGGTGGTCCAAAACACGAAGGGCCGCCAATGGCGGCCCGTCTGTGTCCCGACACGTTTGTCCGGGAAATCTGGAGCGGGTGATGAGATTCGAACTCACGACCCTTACCTTGGCAAGGTAATGCTCTACCCCTGAGCTACACCCGCTCTCTTATGGGCGCCGTATCTAGGCCGGGCCGCGCGGCTCTGCAAGTGGAAAATGCATGCGCCGGCCGCGCCGGCCGCGCGTGCTCAGCCGGTCACGAAATTCACGTCGTCGATGGCGTAGAATTCCTCGGAAATCGGCTGTCCGGTGCCCGAAGCGACGCCAAAGGTGACCGTCTCGCCGGGGTTGTCCACGGTGATCGTGTAGGTGGCGCGGCTGTCATGCCCGTGGCTGCCCGCGCCCATCGGATCGTTGTTGTAGAGCTGGCTGACCTCAACCGTCACGCCCGATCCGCTGAGGTCCGTGGTGGTGATGTTGCCGTGATTGTCCGCATAAAGCGCCACCTCCTGACCGTTGATCATGATCGAGGCGGTATCGCCCGACAGGTCGTCGATGCCCAGAAGATCGAAGGTGAGGGTGGCCGTGGTCGCGCCTTCGGGGACCGCGAAAGCGGCTTGGGTCATCTCTCCGGGACCCAGTTGCAGCACCTCGCCGAACCCCACGAGGTTGGCCAGCGCGCCGCCGACGAAGCCGCCCATCCCGTCGGAGAAGTCGTTCGACAGCAGTCCTGAGGGCATGCCAAAGGAGGTCTGGATCTCGAAGCCTGACATCTCTGCCTGGATGTCGCCGGCGAGGTTCTCGATCCCGCCCGACGCGACTGCGACGACGCCGATCGCCACGCCAACGATGCTGGCGGACATGACCACCCAGTCCACGCTGATCGCACCGGTCTCGTCCCTGATGAACCTGCAGCTCATGAAACACACCTCGACGCCCCGCAATTAACCATTTGCAGTCGGATTTGGGCCAAGTCGTGGCGTTATCGTAGCCGTATCATGGCCGCCGCTGGCCGGGCGGACATATGCCGTCTTCGCTGCGCGCGCTCAGATGGCGTCGACCGAAACGTTGTCGATGCCGAAGAACTCGTCATTGATCGGCTGGTCGGCATTCGACGCCACGCCGAGCGTGACGGTGTTGTCCGGGTTGTCGATGGTGATGCTGACGCTGGTGATGGATTCGCGCCAGCCGTCGTTGGGCGATCCACCGAGTTGTTCGTTCTGCGTCTGTACGGTGGTCTGCACCGTGACGCCGGGCACCGCTTGGTTGCTGAACGAGATCGCGCCGTGATTGCCGGTGGCGAAACTCACCGCCTGGCCGTTGATCATGATCGTGGCCGTTTCGGTGTCGAGGCTGTCGCCGCCGATCAGGTCGAAGGTGAAGACGGCCTGATCGGCGCCCGATGGCACGCTGAGCGCCAGCTCCGCAAGCCCGCCGGGCCCGACCATCAGCAACTCGCCCAGCGCCCCGCCCGCATCGCCGACGACCCCGCCCGTCCAGTCGCCCATGGCGCCGCCGGCGAAATCGTTGGAGGTCAGCTGCATAGCGATGAACTGCGCGAATTCGTCGGTGATTTCGTAATCGGCGATGGTGCTGCCGATATCGCCGGCGAGGGTCTCGATCCCGCCCGACACAAGCGCCGTCGTGGCGATCCCCAGACCCATTGCGCCGCTGGTTATCACGACCCAGTCGACCGTCGTCGTGCCCGCCTCGCCCCGGATGAAATCGCGCAGTGCCATGGCAACTGGCCCTTGATTAACGACAATTAACCTTCAGGCTGCCCGCGTCATGGGGCGGAAAAAGGGCGCGGACCGGGTCATATGATGGGCGGTTTGCGCCATAATTCCGTCTGTTGCGCGTGTGGCAACGGCGTCAGTCTTCCAGTTCCACCAGCAGATCCTTGGCGTCGATCTGCCCGCCGGCCGCCACGTGCACGGCCTTGACCGTCGCGTCGCGCTCGGCGTGGAGGCCGGTTTCCATCTTCATCGCCTCGATGGTCAGCAGAAGATCGCCCTGCGCCACCTTCTGCCCTATCGTCACGGCCACGGTTGCCACGACGCCGGGCATCGGCGCGCCGATATGGTTGGGGTTGCCGGTCTCGGCCTTGGGGCGTTTGACCTGTCCTGCCGCGATCTTGCGGTTGGGCACCCGGATCGTACGCGGCTGGCCGTTGAGCTCGAAGAATACGCGCACCTCGCCCTCTTCGTTGGTGTCGCCGATGGCCTGCAGCTGCACGACAAGGCGCACGCCCGGGTCGATCTCGGCCTCGATCTCCTCGCCCGGTTCCATCCCGTAGAAGAAGGTCCGCGTGGGCAGCGTGCGGACCGGGCCGTAGTCCTTGTGGCGCATCGCGTAGTCGGTAAAGACCTTGGGATACATCATGTAGCCCATCAGGTCCTCGCCATCGATCTCTTCCTCCAGCCGCTCTTCCAGCGCCGTGCGCTCGGCCTCGAGATCGACGGGGGCCACATGCTTGCCGGGCCGGTCGAGCACGGGCTGCTCGTCCTTGAGCACCTTCTTGAGGATGCCGGGCGGAAAGCCCCCCGGCGGCTGGCCGAGATTGCCGCGCATCATGTCGATGACGCTGTCGGGGAAGGAGACGTCCTTGGCAGGGTTCTCGACATCGTCGCGCGTCAGGCCCTGGCTGACCATCATCAGCGCCATGTCGCCCACCACCTTGGACGACGGCGTGACCTTCACGATATCGCCGAACATCTGGTTCACGTCGGCATACATCTGCGCCACCTCGTGCCAGCGGTCCTCCAGGCCCATGGAGCGCGCCTGCGCCTTGAGATTGGTGAACTGCCCGCCCGGCATCTCGTGGAGATAGACCTCGGAAGCGGGGGCCTGCATGCCCGACTCGAACGCCGCGTAATGGGCGCGCACGGCCTCCCAGTAGTCGGAGATCTCGCGGATCGCCCCGATATCCAGACCTGTATCCCGCTCGGTGAAGCGCAGGGCCTCCACCACCGTGCCCAGCGTCGCCTGGCTGGTGTTGCCTGACAGCGCGTCCATCGCGCAATCGACAGCATCCACGCCCGCGGCGGAGGCCTCGAGGATCGTGCCGCAGGCGATACCGGCCGTGTCATGGGTGTGGAAATGGATCGGCAGATCCACCGCGTCCTTCAGCGCCGGGATCAGCACGGCCGCCGCGGCGGGTTTCAGCAGGCCCGCCATGTCCTTGAGGCCCAGCACATGGGCGCCCGCGGCCTCCAGATCCTTGGCCATCTTCACATAATACTTCAGGTCGTATTTCGCCCGGTCCGGGTCGAGCACATTGCCGGTGTAGCAGATCGTGCCTTCGCAGATGCGGCCGGTTTCCAGCACCGCATCCATCGAAACGCGCATGTTCTCGACCCAGTTGAGGCTGTCGAACACGCGAAAGACGTCCACGCCGCTTTCGGCGGCGCGCCTGACGAAGGCCTGCACCACGTTGTCGGGGTAGTTCGTGTAGCCCACGCCGTTGGCGCCCCTGAGCAGCATCTGCGTCATGATGTTGGGCATCGCCGCGCGGATGTCGCGCAGCCGCTGCCACGGGCATTCCTGCAAGAAGCGGTAGGCCACGTCGAAGGTCGCACCGCCCCAGCATTCGACCGAGAAAAGCTCGGGCAGGTTCGCGGCATAGGCGGGTGCGACCTTGATCATGTCGATCGACCGCATGCGCGTGGCCAGAAGCGACTGGTGCCCGTCGCGCATGGTCGTGTCGGTGATCAGAAGCTGCTTCTGCTCCTTCATCCATTTCGCCACGGCCTCGGGCCCGTGCTCGTCCAGAAGCTGGCGGGTCCCCATCGCGGGCGTGTCGGATCTGAGCGCGGGCGGCTTGGGATCCTTGATGTCGGCACGGGGTTGGGGGCGTCCCTCGGTCTCGGGATGCCCGTTCACGGTGATGTCGGCGATATAGGTCAGAAGCCGCGTCGCGCGGTCCCGGCGCGGCTTGAAATCGAACAGCTCCGGCGTCTCGTCGATGAACTTGGTGTGGTACTGGTAGTTCAGGAAGGTCGGGTGCTTCAGCAGGTTCTCGACGAAGGCGATGTTCGTGCTGACGCCCCGGATGCGGAACTCGCGGAGCGCGCGGTCCATCCGCGCGATGGCGGCCTCGGGCGTGGGCGCCCATGCTGTGACCTTCTCCAGCAGGCTGTCATAATAACGCGTGATGACGGCGCCCGAATAGGCCGTGCCGCCATCGAGACGGATGCCCATGCCCGTGGCCCCGCGATAGGCGGTGATGCGGCCGTAATCGGGGATGAAGTTGTTGGTCGGGTCCTCGGTGGTGATCCGGCACTGTATTGCGTGGCCGTCAAGCTTCACGTCATATTGCGTGGCGGTTCCCGTGGCCTCCATGAGGCTCTTGCCTTCGGTGATCAGGATCTGCGCGCGCACGATGTCGATGCCGGTGACCTCTTCGGTCACGGTGTGTTCGACCTGCACGCGGGGATTGACCTCGATGAAGTAGAAGGCGCCGGTGTCCATATCCATCAGGAACTCGACGGTGCCCGCGCACTGGTAGTTCACATGTTCGCAGATCTTCTTGCCCAGAAGGCAGATCTCTTCGCGCTGGGCCTCGGAGAGATAGGGGGCGGGCGCGCGTTCCACGACCTTCTGGTTGCGGCGCTGGACCGAGCAGTCGCGCTCGTAGAGGTGGTAGATGTTGCCATGGCTGTCGCCGAGGATCTGCACCTCGACGTGCCGGGCGCGCAGGATCATCTTTTCCAGATATCCCTCGCCGTTGCCGAAGGCGGCCTCGGCCTCGCGCCGGCCTTCGCGGACCTTTTCCTCCAGCTCCTCGGGGCCATTGATCGGCCGCATCCCCCGCCCGCCGCCGCCCCAGGAGGCCTTGAGCATCAGGGGGTATCCGATTTCCCCGGCTTCCCTGGCAATGGCCTTCATGTCCTCGCCCAGCACCTCGGTGGCGGGGATCACGGGCACGCCCGCCTCGATGGCGACGCGGCGCGCGCTGGCCTTGTCGCCGAGCGCGCGCATCGTCTCGGCCCTTGGCCCGATGAATGCGATCCCGGCGGCCTCGCAGGCATCGACGAAATCGGGGTTTTCGGACAGCAGCCCATAGCCGGGATGGATCGCGTCGGCGCCGCACATCTTCGCCACACGGATGATCTCGGGGATCGAGAGATAGGCCGCCACGGGGCCGAGCCCCTCGCCGATCTTGTAGGCCTCGTCCGCCTTGAAGCGGTGGAGCGACAGCTTGTCCTCCTCGGCATAGATGGCGACCGTCCGCTTGCCCAGCTCGTTCGCCGCGCGCATGACGCGGATCGCGATTTCGCCGCGATTGGCGACGAGGATCTTCTTGAATTCGGGCATGGTGTACGGAACTCCCTTTCGCGACTGCAGAATGTCTACGGCGCGTGGGGCAAGCCCGCAACTGGAAGCTGTGCCGCATGAAGGGGCCGGTGGGGAGCGTCGGCTCGGGGGACGAGCCCCCTCACCGCCGCTTGTGCGCTTTTCGCACGTATTTTTTCTTGCGCTCCGCGCGGGGAGTTTTCTGCCAGGATGAAGGGTGGGGAGGTCAGGTCCCGGACCACAGGCGCACGGACAGCTCGTCGAGCCGCGCGGCCCCGATCTGCGCCATGTTCGACGTCATGTCCTTGACCAGAATGTCATGCAGATGCGCCGGCCCTTCGCGGCCGAGCGCCCCGAGCGCGTAGTGCCACGTGCGCCCCATCATCACGAAATCGGCCCCCAGCGCCAGCAGGCGCAGGATGTCCAGCCCGCCCGCGATCCCGCTGTCGCAGATCAGCGGCAACTCGGTCGTCTCCCGGATCTCTGGTAGGACATCAACTGCGGCGGGCGCCCCGTCGAATTGCCGGCCCGCGTGGTTCGAGACCCACACCGCATCGACGCCTTCCGCCTCGGCCCGTTGCGCGACCTCGGTCTCCATCACGCCCTTGAGGATGAGAGGGCCGGACCATGCCTCGCGCAGCGCCGCGACATAGTCCCAGTCGGGTGCGGCGCGCAGCAGATAGCCCACATGCGCGGTGGAGGGCAGGCGGCCCAGCTTTTCCTGGTCGGCGTAGCCGTCCATCAGCCGCATGCGTGGCATGCCCGAGGCCTGGATGCCCATGGCCCAGACAGGACAACGCGCGACCTGCAGCGCCAGACGCGGCGTCAGGCGCGGCGGCTGCACCAGCCCGCCGCGCGTCTGTCGCTCGCGCCGCGACGCCGCAGGAACGTCCACCGTCAGAACCAGCGTGTGAAATCCCGCCCCGCGCGCCCGTGCCAGCATGTCGTCGCGGATGCCAGGATCGCGGGGCGGATACATCTGGAACCAGCCCTGATCGCCCTGCGCGCCCTTCAGGTCCTCGGGCGTGCGCGTGGCCACGGTCGACAGGCCATAGGGAATGCCCGCCCGCGCCGCGTGGCGCGCCAGCAGGATCTCCGCCTCGGGCCAGACCAGCCCCGACATGCCCAGCGGCGCGATGCCGAAAGGCACCGGGTAGGCTCGCCCCAGGAAAGTGGTCGCGAGATCCGCCAGGATCTCCCCGCGCAGCGCTGCGGGCCGGAACAGGACGCGGTCGAGTGCTTCGCGGTTGCGCGCGGTCACGCTCTCGCTTCCGGTCGCGCTGTCGAGATATTCCCAGACGAAATGCGGGATGCGGCGCCGTGCGCGCGCCTTGAGGTCGGAAATCGCTGGATAACGCGCGTGCAGGTCCATGCGCCACAAAAAGCACTCTCGCCGCCGGCTTGTCCAGTGCGCCACCGTGGGCCCACCTTCATCTTTCCCCAAATACCGCCGGGGTCCGGGGCAGCGCCCCGGGGGCCGCCGCCCGCGCGCGGAACAATCTGCGAACAAAGCTTTAATCCCGCGCCATTTCGCCCTATGATCCGTCCATGAGCAGTTTCGACGATTCCGAGGCGTTCGAGGCCGCCTCCGCCGTATCGCTGTCCGCGCAGGCCATGGCCGCGCGGCCGAGGCCGTATCTCGACGGGCTGAACCCCGCGCAGCGCGATGCGGTGCAGCGGCTGGACGGGCCTGTCCTGATGCTGGCGGGCGCGGGCACCGGCAAGACGCGCGCGCTGACCGCGCGGATCGCGCATCTTCTGACCACGGGGGCGGCGCGGCCGAACGAGATTCTGGCCGTCACCTTCACCAACAAGGCCGCGCGCGAGATGCGCGGGCGCGTGGCGCAACTCATGGGGCAGTCCATCGAGGGGATGCCCTGGCTCGGCACGTTCCACGCGATCTGCGTGAAGCTTTTGCGCCGCCATGCGGAGCTCGTGGGGCTGAAGTCCAACTTCACCATCCTCGACACCGACGACCAGGTCCGGCTGATGAAACAGCTGATCAATGCCGCCGGTATCGACGAAAAGCGCTGGCCGGCGCGGCAACTGGCCTCGATCATCGACGGCTGGAAGAACCGCGCGCTGACGCCAGACAAGATCCCCGCCGCGGATGCCGGCGCCTTCAACCGGCAGGGCCCCGCGCTCTACGCCGAATACCAGGCGCGGCTGAAGACGCTCAACGCTGTCGATTTCGGCGATCTCCTGCTCCATGTGATCGAGATCTTTCAGAAGAACGATGACCTGCTCGAGCAGTATCGCCGGTGGTTCCGCTACATCCTCGTGGACGAATACCAGGACACCAATGTCGCGCAGTATCTCTGGCTCAGGCTTCTGGCGCAGGGGCACATGAACATCTGCTGCGTGGGCGACGACGACCAGTCGATCTATGGCTGGCGCGGCGCCGAGGTGGGCAACATCCTGCGGTTCGAAAAGGATTTTCCGGGCGCCCACGTGGTCCGGCTGGAACAGAATTATCGCTCCACCGGCCATATCCTCGCCGCCGCCTCGGGCGTCATCGCGGCCAACAAGGGGCGGCTCGGCAAGACACTCTGGACCGAAGGCGAAGACGGCGAGAAGGTCCGCCTGATCGGCCATTGGGACGGCGAGGAAGAGGCCCGCTGGGTCGGCGAAGAGATCGAGGCGATGGGCCACGGCACCCGTGGCATGGACCCGGTCAAGCCCGACAAGATCGCCATTCTCGTGCGCGCCTCCCACCAGATGCGCGCCTTCGAGGACCGGTTCCTGACCATCGGGCTGCCCTACCGTGTGATCGGCGGCCCGCGCTTCTACGAGCGGATGGAGATCCGCGATGCGATGGCCTATTTCCGCGTCGTGGTCAGCCCCGAGGACGATCTTGCCTTCGAGCGGATCGTGAACACGCCCAAGCGCGGCCTCGGCGACAAGGCGCAGGCCACGATCCAGAAGCTGGCGCGCGCCAATGGCGTGAGCCTCGTGGAAGGCGCGCGGCTGGCGGTGGAGACCGGCGCGCTGGGCGGCAAGGGCGCGAAGGAATTGCGCGCGCTCCTGGAGGGTCTCGCGCGCTGGCGGTCGATGATGGCGGGCGCGGTGGCGGCCACGTCGGACGACCTCATAGAAGATCTGGGGGCGGGCGATCAGCTGTCCCATATCGAGCTGGCCGAGGTGATCCTCGACGAAAGCGGCTACACGGCGCATTGGCAGAACGACAAGACGCCCGAGGCGCCGGGGCGGCTGGAGAACCTCAAGGAACTGATCAAGGCCTTGGAATCCTTTGAGAACCTGCAAGGATTCCTCGAACATGTCTCGCTCATCATGGACAATGAGCAGGAGGATTCGGAACCAAAGGTCACGTTGATGACGCTCCACGCCGCCAAGGGGCTGGAGTTTCCCGCCGTCTTCCTGCCGGGCTGGGAGGACGGGCTGTTCCCCTCGCAACGGTCCATGGACGAGACCGGGCTGAAGGGTCTCGAGGAGGAACGGCGCCTCGCCTATGTGGGCATCACGCGCGCCGAGAAACTCTGCACGATCTCGTTCGCGGGAAACCGCCGCGTCTATGGCCAGTGGCAGAGCCAGCTGCCCTCGCGCTTCATCGACGAGTTGCCTGCCGAGCATGTGGAGGTGCTGACGCCCCCTGGTCTTTACGGTCATCAGGGCGGCATGGCCGCCTCGGCCAGCCCCGTCAGCGGCATGATGCGCGGCTCCGACCTGCACGAACAGGCGGCGCGGGCCGATGTCTACAACTCGCCGGGCTGGAGACGGCTGCAGGCCAACCAGGGTCGCCACGGGCTGCGCCAGCCCTCCGAGGCCAAGGGAATCACCATCGACGCCGAGGCGGTCAGCGTCTTTTCCGAAGGCGACCGCGTGTTTCACCAGAAATTCGGCTATGGATCCATCATCAGTGTCGAGGGCGACAAGCTGGGCGTTCGTTTCGACAAGGCCGGGGAAAAGCACGTGGTTGGCCGGTTCCTCGTGGCCGCCGATGCCGCCGGCGATGTGCCGTTTTAGGCCGATCAGGCTCGCGAAAGATTTCAAAGCTGTCGTTTTTGCGTGAACGCGGGTAAAGCTGGCGTGCGAGACAGATCATCGGGACGCGGCCCCATGAATGTGGGGACGGGCCAAAGGCCCGGGCTAGGGAGGAACCGATGAAGACCCTGATCTATGAACCCGACCCCGGGCGCGCCCGGGGGCATGTTGCGCTGTTTGGAGGCGCCACCGATCGCGTGGATGTCGCCCGCAGCATCGCCGAGGCACGGTTGATGTTGCTCAACAACCGCTACGACCGGCTTGCGCTGAGGCGCGGGGCAGGAGCGGCGCGCGCGCTTCTGGGCGTGGCGCGGGCCACCAGTCCCGATTGCGTCATGGTCGATCTGGCGTCGATGCGGGCGCGGCCCGTGTCGGGCCCCGGCAAGGACGCGGTGGCCGTCAGCCTCCTCTGAGCATCGGCCAGAGAGAGGCCACCAGCAATAGCGCCATCGCCCAGTTGAACGCCCTGAGCCGTCCCGGCACGTGCAACCAACGGCTGAGTTGCGTGCCGCCCCACGCCCAGACCGTGACCGAGGGCAGGTTCACCGCGGCGAAGACCAGCGCCACGGGGACCGCGCCGGTCCACGCGCCGTCCCCCGAGGCGAAATTCGTCTGCGCGTAGATCGCCATGTACCAGGCTTTCGGGTTCACCCACTGAAACGCCGCGGCCTGCGCCCAGGTCAGCGGACGGCCCTTCGCCGCGCCCTCGGCCGGTGGCGCCGCATTCGCGATCTTCCACGCCAGCCACAGCAGGTAGGCCACGCTGACCGCCGTCAGGCCCGTGCGCAACCACGGCAGCGCGGCGAACAGGCCCAGAAGGCCCAACCCCACCAGCGCCACCATCACCGCATGGCCGCCCGAGATGCCCAGCATGTGCGGCACCGTCCGCCGCAGCCCGAAATTCGCGCCCGAGGCCAGCAGCATGACGTTGTTCGGCCCCGGCGTGATCGAGGAGGCGAAGGCGAAGAGGATGAGCGCGGCAAGCGTGTCGAGGGTCATGGGCGCAACACTGACGCATTTGGTGCGGCATGAAATTGCAATCTGCGGCGTCTCACGACAGTCTATGCAACAAATGACCAATATCGACGACAAGGACCGCCTGATCTTGCGCGAGCTTGCGCACGACGGTCGGATAAGCAACCTCGCGCTGGCCGAGCGCGTGGCGCTCAGCCCCTCGGCCACGCTGCGCCGGGTCCAGGCGCTGGAGGCTGCCGGCGTGATCCGGGGCTACCGGGCCGTCATGGACGCCGCGAAGCTGGGCGTGGGCTTCGTGGCCTATCTCGCCGTGGGGCTGAAATCCCATACCAAGCCCGAACAGATGGCGTTCGAGCGCGCGATGGCGGCCTCGGCCGAGGTGCGCGAGTGCCATAATGTGACGGGGTCCGTGGAATATCTGCTGCGCGTGGAGGCCGCCGACCTGCCGTCCTACAAGCGGTTTCATACCGACATCCTCGGCGCCCTGCCGCAGGTGGCCACGATCACGACCTATGTGGTCATGGGCTCGCCCAAGGACGAACGGGGCTGAAGCGGGAGCCGGGCGCGGGCGGATCAAAAAAAATGGCGGTGGTGCCAGAGGGAGGAGAGGCACCACCGCCAGATCTCAGCGCCAAAGGGAGGAGGAGGCGCCGATATGTTGGGCGTCGGGCCCCAGGGAGGAGCGGGACCTTTCGCCTGTCGTCACGACCCCAAGGGAGGAGGAGGGGCCGAGTCCGTTTCCGACCAGTCGGGCCGGTAGATTAGGCGGGTGCATCCGATTGGGAGGAGGGTGGATGCACCCGCAAGTTCCCGAAGCCCGAAGGGAGGAGGAGGGCCGCGGGAAACCTCTGTTTCAGTCCAGCTTGCCGTAGACGGCCTCGAACGCCGCCTGGCGCAGCATGGACTGGTTCAGGCCCAGATCGTCCATTTCCCGGACGGAAAGGCCCTGCAACTCGTTGAGCGTGCGGCGATAGAGCCGCCACGCGGAATATGCTTCGGCCGCCTGCTTGAACATCTCGCCCAGCCGGGGGCCGAGAGAAGCACTTGCGGTCCTGTTGCTCGATACGTAAGCCATGGTGTCCTCGACAAAAAATTCACGGTGGTCACTTCCGACCCGTCGCGTGGGGCCTGTTTCCTGCCCCGTTGAGGTCGAAAGATAGGGATATGCTGCAACTGCACAATAACCACTCGCTCAATGCTGCCATGCAGAAATTGCAAGGCTCTGGTAGCGCTCACGGGAAGGCTTTGAAAGCGCTTTGGAAATGATCGCGGGCGGCGCCTTCCGCGACCGGCAGTTCACGCGCTTTTTCGTCGGCGTCTTCTTCGCGGTGCAGGCGATCTGGGTCCAGCGGGTCACATTGGCGTGGCTCGCGTGGGAGCGGACGGGCTCGGCGGGATTCGTCGGGCTGGTCGCGGCGCTGGGCCTCGCGCCGACGCTGGTGGCCGGTCCCTTCTTCGGCGTGATGGCCGACAGGGTGGATATCCGCCGGGCGGCGCTGACCACCAACGGCATCATGGCCGGGATTCTCGCGCTGCTGGCCCTGTCGTTGCCGGTGGTGGGGGCCTGGGGCGTGGCGGCGGCCGCGTTGGCCATCGGGATCACCTCCTCGGCGCATCATCCGGTGCGCATGTCGCTGGGCCCGCGGCTCGTGGGACGCGAGATGGTGCAGCACGTGGTTTCCGTCACCGCGCTCAACTTCAACCTCGCGCGGCTGGTGGCGCCCGTGCTTGCCGGGTGGATGATCGCAAGCGCCGGGGCGGGCGTGGCGCTCTGGGTGGCGGTCCTGTGCTACATTCCGATGCTGGTGATCCTGCCGCGGCTCCGCCCGCGCGCGCTTCCCCAACGCGAGCGTGCTCCGTTCCTGCAAGAGCTGCGCGGCGGCCTGCGCTTTGCGGCGGATGCGCCCCTGATCCGCGAGGCGCTGATCCTGACGCTGGTCTTCGCGACGCTTGTGCGCGGCGCGCTGGAGGTTCTGCCGGTGCTGGCCGATGGCGCCTTCGGGCAGGGCGCGGCGGGGCTCGGGATGCTGACGGCGGCGGCGGGAGCGGGCGCCCTGGTCTCGGCCATGCTCAAGGCGTGGGGCGCAGGAGCGGCCGGGGCCAGCATACCGCGCAGCGTTCTGGCCGCCATGTTCCTCGGCTTCGCTGCGGTCACGGGCATGGGGCTTGCGCCTGTCTGGCCGCTTGCGCTTCTGGCCACATCGCTGGCGGGGTTCACGGCCACCTGGTGCGGGGTCAGCCTGCAGGCGGCGATCCAGACCGACCTGCCCGACGCCTATCGCGGGCGGGTCATGAGCCTCTGGACGGTGGTCGGCGTCGGCGCGGTGGCCATCGGTGCGGGCCTGATCGGGGCGCTGGCCGAGTTGTTCGGGATCGGGCCGGCGCTGGTGATCGCGGGATGCATCGGCCTCTTCGGCACGGCGCTCTGGCGCATCGGGGGTGCACGCGGCTGAGATTCAGCCTATCTGCGGGGGGAAACAGTGAACGCGCGCAAGAAAGGACAGGACATGAGCCAGACCCGAGAGACGATTCTTCAGGCGCTGTCGGACCTGACCCTGCCCGATGGCGGTGACGTGGTTTCGCGCGATCTCGTGCGCGCTCTGAGCGTGCAGGACGGGCGCGTGTCCTTCATCCTTGAGGCAGACAGCCCCGAGACCGCGAAGCGCCTGGAACCGGTGCGCCTGGCCTGCGAGCAGATGCTCAAGAAACTGCCGGGCGTCGATCAGGTGATGGTGGCCCTGACGGCCCACGGACCCGCGGCCAAGGCGCCGCCCAAGCCCGCAGCGCCCGCAGGCGCGCCGCCCAACCTGCAGATCGGCGGCCACATGAAGCCGCAGCAGGGCTCGATGAAACCCTCGGGCGTGCGGCACATCATCGGCATCGGTTCCGGCAAGGGCGGGGTGGGCAAGTCGACGGTGGCCTCCAATCTCGCCGTGGCGCTGGCGCGGCAGGGTCGCCGCGTGGGGCTGCTGGATGCCGATATCTACGGGCCCTCTCAGCCGCGCATGATGGGCGTGAACAAGCGTCCGTCCTCACCCGACGGCAAGACGATCATTCCGCTGACTGCCCATGGCGTCACCTGCATGTCCATCGGTTTCATGCTGCCCGAGGAAAAGGCCGTGGTCTGGCGCGGGCCCATGTTGATGGGCGCGCTGCAGCAGATGCTCACGCAGGTGGAGTGGGGGGAGCTCGACATCCTTCTGGTGGACCTGCCGCCGGGCACCGGCGACGTGGCCATGACGCTGTGCCAGAAATCCGAGGTGACGGGGGCGATCGTCGTCTCCACCCCCCAGGACGTGGCGCTTCTGGACGCGCGCAAGGCGCTCAACATGTTCGAGATGCTGAAGACGCCGGTTCTGGGCCTGATCGAGAACATGGCCAGCTACGTCTGCCCCAATTGCGGCCACGAGGCGCATATCTTCGGCGAGGGCGGCGTGAAGGCCGAGGCCGAGCGGCTGGACCTGCCCTTCCTCGGCGCGCTGCCGATCAGCATCGAGACCCGGATCGCGGGCGACGCCGGGATCCCCATCGCGGCCGGAGAGGGGCCGATGTCGGATGCCTACGCGGCGCTGGCACGGCGATTCATCCTCGGCGGCATGGCCTGACCGCGCCGTCCCGGTGACCCGAATGGGGTGATTCGTTCCCCTGAGCGGGTTCCTGAACGGAGGAAAACGGTTTCTTCCGCCCTGAAACGGTTTTTTCCGGCATTTTCTTCCACGGCTGGGGAAAACGCGGCCCAACCCCCAATTCGACTATATATAGCGGCTGGTTGTGATCATTCCACCAGACGTGGCGGGCTATTGCCCGTCGCGCCCGGTGCAATGCGTGTTGTATTTCCGCATGGTGGCGTGTCTTGGGGCAAATTCCCAAAAAAAGGTGTTGATTGGGAGATAATCCCATGGCACCCATTGGTCATCGGCCAACGAGATCGACAAGCGGGCCAACGAGCCCGGACCAAAAACAAAAAACGGCAGGTTCATACAGGCAATCTCGAACGCCAGAAAAAAGAGATCCGGCGCGCAAGCGAGCAGACATCCCCCCAGGTGGCATGCGTAGTCGGGCACCCAGCGATGGGACGAGGGCGGCGGATTGAGCAGTGGCAGCTTGCTCAATCCGCCGTTTTCCGTTTCCGCCGCTAAAATAAGGCCGCAATGCGGCGAAAAAATGGCGACAGCCCGGGGGCGACACAAGAAGGCGCAAGGCCCGTGGACAGCAGGTTTCAAGGCGAAAGCCTGAACAAGGTGGATGGAAAGGGCCGGATTTCGCTTCCGGCCAAGTTCCGTCGTGCCCTGCAGTCCGGCGACAGCCGCTGCGGACCCGGCGATGCCGCGCGCCTTTATATCGCCTACGGCAACCCCACCACGGATTTCGTCGAGTGCCTTTCGGGCGACTACTACGACGACCTCGTGCGCCGCATCGAGGACATGGATGACGGCGAGAGCGCGCGCGAGCTGCTCGAATACCTCTATTTCGTGAAATGCGACGAGGTCGGCGTCGACGAGACGGGCCGCTTCGTGCTGCCGTCCGCGGCCCGCGAGAAGCTGGGCCTGGACGGCGAGGCGCTGTTCCAGGGCAAGGGCCAGAAGTTTCACATCCTCAAGCCGGACGATGGTGCGGCCGCTGATGACAAAGTTCTGAAGATGCTGGAGAAGTTCGGTGAAGGTAAAGAGTTCTTCAACCCCATCTCGCTGGCCAACAAGCGTCGCGTTGACCCCGCAGATGTCGATTCGAAATGACCGGGCAGGGCGACCAAACGCCCCCCGTGCCGCCCCATATGCCGGTCCTTCTGGGGCCGCTTCTTCGGGCGGTCGGCCCGATTTCTGGCGTGTGGCTCGATGGCACCTTCGGCGCTGGTGGCTACGCCCGTGGCTTGCTTGAAGCGGGGGCCGATGTGGTGATCGGGATCGACCGGGATCCTCTGGCGTTCGAGCTGGCCGCGCCTTGGGCCGCGGCCTGGGGAGAGCGGCTTGTCCTCGTTCCCGGCACCTTCTCCGAGCTCGACGAACACGCCGCCGCCGCCGGGTATCCGGGGCTTGACGGCGTGGCGCTGGATCTGGGCGTGTCCTCCATGCAGCTCGATCGCGCGGAGCGGGGCTTTTCCTTTCTGCGCGAGGGGCCGCTCGACATGCGCATGGGGCAGGAGGGGCCGTCGGCCGCCGATCTCGTGAACGATGCGCCCGAGGCGCTGCTGGCCGACATCATCCATTTCTACGGCGAAGAGCGCGCCGCGCGCCGCATCGCGCGGGCCATCGTCGCCGAGCGCGCCAAGGCGCCGATCGAGACGACCCTCAGGCTCGCCGGCATCGTCGAATCCTGCCTTCCGCGCAAGAAACCGGGGCAGATCCATCCGGCCACGCGCACTTTTCAAGGCTTGCGGATCGCGGTGAATGACGAGCTGGGCCAGCTCGTGGCGGCACTTGCCGCCGCCGAACGCGCGCTCAGGCCCGGCGGCAAGCTCGCGGTCGTGACGTTCCATTCCATCGAGGACCGCATCGTCAAGCGCTTCCTCGCCGAACGCTCCTCCGCCGGTGGCGGAGGCTCCCGCCACGCGCCTGCCGAGGCCGTGCGCGATCCCGGTTTCGTGCTGACGCCGAAAAAGGCCATCGCGCCGGACGCGGACGAGATCGCGACAAACCCCCGCGCGCGGTCCGCCAAGCTGCGCGTGGCGACCCGCACCGAGGCGCCGGCCGAGGCCGTGGACGCCACCCGCCTCGGACTGCCGCAGATCGGGGGGATCACCTGATGCGCGGGCTGCCGGTCATCCTTGCGGCGCTGGCGGTCATCGGGCTGGGCTACTGGGCCTATTCCCAGACCATCCAGACCCAGGCCGCGATCCGCGATGTCGAACGGCTCCAGCGCGAGATCGGTGCCGAGCGCGAGCGTCTTTCGGTCCTGCGCGCCGAATGGGCCTATCTCAACCGCCCCGACCGGCTGCGCGAACTGGTGGATTTCAACTTCGAGCGGCTCGAGCTTCTGCCGATGGTGCCCGAACAGTTCGGCACCGTCGCGGAACTGCCCCGTCCGCGGCCCGAGCCCGACCCGATGGAGCAGCTCGAGGGCCTTCTTCTGATGAACGCCTCGATCGGAGGCGCGACAACGGGCGCGGACGGGGGGCAGCAGCCATGACGCGCACCCCCCTCCGGCCGCTGGCGCGGATCATCGAGGCGCGCCAGAAGGGCGAGAACCCCGACGCGATCGAACGCGAGAACCTGCGTCTGCGCCACGAGGCGCAACGCGACCGGATGCGGGTGCGCGCCGAAAGCCGCCTTCTGCTGGTGGCCTTGTGTTTCCTGCTGGCCTTCGGTGCCGTGGGCATGCGCATGGGCGCGCTGGCCACCACCGAGGCCGAGGAACCAAGCCTCGCCGTTTCGGGCACCGCCATCCTGAATACGCGCGCCGATATCGTCGACCGGCAGGGACGTGTGCTGGCTACGAATTTCGCCACCAACGCGCTTTACGCCCACCCCCACGAGATCGTCGACCCGGCTGCCGCCGCCGCCGGTCTGGCCGAGATCTTCCCGGACATGAACGCCGAGGACCTCGAGCGCCGCTTCACCTCGGAAAGCCGCTTCATCTGGCTGCGCCGCTACATCTCGCCCGAGCAGGAGCAGATGGTTCACGATCTGGGCGAGCCCGGGCTTCTCTTCGGCCCGCGCGAGATGCGGCTTTATCCCAACGGTGCCGTGGCCTCGCATATCCTGGGCGGCGCGGGCTTCGGGCAGGAGGCGGTGAACGCCGCCGAGGTCGTGGGCGTCGCCGGTGTCGAGGCACAGTTCGACGACAGCCTCCGCGATCCCGCCCGCGACGGGCCGCTGGCGCTCTCGATCGACCTGACGGTGCAGGCCGCCGTCGAAGAGGTGCTGGCGGGCGGCATGGCGCTGATGAACGCCTCGGCCGCCTCCGCGGTCCTGATGGACATCCGCACCGGCGAGATCGTGGCGATGGCGAGCCTGCCGGATTTCGACCCCAACGCGCGGCCCCGCCCGCTGATCGAGGGCGATCAGGCCGACAGCCCGCTGTTCAACCGGGCGGTGCAGGGCGTCTACGAACTGGGCTCCGTCTTCAAGACATTCACGATCGCCCAGGCGATGGAAGAGGGTCTGGTGAACCTCGACGACATGATCGACACCCGCAGCCCGCTGCGCATGGCGGGCTTTTCGATCACCGATTTCCGGCACCGCGGGTCCGAGCAATCCGTGGCGGAGGTCTTCACCTATTCCTCCAATATCGGCACCGCGCGGATCGCCCAGATGATCGGCAACACGCAGCAGCAGGACTTCCTCGGCCGTCTGGGACTGATGGAGCCGACGTCGCTGGAACTGGTGGAAGCGCCCAGTGGACGGCCGCTCTATCCCGCGCGCTGGGGAGAGCTGTCGACGATGACGATCTCCTACGGTCATGGCATCTCGACCTCGCCCGTACATCTGGCCGCGGCCTATGCCACGGTGGTCAACGGGGGCACGGTGGTGTCCCCGACGCTTCTGCGGCGCGACGCATCGCAGGGCATGGCGCCAAGGGGCGCGCGCGTGATCTCCGAAGCCGTCAGCGCCCGGATGCGGGAGCTTCTGCGCTCGGTCGTGACAGAGGGCACGGCCAGTTTCGGCGATGTGGACGGCTACATGGTGGGTGGCAAGACCGGCTCGGCCGAGATGCCGCGCACCCGTGGCGGCGGTTACTACGAGGACCGCAACATCAACACATTCGCCGCCGTCTTCCCCTCGGACGCGCCGGAATACGTGCTGATCACGACGCTTTACGAACCGGCCGAGCTTTCGGGGTCCGAGCCGCGCCGGACGGCCGGTTGGACGACGGTTCCGGTGGCGGCAGAGCTCATCCGGCGCGCCGCACCCCTCCTCGGCCTGCGGCCCGCCGTTGAACAGGTGGCCGGTTCTCCGCTATCCAGCAGTTCGAACTGATCGCGCCGGATGGCGCCAGACCATGCGACCTGGGCGGGGCCACGGATGACGAGAACAGCCAAATCCCTCGCGGAACTGGGCCTGACGGCGCAGGCCGGTGCCGAGGCGACGGTCACGGATATTGCCATCGACAGCCGCAAGGTGGGTCCCGGCACGCTTTTCGCGGCGCTTCCCGGCACGCAGGTCCATGGCGCGCGCTTCGTGGAGGCCGCACTGGCCGAGGGCGCGGTGGCGATCCTTACCGACCGGGAGGGCGCGGCGCTGGCCTCGGGCGCGCTGGCCGGCACGCATGCCGCCCTCATCGTGGCCGAGGACGCGCGCGCCACGCTGGCCCATGCCGCGGCCCTCTGGTTCGGGCCGGGCCCCGAGACCTTGGTCGCGGTCACCGGCACCAACGGCAAGACGAGCGTGGCCAGCTTCACCCGACAGATCTGGGAACGGCTCGGCCATCGCGCCGTCAACATCGGCACCACGGGTGTAGAAGGCAGCTACAGCGCGCCGGGCATCCACACCACGCCCGACCCCCTGACGCTGCAGGCGCTTCTGGCTGACATCCGCGCCGACGGGATCGGCCGCGTGGCGATGGAGGCCTCCTCCCACGGGCTCGACCAGCGCCGGATGGAAGCCGTCAGCCCGTGTGCCGCGGGCTTCACCAACCTCACGCAGGACCATCTGGATTATCACGGCACGATGGAGGCCTATTTCGACGCCAAGCTGAGGCTCTTCACCGAGCTTCTGCCCCATGACGGGGTGGCCGTGGTCAATATCGACGACGCCTACGGGGCCCGCGTGGCCGAGGTCGTGGAGGCGCGCGGCACCGAGGTGGTGGGCGTCGCGCAATACGCGTCGGCGGCCGAACTGAAGATCACCGGGCGGCGACTGGACGAACGCGGGCAGGACGTGCTGGTCGAGGCATGGGGCCGTCCGATCCGGGTGCGCCTGCCGCTGATCGGCGCGTTTCAGGCGATGAACGTGATGACGGCCGCCGGCCTCGCCATCGCCTCGGGCGAGGAACCCGACGCGGTTTTCGGCGTGCTGGGCGAACTGAGAGGCGTGCGCGGCCGCATGCAGCTGGCCGGTATCCGCAACAACGGCGCGCCGGTCTATGTCGATTACGCGCACACGCCCGACGCGTTGGAAACGGCGCTCAGGGCGCTGCGTCCCCATGTCCTTGGCCGCCTGCATGTCGTCTTCGGCGCGGGTGGCGACCGGGACCGGGGCAAGCGGCCGCTGATGGGCCGGGCCGCCGCGACTGAGGCCGATATCGTGATCGTGACCGACGACAATCCGCGCTCGGAGGATCCGGGCGCGATCCGGGCGGCGGTTTTGCAGGGCTGCCCCGAGGCCACCGAGATCGGCGACCGCGCCGAGGCGATCCTGCGCGCGGTCGACGGTCTGGAGGCGGGCGATGCGCTTCTGATCGCGGGCAAGGGGCATGAGACCGGGCAGCAGGTGGGCGACGTGGTCTACCCCTTTGACGACGTGGAACAGGCCTCGGTTGCCGTCGCGGCACTGGAGGGGCGGGCATGAGCGCGGCCCTCTGGACCGCCGCCGAGGCCGCGCGGGCCACCGGCGGGCGCGTCTCGGGCGACTGGGAGGCCACCGGCATCTCCATCGACAGCCGCACCGTGGCCCCGGGCGACCTCTTCGTGGCGCTCTCCGCTGCCCGCGACGGGCACGATTTCGTCGCCGACGCGCTGGCGCGCGGCGCCGTGGCGGCCTTGGTCTCCAAGGTGCCCGACGGTGTGGACCCGGCGCGGCTCCTGATCGTTCCGGACGTGCTGGACGGGCTGGCCGATCTGGGGCGCGCCGCGCGCGCCCGCACTTCCGCCAAGGTCGTCGCCGTGACCGGTTCCGTCGGCAAGACCACCGTCAAGGAGATGCTGCGCGTGACCCTCGGCGCGCAGGGGCGCACCCATGCGGCGGAAGCCAGTTTCAACAACCATTGGGGCGTGCCCGTTACGCTGGCGCGGATGCCCGCCGACACCGAATACGCC
>Ga0209947_1000296_pt1 | contig 30761 bp, 30 predicted proteins | sample SalPonR2_B_D2_MG_FD_185706 | JGI IMG/M metagenome (GOLD analysis project Ga0209947, IMG submission 185706) | Salt pond soil microbial communities from South San Francisco under conditions of wetland restoration - Salt Pond MetaG R2_B_D2_MG... ...
GCGCTGCGTGACGGTCCGGTAGCGGGCCGCGTCGGCCAGCACCTCCGGATCGCCGAGCGTGCGCTCGAGCGTCTCGAACTCGTCTCGGATTCGTTCCAGCGTGGAGATCATTGCGGCCAGCATAGCGTGTCGGTCGCGAGCCGCCGGCCGCGCCTGCGTCGTGCCCGCTCGCGCCTCAGGGAAGCGGCGCCAGTCGGCCGGCCACCAGCCGACCCATCACGAGTCCTTGCGCCAGGGCCGCCTGGGTCGAGTCCATCGACAGGTCGTAGCGTCCCGCGGCCAACGTCGTCTCGGGAAGCGCGACCAGGGCGTCGCGCAGCGCCAGCCTGAAGCCGCGCAGGTCGGTGGGGTCGACGCCGTAGCTGGTCGCCTGCTCGAACGCGCGGCCGAGCAGCACCAGCGCGTCGTGCACGATCGCGCCGTCGGCCAGGTACGGTCGGCTCTCGAGGCGGCCGTCGCCCAGGCCGCGGGCGTCGAACAGCCAGGAGGCCGCAGGGTCGTCCGCGTCGACGGCGCTGGGCACCGACGCCGGCGAGACGGGAACCCGGACGTCCCCCGAGAGGCCGCTGGGCAGGCCGCCCGCGAGCGGATCCAACAGCGCTGCGCGCAGGTAGACCGGTCCGTTCCAGCCGCGTTCGCGGAGTCCCCGGACGGCGACGGCGCTGTCGTCTCGCAGCCCCCAGACGACGATCGCTCCGGGCTCCCGGGTCGCGACCCGGAGCGCTTCGGGCGTGAGGACCGTAGCGTCCGCCGGGTAGCGAGCTTCGGCGACGAGCTGCAGCTCGGGTACGCCCAGGAAACTCAGGAGCCGTGCGACGGCCGTGTCGCCGAACGACCCTTCGAGGGTCATGATTCCCAGACGCGTCACGCCACGCCCGTACGCATCGCGAACCACCGCCTGGAGCTGCGTGGCCTCGTCGGCCGCCAGCACGAACTGCCAGCCTGCAGCGTCGGCGATCCCCCCTGCGGTGGGCGACAGGAGGGGAACGCCGGCGAGCGCGGCTACCGGTGCGACCTGCACGGTCGCTGCCGACGTACTGCAGCACACCAGCGCATGGGCGCCCGCCTCGATCGCGTCGCGCGCCGCGCGTGCGGCGCGGGCCGACGATCCGGCGTCGCTCACGACGCGGACGTCCAGCGGCCGACCGTAGACGCCGCCGAGGCCGGCGCGCCGTGCGGCCCAGGCTTCGGCGACGAGGCGCTCGAGGCGTCCGCGGGGCGCGGCCGCACCGAGGTCGGACACGATCACCGTCAGGCGGTACGGCTCCGGCTGGGCCGGCGCCTGCCCCCAGGCGGCCGGGCCGACGGCGAAGGCGATCAGCGGGACGCAGATCAGAAGGAGCGCGGTGCTGCGAAGGTCACGAAGCATGCACCGTCGTACCGCTCGCAGCGGTGAAGCGGGTGAGACGGGCTCAGTCGCGCGACGCCCTCGAGGCGGTGCGTTGCGCGTGAAGCGTGCGCACCAACGCGTCGAGCATGTCCGCGGTCGTGACGATGCCGACGAGCCGCTCGTCGTCGACGACCGGGAGGGCGCCCACCTTGTTCTCGCGCATGCGAATCGCGGCGGTCTCGGCCGGCTCGGCGGGCCTGGCGGTGAGGACCGGTGTCGTCATCACGTCCCTCACCGTCAGCCGGCTCAGGAGGTAGGTGAGCTCCTGCCTGGACAGCGCGGTGGCGTCGGAGGGCGCGGCTTCGCGCAGGTCGCGGTCGCTCACGATCCCGACGAGCCGGTCGTAACCGTCGACGATCGGAAGGTGGCGAAAGCCGCCCTCCTGCATGCGCCATTCGGCCTCGAGAAGCGGCGTGTCGGGTGCGATCGTCACGGGACCCGTGTGCATGAACTCGCGCACCAACATGGTCCACCTCCTCGCACGCAGCGTAGCGACGGGCGGCCGTTTGCGCGTCGGCGCTTTTCCGACGACCGGCGCGGCCTCGGCACGTCTGGGTTGGGGTGGTGCGCCCGGCAGGAGTCGAACCTGCGACACGAGGCTTAGGAGTCCCCTGCTCTATCCACCTGAGCTACGGGCGCACGAGGACGTTCGCGCGGCGGCGTGGAGCGCGTCCCCGCGACGTCGCGGCCGCCATGATACCCGAATCTCGGCGGGGCCTCGGTCCGCAGTGGGCGGGGGCTCGCGGGCGGCTGCTCCGGCTCAGGCGCAGTCGCGGCACACCCCGGCGAGCACCAGGTGATCGTCCTCCACGCGGAAGCCGTGCTCGCGAAAGATCGTCTCGTACAGCGTCTTCGTCGCGTCTTCGGGGATCTCGATCTCGTCGCCGCACACGCGGCACACCAGGTGGTGGTGCGAGGCGTGCGGGCCGGCGAGCTCGTAGTAGGTGCAGCCGTCGACCTCGACGGCGCGTAGCAGCTTGCGCTCCGTCAGGAACCGCACGTTCCGGTAGACCGTCGCGGGACTCATGGAGGGGGCGCCGTCCGCGTTCGCCGCCTCGTGCATCGCCTCGCAGAGGGCCTGGGCGGTCAAGCGACCTTCCGAAGCGCAGACGAGGTCCATGATCCGCTCGCGCTGCGGGGTCACCCGGAATCCGGCCCGGCGCAAGGCGTCCTGGTAGTTCCACGTGTCGTGCGACATCGCCTTCGAATACCACCGCTCCGGATCGGTCGCAAGGGACGTGCGGCCTGCGACGTCGGTGGGGGCGGAACGTCCCGCCCCACTATTGCGACTATATGCAACAGTGGACGGCGATGCTCATGCGCGACCGGAATGCGCGTCGGCGTGAGCACCGAAGGAGGACCCGCATGCCGCTGTCCGGCCGACCGCTCGCCCCGACCGTCGTCGCGATCCTCGCAGCCTGGATGTTGACCGCAGCGGCTGCGCAGCCGGCCGGCACCCTCCGCATGGCGATCCCGGGCGACGAGGGATCGCTGACCCCCTACACCTACGTGACCGGCTACCCCGGCTACGAGCTGATGACGCTCGTGTACGACCAGCTGTTCGTCCTCGATGCCGCGCTGGCGCCCCGCCCCTGGCTCGCGGCGTCGCTCGAGACCGAGGGAGCGCAGGCGTACCGGATCCGTCTGCGCGAGGGCGTCCGCTGGCACGATGGACAGCCGTTCGAGGCCGACGACGTCGCGTTCACGTTCGACTACTACCGTACGCACGTCACCAGCCGGTTCACGGGACCCGCCGCTCGCGTGAGCGAGATCGCGGTGCACGGTCCATTGGAGCTCACGCTGAGCCTCGATGGCCCCGACCCCAGCTTCGTCGAGACGGTCCTGGCCGATCTGCCGATCCTGCCCGAGCACGTCTGGCGCGACGTGGACGAGCCGCGTAGCGCACGCGAGGCGATGGGAACGGGCCCGTACCGCCTGGTGCAGATCGAGCCCGAGCGGTTCTACCGCTTCGAGGCGAACACCGACTTCTGGGGAGCCACGCCCGCGCTCGAGACCCTCGTCGTGGCCGTCGTCCGTGACGAGACGGCGACGTTCCAGGCGCTTCGGGCGGGAGAGATCGACATGGCGGTCCGAGGCGTGCCTCCGGCCTCCGCTGCTACGCTCGCCGCCCTGCCGGGGGTCGAGGTGGCCCGCGGCTCGAACTTCGCGACGACGCTGCTGATCATGGACGTGACGCGACCCGGGCTGCGCGACCCCGAAGTCAGGGGTGCCATCGCCAGCGCGATCGACCACGAGCGGCTCGTCGACGTGCTGTTGCTCGGCGCCGGCACGGTCGGCGCTCCAGGGTTCCTTCATCCCGAGACGCCGTTCGCGAATCCCGAGACCCGCCTTCCGGCGTCCGTCGAGCCGCACGAGGTCCGCGAGCGGCTCGAGGCTGCCGGCTACCTGCCGGGCCCGGACGGCGTGTACCGAGATGCGGCGGGAACGCGCCTCTCGTACGAGCTTCTCGCGCCGTCGAACCGCCCCACGCGGCTGCGCGCCGCGGAGCTGATCGCGCAGGACCTCGCTGCGGCCGGGATCGAGGTCCGCGTGCGGTCCATGGAGTTCGACGCGCTCACCGAGCGGGTATGGCCCGGCTTCGACGTGTCGCGCGGCCGCGAGTACGAGCTGGCGCTGTTCGGCTGGAGCGCTCCCGTGGCCGCTCGTGCGGATCTGATGGGGCTGCTGCACAGCGATCCGTCGCGGGGAACGCTGAACCTCGCGGGGTACGCCGATCCGGAGGTGGACCGGCTGACCGAAGCCGCGTCACGCGCCGCGGACCGAGACGAGCGGCGCGCCCTCTTGCAGCGCGTGCAGGCGATCGTCGCCCGGGACGTGCCGTTCGTGCCGCTGTTCTACGAAGGCGGGGCGTACGCCTACCGCCAAGACGCCTACGACGGCTGGAGCTACCTGCCCGGACGGGGCATCCTCCACAAAGCGTCGTTCCTGACGCGCTGAGACGGAGTCGGAGTCTCGGTGCGCGGCGCTCTCGGCAAGGTAGGGCAGTACCTGCTCGTGCTGTGGGTGGCGCTCAGCGTGAACTTCCTGCTGCCGCGGGTCATGCCCGGGAGTCCGCTGCCGTACCTCGTCGGCGAGGACGTCGGTTCGCTTGGGCCGGAGCGACTGGCGGAGGTGCGGGCGCGCTACGGACTTGACGAGAGCCTGGGCCGGCAGTACCTGCGCTACCTGTCCGACTTGGCGCGCGGCGAGTGGGGCGTCTCCTACCAGTCCGGAACGCCGGTCACGGAGGCGCTGCTGGAGCGCCTGCCCTGGACGCTGCTGCTGGTCGGGACCAGCCTGCTGGCCGCCACGCTGTTCGGCGTCGTGGTCGGCGCCCTGGCCGCCTGGCGGCGCGGGGGCCGCCTCGACGGCGTCACGCTGACGTCCGCCATCGTCGTCGACGCGCTGCCCACCTTCTGGCTGGGCATGCTGCTCATCGCCGTGTTCGCTGTGCAGCTGGGCTGGTTCCCCACCTTCGGCGCGACGACGCCCGCGGGCCCGACCGGCGGCCTGGCCTACCTGAGCGACGTCGCGCGCCATCTGGCGCTGCCCGCGCTCACGCTCACCGCGACGACGCTGTCGGGCACGTTTCTCGTGATGCGCTACGCGATGCTGGACGTCCTGGGCGAGGACTACGTACGGAGCGCGCGCGCCAAAGGCGTTCCCGAGCGGCGCGTGCTGTTCGGACACGCCGTCCGCAACGCGCTGCTTCCCGTCTCCACCATGGTGTTCCTGCACCTGGGCGTCCTGGTGGGCGGGGCGACCGTCGTCGAGACGGTGTTCGCGTACCCGGGCGTGGGCACGCTGCTCTACCACGCCGTGCTGGCGCGCGACTACCCGATGCTTCAGGGCGCGTTCTTCCTGCTGACCGTTTCGGTCGTCGCGGCCAACGTGCTGGCCGACGCCGTCTACCCCCTGCTGGACCCTCGGGTGGGCAGGCGCGCCGCATGAGGGCCTCTCGGCTTCTGCCTGGGCGGGTCGTGACCGGCGCGGAGCGTGCCGGCTCGGACCGGACGTCCGCAGGAACGCGGGCGCGCGCTGCCGGATTCGATGGGGCGTCGGGCTGGATCGGCGGCGCGCTGCTGGCCGCCGTGGTGCTCTTGGCGCTGTTGGGCCCGGCGCTGGCTCCGTACGACCCCCGAGCGGTCGTGGCCGAGCCGTACCTGACCCCCAGCGCGCGGCACTGGCTGGGCACGAACGACATCGGTCAGGACATCCTCTCCGAGCTGCTGGTCGGAACGCGCGTGTCGCTGGCGATCGGTTTGCTCGCCGCCAGCGCGGCGGTGGGGATCGGCACCGTGGTCGGCGTCGTGGCGGGAACCGCCGGCGGCTGGCTGGACGCGCTCCTGATGCGCGTCGCCGACGTCGTGCTGACCCTGCCGTTCCTGCCGTTGGTGATCGTCCTGGCGGCCTTCCTGGGGCCGAGCCTCGCGACGACGGCGACCGTCCTGACGCTGGTGATCTGGGCGCGACCGGCGCGCGTCGTGCGCAGCCAGGCGCTCACGACCGCGGCACGCGCCTACGTCGAGGCGGCGCACGCGCTCGGGGGTCGGCGCGTCCACGTGCTCCGCCGGCACGTGCTTCCCAGCGTCCTGCCGATCGCCCTGTCGCAGTTCGTGCTGGCCGTCTCGAGCGCGGTGCTGGCCGAGGCGAGCCTGGCGTTCCTGGGTCTGGGCGACCCCGTCCAGAAGTCGTGGGGCAGCATCCTGTTCTACGCTCAGACGAGGGGCGCCTTCCTGACCGGCTCGTGGCCGTGGTGGGTGCTGCCGCCGGGATTGATGATCGCCGCGACCGTCCTGGCGTTCGCTCTGCTGGGCCGCTCGCTCGAGGGCGCCCTGATGCCGCGCGTGCGTGACCACGCCGGCCGCACCGGGAGGTGACCCGAATGGAACCGGAACCGCTCCGCATGCTCCTGCTGGCCGTCTACGGGATGGAGGTCGTCGAGGCGGGAGGCGCCCTGGCGATCAACGCCGCCCGAGGGGGCGCCTCGTTCGCGCACGTGATCCTGTCCAGGGACGAGAGCCGGCCGGAGGTCCAGCGCGCCGCCCAGCACCTGGGCGTCGAGGTCGACTTCGGCGAGACGCGCTACGGCGAGGTGACCGTCGACGTCCCCTCGAAGCTGGAGCTCGTCCGGGTGATCCGCGAGACGCGCCCCGACGTGGTGATCACCCAGGATCCGGAGCACTCGCTCCACGACCTCGATCCCGATCGGCGACCCGCGATGACGCTGCTGCTGGAAAGCCTCGCGCTGGCGGGCCGCGACTTCGGCGTGGACGTCCTGCCCGAGCTCGCCCCGCACGCCGTGCCGACGATCTACACCATGACGCCCCACGCCCCCAACTGCCTGGTCGACGTGAGCGACGTCTGGAGCCTGAAGGAGCGGGCGATGGACGAGCTTCGCTCGCAGATGGTGTTCAGCGGACGGCATTTCGAGCGCACCCACCGACCGGAGCACCTCGAGGCGATCGTCCCCGGCTGGAGCGACATCGAGGATCCGTACGAGCGCGGCCGGTCGCTGCACCGGGCGCTGGACAGGGCCACGCACCTGGCCGCCGGCGCGGGCGGCCATGGGCGGTTCGCGTTCGCCGAGGCGTACCGGCGTGAAGGACCGTTCCACCTGGCGGGCCTGATCCCCTGAGCGGCCGCGGCCGTAATGCGGAGGGCCGTGACGCCCGGCGGATCCTCGTAGCATGGCGCATGTTCGAGCTCTTGCGATCCTCACGACCCGCCCGACCCGTCCGACCCTCGAGGCTGCGGCATGCACGGCTCTGGCTGGCGGCGTGGACCGTCCTGGCGGCGACCGTCTCGTCCGCGGCCGCTCAGGACCTCGCGCAGCGCGTGAGCACCGAGACCCTGGAGAACGGTATGCGACTCATCCTGGTCGAGCAGCCGTCCGCGCCGGTGATCTCGTTCCACCTCGCGTTCGACGTGGGCGGCATCGACGAGCCGGCGGGCCTGGGAGGAATCGCGCACATGGTGGAGCACATGGCGTTCAAGGGCACCGAATCGATCGGGAGTCTGGACCCCGCGGCCGAGGCGCGCGCCCTCGACGCGGTCGAGATCGAGGCCCTTGCGCTGGCGCACGTCCGCGGCGGCGGGGATGCGGACGCCGTGGCCCTCGCCGAGGACCGGTTCGTGGCCGCTCGCGAGCGCGCGAACGCGCTGGCGTCGACCGCGCCGCTGGACGACCTGCTGGGCGTCGCGGGCGCCGCCGGTCTGAACGCGTCGACCGGCTACGACTCGACGCAGTACGTCGTATCGCTGCCCGCCAACCGCCTGGAGCTCTACGCCCGCGTCTACGCGGACGTCATGGCCGACACGGTGTTCCGCGCCTTCTACGAGGAGCGCGACGTCGTGCGCGAGGAGCGTCGGCAGCGCAGCGAGGACGATCCCACGGGCGTGCTCGTCGAGGCGTTCCTGGCTACCGCGTTCCCGGACCATCCGTACGGCCGGCCGCTGATCGGCTCGGCCGAAGAGATCGCGGGCTGGACGGCGACGGCGGCGGAGGCGTTCTACGAGAGCTTCTACGCCCCCGATCGGGCGGTCCTGGTGGCCGTCGGCGACCTCGATCCGGGACGCGACCTGGAGGTCCTGCGGCGCTACTTCGGTGCGGTCCCCGGCCGCGAGACGCTGACCCCGCGGATCCCGGCCGCCGCGACGCAGACCGGCGAGCGCCGCGTGGAGGTCGCGTTCGACGCGCAGCCGCAGCTCGCGGTCGGCTGGCGCAAGCCGACGTGGCCGGCACGCGACGCGTTCGCGCTGGACCTGATCGACGCGCTCCTGACGAACGGTCGCACCTCGCGGCTCTACCAGCGCCTCGTGCTCGACGACGGCTCGGCGCTGAGCGTGAGCAGCAGCGCCGCCTTCCCGGGCACGCGCGAGGACAACCTGTTCCTGATCTACGCCCAGCCCCGAGCGCCGTTCGGTCCGGACGAGATCCTCGCCGCGATCGACGACGAGCTGGCGCGGCTCGCGCGGGACGGGGTGAGGGAGGAAGAGCTCGAGAAGGTCCGCAACCAGGTTCGGGCCTCGACCGTCAGGAGCCTGACGTCGAACGCCGGGCTGGCCTCGTCGCTGGCGTTCAACGAGCTGTTCGCCGGCGGGTGGGAGCGTCTGGTCGACGACCTGGACCTCTACCTCTCCATCGACGCCGAGGAGCTGCGCGAGGTCGCCGCCCGTACGTTCGTGGACGACCGCCGCACCATCGCCGTGCTTCGTAGCGACGGCGGCAGCGCCGTGCCTGACGTGGACGGCGAGGGCGGCGCCGACGGCTCGGACGACGAGGAGGACCGCTGATGCGACGTACGTGCCGTTCCGCGCGACGCTCCGCTCGCAGGCCGATCCACGCCCGCTGGGCCGCATGGCTGGCGCTCGTTCTGCTGCCGGCGCCGCTGGTCGCCCTCGCGCAGCCGGCCGACTGGCCCCACCCCAGCGAGATCGAGGCGCCGCCGCTGAGGCTCGATCCGCCACAGCCACGGCGCGCCGTGCTGAGCAACGGTCTGATCGTCCACCTGGCGGAGGACCGCACGCTGCCCCTCGTCACCGGCGTGGCGTACGTCGAGGCGCCCGGGCTGTACGACCCCGAAGGCCTGGCCGGCCTGGCCGGGTTCACGGCGGCGCTGTTGCGCGAGGGCGGGGCCGGAGGGCGGTCGCCCGCCACGATCGACGCCACGCTCGAACGCCTGGCCGCGTCGGTCGAGGCGTCCTCGAGCGACGTCCTGGCCAGCGTGTCGTTCTCGTCGCTGTCGGACACGCTGGAGGAGGTCATGCCCATCTGGCGCGACGTCCTGGTCGCCCCCGATTTCGGTCCCGAACGGACCGAGGTGCAGCGGCGCCGCCAGCTCGAGGCGATCCGCCGCGTCGTCGACGATCCGGTGCAGCTCGCCGTGCGCGAGTTCCAGCGCCGCGTGGCCGGCGACCACCCGGCAGGTCGCTACCCGACGGAGGCCACGATTCAGGCGATCGACCGGAGCGACCTCGTCGCGTTCCACGAGGCGTACTACGGCCCCTCGACCACCGTTCTCGCCGTGAGCGGGGACTTCGACACGGACGTCATGCTCGCGCGCCTGGAGCGGCTGTTCGGAGGGTGGGACGCCGCGGTCGCCGCTCCGCCAGCGCTGCCCCCGTACGACCCCGCGCCGGAGCGGCGGGTCTACCTGGCGCAGAAGGATCTCCAGCAGTCGATCCTGATCGTGGGGCAGCCGGCCGTGTACGCCTACCGGGGTCCGTACACGGCGTTCACGGTGGCGAACGACGTGCTGGGGGCCGGTGGGTTCGGGAGCCGCCTGTTCACCGAGATCCGGACGCGTCGCGGCCTCGCCTACGCCACGGGCTCGCAGCTGGCCCAAGGGTTCGAGGTCCCGGGCACCTTCCTGGCGTACGCGTTCACCCGTGCCGACGCCACGGCCGAGGTGCTCGCGCTGTTGCTCGGCGAGCTCGATCGACTGCGCGACGAGCGGATCTCTCAGGCCGAACTCGACCGGTCCGTCACGACGCTGGTGAACCGGTCCGTGTTCCGGGACGCCTCGGTCGCGGCCGTCGCTCAGCGAGCCGCGAGGGTGGAGCTCTTGGGCCTGCCAGAGGGGTACTTCGCGCGGCACGTCGAGGCGATGCAGGCGCTCACGCCCGGCGAGGTCCAGGCCGCCGCGAGGCAGGTCGTGGATCCCGAATCGCTGGTGATCCTCGTGGTCGGCGATTCGGAGGCGTTCGATCGCCCGCTCGAGGCGTTCGGTCCGGTCGAGCGGATCGAGATCGAGTAGGGCGTCGCGTCAGGCCGGCTCGTCGAGCGGGTCGGTCCGCGGACCCCCGCCGGCGACCGGCGGCGCGGAGCGTTCCCTGATCGACGCCGCGGCGTACGCCCGCTCCACGCCCCGGAGCGACCGCAACCCCGCCTGCATCAGCGGTCCGATGCCGGCGGCGAACGCCAGCGTGCCCAGTCCCACGCTCCCGCCCAGCGCCCAGCCCGTCGCCAGCACCACGACCTCGACGAGCGTGCGCGCCCGCCGCACCTGCGTGCCCAGCAGCGTGGCGAGGCCGATCGCGAAGCCGTCCCTCGGACCCGCCCCCAAGCCCGCGGTGATGTACAGGCCGGTCGCGAACCCGTTCAGGACGAGTCCCGCGACGAACAGTCCCCAGCCGGCCACGCCACCGTCGGCCTGCGGGAAGCCGGGCACGGCCAGGAACAGATCCACCCACGGGCCGATGAGCGCCATGTTCAAGACCGTGCCGACGCCCGGCCGGACCTTGGCGAGCACCGCCGAAACGATCAGCAGCGCCAAGCCGGCGGCGACCATCGCCTGGCCGATCGTCAGCGGCGTGCGCTGCGCGACGCCCTGATGGAACACGTCCCACGGCCCCAGCCCGATGTTCGCCGTGAGCATGAACGCGATGCTCAGGCCGAACACCATCAGCCCGACGTTCAGGTGGACGAGCCGAAGCGCGAACAGGCGCCACGAAGCCGGACGTCGCCAGCCCGGACGACTCACGCAGCGCCGACGACGCGCACGACGTCGGCACCCGAGATCCGCCGGAGCACGTCCGGATCGATCGGGAACACGCTCTTCGGCGTGCCGGCAGCGGCCCAGACGACGTCGTGAGCGAGGAGATCCTCGTCGATCAGCACCGGCATCTCGTGCGCCAGTCCGACCGGCGCCACGCCGCCGATCGCGAACCCGGTCACGTCCCGCACCGTGGCGGGGTCCGCCATCGTCAGCCGCGATCCGGCGCGCTTCTGGAGCAGGTCGGGATCGACGCGATTGGGGCCGCTGGCGAGGACCAGCCAGGCGTGCCCGTCCTCGGACGCGAACACCAGCGACTTCACGATCTGCGCGACGTCGCATCCCACCGCGTCGGCCGCGTCCTGCGCGGTCCGCGTCGAGCCCGGCATGTCGCGGACCTCGGCGTCGACGCCGTGCGCGTGAAGCGCCGCGATCACGCGGCGGGTGCTCTTGGAGGCGGCCATGGGCACGACGATACCGCTGCCGAACATGTCGGTCCAGCCACGGCGGTCCGGCGACGCAGGTCGCGTTCCTGATCGCGGCCGTCCGTCGCGACCGGCGGGTCGGCCAGCGGCGGACCCGCGGCGCGTACGATCGGACCGGGAGGCTCCGCCGTGCCAGAACCGGGATCGCTCGTCCTCTACGTCGCCGCGTCGCTGGCGCTGCTGATCGTGCCGGGTCCGTCCGTGCTGTACGTGGTGGCCCTGTCGATGCGGCAGGGCAGAAGGGCGGGGATGGCGTCGGTGGTCGGGGTGAACAGCGGCGCGCTCGTTCACTTCGGCGCGGCGGCGCTGGGCATCTCGGCGATCGTCGCGACCTCGGCCGCCGCCTTCGCCGCCGTGAAGTGGGCTGGCGCGGCGTACCTGGTGTTCCTCGGTGTCCGCACCTGGCTGGAGCGGGGTTCGGAGCCGTCCACGCCTGCAGACGCGCCGAAGCGGTCGCTCCGGCGCGTCGCTGCGCAAGGCGTCGTCGTCACCGTCCTCAACCCGAAGCTGGCGCTGTTCGTCCTGGCGTTCGTGCCGCAGTTCCTCGACCCCGCGCGTGGTCCGGTCGCAGCGCAGACCCTCGTGCTGGGCGCGATCTTCGTCGCGCTGGCGGCGATGACCGACTCGCTCTACGCGCTCTCGGCCGGCTGGCTGGGCTCCGTTCTGAGGCGGCGGAGGGGAGCCGTGCGGGCGCAGCGGTGGCTGACCGGCACGGTGTACGTCGGACTGGGCGTGGCGGCGGCCGCGGGGCACGCAGCGCCGGTCACGGACTGACCAGCGCTCACGCCCGTGCGCGTACCGAGCCGTCCTCGGCCGTGATCTCCAGGCTCTCGACCTCGTCCACCTCGGTGTCGTAGATCAGGAACGTGGGCGACACGTCCTGGCGCTCAGCGGGGTCGTAGCCCAGCAGCGAGCCCGGATCGAGGCGCCAGCCGCCCGCCTCCGTCCGCTCCACGCGGTGGCGGTGATCGTGGCCGTACACGATCGCATCGAAGCGTGCGGGATCCATCGCCCGGGCCACGCCCGGGAAGTGGGTCATCGCGATCGCTCGTCCGCCCAGCTCGCCCGTCCACACCTCGCCGTGCAGGTGCACGTTCCCGAGGTCCGACGCGGTCCGCTCCATCCGGAACCGGTCGCCGTCGTTGTTCCCGAACACGACGTGGACGTCGCCGTGAGCGAACCCCTCGGCCAGGATCGGCAGGACGAAGGGGGAGCAGAGGTCGCCGGCGACCAGGAGCGCATCGGCGCGCCGGAGCTCACGGAGGGCGGTACGGAGGTTCGGGAGAGCGTCGTGGACGTCGGACACGATTCCGATTCGCATGGCTCCAGCCTAGCGGTCGGACGGGGGAGACGGACGTCGCGGAGCGGGCCGAGGTCGGCATGGAATCCGACGCCGCGCGCTCGGAGCCACCAGGTAGAGTCGGCCGTGCGAACCACGGCGCCCCAACCCGCAGGCAGTGGCGACGAACAGGCGGACGGGCTCGTCCGGCCCCGCCGGATCCTGCCGGTCATCGTCGCCGCCCAGTTCGCGGGAACGTCGCTCTGGTTCGCGGGCAACGCGGTGCTGGGCGATCTCCAGGGCGCGTACGGCCTTCCCGCCACCGCGCTGGGCCCGCTCACGTCGGCGGTGCAGATCGGCTTCATCGCGGGGACGCTGGCGTACGCCGTCGCGACGATCGCGGACCGCTTCTCGCCATCGCGGGTGTTCCTGCTGTCGGCGCTGGCGGGAGCGGTCGTCAACCTCGGGGTGGGAACGGTCGCCACCGACTACGCCTGGATCCTGGCGTTCCGGTTCCTGACGGGGTTCTTCTTGGCGGGCATCTATCCCGTCGGGATGAAGCTGGCCGCGGACTGGTTCGAAGCGGGGCTGGGCCGCGCTCTTGGGTGGCTGGTGGGGGCGTTGGTGCTGGGCACGGCGTTCCCCCACCTTCTCGCGGCCGGGACGGCGGACCTACCGTGGCAGACCGTCGTGGTGGGGACGTCGGCGTTGGCGGCGCTCGGCGGGGTGGCCGTCTGGGCTCTGGTGCCCGACGGCCCGTACCGGAGCGCCAGCCGTGGCTTCCGACCGGGCGCGATCGCGGCGGTGTTCCGTGTCGCGGCGTTCCGCTCGGCCGCGCTGGGCTACTTCGGGCACATGTGGGAGCTGTACGCGTTCTGGGCGTTCGTGCCGGTCCTGCTGGCGACGAAATTCCCCGGTGCGGAGGCGGCGTCCGTCTCCGCCGGGGCGTTCGCGGTGATCGCCGTGGGCGCCGTCGGCTGCGTCTTCGGCGGCTTCGCCTCGGAGCGGGCCGGCAGCGCGCGGGTCGCTGTCGCGATGCTGCTGGTCTCGGGCGGGATCGGCCTTCTCTCGCCGTGGCTGTTCGGCCTGACGGCTGCATGGTTCGCGCTCGCGGCGATGCTCTGGGGCTTCGCGGTCGTTGGGGACTCGCCGCAGTTCTCGACCCTGGTGGCGCGCACGGCGCCTCCCGAGGTCCGCGGCTCGGCACTGACGATCGTGAACAGCATCGGCTTCGCCGTCACGATCCCGGCGATCCAGGCGCTGACCGCCGCGTCCGTCGCCTGGCCCGTGGAGCGGATCTGGCTCCTGCTGGCCCTGGGCCCGATCGCGGGCATCGTGGCGGCGGCGCCGCTGGTCCGCGGGTCCGGCTCTACGCGTCGTTCATGAAGTCTTGCGCGGCGAGGTAGGCCCGCACCGACCTCGCGAACGCGTGCGCGTCGGCGCGCGGGTACTTGACCGCTGCGTAGAGCTGCGCGAGGTTCGCAGCGCCGGCGGCCTCGACGCGCGCGCGCAGCTCCGGCCGTGCCATGTACCGTTCCCAGCCGGCGACCTCGCGCTCGCGGTAGATCTCCAGTACCCGGGCGTCGTCCGGGTCGTGGTAGGTCTCGCGGTGCACCAGGCCGTCCATCGGGAGCCGGTCGCGGAGTGGCGGATCCTCCGCGGGCCAGCCCAGCGTGAAGCCCGCGACCGGCACCACCCCCGTGGGGAGCTCCAGGATCTCGCCGACCTGGTCGCAGTTGGCCAGCGTGCTGCCGAGGTAGCAGATGCCGAGGCCCTCCGCCTCGGCGGCCAGCGCCACGTTCTGCGACACCAGCACGGCGTCGATCGCGCCCACCAGGAACGAGAACAGGTCGTCGAAGGCGTCCTCGGCCTCGCTCAGCGCGAGCCAGCGCCGCATGCGCCGGAAGTCGGCGCAGAAGGTGAGCAGCACGGGCGCCTCGAGCACCATCTCCTGTTCCATGTGCGGCACGAAGAGGCGCTCGCGCAGGGCGCGATCGCGCGTCGCGACGATCGAGTAGGCCTGCATGTTGCCGGACGACGAGGCGCGAACGCCTGCCTCCAGCAGCCTGTCCAGGAGCTCGTCGCTCACGGCGTCCGGTCGGTAGCTTCGGATCGAGCGGTGAGCGCGAATCAGGGCGATCGGATCCATGCGCGACACGGTACCGAAGCGCGGCGACCGCGTCAGCGCCCCGCCGCCGCCCTGAGGGTCGCCAGCGTCTGCGCGCGATCGATCGAGCCGACCAGCGGGTTCGACGCCAGCGCGAGGATCTGGGCGTCGTCGTCGCCCTCCCAGATCGACGATGCGGCGGCCGCCTGGTAGTCCGCCAGCATGCGCAGCAGCCCGCGACGGTCGTCGGCGAGGGGCTCCTGCGGCTCGAGCTCGATGCGGCCTCGCTCGACCGTGCACGGCACCTCCACGATCCGCTCCCCGTCGAAATCGGGGACCGCTCGGCCGGCGTTCGGAACGTTCAGCGTCAGCCGTGCGCGCTCGCCCGTGGCCAGCGTCCGCAGCACGCGCACCGCGAAATCGCCGAACACGGACCCGCCGCGACCCCGCGTCAGGCGTGGAACGTCGGCCGCGGCCTGCTCCTCGAAGTGCCGGTAATGACCGGGAAGCTCGTCGGCGATCGCTTGCGCCCGCGTGCGCGGCGCGGCCTTCGCCTCGGCCACCGTTCGCTCGGGGAAGTAGTAGTGCTGCAGGTAGCTGTTCGGCACCTGTCCGAACCGGGCGGTCAGCTCGAACTGGCGCTTGGTCCGGCTCGAGACGTCGTCTCGCGTCTGGACGCGGTCGTTCTCTGCGATCATCCGCGCGACCCCGTCCTCGCCCTCGATCCGGCAGCGCCGGCTCCAGGTGGCGTGGTTCACGCCGACGGACTCGAGCTCGATGTCGCCGGGCGAGACGTCGAGGGCCGCGGCGAGGTGGACGCGGTCGTCGTCCGTCTGATCGCAGATCGCGACGCAACGAACGTCCGTGTAGCGGCTCACGGCCTCCGCCACGATCTGGGTGGGGTTCGTGTAGTTCAGCAAGGTGGCGTCCGGCGCCCAGCGGGCCATCTCGTCCGTCACCGCGCGAATCACGGGGAGGGTGCGCTGCGCGAAGAAGAAGCCGCCCGGCCCGATCGTCTCCTGGCCGATCACGCCCAGCTCGAGCGGGATCGCCTCGTCCAGGTGGCGCGCCTCGAGGCCGCCTTCGCGGAACGTCGTGAGGACGTGCGTCGCGCCGTCGATCGCGCGTTGCCGCTGGGTCGTGGCGGTGAGGCGGAGGCCGGTTCGCTCCAGCAGGCGGAGGCCCAGCCGGTGCACGGTGGACAGCTCGGCCTCGGCCACGTCCATGAGCGCCAGCTCCGCGCCCTCGAACGCGGCGGCGTCGGCGGCGAACGCTTGCAGCAGACCGGGGGCGTAGGCGCTGCCTCCGCCGATGATGGCGATCTTCATGTCGGCTCCCTCGTGGCGGCGTGCTCGCTCGCCTCGGCGAGGAGACGATCGATCTCGCTGCGCGTAGGCGCAGCGCTCGCGCCCCCGTGGGCGGTGACGGCGCGCGCGCCGCAGATCGCCCCGCTGAGCAGGCAGGCGTCCAGCGGAGCGCCGCCCAGCCAGGCGTCCAGGAACCCGGCGTCGAACACGTCGCCCGCCCCGGTCGGATCGACCGCCACGACCCTCGGCGAGGCGACGCGAGCCGTTCCGTGCGGGTCGGTGGCGACCGCGCCGCGGGGTCCATCCTTGACGACGGTCGTGCCGTGCGGCCGCAGCGCCGCCAGCCGCGACAGGGCCGCCTCGGCCGCCAGCTCGTCCGCCCCCGCCAGGCGCGCCGCCTCGGAGCGGCTGGGCATCAGCAGGTCGCAGGCGGACGCGAGTCCGAGCACACGTCGATCGCGGAGCGCACGCTCGTCCCAGCCCGGGTCGAACGAGACCGTGACGCTCCGACGGTGGGCCGTCGCCACGAGGTCGGGAAGGTCCAGCGCGGCGGGGAACCCCCCGACGTGCAGGTGACGCGCCCCGGACGCCGCGAGCACGGCGTCCAGGTCGGGCGGCTCGCCCGGCGCCGGAAGGTGCGTGACGAACGCCCGGTCGGTCTCGGTGGAGAGCACGGCGCTCACCGGCGTCGGCGCGTCGTCACGGATGCGGAGCCAGCGGAGGTCCACGCCCTCGCGCTCGAGCACGCGCTGGATCACGCGTCCGTACGGATCGTCGCCGACGTCCGCGACCAGTGCGACGGCGCGTCCCAGTCGTCGCAGCGCGACGGCCGTGATGGCGCTGCCTCCGGCGGTCGTCACGAACCCGCTCGCGAACCGCTCCGTGCCCGGGGCGGGGATCGCCTCCAGGCCGGCGAACAGCAGATCGCAGTAGGCGGGGCCGAGGACGACCACCTCGACGGACGCGGGCGCCGACGGGTCGGCAGGGGACGGGACGGCGCTCACGCGTACGGATCCGGGTCCGCCGGCAGTCCGAGCGCCCGGCGGGCGGCGTGGTGGTAGGGCGACGCGATCGGTCCGTCCAGGATCGGGTCGCGCGTGTGGCGCATCCACGCGACCAGCTGCCGCTTCAGGTCGGCTTCGACCTGAGCGAGGGCGGGGTCGCCGATGCGGTTGTCGCGCTCGTCCGGATCGGTGGCGAGGTCGTACAGCTCCAGCGGCGGCCGCTCCGTCGCGATCTCGTCCACCATCTGCGCCGTGACGGGGCTCCGCAGCACGTCGCCGGGCACGTTCATCACGTCCACCTCGAGATTGGCGATCAGCTTGTAGCGCTCGGTGCGCACCGCGCGCTGCGGCTCGTACGCGGTGTGGAACGTCTTCTCGGCGAAGACCGCTTCGTGGTGGCGGCCGGTCTGGCCGTCCAGAAGGGGCCACACGCTTCGTCCGTGCAGGCCTCCGGGCGTCTCGAGCCCGAGACCCTCGAGGATCGTGGGAACGAGGTCGACGTGGCTGGTGAGCGCATCGATCGTCCTGCCGCCGATCAGGCCGCGCGCAGGCCAGCGCATCACCATCGCGACCCCGAGGCCCGGGTCGTACATCGAGGCCTTGGCGCGGGGAAGGGCCAGTCCATGGTCGGTCGTGAAGACGATCCAGGTGTCGGCGGCGTCCGCCCGGCGTTCGGCGGCGTCGACGATTCGCGCGACGCCGCGGTCCATCGCGTGAATGGCGCCCTGCAGCGCGGCCATCTCGGCGCGCGCTTCGGGCGTGTCGGGCAGGTAGGCGGGGATCTCGACGCCACGCGCGTCGAACGGCGGGTGGTCCTCGAACCGTCCGTTCGCGTCGCGGTGCGGCTCCTCGAAACCGACGTTGAGGAAGAAGGGGCCGTCGCTCTCGCGGATCGTCCGAACCGCTTCGTCGGCGACGACGGACGCCTCGGCGTGGGGCGCCGCGTGGGTGTCGAACCCCAGCGAGCGCACGCGGTCGGGCGTGTCCCGCACCACGTGCTGGACCCCGACGTGATGGGTGCGCCAGCCGGCCTCCTGCAGGTAGGCGGCGAGGTACCGGGCGCCCGGACGGAGCCGCCAGTCGAACGGGGGATGGGCGAGGCCCAGCATGCCCGCGTCGTGAGCGTGGAGGCCCGTGTACAGCGAGGCTCGGCTGGGGCTGCACTGCGGCGCGGTGCAGTAGGCGTTCGCGAACCGCACCCCGTCGGCGGCCAAGGCGTCCACGGCATCGCTGGGCACCGAAGCGTGCCCGTAGCAGCCGAGGTGCCGTCCGAGGTCGTGGCAGTCGATCAGGATCAGGCTCGGTCGGGCGTCGGCACGAGCGGTTCCGGCACGGTCGCCTCCGGTCACGGTCATCCTTTCACGGAGCCGGCGGTCAGGCCGGCGGCGATGCGGCGCTGGAACACCAGGACGAGAACGACGAGCGGCAGCGTGACGATCATCGCGGCCGCCATGATCTCCGCGATCGGCTCCTGCTGTTCGACGATGCCGGCGAACTGAGCGATCGCGACCGGCACCGTCTGGGCGCTGGGGTTGGTGAGCGTGAAGCTGAGCGCGAACAGGTACTCGTTCCACGACACGATGAAGGTCAGCAGGCCGGTCGTGACCAGCGCAGGGACCGTCAACGGCAGCAGGATCCGCGCGAAGATCTGCGCCGTCGTCGCACCGTCGACGACGGCGGCCTCCTCGATCTCGCGAGGCAGCCCACGGAAGAACGACGTCAGGACCCAGGCGGCGAACGGCAGCGTGAAGAGCGGGTAGGCGTACAGCATGGCGAACTGCGTGCCGAAGATGCCCAGCTCCCTGACGTTGCCGTACATGCCGCTCAGCACCGAGATCTGCGGGAACATCGTCATCGCCAGCACCGCGTAGAGCATCGCCTGCTTGCCGCGGAAGCGTAGCCGCCCCAGCGCGTACGCCGCGAACGATCCCGCCGAGAGCGCCAACACGGCGCTACCTCCCGCGACCAGCAGCGAGTTCGCGAGTGACGCCATGAACGGACCGCTGCTCAGCACGTTCAGGTAGTTCGCGAAGGTCGGGTCGCGAGGGATCAGCGTGGCGGGGCCGAACAGCTCGCCCTCCCCCTTGAGCGAGGTCGAGATCGCCCACACGAACGGCACCAGGGCGTACGACGCTACGAGCAGCACCAGCACGTAGAAGCCGGCACGGCGCGCGAGGTGGCGGATCGTGGCTCCCGTCATGCGCGATTCACCCCCAGCACGCGGACGTACACGACCGCGAATCCGAAGATCAGCAGGAAGATCAGCACGCCGATCGCGGAGGCGTAGCCGGCCTCCTGATTGTTGATCAGCACCTCGAAGTTGTACGTCGAGACGCTGTGCGCCGAACGCCCGAACAACACTTGGAACAGGTCGAACACGCGCAGCGCGTCCAAGGTCCGGAAGATCAGCGCGACCCCGATGGCCGGCTTGAGGAGCGGCAGGGTGATGGCGAAGAACTCGCGGACCGGACTGGCGCCGTCCACCTTGGCCGATTCGTAGAGCTCCTTGGGGATGACCTGCAGTCCGGCCAGCAAGAGCAGGGCCATGAACGGCGCGGTCTTCCAGACGTCGATCATGACGACCGACGGGAGCTGCAGGGCCGCGGTGGTGAGCCACGCCTGCGGGGCGTCGAGCACGCCGACGCTCATGAGCGTCCGGTTCAGCACGCCGGCGCTGGTGTCCTTCAGCATCAGCTCCCACAGGCGTGCCGACACGACGGTCGGGATGGCCCAAGGAACCAGCATCACCGCCCTCATCGCTCCGCGGCCACGGAAGCTGGAGTGCACCGTCATGGCGATGAACAGGCCCAGCACCAGCTCCAGCGAGACGGAGAAGACGGTGAACACGATCGTGACCCAGATGCTGCGGATCCACGACCGGTCCAGGGCGCTGACCGAGATGGCGCGGTCGTCGGCGGTGAGGAACGGCAGGTTCCAGGTCCAGGCGGTGCGGTAGCCCTCGACCAGCCGGTCGCGAGGAAGCGCGTCCCAGCGGATCTTGCCGTTCGCGTCGACGAGGCACGCGCCGGCGTCGTCCCGGCGGCACTCGAGGTCGTCGAGGCGTACCGTGAGCAGCTCGCGGTAGTGGCTCAGCCCGACGAAGCTCGGGACCTGGTCGGAGGCGAACCGCTTGTCGGTGACGCTGGTGATCACCGTCGCCTCGAGAGGCCGGGCGGCGACCATGATCAGGATCAGGAGCGCCGGGATGAGGAGGTTCCAGGCCGAGCGCGTCTCGCGCGCGGGGAGCGGCTCGTACGGCAGGTCGGGCGCCTCGGCGGCACGGGCCAGGCCGAGACGGACGGCGGCCGTCAGCAGGGCGGCTGCGGTGGGGCCCACCACGCCGCCCATGAGCGAGCCCCACGCCGCTTCGGCGTCGGGCCAGAGGCCCGCTCCCTGGAAGATGCGGGCGACGGCGACGACGCCGAGAAAGATCACGCCCCAGGCGGCGGCGTCGCGTGTCATGCGAAGCGCGGCCGCGTCTCGCCGCGCGACGCGGAGTCCGGCCGTGACCGTCGTCGCGCCGAGCGTCAGGACGAGCGCGGGAACGAGCAGCCCGAAGCGGTCCAGGATCGCCAGCACCCACGACGGACGGTCCGCTCCGAGGCTCGCGTCGAGCCCTGCACGCACGTCGGGGTTGGCGACGACGGCGCCGATCAGGCCCGCGATCGCGACCACGCCGGCCAGGACGAGGACGGCCCCGAGCACCCGCGCGAGGGTCGAGGGGGGCGGGGTCTCGGACGCGCGATCGGACGCGGTGGTCATACGGTTCTCCGAAAGATAGGGGTCGGACGGGCCCGTGGGCCCGTCCGGAGGGATGCGGTCAGTTCCCGAGAAGCGCTTCGAGATCGAGCTCGAGAAGCGTCATCGCGGTCGCGGCGTCTTCACTGCCGGTCAGCACGTCGTGAACGGCGGTCGAGTAGAGCGTCGAGACCTGGTTGTAGAGCTCGCCGGTCACGGTCGACGGCCGAGGCGCGGCGCCCTGGAAGACCTCGTCGAGGCCTTCGAAGATCGGGGTCGCTTCGATGACGTCCGGATCCTGGTAGAGGGCGGCGATGGTCGGGTTGATCGCGTTCGAGATCGCGCGGCGCTTCTGCTCCTCGTAGGAGGCGAAGTGCTTCGCGAAGGCGACGGACGCCTCGACGTTCTCGCTGTAGCGGTTCACGCCGATGCTCCAGCCGCCCATGGTGGCGGCGTACTCGCCCGAGTCGCCGGCGGGAAGCGCGGAGACGGCGAAGTCGTCGGCGATCGCTTCGCTGGTCAGGCTGGTGGCGTAGGCGTACGGCCAGTTCCTCATGAACGCGGCGTTGCCGGCGTGCCACACGGCGCGGGCGTCCTCTTCGGCGTAGCCGACGACGCCGGGCGGGCTGATCGTGCCGACCCAGCCGGCGGCCTGTTCGAACGCCTCAATGGTCGGCTCGTTGTTCACCTGGATCTCGCCGCCTGGGCTCACGATGGTGCCGCCGCCGTTGGAGATCTGCCATTCCAGCGCGTTCGTCGTCAGGCCCTCGTAGTTGTTGCCCTGCCAGGTGAAGCCCCAGAACTCGTCGTTTCCAGCCGCGCGCTCGCCGGCCTGGATCGCGGCCGCCATCTCCTCGAGCTCGTCCCAGGTGGCGGGAGGACCGTCGTAGCCGTACTTCTCGAGCATGTCGGTGCGGTAGTACAGCATGCCGGCGCCCAGCCGGAACGCCAGGGCCACCATCTCGTCGCCGATGGTGTTGTTCTCGATGTAGCCGGGGAAGTGGGCGTCGAGGACGTCCTGATCGACGTACGGCTTGAGGTCGACGAGGTTCTCGGCCAGCACGCCGGGCCAGATCACGTCGACGCGCATGACGTCGATGTCGCCGCTGCCGGCTTCGAGCATCGTGAGGTAGTTCGCGAGCAGGTCCGACGCGCTGGCCGGGCCGGCGACGCGCTCGACGGTGATGTGCGGGCAGGCCGCTTCGAACGCGGCGATGGTCTGCATCTCGATCTCGCCCAGGTTGCCGACGGGATCGCCGACGTAGGTGATCGTGGCAGGCTCCTGGGTGACGCAGTCGATCTCGGACGATTGCGCGAAGGCCGTCGCCGAGAAGGCGAGGGCGAGCGTGAGGAACAGTCGGAAGGCGGTCGTCATGGAGGGTCTCCTCGTGGGGGCGCGTCGTGCGCGGAGGTCGTGCGCGAAGGGGGACGGCAGCGGACTAGCGGGCTGGGTCTGGCACGCCCTCCTTCCCGGACGCGGGATCTCCGACCCATACGGGGGAGCTCCACGCCCACTGGTCGTTTCGTTGACGGACCCGGACCCGGTACAGATCGACGTCCGCGGCCGGGGCCTGGTGGCGGAAGCGGAATCGGGTGGCGAACTCGGATTCTGCGATGGCGCGGCGAATGCGGACCGCGGGGGAGACGAAGCCTGCCAGGTGGTGCGAGCGCGAACCTTCGGAGAGGTCGCGGAGGGGAATCGCGATCGATCTGCCGTTGACCTCCGCTTCGAGCACGGTCGCGTCGTCCGCGTCCAGCTCGAGGCAGATCCCTTCGGTGGCGGGCACCGTCGAGACCGGGTTGGGCCAGGTCCTCGTGGTGAAGCGCACGGCGTCCGGCGCGGGTCGCTCCAGCATGTGCGGCGCGAACGGCTCGCCGTCGCGCGGCGGCACGCTGGGGAGGGGCCCCCGGAAGCGCGGCTCGACCGAGGCCAGGGCGCCGTCGCGAACACGGAGCGTGACGTCCCAGGCGGTGGCGTGGGTGGCCTCGCCCCAGCCGACCTCGACGTGCACCTTGACGCGGCCGGGCCCGGCCGGCTGCGGCAGGACGTTCTCGCGGTGGACGACGCGCTCGTCGTGCAGGATCTCGACGTACTCGATCCCGTCGCCTCCACGCACGTCGACGTCGACCTCGCGGGTCTCTGCGGGTGCCGCCACCCCGCCCATCGGCGTGCCGTTGACGGTGAACGCCAGGTCGATGCGGTCGCCGGTCAGGGCCCAGGTCCGTCGCTCCCGAATCGCGTCCCAGAGCGCCTCGCGGTCGAGCGAGGGCAGCCATGCGCCGAGGCGTCCGTAGCCGTACGCTCCGGGCACGGCGGCGTGATGGTCGGTCGAGCCGATCACGCCGAACCGGTGCCCCAGCTTCCAGCCGTGGCGGGCGGTTCCCTCCGCGTGACGCGGGCCCATGGCGTGCAGGTAGGGGACGGGACCGTCGCAGCTCTCCGCGGAGCCGTGGAACGAGACGATCTCGGCGACCGGCGACGAAGCGCCGTCGAACGCGTCCCAGTCGATTCCCCGGTGGCCTCGCTGGTAGCCGATGTGGTGGGGGACGAGCATGACGTCCTCGCTCATGGCGCGGACCGCGGTCCGAAGCGAAGGAAGGTCGGGAGCGTCGACGATGCGCGTTCCCGTCCCGTTCTTGAAGTACGCGCAGTGGTCGCCGTACGCCATCGAGTGCCACTCGAAGCTCGGCAGCGTGACGAACCTGCCCGGCTCGTTGGCCGCGTCGGTGAGCGCGAGGTAGTCGCTCCAGCCTTCGCGGGCGCGTTCGAAGCCACGCTCGTGGTAGGCGACGAGGTAGCCGAGATCGGGATCGTCGCGGGGCACGTCGGGCCACGCGCCGTGGACGGTGAGACTGACGAAGTCGAGCTGCAGGCGGGCGTTGCGGAGAGCGTCTTCCGGGGAGCCGGCGCCGTAGCTGAGTGCGCAGTGGTTGTGGAGATCGCCGTAGCGAGGCGATAGACCTTCGTAGCCGGGGAGCATCGAGACGGGCCTCCTGGAACGGGTGCTCGGACTGTGGCGCTCGCGGCTGGCTGCGATCGCAAAAGGATGCTCTTTTGTATTACACTTTCAAAAAGGTGTCAACCTCTCGCCTTCGCCCGCGCCTCCAGCCGGGTATGGTGCCACCGGCGGCCCGCACGACCCCGACGACCATGGACACGCGACGATCCATCCTCACGCAGCTCGCCGGCCGGCCGATGTCGCTGGCGGACCTGGCCGGTGCGACCGGTGCCAGCCTCCCCACCTTGCGGCGCGCGGTTCAGGAGCTGACCTCCGCTCGCTGGATCCGCGTGGTCGGACGCGAGGAGGCCACCGGGGGTCGGCCCGCCAACCTGTTCGGCCTCGACGACGACGTCCTGACGCTGGTAGGGGTCCATCTCGCGCATCCCGGCATGCGCCTCGTCGCCACCGATCTGACCGGCCGGGTTCTGGACGACGTCGTGCCTCCCGAGCTGTACGACCTGGAGCCGGACGCCGTACATCAGGCGGTGCTGGCGTTCCTCGCAGACCTCCGTCGCCGTCGGCCTCACCGGCGCGTGGTCGGTCTGGGCATCGCGACGCCCGGTTTCATCGATCGCGCCACCGGGACCGTCGTGACGATCGGCCGCGTGCCGAACTGGAACAACCTGCCGCTCGCCGAGCGCCTCCGCGAGGCCACCGGCCTCCACGTCACGATCGGCAACGACCTCGACGCGCTGGCCACCGCCGAGTTCGGGCTGGGCGAGGAGGCCCGGACGTACGCGTACGTCGGCTACGCCGAAGGCGTCAAGTTCACGATGTTCCTGGACGGCGCGCCGTACACCGGCCCGTTCGGGAACGCGGGTCTGGTCGGCCCGGCTCTGTTGGCCGGGGAAGGGGACGTCGGCGACGCCGATCTGCTGCGCATGCACGGACTCGTCGCCAGCTACGAACGGCAGGCGGGTGCGGGCCGACGCCCGCCCGAGCGGCACACGCCGGCGCAGCGCACGCCCGCCGAGGTGCGCGCGCGCCTCGACGAGATCCTCGTCCGAGCCGCCAACGGCGAGGCGCCCGCCGAGCGCCTGATCACACGAATGCTCGCGGTGCTCGGCGACCAGATCGCCGCGTTCGTCCATCTGCTCCAGCCGGAGCTGCTGGTGATCGGCGGCGGCCTGGCCGGAGCCCCATCGGCGCTGCTCGACCGGCTCGAAGCGAACCTCCGGCGCCGCCTTCCCACCCTGCTGGACAACGCTCTGATCGTGCGGAGGGCCCGCGTCGTCGCGCCCGAGGCGACCGCCGTCGGCGCGACCCGCGTGTTCCTGCAGCGCTTCCTTGCAGAGGAGACGGTCCCCGTGCTCGACGCCGGCGCTGCGACCCCGCACGACGCGCGCCTCCGCCGGGGGGCCGCCGCGCTGGGTACAGTCGGCCATGACAGGACCTCCTGACGCGTCGCTCCCCGCTCCACCGCCCGGCGCGCACGACGCCGAGGCGTTTCTCACCGCGTTCAACCGGATCGAGCGCGAGCTGAAGCGGCGCACCGGCCTCGCCGACCACGAGGGGTTCAAGACCGCGGCGCACCGGTTCGCGGAGCGGCACCGCTGGTGGCGCGGCGATCTCGAGGCGATGCTGGCGTTCTCCGACCTTCGCAACGTGATCGTGCACGACCGCTACGAGCGCTTCGCGTACCTCTCGATCCCCAGCCGGGACGTCCTGAACGAGATTCAGGCCATCCACGATCGTCTCGTCGCGCCGGTCCGCGCCGACGAGGCGTTCCGGCGAGACGTCGTCGCCGTCGACGTGGCCGACCCGCTCTCGGACGTCCTCGCGACGATTCGCGACCGCTCGATCACGCAGTTCCCGGTGTACGACGCGGGCGCGTTCGTTGGGCTGCTCACGGGCGCAGGGATCGTCCGGTGGCTCGCGGCGACGTTCGACGCGCCTCGCGACGCGTCTCGCGAGCCGGCTCGCGAGACGAAGCGCGAACTGCCGGGCGCGTTCGGCGCGCGCACGGTGGCCGACGTTCTGGCCGTCCGGAAGGACCGACGCGACTGGATCTTCGTCGCGCGGGACGTCCCCGCGCTGGAGGTCGTCGAGGCGTTCGTCGAAGCGCCTCGGCTCGAGGCGGTCCTGATCACCGAGCACGGTCGGAGTGATCAGGGCTTGCTGGGCATCGCGACCACGTCGGACGCGGCCGCCTGGCGCGACGAGCTTCCCTGACCGGAGGGCACGCCGATCGCAGCGCGGACCCGAGCGCCGATACGCGGGTGGTCGCGGCGAGCCGCCGGGCGGCTCAGCGAGGGGAGGAGACGTCCCGGCAGCGCGTCGACCAGGTGCCGGTGCACTGGAGCGGGACGCGGTCCTCCGTTCGGAACGGCGACAGGTACGACGTCAGCCCGATGCGGTGGAACGCCTCGGGTGGAATGCCGATGTCGGCGAGCCACAGCTCGGAGAGGTCGGCCGCCGGGTCGGCGAGCCCGGTCTTGGGGAGCGCCAGCGTGAGCGTCCGGACGGGCCGAACGATCGGGCCGCCCACGGTGCCGTGCGTGGCGTGCAGACCGGAGGGCAGATCGAGCGAGACGATCCGGCGCGCCCGGCGGTTCAGGGTGAGAATCAGGTCGGCGATCGTTCCCTCGGCCGGCCCCGTGGCGCCGTAGCCCAGCAGCGCGTCGATCGCGACCTCGGCCTCGCCGATCCAGCCGTCCGCGTGCGCGGGTCCCCCGACCGGAACGCCGATGGCGCGCAGGGTGCGGAGCTGGTGCGCGGTCGCCGCGGAGAGGCGATCCTCGGGCCGCGCGAGGACCACGCGGACCTCGACCTCCCGGCCGTGCAGGTGGCGCGCCGCTGAGAGCCCCCCTCCGCCGTTGCCGCCGCTGCCGGCCAGCACGGTGACGCCGCCGCCCCCGTGCAGCATGCCGCGCACCGTCGCGGCGAGGGCTCGACCGGCGTTCTCCATCATCTGGAGCAGGTCGATGCCGAACGCGTCCACGGCCACCCGGTCGAGGTCGCGCATGCGGTCTGCGTCGACGTCTGGGACGCGCACCCCCATCGCGGTCCGGAACAGATGCATCGGGTCGTGCCTCCTCCCGCCCGGGCGAGTGCGGGCGTGCATCGTGGGTCTCTCCGCTCGGTCAGAACGTGAGGATCCGGTAGCCCTTCTCGGCGTAGCCGCGCAGGCTGGGGTGCTCTTCGAACTCGCTCAGGAGCGCCACGCCGGCCGACTCCACGCCGGACTTCGCCCCGAACGCCGCCGAGCAGAACGCGCACGCACCGGCGACGTGCTCCTTCACCGACGTCCAGAGCGCGTGGCGCTTGTGCGAGGGGTCGTCCAGGGCCGGGATCCACTTCGTGCCCGCTCCGTCGAACACGATGGCGACCTCGTCGCCGGCCTCGGCGAACTCCTTGGCCACCTCCAGGGCGTTCACGGCGCGCCCCAGATCTCCGTGCGTCTCGGTGTCGGCCAGAATCACGATCGCGATCTTGTGCATCTGCGCACCTCCATGCGCCGAGTGCACCACCGAAGCCGGGCCGAGGTCGGTCGGATTCCCGACCCGGGGTCGCGCTCGGTCCCGTGGCCGGCCCAACCGGGGTCGTTCGTCCTGCGCGCAAGTTCCGCTCGATGCGATACCTTGTCGCATGCGAACCCAACGACGCCGAACGCGAGTACGCCGCCGGGCGCGGACCGCGCCCCGATGATCGCGGAGCGGCTCCTGACCCGCCGCCTACGCGACCTGCGGTCGCAACAGCTTCGCTTGGAGCCCCACAAGCCGGGCGACCTTCCGAAGCCGACCCATCGCGGTGGCTACCTGCTCTACGCGCACGTGCCGTTCTGCCATCGCCTCTGCCCGTACTGCTCGTTCAATCGGTTCCCGTTCCAGCAGGACGCGGCGACCCGCTACTTCCATGCCATGCGCGAGGAGATGCGGATGGTCGCCGATCTGGGCTACGGCTTCTCGTCGATGTACATCGGGGGCGGCACGCCGACCGTGATTCCCGAGGAGCTCGCCCTGACGATCGACCTCGCGCGCGAGCTGTTCGACGTGGGCGAAGTGTCGACCGAGACGAACCCGAACCATCTGACCCACGAGGTCCTCGACGTGCTCGACGGCCGCGTGGACCGCCTGTCGGTCGGCGTCCAGAGCCTGGACGACGAGCTGCTGCGCCAGATGAAGCGCCGCGACGCGTACGGAACGGCCGAAGAGATCCTGGCCGGGATCGAGCTCGCCGCGGGCCGGCTGACGACGCTGAACGTCGACATGATCTTCAACCTTCCCTCGCTGACCGACGACATCCTGAAGCGCGACATCGAGACGTTGAAGGCGACCGGAGCGGACCAGGTGACGTACTATCCGCTGATGGTGTCGCCGTCGGTCGAGAAGCCGCTCGAGCGGGCCCTGGGCAAGGTCGACTACCAGCAGGAGGAGCGCCAGTACCGGTTGTTGTCGGGTGCCCTGTCGGACACCTTCCGGCCCACCTCGGCCTGGGCGTTCTCGCGCGAGGCCTCGACCATGATCGACGAGTACATCGTCGACCACGACGAGTACGTCGGCGTGGGCAGCGGCTCGTTCAGCTACCTGGGGGGCGAGCTGTACGCGAACCCGTTCAGCCTGCGGGCCTACGCCGGCGCGATCGACGAGCGCCGCCTGAGCGTGGACGCGCACATGCCTCTGAGCCGCGCCGATCGGCGTCGCTACCGGCTGATGATGGACCTGTTCGGGCTCCGTCTGGACAAGCGCGCGTTCGCCGAGCGCAACGGCGCCCCGGTGGAGCGCGCGTTGTGGGCGGAGTACCTGTTCCTGAAGGCGGCCGGCGCGTTCTCGCGGGACGACGCGGAGGCGCTGGAGCTGACCGAGACGGGGCGCTACCTGCTGGTCGTGATGATGCGCGAGTTCTTCATCGGCGTGAACGGCATCCGCGACCTCGCTCGTGCGCGGCTGCCTGAGGACGAGCGCGCCCTGTTCGAGGAGGGGATGCCGTGCAACACCCCGGCGCGCGTGCCGGCGCCGTCGGCGGCGTTCGACTGAGTCGCGAGAGAAGATCGGTCGGCGACCGCTTCGGAGCGTGGAAAAGGCCCCCTGCGACGTTCGCAGGGGGCCTCGACCGGGAGGTCTCGAGGATCAGTTGACCGTGGGGTAGCCCGCGTCGGTCCACGCGTTGTAGCCACCGCGCATGTTCTGGACGTTGTTGTAGCCCAGCGAGGTCACGTACGCCTGCGCCCAGAAGCCGCGCGTGCCGGCGGCGCAGTAGATCAGGATCGGGGTGTCGAGGTCGGAGGGCATGTCGCCGAGGAACTGGTCGAGCTCGGTGACGGGGAAGTTGACGGCGCCTTCGAGGTGGCCGTCTTCGAACTCGCCCACGGTCCGGACGTCGACGAGCACGGGCTCGACTTCGAAGATGTAGTTGGCGGCGTCTTCCACGCCGATCTGCATCCAGCCTTCCTGGCTGGCTTCGACGACGATGTCCATCATCGTTTCGGAGGCGGGGGTCGACTCGACCTGGCCGAAGGCACCGGAGGCGATGAGGCTGGCGACGAGGACGAACAGGAACTTCTTCATACGGATGTCTCCTTTCGGTAAGGGCGTCTGTGGCCCTAGAACCCGAAGAACTGGTGCTGCCCGATATCGACGATCAGGCTGCGGACGACGGTGGCGCCGAGGAAGGGAACCACGGCGGCCAGGATGGGAAGCCGGCGCAGGAACGCCGGGGCGGCGAGCAGGACGAGACCGACCAGGAAGAGCGGTCCGCCGTGACTCCAGAGGTAGGTGAAGCCCTGCTGGGCTTCCGCGGTGCCGGTGGCCAGGCCGAACAGGTAGACCACGCCCACGACCGCGCTGGCGAGACTGAGCGGCACGATGTACCGCTTCGCCCAAGGCTGACGCAGCAGCATCGCGACCGCGACGACGGTGACCATCGCCGTGAGGGGGAAGAGGACGATGAGGAGCGTCGTCCAGAGGGGACGGTTGATGTTCACCGCGAGCGCGAGGCCGGGGTAGAGGAGCGCGGCCGAGCTGCCGACGACCAGCAGGGCCGACCAGAGGAGCCGAGGTCCTTTCGCGATCCATACGAAGAAGCTCGCGACCAGCGAAAGGATCAGGCCCCACGCGCCGATCCAGATCGGGGCGGTGGGCGTGAAGGTGAAGAAGAGCCAGACGTGGGTGAAACGCCACCGGGCGGGCGACTCGGCCCACAGGGTGGCGAGGTCGAGCACGATCAGCCCGATCGTGATCAGCGCGTACGTACGGGCCTTGGGGTGCTTCGTGATCGTCGCGATCATGGTCACGAACGCCATGCCGCCGGCCAGGGCGACGAAGGCGAAGTGGAACAGCGAGGGCCAGTGCCAGAAATGCGCCGAGTTGGGAAGGCCGTAGAACTCCGTCATCGCTAGTGAGCTCCTTCCTCGATAGGCTGGCCGATCTGGCTGGTCAGGCCGAAGGCCGCGGGCGCGTTCAGGTAGTACAGGTTCGGGCCCGTGCCCTGCTCGGGGCGCAGCACGTCCACCCGGTCGGCGTTACGGATCGCGACGGACACGGCGCTGTTCGGGTCGTTCAGATCCCCGAAGCTGCGGCACAGGGTGGGGCAGGTCTCGACGCACGCCGGGAGGCGCCCCTCTTCGAGCCGGTGCCGGCAGAAGTCGCACTTGCTGACGTAGCCGCCGGGGTGCATGAAGCGCGCGTCGTACGGGCAGGCGGCGATGCAGGCCGAGCAGCCGATGCATTTCTTCGTGTCGATGTCGACGATGCCGTCCTCGGTCACGTAGCAGCAGCCGGTGGGGCAGACGGGCACGCACGGCGGGTTCTCGCAGTGCAGGCACTGCTCGGGCCGGAACTCGACGGCCAGGTCGGGGAACGTGCCGACGGTGGTGTTGCGGATCCAGAGCCGGTGGACTCCGATCGGAACGTCGTTCTCCATGGTGCAGGCGACCGAGCAGGCCGAGCACCCCACGCAGGAGGCGAGGTCGATCGCCATCGCGTACCGCTTCATACCGGGCTCCTATCGGCGA